>Ga0196958_10000159_pt1 | contig 22320 bp, 15 predicted proteins | sample S1v_10metaG_FD_148654 | JGI IMG/M metagenome (GOLD analysis project Ga0196958, IMG submission 148654) | Soil microbial communities from Anza Borrego desert, Southern California, United States - S1+v_10 | ecosystem: Environmental > Terrestrial > Soil > Desert | place: USA: California | collected... | reverse complement strand
TCGTCAACGCGCCGACCTCGAACATCGTCTCCGCCGCCGAGCACGCCGTCGCGCTGCTGCTCGCGGTCGCCCGCCGGATCCCGGCCGCGGACCAGAGCCTCCAGGGCGGCGCGTGGAAGCGCAGCGCCTACTCCGGCGTCGAGATCCAGGGCAAGACCATCGGCGTGGTCGGCCTCGGCAAGATCGGCCAGCTGTTCGCGCAGCGCCTCGCCGCGTTCGACACCAAGCTCATCGCGTACGACCCCTACGTCTCGGCCGCCCGCGCCGCGCAGCTCGGCATCGAGCTGGTCACGCTGGACGAGCTGCTGGAGCGCGCCGACGCGATCTCCATCCACCTGCCGAAGACCCCGGAGACCAAGGGCCTGATCGGCGCCGACGCGCTCAAGAAGACCAAGCCGGGCGTCATCATCGTGAACGCCGCGCGCGGTGGCCTCATCGACGAGCAGGCGCTGGCGGACGCGGTCAGCTCCGGCCACGTCGGCGGTGCCGGCGTCGACGTGTTCGTCACCGAGCCGACCACCGAGAGCCCGCTGTTCGGCCTGCCGAACGTCGTCGTCACCCCGCACCTCGGCGCGTCGACCGCCGAGGCCCAGGACCGCGCGGGCACCGACGTCGCGAAGTCCGTGCTGCTCGCGCTGCGCGGCGACTTCGTGCCGGACGCGGTGAACGTCGCCGGTGGCGGCACGGTCGGCGAGCACGTGCGGCCGTACCTCTCGCTCACCCAGAAGCTCGGCACCGTGCTGACCGCGCTCAACCCCAAGGCGCCCGCCTCGATCACCGTCGTGGTCAAGGGCGAACTGTCCAACGAGGACGTCAGCGTGCTGCCGCTCGCGGCCGAACGCGGCGTGTTCTCCGGTGTCGTCGAGGACCAGGTCACCTTCGTGAACGCGCCGCGCGTGGCCGAAGAGCTGGGTGTCCAGGTCGATCTGGTCACCGAGCCGGAAAGCCCCAAGTTCCGCAGCCTGGTCACCCTTCGCGCGGTCCACGCCGACGGCACGACCCTTTCGGTGTCCGGTTCGGTCACCGGCAAGGACGAGGTCGAGAAGCTGGTCGAGGTCAACGGCCGCCACTTCGACCTGCGTGCCGAGGGCAACGTGCTGCTGCTCGAGTACCCGGACCGCCCTGGCATCATGGGCCGCGTCGGCACGCTGCTCGGCGAGGCGGGCCTGAACATCGAGGCCGCGCAGATCAGCCAGACCACCGACGGCGCGGACGCCGTCATGTTGCTGCGGGTGGACCGTTCCATCGACTCGCACCTGCTCGAGCCGATCGGCGCAGCCGTCGGCGCGCACACGATTCGCGCGGTCGACTTCGGCTGACGTCCGGGTAGTACATGAAGGCCCCCATCCTTGCGTTAGGCGCAAGGATGGGGGCCTTCATGTACTACCCGCGATTGGTTGACTAACTGCGGTCGTTGTAGGTGCAGGGTTCGCGAACACGAGCAAGATTCAATAACGGTGAAAAATGCCTACTGAAGTCGGGCTGGTCCCCGGATAGGTTTTTCCGGCGAGGCCGAACCATCGCGTCGTCAAGGGCACGGCGCGGCGCCGGGGCTCACCGTCGGGGGTGTGTTCGAGCGGCAGGCAGGTTCGAAGTCAAGGCCTCGAGTGAGGGCACTTACTCATGAACAGATCCCGCGTACCCCGGTGGGCCATCCGCTCATCGGCCGCGGTCTTCGCCGCACTGCTCGCGACGTCCGTGACCGGGGCGACGGCAGCCGCTCAGGATGTCCCGCTCGCGGACGGCGTCACGCCGGCGAAGATCGACCGTAACGGATTCCAGGGGAAGGTCGAGCCGAAGCTCAAGGCCGCCCAAGGCCAGATCACCGCCTTCGTCGAGCTGGCGAAGCAGCCCGCCGTCGACGCCTTCAACGCCGAGCAGAACAAGGGCGCAGGCAAGGAACAGGCGAAGAAGGCCGCGAAGGACGCCAAGGCCGCCGCCGCGGCGACGGTGGACTCCGTCGTCGGGCAGCTCAAGGCAGCCGACGCCGGCACCCAGCTGATCACCCAGACCTCGAACGCGGTCGCCGGCGCGGTCGTCACGGCCGACGCGGCGAAGATCCGCGAGCTGGCGAAGCGGCCGGACGTCGTCTCGGTCAAGAAGGTGGTGCCGAAGACCCGCACGAACTCCAGCGCGGTCCAGCTGACCAACACGCTCGCGTCGTGGCAGCAGACCGGCCGCTACGGCGACGGCATCCGCGTCGGCGTGATCGACGACGGCATCGACTACACCCACGCCACCTTCGGCGGTCCGGGCACGGCCGAGGCGTACCAGGCGATCAACCGCGACCAGGCCACCTCCGCCTTCCCGACCGACAAGGTCGTCGGCGGTGTCGACCTGGTCGGCGACGCCTACGACTCGGGCAGCGACGACCCGGCCCTCAACACGCCGAAGCCCGACCCCAACCCGATCTCCTGCGGCCACCACGGCACGCACGTGGCGGGCACGGTCGCCGGATTCGGCGTGGACGAAGCGGGCAAGACGTTCACGGGCGAGTACAAGAAGCTCAACAAGAAGAAGATCGAAGCGATGCGGATCGGCCCGGGCACCGCGCCCAAGGCCCTGCTGTACGCGATCAAGGTCTTCGGCTGCGACGGCTCGACCAACGTCACCTCGCAGGCACTCGACTGGTCGCTCGACCCGGACGGTGACGGCGACTTCACCGACCACCTCGACGTCGTCAACCTGTCGCTGGGCGGCGACTTCGCCACCCCGGACGACCCGGACTCGCTGTTCGTGCGCAAGATCGCCGCGAACAACGTCGTGCCGGTGTTCTCCGCGGGCAACGGCGGCGACCTCAACGACGTCGGCGGCGCGCCGGGCAACACGCCCGAGGCGCTGACCGTCGCCAGCAGCCGTGACGCGTCCGTCCTCCGCGACGCCGTCGAAGCCGTCGCTCCCGACGGTGTCAAGGGTGCGAAGACCGGGCAGTTCAGCCAGAACTACGCGGCCTACGACACGCTCGACATCACCGCGCCGGTGGTCACCCTGTCGGCCGACAACGCCGCCGGCTGCAAGCCGTACTCCGAGGCCGACAAGGCCAAGGCCGCGGGCAAGATCGTGTTCCTGGAATGGGACGACAACGACGCGACCCGCGCCTGCGGTTCGGGTGCCCGGTCGAACAACGCGCAGGCCGCCGGTGCCAAGGGCGCGCTGTTCTCGTCCACGCTGGAGCACTTCTCGGCCGGGATCGCGGGCAACGCGGCCCTGCCGACGTTCCAGCTGACCGGCGGCGCGACCGCCTCGATCCGCCCGGCGCTGGCCGCCGGCACGCTGCAGGTCCGCATGACCGGCAAGGGCCGCGTGTCCGTGCCGACCACCGACCAGTCCATCGTGGACACCCCGAGCTCGTTCACCTCGCGGGGCGGGCGCGGCCCGGCCGTCAAGCCGGACGTCGCGGCGCCCGGTGACTCGATCTCGTCCGCGCTGAGCGGAAGCGGGGCCGGTCGCCTGGTCATCTCCGGGACGTCGATGGCGGCTCCGCACACCTCGGGTATCACCGCCCTGATCCGTCAGGCGCACCCCGACTGGTCGGTCGAGGAGGTCAAGGCCTCGGTCATCAACACCGCCGGCCACGACATCCGCGACGCCTCCGGCCGCATCTACGGCCCGCAGCGCGTCGGCAGCGGCCGGATCGACGCGAAGGCCGCGCTGGACAACCAGGTCCTGGCCTACGTCGTCGACAACCCCGGCTTCGTCTCGGTGAACTTCGGTGTCGTCGAAGCGGGCGGCCCGGTCACGCTGACCAAGACGGTCAAGGTGGTCAACAAGGGCATCAAGCCGGTCGAGTACTCGGTGGGCTACGAAGCCGTGAACTCGCTCCCCGGTGTCGAGTACACAGTGGACAAGCCGACGGTGAAGCTGAGCCCGCGCGGTATCGCGCTGGTGAAGGTGACCCTGAAGATCGCCGACCCCAAGGCGCTCCGCAAGGTCATGGACCCGACCATGGCGGCCACGCAGGCCGGGCTCGCCCGGCAGTTCGTGGCGGACGCCTCCGGCCGGATCGCGTTCACCCCGAAGAGCGGCACGACCGTTCCGCTGCGGCTTTCGGTGTACTCCGCGCCGAAGCCCGTCTCGTCCATCAACACTCCGGGCACCGTCAACTTCGGCGCGGGCCAGAACCAGGCCGTGCTGAACCTGACCGGCAAGGGCGTGGACCAGGGCACCGGTCCGCAGCGGTACCGCTCGCTGATCAGCGTGCTCGAGCTGCAGGCGGAATCCCCGCAGCTGCCCGAGTGCGACGGCGACGTCACCACCGACTGCACCCTGAACCAGACCGCCAAGGGCGCCGACCTGCGCTACATCGGCGCGGCGTCCACCGCCCCGCTGGCCAAGGCGCAGGGTGAGCCGGAGAACGCGTTGCTGGCCTTCGGTCTCACCACCTGGAGCGACCTGGCCAACCTGGGCAGCAACACCTCGCCGTTCGTGGACATCGACACCACGGGCGACGGACAGCCGGATTTCGAAACCTACGTGACCAAGGTGACGGCCACCGACGTCCTCGTGGCGGTCACCGTGGCGCTGAAGCCGGGCTTCCCGCAGGTGGACATCCAGCCGATCAACGGCCAGCTCGGCGACGTCGACACGAACGTGTACGACACCAACGTCGTCGTGCTGCCGGTGAGCATCGCGGCGCTGGGCATCGACCCGAACGCCGCTTCGCACAAGATCAGCTACACGGTCGGGACCTCCGGGTTCTACGCGGCGCCGGGTGCGGACTCGTCGACGATCGACTACGTCGGCACGCCGCTTTCGTTCGACGCCTTGGCTCCCGCGTACACCGTCCAGGGCGGCGGCGACTCCGCGCTGGGCTACGTCGCGAAGCCGGGCACGGCGCTGGTGGTCAACCGCAACGCGGCCGCGCAGGACACCGTGCTGGGCCTGCTGGCGATCGAGCACCACAACGCCTCGGGCAACCGGGCGAGCGTGGTGAAGATCCAGACGAACGCCGGTGGCGGCAACGCGGGTGTCGACCGGCCGGGCAACGGCGGGCGGCACACCGGGCGTCAGCCGATCGGTGTGGGCTGACGCGGTAGTGCGGTAGTTCGCGTTCGATGAGGTGAGGGACGCCCTGGCGGCAGGCTTTCCGCCGGGGCGTCCCTTCTTGTATTCACCCTTTCGGCTGTCTCGCTCTGTGGGAGATTCCGGCATAAGGGTGGTGCGGCTACGGCTACCGGGCTACGGCCGGTAACCTTCCGCTGCTGGCGTTTTCTTGCGGATGGGCCATCCGGACTGCCGGTGGCCTGGTCTACGGAGGTGTGTGGATGCGGCTCGCGGTGATCCCAGGAGACGGGATCGGGCCCGAAGTGGTCTCCGAGGCGCTCAAGGTGCTCGGTGAGGTCGTACCGACGGCGGAGACCACGAACTACGACCTCGGCGCCGCCCGGTGGCACTCCACCGGTGAGCTGCTCCCGGAGTCGGTACTCGGTGAACTCCGTCAGCACGACGCGATCCTGCTGGGCGCGGTGGGCGACCCGACGGTGCCGAGCGGCATTCTGGAGCGCGGTCTGCTGTTGCGCCTCCGGTTCGAGCTCGATCACCACGTGAACCTGCGGCCCGCCCGGTTGTACCCGGGGGTGCGCGGCCCGCTCGCCGATTCGAGCGAGATCGACATGGTCGTCGTGCGTGAAGGCACCGAAGGCCCGTACGCGGGCAACGGTGGCCTGCTGCGCAAGGACACCGACCACGAGATCGCGACGGAGGTCAGCGTCAACACGGCGTTCGGCGTCCGGCGCGTGGTGACCGACGCGTTCAACCGTGCCGAGGCGCGGCCCCGCAAGCACCTGACGCTCCTGCACAAGACGAACGTGCTGGAGTACGCGGGCTCGCTGTGGTCGCGGATCGTCGAAGAGGTTTCGCTGGAGCACCCGGAGGTGACCGTCGCGTACTCCCATGTGGACGCCGCGACCATCCACCTGGTGACCGACCCGTCCCGCTTCGACGTCGTGGTGACCGACAACCTGTTCGGCGACATCATCACCGACCTCGCGGCGGCCGTGACCGGCGGCATCGGGCTGGCGGCGAGCGGGAACCTCGACATCACCCGGCGGAACCCGAGCATGTTCGAGCCGGTGCACGGCAGCGCCCCGGACATCGCGGGCCAGGGTCTCGCCGACCCGACCGCCGCGGTGCTTTCGGTCGCGCTGCTGCTGGACCACCTGGGACAGAAGGAAGCGGCGCGGCGGATCGAGGCCTCGGTGGCGTTCGACCTCGCGACCCGCGACCAGGCGTCGCCGGGTGCGACGCACGCGATCGGTGACCGGCTGGCGGCGCTGGTGTCGTCGAACGTACGCCCGGTCACTCACTAGCACTCACTCGAGTACATGAAGGCCCCCTTCCTTGCGCCTAGGTACAGGAAGGGGGCCTTCATGTACTCAGGGCCTCCCAGGGAGTGGGAAGTGTCGCCCGGCCTGTGGACGCTCGCCGGACCGTATGCCATGATGCGTCCGTGACCTCCTGCACCATCATTATCGCCGAGCGCGCCGGATAACAGCTCCACAAGAGCCCCCGGCGCGCAACCTCTCGCACCCATGCGGGAGGTTTTTTTGTTGCCTGAACACGTTTTGCCACCACCATGAGGAGTTCCCCGTGACTCGCACGGAGCCCGCCGGCACACCGCTCGGCGACGCATTCCACCTCTACGACACGACGCTGCGCGACGGTGCGCAGCGCGAGGGGATCTCCTACTCCGTCACGGACAAATTGGCGGTGGCGAGGCTGCTCGACGATCTCGGGGTCGGGTTCATCGAAGGCGGATGGCCGGGCGCGCTGCCCAAGGACACGGAATTCTTCGCCCGCGCGGCTTCGGGCGAGCTGAAACTCCGCCACGCCGCGCTCGTCGCGTTCGGCGCGACGCGGAAGGCGGGGGCCAAAGCCGAGCAGGATCCGCAGGTGCGGGCCCTGATCGAGGCCCAGGCACCGGTGGTCACGCTGGTGGCCAAATCGGACTTACGCCACATCGAGCGGGCGCTGCGGGTCGACGTCGACGAGGCGTGCGAGATGGTGCGAGACACCGTCGCGTTCCTCGTCGGTGAAGGGCGTCGCGTCTTCCTTGACGCGGAACACTTCTTCGACGGTTACGCGTTCTCCCCGGACACCGCGCTCAAGGTGCTCGACGCGGGAGTGAACGCGGGCGCCGACGTCGCCGTGTTGTGCGACACCAACGGCGGCCAGCTGCCGCTCGGCCTTGCGGAAACCGTCCGCGAGGTCAAGGAAAGGACCGGATTCCGGCTCGGGATCCATTGTCAGGACGACACTTCCTGCGCGGTGGCGAATTCCGTCGCCGCCGTGCAGGCCGGCGTGACGCACGTCCAGTGCACCGCCAACGGTTACGGTGAACGGGCGGGTAACGCCGATCTGTTCGCCGTGACGGGAAATCTGGTGACCAAGCTCGGTATGGAGGTGCTCCCGACCGGAGGCGCCGCCGAGCTCACCCGGGTCTCCCATGCCCTTGCCGAAATCGCGAACATCGCCCCCTACACCCACCAGGCGTACGTAGGGGCGTCGGCCTTCGCCCACAAGGCGGGACTGCACGCGAGCGCGATCAAGGTGGATCCGTTGCTGTACAACCACATCGATCCAGCTTCCGTCGGCAACGACATGCGGGTACTGGTCACCGAGATGGCCGGCAGGGCCAGCCTGGAGCTCAAGGGACGTGAGCTCGGGGTCGACCTTGCCGGCCAGCCCGAGGCGCTGACGAGCGCCATACGCAAGGTGAAGCGGCTGGAATCCGAAGGCTGGTCCTTCGAGGCCGCGGACGCCTCATTGGAACTCCTGCTGCGGCGAGAGGTCGACGGCCCGCAGAGCGACGTCCTCGACGAACCGCCGTTCGAACTCGAGTCGTACCGGGTCGTGCTGGATCACCGGTCCGACGGCGAGGTCGTCTCCGAGGCGACGGTGAAGGTGCACGTCGCCGGGCGGCGCGTGATCGCGACCGCCGAGGGCAACGGTCCCGTGCACGCGCTCGACGCCGCCCTGCGCGAGGCGCTCAGCCCGCATCTGTCCTGGTTGGACAGTGTCGAGCTGGCCGACTACAAGGTGCGGATCCTGCCCGGCCATCCGGGTACCGACGCCGTCACCCGCGTGCTCGTCGAGACCAGCGACGGCGAGCGGGAATGGACCACCGTCGGCGTGCACGGCAACATCGTCGAAGCGAGCTGGCTCGCGCTGTGCGACGCGCTCGTGCACAAGTCCCTCAGCGAAGGCCCGGCGTGAGGAGTCGTACAGTGGGGGAGTGCGTCTAGCCCGAATTGCCCATCCCGGTGGTGTCGCGTTCGCTTCGATCGAAGGGGACGGCGACGACGCCCAGGTACTGGAAATCGCCGAGCACCCCTTCGGCAACCCCAACTTCACCGGCAAGCGCTGGCCGCTCGCCGACGTCCGGCTGCTCGCCCCGATCCTGCCGTCGAAGGTGATCGCGGTCGGCCGGAACTACGCCAAGCACGCGGCCGAGTTCGGCAACGAGGTCCCGCGGGACCCGATGCTGTTCATCAAGCCGTCGACCACGGTGATCGGCCCCAACGTGCCCATCCGCCGCCCGCGCGGCGTCGGCCGCGTCGACTTCGAGGGCGAACTGGCCATCGTCATCGGTCAGCCGGTCAAGAACGTGCCCGCCGCCCGTGCGGCGAGCGCGATCCTCGGCTACACCGTGGCGAACGACGTCAGCGCCCGTGACCTGCAGAAGTCCGACGGCCAGTGGGGCAGGGCGAAGGGGTTCGACACCTTCTGCCCGCTGGGCCCGTGGATCGAGACCTCGCTCGACGCGGCCGACCTCGCGCTCAAGTCCGAGGTGGACGGTGTACTCAAGCAGGACGGCCGGACCTCGGACCTGGTGCACAAGATCCCCGAGCTGGTCGAGTTCGTGTCCGGCGTGATGACCCTGCTGCCCGGCGACGTCATCCTGACCGGCACGCCCGAGGGCGTCGGCCCGATCGAGGACGGCCAGTCCGTCTCGATCACCATCGAAGGCATCGGCACGCTGACCAACCCCGTGCAGGAGATCTGACCTCACGTGCCATGAACGGTCCGTTCCTCGTGAATCTCGCGGGGAACGGACCGTTCCTGGCGTTCGGGGGCCGTCAACCCTCGGCCGGCTCCATCGCCCGCCGCGCGAAGGCGGGGGCGTGCTCGGGCCGCAGGCCCAGGCCCAGCAGCCGGGCGGGGACGTAGGACAGCACGGGGAACCGGCTGAACAGCTTCACCATCACCGCGGGCGGGCCGTTGCGCTTGCCTGCCATGACCGGCCCCATGACGTTCTTGTGCAACATCCGTTGCAGCCCCTGCACCAGCATCGTGGGCGCGAGACGGCGCCTGCGGACCTTCGCCAGCTCCGCCACCGACGGCCTGCCCCGGCGCAGCGGTTCGGCGAGCAGGGTGGCGGCCGCGACCGCGTCCTGCACCGCGAGGTTGACGCCGACCCCGCCGACCGGTGACATCGCGTGCGCCGCGTCACCGATGCACAGCAGCCCGTCGAGGTGCCACTTCCGCAGCAGGTTCATCTTGACGTCGAGGAACTTGACGTCGTCGGTCGTCTTCAGCTCGTCCAAGCGGTCGGCCAAGTCCGGAAGGATCGCGGCCACGTTCTCCCGGAACGCTTCGATGCCCTTTTCCCGGAGGTCGCCTCCCTTGGGGCTGAGATAGGCGATCTGGAAGTAGCCCTTGCGTGGCAGCGGCACGGCGAAACGGCGATCCCGCATCTTCGGCGTCAGCATGCCCTCGGCTTCACCGTCCCGGCGCGAGATCCTGAACCACCACGCGTCGAACGGAATGGCGTAATCCTTCGTCATCAGCCCGGCCTCCCGCCGGGCCAGTGACCAGCGGCCGTCAGCGGCGATCACCAGATCGGCGCGCAGTTCGCCGGTCTTCCCGTCGGCGCCACGGTAGCGGACCCCGCTCACCCGGCCACGCTCCAGGATCAGCCCGGTCATCTCGGTGCTCTGCCGCAGCGTGAACGTGGGCTCCTTCGCGCCGGCGTCGGCGAGCAGGTCCAGGAAATCCCATTGCGGCACCATCGCGATGTACGGGTGTGCCACCTTCAGCCGGGTCAGATCGGCCAGACGCATCATCGTGCCGTCCTCGGCGGGGAAACCGGCGTAGGAGATCTTACTGTGCGGCAAGCTGAGGAACTTTTCCCCGAGGCCCAGCTCGTCGAGCAACGTCAACGTCGACGGGTGCACGGTGTCGCCGCGAAAGTCCCGCAGGAAGTCTTTGTGCTTCTCCAGCACGGTGACCTCGACCCCGGCCCTGGCCAGCAGCAATCCGGCGACCATGCCCGCGGGGCCACCGCCGACGACCACGCAGTCCGTGCGTTCGTTCATCCGTCCCACCCCTTCGAACCCTTATTCATCACTTGTTGAATAAGCTCAGCATGCACCTGTCCGGTGGGCGCGTCAAGCGCCATCCGGGCGGATGCCCGGTTCGGGCCACGGCCTCGCTCGCCGGTCCACGCGACCTTCCGGCGGTGGGCGACGACTGTCCGAAAAGGACTACCGATGTCGCGTGCCGGTCCCAGAAGGACGGCGATCGCGAAGGCGCCCTTGTGGACGGTCCGTGTCTCAAGTGGGGTAAGGATTTCGTTGTCGGCACCGGGGTGCGCGCCGTGAATCGGAAGAGAGCACGAGCCTCGGCGATTCACCCGGCGGCCCGCGTTACTCGTTGTCGGGTAACTAAAACACGACATCTCACCAACTGGGAGTAGGTGCCCGCGCCGGAACAGAGCAGCCTTAATCACCTCATCGGCAGAGTCGCGATCGCGCTGGGTGCCCTAGCCTCACTTGGTGGATTTCGCTCTCGTGCCCCGGACCCCGTCACGAACCATGTCGGACGCTCCGGAGGGAGCCCCGTGGGAGCCCCCGGAGTTGCGCTTGGTGTGCCTCGACATCGATGACACGCTGATCGACTGCACGGCGGCGATCCGCCTCAGCCTGCGCGCGCTCACCGGCCAGAACGATCTCTGGCCGCTGTGGGATCTCATCACCGAAGAGCACGTCGCGCTGGTGGTCGCGGGCGAAATCGATTACGCGACCATGCATCACCAGCGTACTGAATGTTTCCTCGCCGAGATCGGCATTCTCGCCGACGAAGAGCAGGTCAACGGCTTCGAACGACGTCGCCGTGAAATCCTCACCCGTTCGTGGCAATTGTTCGAAGATGTCCTCCCGTGCCTGGAATGGTTACGGGCCGCCGGCGTCCTCGTCGCGGCCGTCACGAACGCCTCGGGCACGCATCAGCGCAAGAAGATCGCCGACCTCGGGCTCGCCCGGTTCTTCGACCACGTGGCCATCGCCGGTGAACTCGGAGTAGCCAAACCGGACCCGGCGATGTTCCACTCGGTCTGCCTCGGCCTCGGCTGCGATCCGGCGCAGGCCGTCCACGTCGGCGACAAGCTCGACACCGACGCCATCGGCGCACGCGACGCCGGACTGGGCGCCGTCTGGCTCGATCGGGACGGTATCGCCGAGCGTGCCCCGGCGGGCGTACACACCATCGCCGGCCTCGACGAGCTGCCTGAGCTGCTCGTTTCCGAGTTCGCGAAGCTCGGCGTCCCGGCCCAGCGCGCCACGGAGACCCCCGCTTTCACGGTGCGGAGCAGCGTGCTCTAGTATTCTTTCTCGTGCGGCACCGAGCCGGTCAAGATCGGAACGGTACCTCACTGGGGTATGGTGTAATTGGCAGCACGACTGGTTCTGGTCCAGTTAGTCTAGGTTCGAGTCCTGGTACCCCAGCTGGAGAACTCTCCGGAGTGAAACACAGAGTGACCCCCCTGCGAAGGAGGGAAACCCGGTCTGGTAAGTTTCTCCGCAGCAACACAGCAGGTGAACAACTGAAAACCTCCTCCCAGAGGAGAAAGATCCTAGCCCCCGTCGTCTAGCGGCCTAGGACGCCGGCCTCTCACGCCGGTAGCGTGGGTTCGAATCCCATCGGGGGTACGCGCAGCTTCCACCCAAAAAGTCTCGACCGGATCGGTCGGGACTTTTTGCGTTTCTAGGGAAGTCATCGCGTCGTTGATCCTTTCTGCGGCGACGGCTGTCTCCGGTAGCTGATCGACCGGCAGCTTTATGGTAATCGTCACTTGGTCACCCGCGCCATGAACCTTCACGGTGAGCTTGGTGATTTCGAAGAGTTGGCGAAGCAGTGCCTGAGGAGCCTTGGCCAGGTTGAGCTGGAGATGTGGGAGCCCTTCGAGGCGGTTCAGGTCTGATGAGGTGGGCTTCGCGGGCTGCACCTTGTCCTCGGCGTCGAGATGAGCGAGCGCGGCCAATGCCGCTGACTTGTCTTCCTCGAGCTTGTTGTAGTTCTGCCGGAGCGCCTTGGCGAACGGGTCGTCCGGCGCGCCGTCCTGTGCCTGCCGCAGAACCGAGTCCTGCCGACGGGCCACATCTGCCAGTTGACGTTGAAGGCGCTCACGTTCGGCTCGACGTTCCTGGGCTGCACTATCGTCCATAGTGGCCAGATCGGCTTCGATGATGCCTCGCCGCTCCGGGCTGAAGAGCCGGTCGGCGTAGAAAGCTGAGACGGCTTCGAGTAGCTCGTCCTCGCGGAGCCGGATCGCCGCCGGAAGCCCGGCATGGGGGCTGGCGTCGCCGCGGTTGTTCTTGCCCGGCCAGCACAGGTAGTAGAAGAGCCTGTTGTGTTTCGTGTCACCGGCCATGCGCCGTCCGCAACTGTGGACGACCATGCCGCGGAAGAGGTAGGTGCGTTCGGCGCTCGGGTTGGTGTTCGGCTGATCGTCCGCACGCGACCCTCGCCGAGCCTCGAGGCGGCTGGTGAGCTCGTCGAACATCCACTTCGCGATCAAGGGCTCATGGACCGGTTTGGGCGACCACACCCACTTGAAGGGCTCGTTGACCTTGCCTCGTTTGGAGGTGGTCGCGCGCCGGTTGAAGACCTGATAGCCCGTGTACTTGGGGTTCTTCAGGACACCGGCTACGGAGCTCTTGCTCCAGGCGCCACGCGTGCGAGACTTGCTCGGCGCCGTCGGTGGTGGGTATCGCTCGGGGTCGGCGTTGAGACGGTCCGCGATGGTGTTGTAGCCGAGACCTTCGTGGTACCGCCAGAGAGCGATCTGAGCCACGGTCTCGGCGCGCTCGCGGGTTCTGGCGATCGGGAGCTGCGCAAACGCCTGCACCAGGTGCTGGGCATCGAGGCGCGGTGATGAAGCGCCGCGAGAGCCGAATCGTGCAAGCGATTCCCGATGCTCAACTGGAGTCCGTCGTCCACACCGCGGCTCGGCGGATCGGCAGGGCGCTGGGGTGGTGCTTGATCATCGCGAGCCCCTTGGCCGTGATCGTGGGCTTGGTGACGCTGCGGCCGACGGCGCATTCTGATGCTCCGCGGCCGGAGCAGCAGTTCACGACTGGCGAGCCGCAGGGCTGGGCGGAGATGTACGTCCGGTCATGGCTGTCGGCCAACCGTGACGATTCCGGCGGGCTGGAGGCCTTCTACCCGGCGGGGATGAAGTCGACCCGTGCGGTCGGCACGCAGATCCCGGTCGACACCAGCACGTTGTCGGTCGTGTCGCCGCGGCCGGGCGCATGGTCGGTGATGGTCGCGGCCAACATCTTGGTCCAGCAACCCGATGGTAAGCACCGAGCGAGGCTGACCTGCGCCCAGGTCAGCCTCGTCGGAAGTGCCGAAGGCTACGTCGCAGCATCGCTTCCGGCGCCGGTCGCGTGTCCGCGCACGCTCGCCGCGGTCGACCTCGATTACCCGGAGACCGCGGAGCTGAACGGGCCGATTGGTCAATCCGTGCACGGCTTCCTGATCGCCTACTTGGCCGGTCGAGGGGAGTTGAACCGCTACATCGCGCCAGGGACGAGCATCGGCGCGATCATCCCACCGCTGTACGCCGAGGTCCAGCTGCTGGAGCTGCGCACACACGAGCCGTTCGAGCCCGGCCAGGCGGCCCGGCCGCTGGACGGAACCGAGGTTCACGCAACCGCGCGGGCCTGGGGATACGACGCCCTCGGGCAGGTCACCACGATCGATTACGCCCTCACCCTCGTCGCACGGGCAGGTCGCTGGGAAGTCAGCCGAATCGACCCTGCCCCGCTCCTCACCGGAGCTCCCGCAACACCTCCAACCCCGGCCGGAGAATAGGAGAAGAGATGCCGACCATCGTGCTCGCAGCCGACGTCAAAACCTGGATCGACACCAATCTCGCTTGGGGAGACCAGGCCGTTCGCCGCCTGATCCTGCTCGCGGCCGTCGTGGGCGGTATCGGCCTCCTGATCGGGACACGGGGCAACTTCACCCGCTCGATCAAGTATGGCGTGATCGCCGCGATCTTCCTCGGCATCCTGCTGAACCTCGACGGTGTGTCGGGCATGTTCGGCGCCTGGTTCACCAAATGACCGCACAACGCGGGCGCGGCGATGTCCTTATTGGACGATCCTACACACGGTCGCGCCGGTTCCCGCGGATGTTCGGGCGCATGCCCGGCCGAGACGGCGGATATCTGCCTGGCGGCCCGTACACGCTCACCCAAGGTGTGGTCTTCCTCGTTCTTCTGCTGGTCGTCTGGAAGCTGCCGCTCCTGGACTGGCTCGGCCCAGCCCGCTGGGGCGTGCCGTTGTCGGCGATCGCAGTCCGCCGCGCGCGGATGGAGTCGCGGACGCCCGCTAGCTGGCTGATCGGCCTGGTGGCACATCTGCTCGCACCGTCCTCGGGAATGCTGGCAGGCCGGCCTTATCGCCCAGAACGGCCCGTGTCGTGTGTGCCGCGGTTCCACCTGCACGGTATGGACAAGGCTCCACAGCCTGTGGACAACGTCGCGCCGAAGTCGTCACTGCAGCGGCTGCTCGCCGGAGTCCGGTGATGGAGAACCAGATCCAGGACATCAGCGGCAACCTGATGTTCTGCGCGGATGGGTCGGTTTGGGCGGTGTGGCGGGCACACCCGCGCGAAAGCGCTCGCTCGACGGGAAAACAGCTGTACGAGCTCTACAACCGCACCGTCACGTTCATGAAGTCCCTGCGCGGCGAGGTGATGCTGGCGTCGCTGTGTGAACAGGTCCAGCCGCACGCGATCATCCGGCGCTGCCTCGGCGGTATCGACCTCGACGAGAACTCACACTGGGCGGAAACGGTGCACAACGCCTGGGACCAGCTCGACGACCTCGACGTGCTCGGCCGCAGCTACTGGATCGCCAAACCCCTCGCCGGTAACAGCTGGCGCGACGGAAGCCGCGCCCTGCTGCGAGCCGCGGGAGCGGCGCTGAACGCAGGCCTCGGTCTCCCACCGCGACCCGCGTCGCCTCAAGCTGTCGCTGAGGCACACGAACTTGCCCGCGTCATCGAGCACGAACTCGGCGGCGCGATCCCGCTTCGCCCCGCGACCGAAGCCGAACTTCTGTGGTGGTTGTGCCGCGCTCCGGTCAGAGGCGTTCGCGAACCTCAGCTCGAACACGCGTCGGCCGTGCACAACACCGGCGCGACCGTGTCACGTGGCCGAAGCCGTGCTCGGCTGGTGACTTTGCGCGGGACCGTGTTCGACGAAGGCGGTCGCAGCGACGAAGGCAAGCGCCTCGGGAACCCGATGCAGGTCTTGAACAAGCGGTTCCTCAAGTGCGTCACACCGGACGACGACGGGCTCATCGAGAGCTACCAGGCCTATCTCGTGCTCGCGGAAATGCCCCGCGCCTTCACCTTCCCCGGCCACGAGATCTTGTCGCGACTGGCGAACATCGGCTTCGGCGTCGACTACGCCTTGCGCATCGCGGCGAAGACGAACGACGAGGCCCGCGCTGCCAACCGGCGCCGTACCCGCGACCTGATGAGTCAGGACGACGAACACGGCGGAGACACCGCGGGTGTACCTGCCGACGTCCACTCGGCCCAGGAGGAGATTCAGCACAAGAACGCCCGCCTCGGCGCGAGCACCACTGAAATCGAACTGGAGGTCGGCGTCGTCGCCAGCGTGTGGGGTTCCACCGCTGACGAGTGCGACGCACGGGCCAAGACGTTGCGGCAGATGTTCTTGGGCGGCGAGTACAAGTGGGAGAGGCCGCTCGGTGGACAGAAGCAGCTCTACCAGGCGCTGCTTCCCGGCTACCGGACGCCACTCGTCGTGCGGGAATGCAGCCAGAACCTCCTCGCCAGCGACTGCGCGATGCTGCTCCCGATGTCGTCCGCCGAGTTCGGCGACCCGAGCGGCGCCTTGTTCGGCATGGTCCTGGACGGCGGCGCGATCACCCCGTTCCTGCTCGACCCGACCTACGGGCCCACCCACGACTCGTCCGGAGGCGTCGCGGTGATCGGTGAACTCGGCTCCGGGAAATCGGTGGTATTGAAGAACCTTGCCGCCGTCGTCCGGCTGATGCTCGACGGTCGCGTGATCGCCATCGACCGCACCCGCAGCCGCGAATGGGCACCGGTCGCGAAAGCGCTCCCGGGCAACTGCCAGGTGGTTGACATCATCGATCCCACGCTCGACAGCGAACGCGCCGCGGACACCGAGCTCCGGCATTCCTGCGACCCCCTGCGGGTCTTCCGCGGCAAGACGACGTCCAGTACCGGCATCGCCGAGACCTTCTTCGCCTCCTGGCTGGACCTGGAATCCAACTCGGCCGAACGTGACGCGCTCGGCCGCGCCCTCGACCAGGTCAGCGGCTCGCCGACCGCGTCCAGCAACGCCCTCATCGACGTCCTCGCCGACCACGGCGCCACGGACCCAGCGTCTCGTGGCCTCGCCGACCGACTGCGGCGCCTTCGCCGTGATCCGATCACCCGTCCGATCTTCGATCCCGAACTCGCCCCCGTCGACGTGCTCGCCGCGGACATGGTGGTCTTCTGCACCAACGAAGTCCCGCTCCCGAACACGCTCGAGATAAGCAACGAGCGCATGGCCGCCCGCATCCCGCCGAGGAAGCTCTTCGGCCGTGCCTTCCACCTGCTGATCGCGGCGATCGCCAAGGAGATCTGCTTCGGAACCCAGCGGTGGGGCCAATTCATCTGCGACGAGGCTTACAACGTCACCGGCACACCCGAGGGACAGCAGATCGCCTTGGAGTTCGTCCGAGATGGACGCAAGCACGGCGCCGACGCCGCCTTCGGCTCGCACTCCGAAAGCGACCTCGGTGACGAAGTCCTCCGCGGCCTGATCGCCGTCCGGATGCTCGGCCGCCACCGCGACAGCGGTCTCGCCCGACACGGGCTGGCGTGGCTCGGCGTCGACGCCGCCGACACCCGCTACCAGGAGATCGTCACCAAAGATCTCTCACCGCTCAACCCCGCAGGCAGCGACGAAGAACGCCGAGCGCGCGCCGGGGAGTTCCTGGTCCGCGACCACGCCGGCCGGGTCGGCAAGGTCAAGATCTTGACCCAGCCCTACCGGACGCTGCCGCAAGCCGTTCTCACCACGCCCACCGTCCGGCGGCCCTGAATCAAACCCGCTGGTACACGCCATGTCTCGGACACCACCGGCGCGACCTCGGGAGACGTTCATGACGCTCAACGCGCGTGCCGCGAAACCTCTCGCGTTCGCCACCATCGTGCTTGTCCTACTGCTCGGCAACGCCGCGCCCGCCACTGCTCAAGTCGTGCCGCTGCCACCGAACGAACCGCGGCCGTGCCAGCCATACCCGCTATGCCTCGTCGTTTCCGATCCCCGCGCTCCACAGCCGACACCGCCGAGCTTGGACCATCCCGATCCGGATGCGCCGACCCTGCCCTTGCAGGACGACCACAGACACGCTGCCCACCTCAAGGGCATGTTCACCATCGACGACGGCTACGGCCGCGACCTGCGCAACTACGACCTCTTCGCCAACCTGCCCTGGCTGGTCAGCAACCCCATGCCGACGATCTGGCTCTGGCTGGCGAACATGGGCTTCGCCGTTGGCAAGTACGCGCTCGGCTTCTCCGTCTGGTTCACCGAATGGTCCATGACCGCCGGTGTCGTCGATTGGATCAAGGCGCCCGCGCAGGACCTCGAGAAGATCTGGCAGACCACCGTCATCGGTGGGCTGAAGCTTCGCGAGCTGGTCTTGCTCATCGCGACCTGTTACCTCGGGCTGCTGTTCATGCGCGGCCTCACCACCCGAGCTTGGCGCGAAACGGTGTCCACGATAGCGATCAACGTCCTGGCCATAGCGATCATCACCCATCCCGCCGACTTCCTCGTCGGCGACGGGGGAGTGCTCAGCCTCAGCCGAGACCTCGGCGCTGACGTCAGTGCAGTGATCATGGGCAAGCAACCCGGCGGCACCGGCAATCCCGCCGCGCCGATCGGGCAAGCCCTCATCGACAACCTGCTCATCGCGCCCTGGGAGATCCTCAACTACGGAACGCCGGTCTCCGGCAAACAGGGCACCGGGACCTGCCAGTACTCGATCAAGCAGATCCTCGACCAAGGCCCCTGGTCCGGCAAGGACAGCACGCCGGCCCGCGAGCTGGCCGGGTGCCCCGGCGAGTACGGCAAGTACAACGAGGTCGCCGACGGCGACCGCATGCTCGGGGCATGGGAGTACGCCGTCGCGATGATCCTGTTCGCGATCCTCACCATCTGCCTCAACGCGATCCAGATCCTTGCCCCGTACTTCTTGCTCTTCGAAGGCCTCCTGCTCAGCCTTGCCCTGATCGCGGCCCTGATCCCGACACTGCAGCACCAGTTGGCCTACCGCATCAGCTCTATCGCCGGGACCATCGCCAAGCTGCTGATGGGCATGTTCTTCATCGCCGTCATGACCGTGCTCCTGCGCTCGCTCATGCTCGCCGATCTCGGCCCACAGCTGGTCAAGTTCGCCGTCATCGACATCGTCGTGTTCTCCGGCTTCCTCTTCCGCAAAAGGCTCATGGCGAACATTCAGCGGATCCGGTCCAGCGTCAACACCGGTGTCCAGCGACTCGGCAGGCCCCGGAGCGGCCCGAAATCCATGCCCTTGCCCATCGTCGAACCTGGGCCGCACCGGATCGGCCGCACGATCAAGACCGGCACTGGCGCCTTCACCGAAGCCATTGCTCCGGCGAATGACCTGAAGAACCGGCTGGTGACCGCGAGCAAATTGGGCGGGAAGGTCGGCAGTAAGGCCGTCTCCTTCACGTTGGGCGCCCCGGTGTCCTGGCCTGCCGCCGCGAACCGTGCGCACACCGCTCTCACCGCACGGGGCACCGCCGCCAAGGTCGCACTCGGGCGCAAGGCGGGCGCAGTGAAGGCCTATGCCTCTACCTACGCTGGAAACCTCGGTGCCGCCGCAAGCCCACTGGTGAATGTCGCGACCACCGCGGCGTCGGTTCTCGGCAACCGCCGTTCATCCAGCGAGTCGCCAGCCGCGCCTCAACTGTCCGCCCGGATTTCGGCCACGCCCGAGTTCACGGGAACCGACGTCGCGGCTACTGCTGCCGATGGCACAGGACCGAGAAGGCCACGCAGCCAGAGCCCGGACCCGACACCGCTGCCGCCTGGGATGTTGCCGATCACGCCGACGTGGTCGCAACGCTTGCGTACCAGGTTGAACGAGCACCGGTCATGAACCCGCTGCTTGCCCTCCACGTCGCCGAGCATGTCCGCAACGAGGTCCGCGAACACCCGAAACGATGGGGCTGCCTCGCACTCTTTCTCCTGTTCGGACCCGCCATCGCCTGCGTGCTCGTCGCCATCTTGATCATCGTCGTCATCGCCGGCGGAGCAGACGGATCAAGCTCGGCGCCAGGGCACGTGCCCGGCGTCCCGGACGTCATGCTCACCGCCTACCAGCAGGCGGCGCAGCGCATCGACGGCATCAGGCCCGCCTGTGCCGGAATGCGCTGGTCGATCCTCGCAGGCATCGCCGAAGTCGAATCCCGTCACGCGTCCGGTCGGACGATCGCGCCCAACGGAGACATCAGCCCGCCGATCCAACGGGCTGCGCACCATGCAATTTCGGTGATCATGATCGACGAACTCGCCCTCGGCCACGCCGCAGGTCGCGCACCGGTTTCCGAGGTGGATCGTCAGCCGTTTTCGGATCTGGGCGACTTCCGTCCGGCCCGGCGGGGTCTTGCTCCGCCTCGGCGAACCGCCCTCACCAGTCCTAGCGCCAGTCGCGGACCTGCTCCTGGCCTGGATCGCCCAGCGGGACAACATGAACACCGCCACCAACCCGAACTCCCGCTGGCTGTTCCCCGGCCGACGCGCCGGACAACCGATGCACCCCAGGTCACTCGGCATGCTGGTGACCGGGCTCGGCGTCCCCACCACCACCGGACGCACCGCGGCCATCGAACACCACGTCCTGACCATTCCGGCCCCTGTGGTCGCCGACGCACTCGGCTACCACCCCGTCACCACCACCAAAATCGCCGCGAGAGCCGGAACCACCTGGAGCCGATACGCCGCCGGTGATCACACACCGTCAACACCACAGCGAACCCGCGACAGTTGAATACGCGATCTCACCAGTCTCGATGCCGTCCTCGATCGGGCAGGGTTGAGGCAGCGGCGGCGCGGACCATACGGACCGCGTCGGCCAAGAAGGTACGCATATCGCCGGTTCCCTCATTGGTGTGGTCTTAGAACTGGCTCAGCATGAGACCTCGACGGGCGGTTACCCAAGAGGACCGTCGCGTGTGCAGCGGGGGCAGTAGTAACCAATGAGAAGGGACACCTTGATGACGGGGACCGAAATGAACGTCGACGAGTCTGAACCCGTCGACGAAGGGGAAGTACTCCAGGGACGGACTGGGCAGACAGCAGACGGCCGTTCGACCCTCGAGTGGCCTGCTGTAAAAGGCGCTGATCGATATCACATCATGGCACTCACTGGCAACCAACCGGCTACAGTGGTCGCGGGGAACCAGACCACATGGACTTCGCCCCCCGCAGCGCGGGTGTCGCCGACCGACGTCGGGAGCTACATCGTAACGGCACACCGGGGAGACGACAGGCTCGCGGTGGTCGAGCTATCAAACAGCTCCGAGGGGAAGAATCAGAAAAAGGCGAACATCGAGAAGTTACTCGAAAACACAGGGGGATTCCGCGATATTCCCAAGCCCAGCATTCCGGCATCGAAATCCCCGGACGTCATTCGAACAGAAACCATCGATGGCAAGTGTTACGCGGTAACCAGGCAGAAAACCTCACTTCTCAGGGAGCCGGATAAATTTCTAGTCTCTTCATTTTCTCCGTCGGTACTCTGGCCGGGGAACTTTATGAAGGGATCCGCTGCGGCCAGCGGCGTGCTTTCTCCCTGGAAGGTGGGGAAGTACCGTGCCCCAATCGATCTCGTCACCAGTTTCCGGGCGAAGAGCGGGTCCGTCAGTCGCAAGGGTGTCGAAGCGAGTCCAACCGGGGTGGCGGAGGCGGTCAACGACCTGATCAAGGACAAGGCGAGCCTGGTAGGGGCGGTACAGAGCAGCTTCATAGAGTGTTCTTCCGTGGAGGAAGGCCTGCTGGAGTTCGGTTTCTCGGCGAAGTTCTGGAAAATTCAAGCGCAAGCCAGCGGCTCGGTCAAGGCCGAACACGACAGTCGCATGATCCTGGCAGTTTACATGCAGAACGCTTTCCAAATCGACTGCGTCGCGAAGGATGAACCGGCGGACTGGTTCGCCGACAGTTTCACCGACGGCGTGATGAGCCGGGAGATCAAAAAGGGGAACGTCGGACCAGGGAACCCTCCCCTCTACATATCGTCCGTGTCCTACGGTCGGGTTCTCGTCTACCGGATGGTCACCACCAAGACGAAGTTGGAGGTGGAGGCGGCGATGAAAGCCACCTACTCGACCCCCTTCACCGAACTCGACGCCAACATGAAGGCACAGTACCGCAACGTCATGGAAAAGACGTCCGTCGACGTCGTGGCTTACGGGGGTGTGCCAGCAGGTGTGGACGGCGCAATACAAGACGGAAATCTAAAAAAGTACTTCGACAAAACCCCCACGCCGGACCAGTTGGGCGTCATCTCATACACTCTGGCAGACCTGAACGGAGAGCAGGTCAATATCCCAGAGATTTTGACCACCGTTCAGGAGGTCAAAAATCCATGCAACGACGAGCAAAAATTGGAGCGCGAGAAGGAAATCATGAAGAAAAAACTTGAAGAAGCTATGGATAAGATCGAGGCCAAGGGCGGATGATTAATTCTGACAGTCGGCGTGTGGTCCACCTCGTCATTGTCGTTGATGACTCCAGGTGATGCCGGTCAGATGGGCAACCTCGGCGAGGGGTGGTCGGTGAAGCTGTGCATCCCGTCGACCACCGGCGCCGAACGTCGAGCAGGAGTCGGTGCAGTGCTGTCGACCGGCCGTTGAGTGCGAGCAGGCCGTGCCGCCGTAGGTGCTTGCGGACATCTGCGGCGGTCATGGGCTCAGGCTCATCACGTTGCTCCCGGTCACGGTGCGTGCAGGA
>Ga0196958_10000158_pt1 | contig 22688 bp, 25 predicted proteins | sample S1v_10metaG_FD_148654 | JGI IMG/M metagenome (GOLD analysis project Ga0196958, IMG submission 148654) | Soil microbial communities from Anza Borrego desert, Southern California, United States - S1+v_10 | ecosystem: Environmental > Terrestrial > Soil > Desert | place: USA: California | collected... | reverse complement strand
ACCCCTCGCAGCCGACGACATCCCCACCGCCGAACAGCGCACCAAGGAGCAGGTCTACCTCCGCCCCGACCAGCCCTCCGCCGGCCGCTGGCACATCCTCGCCGACGGCCGCGTCCTGCACGAGACCATCGACGGCAACTGGCAGACCGCACTCCACGGCGTCGAGGCGCTAAACGATCCCGGTCGGTTCGTGCTCGTCTCCACCCTCTGAGTCCCGGTCGACTGCCGGGCGCTTGGGCTGCTTCGCCCCGGGCTCCCGGTTGAGCCAGGCCAGGGCGTCGTTGATCCAGGCGCTGCGGTCGACACCGAGGGCTGCGGTGTTGTCGCCGGCTTGGTCCCAGCGCGGTGTAGGGACGCGGATGCTTCGGTGTGGAGTCTTGGGCTTGTCAGGCACGAGAGCAGCCTAGCCCGTTCGAGTGTATGTACACCAGCCCTTGGTCAAGGGGTTGCGGTGTATGTACACCTCTCGCTATGGTGTACATACACCAACAAGGGGTGCCGAGCAGAGGAGACCGAGATGGCGAAGTCCGAGGACACGATGACCCAGGCGGAGCGGGAGATCTTCCAGGACCGCCTGGACGCCGCCGAGGCGGCCATCAAGCGAGGCGACACCGACGCCGCCCTGACCCACCTCAGCGACAACATGCGGGAGCAGCCCTGGCTCTGGCAGCGGTGACCTGCCTGCCCCGCCCCTCCGGGGGCGGGGCCCCTCCAACCCTGCCACCCAGGAAGGCCACCGTCGTGAGCATCAGTCGCAGAACCCCCGCGCAGCAGGCCCGCATCGCCCGCGCCCGTCGTGACCTGCGGGGCACCGGCTCCCGCATCACCACCCGCGACATCGGCCAGGGCCGCGTCGCCGTCACCGAGACCGGCCACGGCGAGCGGGCCACGGCCATCCTCGACCGGGACGGCCACTACCTCCCCTGACCCGCCACGCCCTAGAGGCCCCGCACCGACCATCGGTGTGGGGCCTCTAGGGCGTGGCGGCCGTTCGGTTGGCGGCACCGGTCTTGCTCAGGGTGTCTCGTACACGCTGTGCTCCGTGCCGATCGGGCAGGTGCACCGCTCCTGCCGTAGCCGGGGGTGGTCCGGCTTGGTCGAGCAGAAGCTCTTCACGTGCTCCCGGCCTGCCGGCGGTGGCACGGGCGCGGGCGTCGGCGGCGGAGGCGGCTTCTTGGCCGTGGCGGGTTCCTCTCGTGGTGTCGGTCAGGGCCGCGCCCGCCTCCCGGGGGAGCGGGAGACTGGCGCGGTGTGGCGGGACGCTCGGCGTGCGCGCCCCACCGTCCGGGCCACCAGCTCCGCATCGAGCAGCTGGCGGCCCGGGGTCAGGGTCGCAGGCCCGCGCAGTAGTCCGCGCCAGCCACGTACCTCACGTGGCCCCGGTGGCGGCGGAGCGCGACGGGTCCGCCGCGTGCCGACCACCGCGGGCCGCGGGCATGGCCGCCGGTCGCCCGCCGACGACGACGCGCCCGCGCCGGACGAGCGCCGGGGTCGTGGCCGCGCGCCGGCGGGTGTCGGTCGGCGGGTGGTCCGGCTGGTGCACCAGCTCCGCGTGGAGCAGGGCCAGGGTCAGCGACCACTGCACGGCGGGCCGGATGCGGCGCAGCTGCGCGCGGCGCACCCGGCGGCGGTTCAGCGGCGGGCCGACGAGGACTACGGCCAGGGCGGCGAGCAGGGTGACGAGCAACGTGATCACGAGTCGTCCTTCGGGTAGGTGGGCGCGTCGAGCGCGCGGGGTTCGTCGAAGACCTGGCCGTCGACGAAGCCGAGCCCCTCCGCGCGGGCGGTGGCTCGGGCGGCCAGGTCGCACATGCCTTGCAGCTCGGCGCCGAGCCGGTGCCACACCTCGGCCAGCACGAGCCGCTCGGCGGCGGTCAGGTCGGCGGTGTCGAGCCCTCGGCCGACGAGGACGCGCAGCCCCTCCCCCAGCGCGGAGGAGCGCCGGCTGATCTCGGCCAGCAGGTCGTGATCGGGGGTGCTGTGGCCGCTCATGGCGTCGTGGACCTGGTGGACGCGGTGGGCGCGGAGCCAAGGGGCGGATCCGCGCCCACCGCACGCCGCGCCGACCCGAGCGAGGGGTCACGGGCCGGCGCGGCGGGCTGGGCCCCGGCAGGGCCGTGATCCTCGGACGGCCCTGCCGGGGGCGCGGCGGGCGCGGGCGCCGACCAGTTCTCGGCTGCTCGCGCGCCCGCCGCGCATGTCCGGCCGACACCGTGGAGTGCAGCCGGTGGACGGTGAGCGCCGTCCAGGTGGTCGAGGTAGCCCGCGGGCTCGGCGGACGGCTGGCGCAGCACGCGCCAGGCCCAGAACCCGCCGGCGACCATGGTGGCCAGCACGCTGTACCAGAAGCCGGTCATCATCGGGTGCCGGGCAGGAGCGTGCGGGCGTGGTCCATGGCCGAGCTGAGTTCGGCGGCGCCGTGCCAGTCGTAGATCGCCGCGCCGGGGGCGGGCTGGTCGACGACGACGCGGCCATCGCGGACGAACACGCGGGTGGAGCGCTGGCGGCCGAGGGCGTCCAGGCAGTGCACGGTGATCGGGTCGTCGGGGCTGCTACCAGCAGCTGGGATGGTGGGTACGGGCACTGGTAGCCTCCTGCACGGTCCGGTCACAGTGGTTCGTGACCAGTACAGTGGTTCGTGACCATCTACGCAATGCACCGATTGAGTGCCCTTTGGTCACGCCCTGGTGATGCGTAAAGTTCTGGTGTGTGACCACTCCTCCACGCGCGCCCGAGTTGGCCGCAGCCCTGCGAGCCGCAGTGCAGGCCGCTCCGCTCGGCGTCCGCCAGCTGGCCACCGCGGTGGGGCGCAGCCACTCGACGGTCAGCCAGTGGACCAACGGCCACCGCGTGCCGAGGGTCGCGGACGTGGAGCTGCTGATCGAGCACCTGGACCTCAGCGAGGTCGACGCCGCGCGCATCCTGGATCTCGCCGAGGCCGCGAACACGCCCGCCGGTGACCGCCTGGTCGCCGGCGTGACCCAGGCGCAGGCCACGATCATGGACGCCGAGGCCGGCGCGCGGCTCATCACCGAGTGGTCGCCGGATCTCGTGCCCGGCCTGCTCCAGACCGGTGACTACGCCCGCGTCATCCTCGGAAACCGGCCCGTGGCCGAGGTGCACATTCCGCTGGCGCTCAGGGCCGGACGCCGTGAAGTGCTCACCCGCGCCGAGTCACCGCCCACGATGGTCGCCTTCGTCGGCGAGGATGCCATTCGCTCCTGCATCGGCTCGCCCACTGTCCGCGCCCACCAATTGCGGCATCTGCTCAAGGTGTCGGAGCTGAGCAATGTCACGCTCCGCGCCGTACTCAAGGGACACGATTTCCATCCCGGTCTACTCGGCCCGTTCGTTATCTACGACTTCGCCACTCGCCCTTCGCTTGTGCTGCTCGAACACCACCGGTCCAGCGCGTTCCTCTACAACGACGAGGACGTGCGGGGATACAAAGACGCTGCGGAACAGATCCGCCAGCGGGCGATGAGCCCGGAGGACACCGCTCAGCTGATCGCCGAGTGCATCGAATAGCGCAAGGAGACGCGATGGCCAGACCCGACACTACTAGGTGGAAGAAGTCGTCATTCACCGGAAAGGACAACTGCGTCGAGATCGCCGACCGCCGTGACCGGGTCCGCGACTCGAAGAACCGCACAGGTCCCGAGCTGCGCTTCGCGCAGGCCAGCCTCGCCGCGTTCCTCACGGCGGCGAAGACCGGCAGGCTCGACGGCTGACGCCAGGAGGCCGCGCCCAGAGCTGTTGGGCGCGGCCTCCGTGCGTCAGTGTGCCGGCGGCCCACACCGGCGGGGGCCGGGTACGGCCGGTACAGATCCGGTATGAGACAGCCATCAAAACGCAGGACGCACAGGACGTCTGGGACGCACGTCTGCGCAGTTGAACGGCCACTCTGAGGCATCTCCCCTGCTCATCCGTGGGCCTTATCGACTTCACCCGCAAGCCCAACCGGCACACCGCGTTCGGGCTCGGCGCGTTCTACTGCCTGGGCGCGGCGCTGGCCCGGATGGAGACCGACGTGTGCTTCGACGTCCTGCTCGACCGGCTGCCCGACCTGCGACCCGCCTACGACACCCCGGACCGCGTCGTGACCGAACCGCTGGGCGGCCGGCTGGCCACCCTGGAGGTCGCCTTCTGACCGTCCGCCACCGGAAGCGCCCCACTCCCCCGTGGACACGTCACCGCGGCGGGTGTCCGCGGGGGACGCGCTGCGCCGACCGGGCGACAGCCCGTCGAGTCCGCCAGCGGATGATCAGCTTGCAACCTGGCAGGTAGCCGACCGAGAACTGCGTCGACCCCAACCGCCCGGCCCGCCACAGGGTCCAGGCGGCGCGTACGGCATCACCGACCTACCCTGCTGGCCCTCAGCTCCGCACGGGAACGCCCCCGCCTTCCCGAAGGAGGGAGGGGGCGTCGCGTCGTTGCCGGGTGATCACCTCTTGGGGATGCGCGGGATCTCCTCGGTCGGCTCGTCGTCCGGCGGCGGGTTCTTCGGATCGGCCATGTCACCTCCTCTCGACGTCCGGGTGCGGGATGACCACCACGGTGATGTCGTCGCGCGAGCCGTGGTCCCGCGCGGCGGACACCAGCGCGTCCGCGCACGCCTGCGGCTGCGCGTGGTGCTCGCGCAGCACCTCGGCCAGCGCCGGAAGCGGGGCGGTCGCCAGGCCGTCGGAGGCCAGCACCAGCAACGGCGCGATCGCCTCCAGCGCCTCGACGCCGTACACCGGCACCCGCGCCAGCGACATCAACAGCTGGTGGTCGTGCCGTCGTGCCTCCTCCTCGGGCGCGCCCTCGCGGCGCAGCTGTTCGCCTCGCGTGTGCGGGGTGGTGATCCGGGACAGCGTGCCGTCGTCGTGCCAGCCGTAGGCGCCGCAGTCGCCGGCCCACGCGACCCGCCACACCTGACCGGGACGCGAGGAGGCCACCACGACCGCTCCGTTCGGACGCACCAGGTCAGCGTCGAGGTCGCAGCAGGTCTCGGCCGCGTGCACCACCCCGAGCACCGGGGTGCTGCGGACCGCACGCCGCACGGCCGCGCCGATCGCGTCGGCGGCCAGGTCCGCGACGTCCTGCTCCGAGCCGGTGCCGTCCATCACCCCGGCCGCGACCCGGCCGCGGAAGGTGTGCACGGCGGCGGCGTCGGCGTTGCGGGGACGGGCCGGGCCACGAGAGGTGGCCGCACCGACCACGAGGCCGGCCGGGGTGGTGAGGGTGGCAGTCACGCAGGGCATCGTCCTCCCGCCGGGGCGGCCTGTCCTGCCGGGCCGCGCGCATCACCCGATCCGCCGTAAGGCCGCGCCCGCCTCCGGGGGAGCGAGAGAGGGGCGCGGTGCGGTGGGGCGCTCGGTGTGCGCCCCACCGTCCGGGCCACACCGCCTGGTACCACTGGGCGGCGCAGTTCGGGTCGGGGCAGGTGACCACGTCGCCGGTGACGGGCTCCAGCCGCAGCGGCCCGCCCACGAGCGCTGCCCGTGGACCGGCTTCAGGATCAGCTGGGCCGCCGGCCGCCGCAGAGCACAGGCACGGCCGCCGGTGACCCGCCGACGAGGACGCGCCCGCGCCGGACGAGCGCCGGTGCGGGCGCTGCGTGCCGGTCGGCCCGGTGGTCCGGCGGGTTCACCAGGTCGGCATGGAGCAGAGCCGGAGTCAGCGACCACTGCACGGCGGGCCGGATGCGGCGCAGCTGCGCATGGCGCACCCGGCGGCGGTTCAGCTCGTCGTGACATGCCGACGCACCCGAAACCGGTGGAACTCATCGCCGTTATCGGCGAGCGCGTGTTGCGGAACATGATCGGCGGCCCCGATGTCATGGTGGAAAAACTCGATCATTACTGACGATGATCGAAATCCTGTACGCCGATCTTGGGTGCAATCCGACGGGATCGGGTGGGTGCCCGCACACATCGGTCCGTTCCACTTCTTGGAGTTGGATTCCAGGACCCCCTCGCGCTGGGAGGCAGCCGGCCGGCCACCCCGGGGTCGCCTGCCGGCCGGTCACCCGCCGAACCGGACGATCACCCGCCGGGGTGAACCGGCTCAAGCCTGCCCGTGGGCACGCCGATGCAGCACCGTGTCCACGGGGAGGGCGGACACCGCCTGCCCGGCTCCGGGCCGGACGCCGCCGGCCCCGGAGAGCTGCCCGGCCGGCGAGGAGTACCGACAGATGGCAGTGCGCGACCGCACCGCCGCGATCGTGGACGGCAGGCCCTTCCAGCGGGTGATCATCGGGGTGATCGCGGTCAACGCGATCGCGCTGGGCTGCGAGACCTCCCCGGCGCTGGTCGAGGCGCACGGCGGGGTGCTCACCGCGCTGGACCGGGCGGCGCTGGCGGTGTTCACCGCGGAACTGGCGGCCCGCCTCTACGCCCACCGGCTGCGCTTCTTCCGCGACCCGTGGAACTGCTTCGACCTCGTCGTGGTCGGCCTGGCCCTGCTGCCCGCCGCCGGGCCGCTGTCGATCGTGCGGTCGCTGCGCGTCCTGCGCGCGTTGCGGCTGGTCGCGATGGTGCCCAGCATGCGCCGCGTGGTGACCGCGCTGGTGCGCTCCATCCCCGGCCTGCTGTCGCTGTCCGGGCTGCTCCTGCTGTTGCTCTACGTCGGCGGCGTGGTCGCGATCAACCTGTTCCGCGGCAGCGGCGACGCCCGCTTCGAGGACCTGGGCGCGACCGTCCTGACCCTGTTCCAGATCACCACCGGCGACAGCTGGTCCGACGTCATGCGCGACGTGATGGACGAACAGCCGCTGGCCTGGGTCTCTTCGTCTGCTACCTGCTGGTGGGCACCTTCACCATGCTCAACCTGTTCATCGCGGTGGTGTGCAGCGCGATGGAGTCCGAGGTGCACGACCGGCCGCCCGCCGCGGACCCCGCGGTGCTCGGCGAGCTGCGGGCGCTGCGCGAGGAGGTGCGGGCGCTGGCCGCCGAGCGGGCACCGTCGGTCGGCCCGGCCGAGCGGCTCCACCCGGTCGGCTCAGCCGAGCGCGGGGCGTCGAACTGAGGCCCGGTGCGCGCTGGGCGCGACACCGCGCAGCCGCTTGAACGCCGTGCTGAGCGCGAACGCGTCGGCGTAACCGACCCGGCGCGCGATCGCCGCCACCGTGTCGTCGGTGCCCGCGAGCAGGTCGGCGGCCAGTGAGATCCGCCAGCCCGCCAGGTAGGCCATCGGCGGCTCGCCGGTCGCGGCGGCGAACCGCCGGGCCAGGCCCGCCCGGGACACCCCGCACCGGGCGGCGAGGCCGCCCACCGTCCACGCCTCGGCCGGCGACGCGTGCAGCAGGTCCAGGGCGCGCGCCACCACCGGGTCGTCGCTGCCCCGGTACCAGACCGGGGCGTCGCCCCGGTCGAACCAGGCGCGCAGCGCGGACACCAGCACCAGGTCGAACAGCCGGTCGAGCACCACCCGGCCGCCGGGCCGCTCGGCGATGACCTCGGCCGCCACCGCGTCGAGCAGCGGGGTGGGGCAGTCCGCGTCGGGCACGACCAGCACCTCGGGCAGGGCGCGCAGGAGCCGATCGCCGACCACCCCCTCGAACGCGCCCGCGACCAGCACCGCCGGCCCGTCGCCGGCGTCCCACCCGCAGTGGTCGGCGGGCCCGACCAGCCGACCCGGCGCGGCGTCCGGCCGGTCGGCCACCGCGAACGGCGCCCGGCCCCGCACCACCGCGATGTCTCCCGCCCGGACCGGTGCCGGCTCCCCGTCGGCGGGGATCACCCAGGCCGCGCCGCGCAGGACAGCGCCCACGGTCAACGGGGCTCGCGGGGCGAACCGCAGCGACCAGGGCGGGCGCAGGGCCGCCCGGCTGAACACCGCGCCACGCGCACGGACACCATCGAGCAGGTCGGCGAGCAGGTCCACGAGAGCAGAGTAGACGATCAAACATCGAATGCGGCGAATACGCTCTCAGCGTCTCACCTTTGTCTGATCGGCCCGTCTCACGACCACCAAACCGGTGCCGGTCTTCAAGGGCACCGCCCGGACCGACCGCCGTGCCGTCGTCGGTCGGCGACGCGACCATGCCGCGCCCGTCGGCGATCGCTCGCGGCGCAGGGGCCGACGCCTGCCCGTGGTGCGTGGGCCGGCCTGGCGTGGAAACCGGTGGACGGCATCGGAGAACCCTGGCTAGCGTGCGCCTCCGCACGGCCACCACGTCACTCGAAGGGGTGCTTTTCATGACGGTCCAGACGCCCGGCGCCGACCTCGGCCGCCGTCCCGTCCGCCCGACCTCCGACCCCTCTGACGTGAGGACCCCCAGAAGTGGATCTGCACCGTAGTTTCACCATCCGCGAGAGCACGCACCGCATCCACAACCCGCTGGACGACACCAAGCTCGCCGTCCTGGGCGCGGCGCTGCGGCTGCCGCCCGATGCCACCGTGCTCGACCTCGCCTGCGGCAGCGGCGAGATGCTGTGCACGTGGGCCCGCGACCACCGGATCACCGGTGTGGGCGTCGACATCAGCACCGCCTTCCTCGCCGGCGCGCGGGCGCGGGCGGCCGAGCTGGGCGTGGCCGACCGGGTCGCGTTCGTGCACGGCGACGCGGCCGGCCACGTGGCGGCGACGCCCGTGGACGTCGCCGCCTGCCTCGGCGCGACGTGGATCGGCGACGGCGTGCCCGGCACCGTCGACCTGCTGCGCCGCAGCCTGCGACCGGGCGGGCTGATGCTGGTCGGCCACCCGTACTGGCGGCGCGAACCGGCGGACGAGGAGACCGTCCGGGCCTGCTCCGCCACGGCGAAGGACGACTTCCGCCCGCTGGACGAGCTGGTCGCGGAGTTCGGCGGGCTGGGGTGCGACGTGGTGGAGATGGTCCTGGCCGACCAGGACAGCTGGGACCGCTACGCCGCCGCGCAGTGGCTGAACACCCGGCGGTGGCTGGACGGGAACCCCGACGACGAGCTGGCCGGGCGGATGCGGGAGGAATTGCGCACCGCCGCCTTCCGGCACGCCCGGTACCAGCGCGAGTACCTGGGCTGGGGCGTCTTCGCCCTGATGGACCGCCCGGCAGGCTGATCGGCAGGCTGATCGGCAGGCTGATCGGCAGGCTGATCGGCAGGCTGATCGGCAGGCTGATCGGCAGGCTGATCGGCAGGCTGATCGGCAGGCTGATCGGCAGGCTGATCGGCGTCGGTGGCCCGGTTCGGCCGAACCGGGCCACCGACGCCGACGAACCGACGCGCGGGCCGGTGCTCGGACCGGTGCGCCGGGAGCGGTGGCCCCGGCGGGCCGGCTGACGGTGCGGGAAGGCGGAGCGGTCCGTCCCCCGGTCGTCGGGGGTCTGGCCGGCGCGGCGCGGGATCGCCGGAACGCCGGGTTGCACGGGGGCTTGCCGCTTCGGCAGGCTGGCAGGATGGACCTCGACTCCGTGCTCCAGGCCGTCGGTCCCCGGTTGCGGGCCATCCGCCGGCAGCGCGGCGTGACGCTGGCCGACCTCACGGCGGAGACCGGCATCTCCGAGAGCACGCTGTCCCGGTTGGAGAGCGGTCAGCGCCGGGCGAACCTCGAACTGCTGCTGCCGCTGGCCAGGGCGCACGGCGTGCCCCTGGACGAGCTCGTCGGCGCGCCGCACACCGGCGACCCGCGCGTGCACCTGCGGCCGGTGCGCCGCCACGGCCGCACGATCATCCCGCTCACCCGGCGGGCGGGCGGGCTGCAAGCGTACAAGATCATCATTCCGGGGGCGGACCCGCTGGTCGAGCCGGAGCCGCGGGTCCACGAGGGCTACGAGTGGCTCTACGTGCTCGACGGCAAGCTGCGGCTGCTGCTGGGCGAGCAGGACCTGGTGCTCAAGCCGGGCGAGGCGGCCGAGTTCGACACCCACGTCCCGCACTGGTTCGGCGCCGTGGACCCCGAGCCCGTCGAGCTGCTGACCCTGTTCGGCCACCAGGGCGAACGCGCCCACCTCCGCGCCCACCTCCGCGCCCGCTCCCGGTGACCACCCCGACGGACCTCCGCCGCACGGGAACCACCCACCGCCACAACGCCCGCCGCACCCACAGCGAGCACAGCGCCCGCCGCGAGCACAGCGCCTACCGCCGGCGCACCCGCAGCACGTTGTCCACCCGGCGGCCCGGCTGCCCGTCGGGTCCGGGCACGTCCTGCTCGACCAGCTCCTCCACCTCCACCTCCCAGCGGTCGTCCAGCCGCAGCGAGGCCAGCACCTCGCCGGTGGTCGGGAAGCGGTAGTCCCCGGGCGGCTCGGTCATCCACGACGGCCACCCGGCGTGGCCCACCACCAGCAGCACCCCGCCGCCGGCCACCGCGCCGGCGGCGCGGCGCAGCACCGCGGCCCGCTCCCCCTCCAGCTCGACCGGCGAGTGCAGGAACTGCGCGGACACCAGGTCGAACACCCCCTCGGGGAAGGTCTCCGCGAGGTCGTGCCGCTGCCACCGCACCCGGTCGGCCACGCCGGCGGCCTCGGCGCGCGCCGCCGCGCGCCCCAGCGCCGTGCCCGACACGTCGACCCCGACCACCCGCCAGCCGCGCCGCGCGAGCCACACCGCGTCCGCGCCCTCCGCGCACCCCAGGTCCAGCGCGGCGCCGGGCGGGAGCGCCGAGACCTCCCGCACCAGCAGCGGGTTGGGCCGCCCGCTCCACACCTGCTCCTGCTCGAGGTAGAAGCCTTCCCAGAACTGCTCGGTCGTCGTCATGGCCGAACCCTGCCCGGTTTCCGGGAAATCCGGCCAATCAGCTTGCCGCTTCGGCAACCCGCGGCGCGGCGACGTGCAGGTCAGGGGCCGATCGGCTAGGGGCGCGGGGTGCGCACGGCGACCTCGGCGACCCGGCGCAGGAACTCCGGGGTCGCCTGCCCCTCGGCGGTCTCCGCCTCCGCGACGACGACCGTGGAGCCCTGCCGCTGCGAGGCGTAGTGGTGGGCGGTGAAGGTGATCTCGTCGCGCAGCAGCAGGCGGGCCGACAGCGGCGTGATGTCGCCGGTGCCGTGGATGTCCTCGACGCGCTTGAACTCCGCCGCGGTGTCGTGCGCGCCGAACTCGACCCAGGCCACCGCCACGGCCACGACGTCGTCCTCCTCGTCGGCGAGGGTGATCAGCATCCGGCTCAGCGAGGCGCACGGCGCGGCGGTCAGCAGCTCGCGCACCTGGCCGAACGAGTTGGCGGCGCAGTCCCGGTCGTCCCGGGTGACCTGGTCGAGCACCCGCAGCCCGATCCCGCGCCACGCGCTGTCGTCGGGCGGCGCGGCGGCGCCCGCCCCCACCACGACCACGCCCGCCAGCGCGGTGGCCGCGATCACGCCTCCGGCTCCCACCAGGTGCTCCTTCCCGCCACCACTGCGTTTCCCCGCGGGGGCGGTGCGGCAAACCCGCCGTCACCCGCCGGCCAGCCCGACCACGTCCTCGGCGCAGCCCCAGGACAGGGTGACACCCGCGCCGCCGTGCCCGTAGCAGCTGATCACCGCCCGCCCGTCGAGCGCGACGCGGTCCACCCGCACCGCGGGGCGGACCGGCCGCAGCCCCACGGCGCGCGACAGCACCGGAGCCCCGCGCAGCCGCGGCACCAGCCGGGTCACCCGGTCCAGCACGGCGCGCTCCACCTCGGCGTCCACCGCGAGGTCGGTCTCGCCCTCGTCGGCCGTGCCGCCGCACACCACGTCGTCGCCGCGGGGGATCACGTAGGCCATGCCGTCGGGGTTGTCGTCGTCGACGACCCACCGGGTCAGCCCCGGGTTGGCCAGCCGCACGACCTGGCCGCGCACCGGCAGCAGCGCCCGGTCGCCGGTCAGCTCCCCCGACCGCAGGCCGGCGGCGACCACGACCGTCTCCTGCGGGAGGTCGGCGACCCGCCGGACCGTCGCGCCGCGGAAGCGCACCCCGGCCCGCTCGCACCGCTGGAACAGCCACCGCAGGTAGGTGGGCATGTCGACCACCGGCACGGAGCACACCACCCCGGACACCGCGCCCGGCGGCAGCTCCGCCGCGGTGGCGGGCCGGTGCCCGCGCACGGCCGCGGTCCACCCCAGGTCGGGGTCGTCGTCGCGGTGCACCACCACGCCCTCCCGCCAGTGGACGCCGTTGCCGGGCTCGGCGGCCAGCGCGGCGAACCGGGCCAGCGACGCCGCGCCCCACCGCAGCACCGGTCCGGGCGGCGCGGCGCGGTAGGGGAACCACAGGCCGCCCGCCACCGCCGACACCGTGTCCGGCGGCCACCGGTCGGCCACCACCTCGACCCGGCGCCCGGCCTCGGCCAGCAGCACCGCGCACGTCAACCCGACCACCCCGGACCCGACCACCGCCACATCGCCCATGCCCGTGGTCGTACCAGAGCCGGGCCGCCGCCGGGTTTCCGCCGAACGTCGGGTTGTGACCGCCCGTGCCCGGCTGCTTCCATGGGGTTTCCGATAGATCACTTCTGGCGGCGCAAACCGGCGGCACCCCCGCCGGGGGCCAGTGAGCGAGAACCCCGGAGGTTCGTGCGCTGCCCGGGAGAAGCCCTCTCCGACCACGCGGCACAGCCGGGCGCGGCCCTGACGACGCGCCGGGCGGGCGGACCTCGCCGAAAACGACCACGGACGGGGCGGCCCTGCTGACCGCGCCCCGCCGGAGAAGGAGTCGGACATGATTCGTCGGCTACCACGAGCGCTCGCCGTCGGCGCGGCGCTGGTCCTGACCGCGGCGCTGGGCGGCGCGGCGACCGCGACGGCGACCGCGTCGCCCGCGACCGCGGGCCCGGCGCCGGCCGAGGAGGTGTGCGCGGTGAAGTCCAGGCCCACCGGGAAGGTCCTGCACGGGTACTGGGAGAACTGGGACGGCGCGAAGAACGGCGTGCACCCGCCGATGGGCTGGATCCCCATCACCGACCAGCGCATCCGGGACAACGGCTACAACGTGATCAACGCGGCGTTCCCGGTGATCCGCTCCGACGGCACGGTGCTGTGGGAGGACGGGATGGACGCCACGGTCAAGGTCGCCACCCCCGCCGAGATGTGCGCGGCCAAGGCGGCGGGCCTGACCATCCTGATGTCCATCGGCGGCGCGACCGCGGGCATCGACCTGAGCTCGTCTGCGGTGGCCGACCGGTTCGTGGCCACGGTGGTGCCGATCCTGAAGAAGTACAACTTCGACGGCATCGACATCGACATCGAGACCGGGTTGACCGGCAGCGGCAACATCAAGACGCTCTCGCCGTCGCAGGCCAACCTGATCCGGATCATCGACGGGGTGCTGGCGCAGATGCCGTCGAACTTCGGGCTGACGATGGCGCCGGAGACCGCGTACGTGACCGGCGGCAGCGTCACCTACGGCTCGATCTGGGGCGCCTACCTGCCGATCGTGAAGAAGTACGCCGACAACGGCCGCCTGTGGTGGCTGAACATGCAGTACTACAACGGCAACATGTACGGGTGCAGCGGCGACTCGTACTCGGCGGGCACCGTGCAGGGCTTCACCGCGCAGACCAACTGCCTGGACAAGGGCCTGGTCATCCAGGGCACGACCATCCGGGTGCCGTTCGACAAGCAGGTGCCGGGCCTGCCCGCCCAGCCCGGCGCGGGCGGCGGGCACATGTCCACCGGGTTGGTCGCGCAAGCCTGGAACAGCTACAGCGGCAAGCTCAAGGGCCTGATGACGTGGTCGATCAACTGGGACGGTTCGCGCGGCTGGACCTTCGGCCGGAACGTGAAGTCGTTGCAGGGCAGGTGATGCCGTTGCAGGGCAGGTGAAGTCGCCCGCGGAACAGGTGATGCCGCCCGCGGGGCGCGTGACCCCGCGGGCGGCCCGGACGGCGCAGCGGGATCGGCCGTCCGGGCGCGTTGGGCGGCGGCGCCCGCCGGGGTACCTGAACGGGTGAGACCACCCGGGAGGACCCGATGCGCGCCCTGGCCGTGCTGATCGCCGCCCTGCTGTCGGGCTGCGCCGCGCTCCCCGGAGCCACCGCTCCCACCACCGGCGGTGCGGCGGACCGGGTGCCCGCGGGCACCTCGGACGCCGCGACCGCACGTGCCCGGCTCGGCGGCCTGACCGTCGCCGAGCCGGGCACCCTCGACGGCTACGCCCGCGACTGCGACGACGGGGCGGCGTGCGTGTTCGGCCGCCCGTGGTCCGATGTGGACGGTGACGGGTGCGACCAGCGCAGCCAGGTGCCGGCCCGCGACCTCGGCGACGTGGTGCGCGAGCAGGGCCGGTGCGCCGTCACCGACGGCACGCTGGACGGCCCGTACACCGGCGGCACGGTCTCCGACGTCGCCAAGGTGCAGATCGACCACGTCGTGCCGCTGGCGGAGATGTGGCGCAGCGGCGCGGCGGGGTGGGCGCCGGAGCGGCGCACCGCCGCGGCCAACGACCTGCGCAACCTGCTGGCGGTGCAGGGCAAGGCGAACCAGGCCAAGGGCGACAGGACGCCCGACGAGTGGATGCCGCCCAACGCCGGCTACTCGTGCGAGTACGCCCGCATCTACGTGGGCGTGAAGGCCGAGTACGGGCTGACGGTGACGGCGGCCGAGCGCGTGGCGCTGGAGAACGCGCTGGCCACCTGCGGGGACCACGCCGCCCACGTGCGGCTCGTCACACCGTTTCGTTCGCCACTCTAACGACCACCCTCCGTGCCCGAAAGGGCGCTGTTCGTGACGCAGCACGACTTTTCCGGTGTCCCGATCCCCGGATTACGGTGTTTTTCGTCACAATGGTGCCGGTCAGGACGAGCACTCGTGCGCCAAGGGCCAAGAGGCGGACCCGTTGGCGCAAAGGGGCCACGCCACTGGTCCGTATGCTTGCGCGGACCAACTCTGCCTTGGTCGGGAGGCGCTGACCATGACCATCCACCGTGACCTGCTGATCGCCGGCGAAGACGTGCCCGCGACGGACGGCCGCACCGTAGACGACGTCAACCCGTTCACCGGCGAGGTCTACGCGACCGTCGCCGCCGCGGGCGTCGCGGACGTGACCCGGGCGGTGGACGCCGCCGCGGGCGCGTTCCCCGCGTGGGCGGCGCTGAGCCCGTTCGCCCGGCGCAAGATCCTGCTGGACGCGGCCGACCTGCTCGACTCGCGGGCGGAGCAGGCGGTGGCGCTGATGGCGGGCGAGGCCGGCGGCACCAAGCGGTGGGCGATGTTCAACGTCTTCCTCGCCGCCAACATCCTGCGCGAGGCCGCCGCCGCGGTGACCGCGCCGCGCGGCGAGGTGCTGGCCGCGCAGGAGGAGGGCGCGCTGGGCCTCGCGGTGCGCGAGCCGGTCGGCGTGGTGGCGGCGTTCGCGCCGTGGAACGCCCCGCTGATCCTGGGCGCCCGCGCGTTCGCCGCCCCGCTCGCGGCGGGCAACACCGTGGTGCTCAAGCCCAGCGAGGACGCGCCCGTCGCGTCCGGGCTGTTCCTGGCCGACGTGCTGCGCGACGCGGGCCTGCCCGCCGGCGTGCTCAACGTCGTCACCAACGACCCCGCCGACGCGCCCGAGGTCGCCGAGGCCCTGATCGCCGACCCGCGGGTCCGGGTGGTCAACTTCACCGGCTCCACCGAGGTCGGCCGGATCATCGGCACCCACGCCGCCCGCCACCTCAAGCCGGCCGTGCTGGAGCTGGGCGGCAAGAACGCGATCATCGTGCTGGACGACGCCGACCTCGACCACGCCGTGGACGCGGCGGCGTTCGGCGTGTTCATGAACTCCGGGCAGATCTGCATGTCCGGCGACCGGGTCCTGGTGCAGGAGGGGATCGCCGAGGAGTTCACCGCCCGGTTCGTCGCCAAGGTCGCCGCGCTGCCGGCCGGCGACCCGGTCGACCCGGCCACCGTGATCGGGCCGCTGGTCAACACCCGGTCCGCGCAGCGGGTGGCCGAGCTGGTGCGCGACGCGCGCGAGAAGGGCGCGACCGTGCTGACCGGCGGCGACGAGCCCGACGGCGCACTGCACCCGGCGACCGTGCTGACCGGGGTCACCCCGGAGATGGACCTGCACTACGGCGAGGCGTTCGGGCCGGTGTGCGTGGTGGAGACCTTCGCCTCCGACGACGAGGCCGTGGCCCGGGCCAACGACACCGAGCACGGCCTGACGTGCGGCATCCTGACCGAGAACGGCACCAGGGGCCTGTCGCTGGCGCGCCGCGTCCAGACCGGCATCGTGCACGTCAACGACCAGTCGGTCGGCGACGAGCCGCAGGCGCCCTTCGGCGGCGTGAAGTCCAGCGGCTACGGCCGGTTCGGCGGGCGCTGGGGCGTGGAGGCGTTCACCACGACCCGCTGGATCACCCTGGCCACCGAGCACGCGCACTACCCGTTCTGACCGCCCGGCAAGCCTTCCGGCCCCCGGTCGGACCGGTCGCCCGCGGGTGGCCGGCCCGACCGGGGGCCGTCCCGCGGGCGGGCTACTCCCCCAGCCGGGCCGCCAGCTCCCGCTCCACGTAGGGCGTCATGGTGAGCATGTAGCTGCGGGTGATGTGGCTGTGGTCGCCGTAGACGTGGATGTTGCCGATGGCGGGCGGGCAGACCTGCGGCTCGCAGAAGTAGTCGCCGAAGTCCGCGAACGCCACGTTGCCGGGCAGGTCGGGGACCTGCTCCCAGGGCGGGGTCGGCTCGTACACCTCGGCGCGCGGCGCGCTGCACGCGGCGTGGTCGAGGTTGTTCAGCGCCAGGCACTCCGCGGGCGAGCGGTCCCACCGGGGGTTGTCGCGCAGGGCCAGCACCCGCAGGCCCGCCCGGTCGAGGTTGCGCCACTGCTCGACGTAGCCGGACGGGGTCTCCTCGGTGAGGCTGCTGCTCGCGCCGCGGCTGCCGTTGACCACCACCAGGTCGGGGCGCAGGTCGACGACCTCCGCCAGGGCGGCGGCGTTCCACTCGCGGCAGTCGTCGGGCTGGCCGGGCGGCACGTGGGAGTCCACCGACGCCGGGCAGAAGCCCTTGAGCACGGTGGTGACCTGCCAGTCCCGCCGTTCGACGATGTCGAGCAGCGCGGGCAGGTAGCTGTGCACGTGGGAGTCGCCGAACAGCACGATCCGCTTGGTGGGCCGCTCGGCGCGCTGGAAGGTGCACAGGACGGGCTCGACCTGCTCGTTGCCGTTGATGCACTCGGGGGCGACCCGGCCCACGTCCTCGCGCACGGCCTCCAGCGGCGGCACGACCTGCGCGTCGGGCGAGCCCTCGTACCGGAAGCCGGGCGCGCGGGCCGCCGCGCCGGGGTGGTCCGGGTCGGGGGCGAAGGCGTAGGCGGAGATCCGCTGCTGCGTCACCACCAGCCACGTCCCGGCGCCCAGCAGCACCGGCGCCATCAGCAGCGCGCCGAACCGGTAGGCGCCCCACGGCTTGGCCACGCCGATCGCCGAGGCGCGGACGGGCTTCTCCACCAGGTGGTGGGTGGCCACCGACAGCAGCACCGACACGGCGATGACGACCGCGCCGTCCACCAGCCCCATCTCCTGCTGCCCGCGCACGACCAGGAACAGCACGAGCACCGGCCAGTGCCACAGGTACAGCGCGTAGCTCAGGTCGCCGACGTAGCGCAGCGGCGCCGAGCCGAGCAGGCGGTCCGCGCCCGCCCCGCTGCCCGAGGCGCCCGCGACGATCACCGCCGCGCCGCACAGCGTCGGCCACAGCGCGGCCCAGCCGGGGAACACCGCCCCGACCTGGAGCACCAGGCCGCAGGCCACCAGGCCGGCGAGGCCCGCCCAGCCGAGCACGACCCGCACCGGCCGGGTCGGCGTGATCCGGTCCACCACCAGCGCCAGCAGCCCGCCGAGCGCGAACTCCCACGCCCGGGTCAGCGAGTGGAAGTAGGCCAGCGGCTGGTCCACGGCGGTCAGCGCGACGGAGAAGACCAGCGACTCCACGAACACGGCCACGACCAGCCACCACAGGACCCGGCGCGCGCCCCACCGGGTGACCCGGCCCAGGGCGATCGCCAGCGCCGCCAGCAGCGGCCAGGCGACGAAGAACTGGCCCTGGATGGACAGCGACCAGAAGTGCTGCACGACGCTGGCCGCGTCGTGGTCGGCGAAGTAGTCGGCCGAGTCGGCCGCGAGCTGCCAGTTCTCCAGGTACAGGGCGGCGGCGGCGATCTCGCGGGCGGTCTGCAGCCAGCGGTTGGCGGGCAGGGCGAGCACCGACACGGCCATGACCACCAGCAGCACGGTCAGGGCCGCGGGGAACAGGCGCTTGACCATCCGCGCCCACAGGGGCGCGAACGCGATGTGGCCCTTGGCGGCGGCGCGCGCCACCTGCCCGGTGACCAGGAAGCCGGAGACCACGAAGAACACGTCCACGCCGCCGGACACGCGGCCCAGCCAGACGTGGTAGACCACCACGAGGGCGACCGCGACGGCGCGCAGGCCCTGGATCTCGGGCCGGAAGCGGCGGGGCGCGGCGCCCGGCGGCGGGGCGCTGCCGGTGTCCGTGCGCGCGGACGGGGCTAGGGTCACCATCGGCTCCGGATCGCAGGTCGTTCGCGTCTCCGAGCCCGAGTTTCGGGACGCCCCCTCATACGTCACTCGGTCGAATGACGCTGAACGGACGATACCGGAGGGTGGTGACCGTTCGTGACCACACGTCCCATGTCTCCCCCTATCGGCTAATCCGAATAGCCCGAATGTGACCCCGGTTACGTCGCTCTTGGTGCGCGTGAGCGAGACCGCCCGCTCGGTCCCCCCGCCCGGGCCGAGCGGTGGCTCCAGGCGGTGGTTTCAGGCGGTGGTTTCAGGCGGTGGTTTCAGGCGGTGACCGCGGCCGGCCCCGTCACGGCCGGGTCACCGGGCCGGGCAGGTGGTGCAGGAAGGAGCCGGCCCAGTCGACGGCGTCGCGCGGCGGGTCCGACGGCGGCACGGGCACGAAGTTCGCCGCGTCGTCAATGCTCCCGCTGCCGTCGTAGCGGGCCTGCGCCGGGTAGGCGAACACCGGGCGCGTGCGGGTGACGGCGCCGTCGGCGGTCCTGGTCGAGACGATCACCCGGTCGGGCGCCGTGCCGTCCTCGGTCCAGCGCACCAGCTCGCGCAGCGGGTCGAACGCGGTGAGCGCGCCGCCGCAGTGGTGCGCCGCCGGGACCATGAACACCCGCGCCCACCGGCGCGTCGCCTCCGGGCCGCCGTTGCGGCGGGTCAGCCGTTCGTAGTAGTCGAGCAGCCCGCCCGGCGGGATGGCCTGGTCGGCCCAGCCGTGCCAGAGCAGCAGCCTGCCGCCGGCGCGGCGGAACCCGGACAGGTCCAGGGCGGCGGCGTTGGCGCGCCTGCCCTCGACCGCGAGCCGGTGCAGCTCCCGGGCGGTGAACCCCACCTGGTCGACCGAGCTGTGCGGGGTCCCCAGGGGGTAGCCGAGGTGGCGCAGGTAGTTGTCCGCCAGGGCCGAGGCGAGCGGGCCGACGTCGGGCAGCGGCGTCACCCACCCGGCCCACGCCGGCTCCGAGCCGCGCGGCTGGGCCGCCGGGTACAGCCGGCGGCCGTGCTCGTCGACCGGGCCGCGGTAGTACGCGCGCACCACCGCCACCTGGTCGGGGGTGAGGCAGGAGGGGTCGTCCACGCCGGTCGGGCACTGCGCGGAGGCCGGGTCGAAGTCGCAGCGGCGCGGGTCGTCGAGCCGGCCGTCGACCAGGCCGTCCAGCCCGTCGCACCGGGCGAGCACCGCGTCGTGCAGCGCCGGGAGCTTGTCGGCGCCCAGGATCGGCCCGCCCGACCGGTCGGTGTTGGTCCGCGCCAGCCACGCCTGGTAGAGCGCCAAGGCCGAGAAGTAGTTCGCCGGCGCCCCCGCGATGACGCCGTCGAAGTCGTGCGGGTAGCGCTGGGCGAGCAGCAGCCCCTCGCGGCCACCGGTGGAGCAGCCGTCGAAGTAGGAGACGCGCGGCGGTTCGCCGTAGTAGACGCCGATCAGGTGCTTGGCGGCCAGCGACACGACGTGCGGGGCGCGGAACGCGAAGTCGTCGCGCGCCGCCTGGTCCCGGGCGGCCCACCGCCCGTCCAGCGAGGGGACGGGCCCCTCGCCGACGTGCCCGTCGTCGGTCGTGGCGACCGCGAAGTCGCCGGGCTCCGGCGCGCAGGAGCGGATGCCGGGGGCCGTCAGCTCCCCGCACAGCCCTCCGCAGCCGTACTGGAGGTAGCGGCCGGAGTAGGTGGTGGGCAGCTTGAGGTGGAACCGCACCGCCGGCTCGACGTGGCCCCGCACGTCGCAGTGCTCGGGCTCGGCGCCGGCCGGCACCGGGGTGGCCCGTTCGACGCGGGCCCCGGCGCCCGGCAGCGCGTGGTCCCCGACGAGGTCGGCGCAGGTCCGCACCGGCTTGGCCGGGACCGGTGCGGCCGCGGGATCCGTCGGGGTCGCTGGATCTGTTGGAGCCGCCGGGTCCGTTGGATCTGTTGGAGCCGCTGGATCCGTTGGAGCCGCCGGACTTCTTGGGGTCGCCGGGTCCGCCGAGGCCGTTGGGCCTGTCGCGATCGGAAGCCCTGTCGTGGCCGCCGGGTTCGCCGCGATGGGCATCACCACCACGGACGCCGCCAACGCTGCCAGGAAGACCCGTGTGCTCACCGCACCCACCCCCGAGTGATCGCCTGCGCGCACTGGAACAGGGGTCCCCTTCGGGGAAGCCCCCCGACATACAGCCAACCACAGGGGTATGACGGGCAGCGGGCTGTCGTGGTCCTGCTCGGACGAAGTCGGCGGTGTGCGGACCCGCTGCGCGGAACCCGTTGCGACGATCGGGTGCCCTCTACGGATCGCTTCGCGGGCAAGGGGCGGGGAACGGCACGATGTGGTGCGTGACACACGAGGCGCCCCGTGACCCGCCCGAGTTCGGACCGTTCGAGGCGGATCGCGCGCGGATTCCCGACCACCCGGAATCCGCGGCCGCGATGCCACCCGCGCCTTCGCAGGACTCCGCATCCGGAATACCCGGGCAGCCCCTCCCACGACCACCGCAGCCGCCGGTCACCCCGGCCACGGCCGTCGCCGGCGCGTTGCGCAAGTCCTTCCAAAGCGGTGGCCGCGCCTCCCGCAGCGAATTCTGGTTGTTCAGCCTGTTCTACTTCATCGTGGCGTGGATTCCCCTCGCTGTCGGCAACAACCTGGACTCGGCCTGGTTGCTGATCTACGGGGCGATCGCCTACCTGGGTCTGCTGATCCCCTTCGTCGCCGTGGGCATCCGTCGCCTGCACGACACGGGCCGCAGTGGCGCTTGGTTCTTGCTGCTGCCGACCTGCCTGTTCTTCGTCCTGGTGGTCCTGTGGACCGAACCCGGCCAACCGCACCTGAACCGCTTCGACTCCTGACGATCGTCCTGCCCGGTTCGACCTTGCGGGGTTCGCGGGCGGTGCGAGCGGTCGCCGGGTGGCCCGGGGAATGCCGCTCAGCGCAGGCAAGCACACCTCCCGCGGTCAGCCGACGAGGGTCTCCAGCCTCGCGACCAATCGGGCGGGTGCGGGCATGGCGGCCACCTCGGCGCTCACCTCGCGGGCGGCGGTGGCCAGTGCCGGGTCGGTCACCAGCCTGGTGAGCAGGTCCGCGGTGACGTCGGTGGCGGCCAGGCCCGCGCCGCGCCGGGCGATCAGCCGGGCGTGCCGCGGCCGGTCGCCCGCGCCGGGTTCCACCAACTGCGGGATGCCCGCCGCCAGCGCGCCGAACAGCGTCCCCGCGCCGCCGTGGTGCACCACGGCGGCGCACGTCGGCAGGACGCGGGGAAGGGCACCCAGTCCACGGTGCGGACGTTGTCCGGCAGCGACGCGCCGACGAGCCGGCGACCCGGGCGGACCAGGCGGCCACGCGTCCCCGGTCGCCATGAGGCTCGGTGGGGCGATCCGCAGCACCGCCACCGGGTCCGCCGCCGGCCACGGGGTCCGCGCCAGCGCGGCCGCCGCGAGTTCGGCGCCGTCGAACAGCGACACCTCGTGCACGACCGCCGGCACCGACAGCTCCGCCGCCGCCAACGCGCCCGCCACGGCGAAGGGCTCGTGCACCACCAGGTCCGGCTGCCAGCGCCGGGCCGCGGCGAGCAGCGGGCCGGCCATCCGGGCGTTCACCGCGGCGAACAACCGGGAGGGGAAGCGGAGGTCCTCCCCGCCGGTCAGTTGCGAGCGCAGTTCCAGCGGGTGCCGCAGGGCGGTGGCCGCCGCGATCCGCCCGAACCCGATGCCCGCCGCCACGTCCGCGACCTCGACACCCGAATCCCGCACGGACAGGGCGTCACCGCCGGTGGCGACCAGCACCTCGTGACCCGCGGCGCGCAGGGCCGAGGCCAGCGGCACCAGGGGGAACACGTGGCCCAGGAGCGGTGCGGCGACGAACAGCACCCTCATGCCGCGCGCGACGCGTTGGCCGGTCACCTCGTCGTGTGGTCGTCCCATCCCACTCCCCCGGGGTGTCACGACTCCAGCGGTGGAGCCACCTTACGCGCGGTCGGTCCGCCCGGGCTTGTGCGCTGCTCGGGGCCGGCCGGCGCGCGGGCGCTGCCCGGGTCGGCGGGATCGGCGGCGGGGTCAGCGCGGGCGCTGTCCGGGTCGGCGGCGGAATCGGCCGGCGCGCAGGATCGGCGCGCGGGCGCTGCCGGCGGGGCTCGGTGGCTCGGCCGATCGAGCTGGGTGGACCTGGGGTCGGCTCGGGACGGGACGGGGCGGATCGGCCGGGGTCGGGCCGGGCTGGGGCGGCCGGGCTGAAGCAGGCGGGCCGGAGCAGGCGGGCCGGAGCAGGCGGGCCGGAGCAGGCGGGCCGGAGCAGGCGGGCCGGAGCAGGCGGGCCGGAGCAGGCGGGGCGGAGCAGGCGGGGCGGAGCAGGC
>Ga0196958_10000157_pt1 | contig 22814 bp, 26 predicted proteins | sample S1v_10metaG_FD_148654 | JGI IMG/M metagenome (GOLD analysis project Ga0196958, IMG submission 148654) | Soil microbial communities from Anza Borrego desert, Southern California, United States - S1+v_10 | ecosystem: Environmental > Terrestrial > Soil > Desert | place: USA: California | collected... | reverse complement strand
GCGGTCTCCGGATCGATCCGCACCTCGACGCGACGGCGGTCGTCGCCTGGCTGGGTACGGGAGTTGCGCACAGCGGCGTAGACCCGTTCGCGTAGCTCGGGATGGAACCGGCGTCCTTGGTGGCCCAGGATGACGACACCCGAGCCATCGACGACGGTGGCGGTGAGGGCGATCGGCTGATCGGTCACACCGGTCACGGACGCGGTCGAGACAGCGGACATGACGAGGCTCCCTTCGGAGAGTGCGGAGGCCACCGGGCAACGGCGGCGAGGACAGCTCGGCCTCGCCGGCGTCGCGCGGAAGCCGCTGTTGCGGGCGAGGGCGAGCAGGGGTGGGCGGCGGCTCAGAGAGACCACGGTCGGTACTTCTGCATCAGGAATCGCCGCTCTGCGTCGGTGATCGCCACGGGGGCGACCAGGTCAGCCGCGGCCGCGGCGTCCATCGGGGCGGGCAGCTGGTCGGCGGGTCTCCCGCGGCGGGCCCGTCGGTTGGCGACCATCAACTCGACCGCGGTCGCCAGCCGGATCCGCGCGGGCTCATCCTGATCGGTGCGTATATCCACCACGGCACCCGTGGCGATGTCGATGCACTGCTTCGCGGTCAGGCTCACCACGGGCAGAGCGTCGGCGTGCGCGGCTTCTTGCGCGGGCGTCCGTTCAGGCCACGTGGACGGCAGCTGCGGCCCCCGCAGCAGCACCCGCCGCTCATCCTTGGACAAGCAGATGATCGGATCCCAGGCGATCCGGCCCAGTGCCTCCGCGGCCACCAGCGCGATCTCGAGGCGCTTGGTCGTGGTGGCGACCCGGTGTCTGGTCTCGGCGTCGTTCGCGGGCCGGTGTAGCGGAGCCTGCGATTCTGTCGCGTGGTTCGTGATGCACGCGTGAACGGTCATGACGTCCTCGTTGTTGTTGCGTGGCAGGGGGATCGAGGGGGAGGAGAAGCAGCCCGGTGCGCCGCTCGCGAGACACGCGGGGATGTCGGCGCCGGGCTGCCGCGGGCGTGATGTCGGTGATCCGTGCTTAGAGGTGCACGGTGATCGAATCGGGCGGGTCAGGTGGCGCCGTTGTCGTCACCTGCACCGATCCGCCCTCGATGCCGTCGTCGTTGAGATCGTTGACGACCGTCTCGGCTGCGTCGTCCTCGTCGTGGGCGTGGATCGGACCGATGGTCAGCGTCACCCAGTAGCTCTTCTGGCCGGTCATGCCGGTCACCTGTCGAAGTGGCGTCGCGTGAGCAGATGCGCCAGCTCCCGGCCGCAGTCGTAGGCGACCGAGCGAGGCGACTCCGGGTCGTCGTCGAAGGTCAGCCCGCTGCCGCAGCGGAACTCCACCATCCCTCGCAGGGCGATACACGGGTGCCGGGCAGCACCGAGCAGCAGTCCGGCGAACCGCCGGACCCCGCTCGAACCTGATCCTCGCGGGCGGGCGGCCTGGGTCGACGGAACGATCAGATCGAGGTCGAGTCCGTTGTGGGGCGCGTTGCGCAGGACCTGCAGAAATCGTCGCGCGGCGTCGTGCGGGCTCGCGACGTCGCCGAGATGGACGCCCAGCGTCACGTTGCGCGCGGGGCCTGCCGGGTCCGCCAGCCGGTCGTCGCTGGCGCCGCGGCGGGTCCTTAGTAGACGCATCCTCACGACCTGGACTCCGTCGTCGGCGACGACGGAGACGGGACCGCGGGAGCCGTCGGGTCCGATGGTCACGGTCACCATCGGCAGGATCACGTGGTCGAGCTCGGCCGTATGCGGAAAGTCGAGGCTGTCGACGTGGAGCAGGTCGGCCGGCTGCAGCACGTCCCGGTACACGGCCTTGCCACACACCGAGCACGGCGCGGTGGCGCCGTCGAGTGCGTCGGGGTCCCCGAGCGCCAACGCCATGACGTCGTCCATGAATAGTTCCTTTCCTTACGCTAATGGGATTTCCTGGAAGTCCGGCCACAGGCCGGCGTAGAGGGCTGGCGGGCGAGGAAGCCGATCCACCGCGCGACGCTCAGGTTGGTGCCCGAGGCCCGAGAGAGCGCCGGGAACCGCGGTCGACGCCAGGTGTGCCAACGTTTCTGTGTGCTGGAAGGCCCGATGGTGGTTCCGGCCGGGTTCGTCGCAGTGGTGTGGCTCAACGCGGTCGTCACGTGCGCTCCTCGGGCCGAGGTGCTGCTCCGCCGAGCGGTGGGGCGCGGCCCGTCGACGCGGGCGGGTGTGTGTGGCAAGCGCTGTTTTGCTTGCCCCACACCCGGTCGTGCAGGGTCGTCGCGGTCCAGCACCCGGGCAGCTCGCGGCCGAGCCGGAGACGGCGTCGTGGAAGCCAGCGCAGGTGGCACTGACTGGCACGACCGTGGAGGAAGTCCTCGAAGTACTCGATTTGGCTGTCGAGCGCGACCAGAGCCTGATGCAGGTGTGCTGACTCGCTCGACGACGGAAGAGGCGGCGCGCGGTTGGTGGGCGCGGGATCGCGCGGGCCGGGAACGATCCGTCAGCTGGGAACGGTGAGCTGGCCGGTTGGTTTGGGGTAGCGGCCGCTGGTCATGGCGATGACGGTGCTGGTGCGTTCGCCGCGGGTGCGCTGGGAGTAGCGGTCCGGGGTGGCGGACGCGATGGCTGGCGACGTCGTGCAGCGCGGTGCGCAGCAAGGCGCGAGGGTCGGCGTCGTCGTGAGGTGTGGTGGCGCCGAGGGCGACCAGGCGGGCGATGGCGCCGGCGGCGCCGGTCCCGCTGCCGGTGGCCTTCGCCTGCGCGCGGGCGAAAGCGCGCCGGTTCGCGAAATCCTGGATCGCCCTGGCCTGGAACCCGCGTGCCGCTTGCATTCGGGCCTGGTATCGGAGAACGGGTTGAGGTTACTCGGCCGGAGGCACCGGTTCGGACTCGAAAGCATCTGCGCCCTCCGGGAAAACCTCATGGCCACTGCGGTACAGAACCCGCGCGTGACGGGCCTTGGCCTCCTCTGGCGAATCCGCGGTGACGAGTGCGACCACGGGGGTCAAGACGTTGTAGATCGGCATGATCGCTCCAGGCTGATAGCGAGTTGGGCTCGTGATTTGTCTGTCGCCGGTGCTCAGCAACGGGAATGGCCCCTCGGGGTCCGGTGCCGGGCCGACGATGCTGATTCGGACCGGCGCCGGGCGAGGGAAAACGCGGGAGCGGGGCCGGGTACTCGGCGTCCCAACTATCCATGCCTTGGACGATCGTGCCGATCGCCTCGGGGGATTGAGGACGTGGGAATTGCCTCGTCGAGCTGGCTTAGGGCGTCGTCGGTCAACGGTCGGCCTGCCCATCAATCGGCAGATCGATCGTCAGTTGAGTGGTGCGCGACGCACCGAGCCCAGCATCGTCCAGGTGCCGGCGGTCTCGGTCCGGCCCCGTCCGGAGCGTGGGCCGCGCTGAACAGCGGGTGTAGTTCAGGCGCGGGCAACGGCGATACTGCTCGTGCCGCCGTATTTGCCGTCGACTTCGCAATAGCAGCGGCGGCACACCATGCCGGTGGGGGATTCCGAGCCTTTGCCTGAGGCGTGGCAGCACGGTGTGAGCGGAATCAGCTTTTCCGTGCCGTCGTCGTGGAGGATCGGGCGGCCGGGCTCGCCGAGGGGAATGAGCAGGTCGCCGTCTACGTCGATGCCGACGACGCGGTCGGCGATCACGGCGTGGACGTGACGGTGGCTGCCATCGGCCAATTCGATGGCGACGGCATCGTCGGGTGTGTCCGGACGGGGCATGGCGACGCACCTTTCGGTAGTAGGGGCCAACGAGCGAGGCCGCCGGTCATCGCTGCTGCGGTGACCGGCGGCCGGGGACGTGACGGGGATCTACGGGCTCAGCCGGGCAGCGACATCGCATACCGCATGGCCTGGTGGTCGATGTCGATGCCGCCGCCGTTCATCGCGGCAGGCTGGATGCCGCGTCCGGCGAGCAAACCGGCTTCCTCCGGGTCCGCGGCGTAGTCCCAGCCCTCGAGCTGGCGGACCTCAGCGTAGATGTGGGTATGGCCGTGTTCGCAGGCGTAGCCGCGGTCATCGGGCAGGTACCAGGTCAGCCCGTCGCATTCGACGACGTACTGCTCGCCGTCTTCGGGGTTCACCCGGCCTGTCTGCCAGCCGCAGGGCCAGATCTCGCGGGCGAGGTAGCAGGCACGGACCGCGGCGACGGTCGCGTGTGTGGCGGTTTCCCTGTCGGGGTGGCGGCGCCGGTTTCCGCATGTCACAGGCAAGGGGTTTCTCCCGTCTGGTGGCGCGTGGACGGGTATGGGCCGTAGAAGCCGCACCGTGGGGAAAGGGGGCGCAGCCTCGCGCAGCGACGCCGTAGGCGCCCTTTCCCCACAGTGGCGGCTTCTGCTGCCATGGGCCCGCCCGCGCGTCACCAGACGGGAGAGTTGATCGGTAGTTCCTCGTGTCCTCGTCGAGTCGATCTGCCGGGTGCGACCATCGCTACCACTCCCAGTAGGGGAATTCGGCGCACCGTTCGCCGTCGGCGGCGAACTTGATGTAGGTGCAGCCGTGCTTGGTGGCATGCCGGATAAGGGGAAGCAGTTCGTCCGGCCAGTTGTGCTCGGCGGCGGTCTGCTCCGGTTGCTCCTGCGGCACGTACAGGAGCCAGCCGCGCTCGGTGGGGTCGGCCGACAGGCCTTCGTAGTCGCCGAGCCGTTCGTTGGTCTTGAACCGGAGGTGTCCGGTGGAGACGTCGAGGATTCGCCTGATCGGGAAGGCCTGGACGGATGTCTCGGTGCCGGCACTGGGGGCCGTGGTGTCGGCTCCCGTGTCGTCGCGTCCGCTGCCGAGACGACCAGTCTCACCGGTCAGCGAGTCGGTGTCCTGTCGCTGCAGCTGCTCGCGAGCCGAGTCGAAGACGATCTCCCCGGCGAGCACCCCGCGCAGTGCGATCACGACGGCGCAGACGCGGCAGGTCGCCATGCCCACGACGGGCGCGTCCGGACCGGGACACAGGCTGAAGCAGCACGTGCCGTGGTGGTCCAGTTTCTCGAGGGCGTCCTCGACGACCGCGCGCATCTGCTGGTTCTGGTGGTCCAGATCCGCGGGCTGACCAGGTGTAGCGATCATGGTGTCGTTCCTTTCTGGACTGGACGTCGATGCCCGGCGACCGCTGGAACGGGGAAGCTGCGGCGCCACAACAGAACGGCGCCGTAGCCGTCATGTCCGCTGGGGAAGCCCGGGGTGTATGCATCGCCGGGCGGCGGGCGCGGGGTCAGCCGTAGAACCAGATCATCGACGTGTGCAGACATTCGGCGGCCGTGCCGGCGCCGCGGGCGTAGAGCCGCTGCGCGCCGTCGATGATCAGCGCATCCCGGAGACGGACCTGTTGCTGCGACAGCAGGTCCCCGAGCACGGTCTCGGCGTCCATACCGAGGCTGGCTGGATCGAGAGTCCAGCGCAGATCTGGATCGTCGAGATAGGACCCGGCCGTCATGATTCCTCGGTCCGCTCGTGGTTGCGGCGCACGGCGTTTCGAAGGCTCTGCAGGAGTGGATCGCGGTCGCCGAGCCCCCGGATTTCCATCGCGTCCAGCTTTTCCAGCAGCCTGGCCGCGGCGACCACGTAGGACCCGGCGCTCATCCTGTCCAGGACCAGCGGGATCAGGTTCTCGACGTGATCGTCGTCGTCGTGCAGGCTCAGCCGTTGCGCGATGAACGAGGCGAGAACGACGAAGATCCGCGGGTCGGCCGCCAGCATCGTGTCGAGAACAGCGACGCCGGTCAGGAACTCCACGTCCTGCTCGGGCGCAGGCTTCTGGACACCGGTCGTAGGCACGTCGGGATCCCCGGCGGGCTCCGCGTGGCTGAGGGTGCGCTGCACCATCGTGTCGCGGACGACGTCGATGTGGTGTTCGAGTACGAACGTGCCGGTGGTGAGGTGCACTCCCAGCACGCTGTCCGGGGCGACGCGCCGGTAGCGCTCGGCGAGCAGGTTGTGTACGTGGTCCCCGAACGGAACCTCGGCGGTGTAGCCGGTATCCGTGGTGAGGTTGCAGGCGACCTCGCCGTAGGCGGCCAGGTAGAAGCCGTCCTCGTCCGCGCTGGTAGTGAACAGGACATAGTCGGCTCCGGTGTTGCCGGTGACGGACACGGTCGCACGGATGACTTTCAGCAGACGCTGCTCGGTGACTCTGTCGCGCTCCTGCTGGAGCTGGCGGAGCAGGGTACCGTCGCGCCGTTCGGCCTTCAGGCGCGTCATCAGCACTTTGACGTCGGTCCAGGTGGACGGAGGATCGGAGCGAGGGGTGTTGAGCAGGGTGTGGAGTGTGTCCAATGTGGTCACGTGCTGCCTTCTGTCCTTGTGGTGCGTCGGGGATCCTGTGTGCGGTGCCCGCCGCGCGGCCTCGGCGTTGGAGTCGCCGGGCATCGCGACACGGGTGTCAGCGGGCGAGGCCGCGCCGCGGACCGGTGGACGGTGCGGAGTCCCTTCCGCGGAAGGGCTGGTTTCGGGGGAGGTGTGGCGCTCGGCGGGTTCGGGGACAGGGCCGTGGTCGCGGAGGTGACGGCGTCGGCGTTCGGCGAGGATGTGCTGGCCGCTGCGGTGCCGTCCGCGTTCGACGGTGGCCTGGGCGACCTCGGCGCGGGTGGCCCAGCGCAGGTTGTCGGCCCGGCAGTTGAAGCTGTCGCCGTCGAGGAACATCGCGACGTGTTCTGGCGGCGGTTCGCCGTGGAATGCCTCGCACACCAGCCGGGCGACGCGTGCGGAACGCTGGCTGAAGTCCAGCCGGTACTCCACCTGAAGCCTGGGCCGAGTTCGCTTCACGTGCACTACTCGAGGGACAAGGATCCGGGCTGTGGCGGCTGAACGCACGCGCCCGAGGTCGGAGACCTCCAGCACCGGCGCGGACGGGGCAACGCGCCACCGTTCGCCCTGGTTGTGGAGCGGCTGTTCAGTCTTGTCGGGCACGATCCGCTCCTTTCGTGGCGGCGATGTGCAGGGGTGGAGGTCATGCCCGCGCCGGGGGAAGGCGGCGCGGGCATGACCAGCAAGGGGGAGCGGCGATGGCTACGCCGCCTCGGCCTCAGTCCCGGACGCGTCGTCGTCCTGCGCGCCGGTCGCGTCGTCGGTGGTCTCGGAGGCGGGGACGAGGTGGGGCCATTCCGCCTGGTCGAGTTCCGGGTTGTTCACCAGCCGCTCGACCGAGGAGAGCGGAAACTCCAATGCCTCCAGGAGCTCGAAGTAGAACTTCGTGTCCTCGCTGGGCGAACGCCAGCTGGAGTCGGCGCTCTTGTCGGTGTAGGCGCGGTCCCAGTGCTCTTCGCACGCACCGATGACCTGGGCGAGCCGGATTAGCACGGCCTGGGTCTCGGTGCAGTTCTTCTGCCGCAGCCTCTTGACGAGCGGGTTCTCCGCACGGCTGGTGCCCTTGGGCTCGGCGATCTTGAGCAGCTGGCAGGCGTAGCTGTGCTTCGGGGCGGCGTCGGAGAGGAAGTCCGAGGCGAGGACCTCGGCCAGCGCCAGCCAGTGGTGCACCCGCTTGGGCAGGTCAGCGGGTTTGCGCCTGCTCCACGCGGTGAAGAGCTTCACCAGCCACGCCCGCCGCTCCTGCTTGGCTTTGCGCCAGGCCTCGTTGTTCTTGGCCGCGCGCTTGGCCTCCGCAGCCTTGTAGGCGCGGTCCGGCTCCACCTGTCCTCCGCCGCGGCGGACGTGGCCGTGAGCGTCCGGATCCGTGCAGACGTACACGATGTCCGCTGCGGTCTCCTCGAGGTCGTCTTCGGCGTAGGCGGCGTGGCCGGGGCAGCCGGCGTGCTCCTCAGGCGTAAGGCTCTGCTCGGCCTGTCCGTCGGCGAACAGGTTCCACAGGTTCGCCACACCCTCGGCGTCGGGGTCGGCGATGGTGATGCCGTCGGCGCGCAGCTGTGTCTCGGCGGTGGCGATCTGGACCGAGGCCCGGGTGTGGTGGCCGTATTTTTCGTAGTCCATGCACAGCTCGGTGATCTCGAGCTCGCGTCCGTAGAGGAGCCTGACCGCGGCGCCGCGGCCGGGGCAGCTGGTGTGGTCGACCGGGTCGAGCGGGGTCTGGTCCTCGCCGGTGCACAGGTCCTCGAGCAGGGCGGAGCCCTCAGGCCGGTCCCAGCTCTTCGCCACGATGGCGTAGCCCAGGTCGATGAGCCGCTGCTCCTCCTCGGCCCGCAGCGCACGCTGCCGACGATCCTCGCGGACCTGGGCGAGTTTCCAGTCGAAGTTGCCCGGGTTGTCGCGGAGGTAGCGGACCAGGGTCAGATAGTCCTCCTCGTTGTCTTCGAACTCTTTGAGCTGGGCCAGCACCAGCAGATCGGTCTCGGGCAGGAGTTCGTTCGCCGCCTGGATGGTGCGCGGGCTGGCCGCGACGGCGCGCCCGGCCTTGATCCGCTCGACCGGTTTGCTGAGCACGTGGGAGATGGCGTCGTCGTCGAGGCCGGTGAGCGCGAGCTGCTCGTAGGCCGACGCTTCTTCGGACTGGGTGTAGCCCAAGCGGTGGAGGTTCTCGATGATCTGGGCGATCAGGAGGTCGCGGGTGGTGCCGGGGGCGTGCACCATGACCGGGATGGTGAGGTCGGGGTTCTCGACCTCCTTCACCGCGACGGCGGCGGCCGTGCGGTGGAACCCGACCTGCACTTCAAGGACACCGTCGAGCCCCGGGGCGACGTTGACGATCGAGACCATGGGGTCGAGGCCGTGCTTGGCGACGGAGTCCACCAGCTCCGGGTTCTTCTCGCGGATGTCGCCCACCACGCGGCTGTTGCCCTCAGCGCGCAGGGTCCGGGGGTCGACGTCGAGCTCGAGGTAGGGGTACTGGCGCTGCTCGGGAACGGTCTCGATGGCCTCGGGGACGTCCGTGGACGAGGTCGCGACGTCGTCGACGGCGGTGTCGCGTTCGGCGAGGTTCGTGGTCACTGTGCAGCCTCCTGGGGTGTGCGGGCATGGCGCTGCCCTGACGCGAATGGCGGAATGTGTTGAGCAGAAGGAAAAGAACGGATTGGCGACGGACTATGGGGGTCCGCCGGACCGCTTGGTGGTGCGCTCCGTGGTGTGACCGTGCCGGGGCCGGGGGTGTCCAGCGTCTTTTTGCTGGACACCCCCGGTTTCGGTGCGGCACAGTGCGCGGCGCCCACCGAGCGCGGCGGGCCTTCACCAGGCACCTCATAGGCAGGCCGGGTGGTGACGGCCAGCTGCGGGTGGCCTCGGGAAACGAAAGGCTCGCCGTGTCCGTCCGCCCAAGGTGTTCCCGGGTGTCGTTGTCGGTGCTGCCCTAGAGCGGTGCCGCGTTAGGTTCCGGACTGGCCGGGGGCAGCAGGTCGACGTCGTCGCCGGGCTGGGCGGCGAGGTTCACGCGGAACTTCCGGCCATGCTGGTCGGTCAGGATGACCGGCACGCTGGGGGAGTCCCTGATCAGGTTCAGCAGTCTGGTGGCGGCTTCGCGGGGATCGCTGCAGTCGTCGATCCACCAGGCGATCTGCGCATCGAAAACCGTGGGGCGCGGGTAGCGGTAGGACTCGGCCCGCATTCGGTTCCCGGTGTCGTCGGCCGGGGTCCAGCTGTTCTCGACGATGCGGTGGCCGTCCGTGGCCAGGATCGCATCGACGGCCATTGTCGTGCTGGCGGGCCTGGCGAGGATCAGGTCGCCGCTGCACTCGAGGCCCTCGACGACGATGATCTCGCCACGGGAACGGTTCCACTCGACGGCGAAGGTGTCCTGCTGGTCGACGGGCCCGGTGGGCAGGGCGTCGATCGCCCTCCGCCAGGGGAGACCGAGCCGGTGCTGCCGCTGGCCGAGCGGCACACTCTCCATGTCCACCACGTCGGCGCAGGTGAAGGTCGGGTTGCCGAAGACGTCGCAGGCGGCGGTGTACAGCCCGAGTTCGGGGACGTGGAAACAGATCGTCCCGTTCTGGTGCCGGTCGGGTTCCTCGTAGACGGTGAAGGCGACCTCGGGGGCTTTCTGGATCAGCGAGCGGGCGAGATCTGTGATGCTGTCGCGCGCGATCTCGTCGGAGTCGTGCCGCCGACCGAGGTGGAGAGTCCTGGAGCTGGCGATGTCGCTGTCGATGAGGCCGTAGTCCTGCAACGTCTCCAGGACGGTCCGGACGCGGCAGGGCGGGCAGGCGTGGATCGTGGCCGATCCTGCACTCCAATCAGGCATGGCGGGGTCTCCTTGGATGGCGGGCGAGGGCAGGGGGCTTTGCGCCGTGTGCACGGCGGGGATGCGCTGACACGGAGGGAAAAGGGGTGTGGCCGAGCGAGGCGTCTGCTGGCCTGGGCCGGGGTTCACCTGGCGTTGACGCCGGCACCGTCAGGGGGAAGGTTTCCGTCGGGGCTGTCGGCGTCGTCATCGCCGAGGGCGTCGACGATCTCGCTGATCGCGTCGGGGATGCTGGAGTGCGGGATCGCCTCGTCGAGCCGGTCCAGGTCTTCGGACGACAATGGCCTACCGGCCCAGGCCTCCATCTGCGGCACGGTGATCGGGGTGGACGCGGGTGGGGAGAGGCGGTGCAGCGCGAGAGTGGCCGCGAGCTCCCAGACGTGGACGGCCTCGGGTGCCTGGAGCAGTCCGGGACCTACCTGGGCGAGGTGTGCCCAGGTCCAGGCGACCCAGGCGGGGTCGCAGTCGGCAAGTGCGCGGTATTCGGTGACGTCGGCGGTGCGCAGGATACGAATCGAGGCGGGGTCGGCCGGGTCGGCCGGCCGTGCGTGGTCGCCGGGGAAGTAGGCGATGAGCCACGTCATCGACGGGTGGATGATCACGCCGCGCTCGATCACACAGTGCACGCAATGGGGTTGGGCTCGGTGGATCTCAACGGCGGTGCCGGGCGGTGGAGCTACGTGGGACATGAGGTCCTTTCCTCCTGGGTGGGTAGTCGGGCGCGACGAAATTCTCGTGTTGAGCCGGTTTTGCGCACGCGGCTGACGCCTCGCGGCGCGTCGTGCCCCGGGGCGGTGATCAGGCTGTGGATATGGATCGAGGTTTCAGGCCGGGATGTAGTTCTCGGATTCGCGGATCGCGGCGATGATCTGCTCACGCCACAGCAAGGCCCAGCGCGGACAGTTGTTACAGGGGCCTCGGTGACGGCAGCCGGGGAGACGCATGTCGGTGACCCTGGCCTGATACGACCACGCGAGGCTGTCCGCGGACACGAAGTACGGGGCGTAGGCGCGCAGCGCGGAGGTTTTCAGGCCGAAGCCGTGCAGTTTGTAGCCGCGGCGGGCGAAGTGCCCGGCGATGGCGCCGATCTCCCGGATCGAGCTCCGGCGGCACACCGAGCCCAGGCCGACCCGGGGCTGGGTGACGAGGTCGACGCCGGCTTTGCGGTACATCTCGTCGTGTCGCACATAATCTTGCGGATCCCAACCCTGAAGAACGGGCATCCATGGGGCGTGCGGGAACTCCCGGGCGAGGTACAGGTAGGACTCCAGGGTCCATTCCTGGTGCTCGAAAACAGACCCGCCAGAGCGGACAAGTACTTGGGATTCGCATGGATAGTCAAGCGGGGCAACGAAAGTCGGGTATCCGCAGTCGGACATGAAGCGGTACACCATGCCGCCGTAGGTGTCCTCGTTCCACCGCCACTCGCCGTGGTCGCGGATCTCGGTGAACGCGCCGCTGTCGATGGCGTAAGGGACTCCGGCGATCGGTAGGCCGCGGCCGCCGGGAACGTAGGTGGCGAGGGTGTGCGCGGACACGCACAGCGGGACGGGGCTGTGGGCCAGCCACCACGGCCGGTGGGTACCGAGGAAGAACATGAGCCGCCGGGCCGGGTCGCGCCGGCGCGGGGATTGCGTCCAGGGGGTGATGGTGAGGTCGTGCATCGGCGGCCACCGCGCCCGTGGGGCCGGAGCGTGAACAGGCATCGGATCGGCGGGCGGTGGGTCAGCGGGCCCGGCGTGCCAGCCGTTCGGGATCGGTGATGAGCACGGACTTGCCTTCGACCCGGATCCAGCCCCGGCGGACGAAGTCGGCGAGGGTCTTGTTGACGGTTTCGCGGGAGGCGCCCACGAGCTGCGCCAGTTCGATCTGGGTCAGGTCGTGCACGACCCGGTATCCACCGCCGTCCGTGGCCCCGAAGCGCTGCACGAACTGAAGAAGAGCACGGGCGAGTCGCGCGGGGACGTCGTTGTAGGCCAAATTCTGCACTGCCGCGCCAGCACGGCGCAGGCGCCGCGCCTGAATGCGCAGCAGTTCCTCGGCGAAGTCAGAGCGCAACCCGATGATCCTCTTGAGCAAGGTCCGGTCGATGGCGGTCGCCAGCGTCTCGGTGAGCGTTGTCGCGGTGGCCGAACGCGGGCCAGGGTCGAGCAGGGAAAGGTCGCCGAACATGTCCTCCGGGCCTGCGATCCTGAGCAGGGCTTCCTTGCTGTCTCGTCCGGCGCCGATCTTGACCTTGCCGGACTTGACGACGTAGAGCCGGTCTCCAGGCTCGCCTTCGTGGAAGATCACGTGATCTCGCGGGAACTCGAACGGGTCGCCGAACTCCAGGATGAACGTGTGAAGTGAGGCGTTCGCGGGGATTTGGCTGGTGGTGGGCATGCTGTGCCTCCTGGTCGGCGCGGTGCGTGGACCGGGGCGAGGGAGCAGGCCGGTGCCGGCGGTGTCCGGGCTCGGCGAAGCCGACCGCGAAGCGGGTGCCTGGACGCCGCCGGCACCGGCCTGCTTCCATTGCCGGTCCACGACACGCTCCGGCCAGGAGTCGCGATTGCCGGTTATTGGGGCTTGGTGGGTCGGAGGCGGTAGTGCTGATCGTGGATGGGGTACACCACTTTCGTTCACGGGGTTGGATTCGGCCGTGGGTTCGCGGCCAACGAGCGCGACGTCGTCGTCAGCGCGGCAATGACGTCGTTCGGTGCGGGCGATCTAGGCGTTGCGGTACCGGATGCGGACGACGGTGGCCGCGCAACGTCGGACGCGGTGCAGGACTGGGTGTAGTGAGAGTCGCTTTCGCCCGGGCGGCCGAGGTCAGGCGGCGACCGGCGTGGTCGGTCGCGCGGTCAGCGTGGGACCGGTGAAGTCTCGCGCTGACGTGCCGCCTGCGACGTCGCTCCATGACCAGCCGAACGCGTCGCTGTCAGTGCGCAGGGCGGCGCGGTCCACCGCGACGGTGCCGGTGAACTGTTCCTCACTGCACCAACCGGAGCCGGTGAACGCGCTACCCAGCCACACATACGGGTTACGCAACTCCACTGTGCCCTCGTCGGGCAGTGCTTCGATATCGGCCAGGTCCACTGCGACCATCGCGAACCCCATGATCACCGAGAACTCCGGGGACGCTTCCGCGATGACGGCCTCGGCGAGGGCCAGGTTGGCGGCGGTGTGCTCGAAACCCAGCAAATCCAGGAACCGCTCCCCGGACAGCGGCGCGAAACTCAACTTCGCGTCCTCGTCCATCGCGGGAATCGTCACGCGCAACAGCACAGGCCCGTATGTCTGGACCAATTCGTCGACCCACGGCGAGGAGTCGCGGTCGCGCACCGTGTCCGTGGCGGTTTCGCGCTCGTCGGAGAACTTCCAGTCGTCCCGAAGCTCGCTGTAGTCGGTGTCGTCCTCAGCTTCCCAGCTGTCCACGATCTTATTGGCCAGTTCGTCTACCTCGCGGTGTGCCGCGTCCAGCGCTAAGTCGCTCATCGCGTCGAGCAACCGGTCACCGTCACGCGTCTCCCACGGGTTCTCGCCGCTGACCATCGCCGCGACCACTTGGTCGGGCAGCCGGTCGCCACTGTCGAGATAAATCAGGGTGTAGTCGGTCTTCAGGCCGGCTTCGACGGCCGTAGCCAGCGCCGCGACCGTCCGCTCACTGTTCAGACTCATGGCTTTACTCACTTTCGGGTCGATACGGAAACGCCGGGATCGGAGCGCGCGCTGTTCTCGTCGAGCGCGCGGCGGTGCATCACGTCCTGCGCGTCGGCCATGGTGCGGCTCGCGGCGTTGAACGCATTCACGCGTGCGTCGTCCCGTGGTAGGACACGGGTTGGTGGCTGAGGCAGTGGTCCATGCCGGCGGCGATCCGCGAGCATCTGGAACGTGGTCAGGTTGCGCAGGGCGTCGTGTGCTGCTTTCCGGAGGAAGCAGGGCGGTCCGATGTCGCGCCGCTTGCGCGCGGACGACTGTCCTGACGAAACACACGACCAGCGGCGAAGGCTGGCGTCAGCGTGTGCTGGCGGCGAAACGCTTTGAGATAGACGGGTCTTGTCCACGCCGACGGAGTCGGTGCGGGCACGAACAGCTGGAGAGCAGCGAATGGTTACGCCGCCGCGGCGCTGTTCCTTTGTCGCGGGAAACGTCGTTGTCGGCGATCTAGACCGGGGCGACGCGGCCAGTGCACGTGATCAAGTTCAGGCTTATCGATCAAGTCGCTCGACGTGGGTGAGCGGGAACTCGAGTGCGTCGAGGAACTGGAAGTAGTGCCTGGTGTCCACGCTGGTCGAGCGCCAGTTTGCGTCCGCGTTCTTGTCGGCGTGTAGGCGTGCTCCCGTAGCTTCCCGCAGGTCTCGACAGCTTCGGCTAGCCGGATCGGAACCGCCTGTGTCTTTCTGTGCAGCTCGGCTTCCGCACCTACGTGGTGAGCGGGCCGGCCTCGCGATCATGGTTCCTGGATTCAGCGAGCTTGAGCAGGCTGCAGGGTCATCAACATCAGGCTCTTTATGACCTGTGACGCACGACGTCACGGCCCGAAGGCCGTGTGCGGAATCGACGTGGTAGCCGGGAAACGACGATGGCCTGCCGGAGGTCCGGCAGGCCATCGTGTCGTCAGGTGCGAGGAGAGCAAGGGCACTAGAACCGTGACAGGGTGAGAAGGAAGTCCCCTTATTGTAGTCGGGGTCTACCCGGTCTCGTTGGCGATGCGATGGGCGAAGGAGGTGTGGTCGTCGGCGCCCGCCAACGACAGTAGGACCATCGTTGTTGGCCCCGTGAGTTTGAAGGGCATGGAGGGTTCCTTTTTTACGAACTGGCACGCCGACATCGGCGGCGCGTGATCCGGTCCCTATCGGTCTGGCCAGGGCTGTCTCGTGCGCAGCCTGGCGGGGACGGCTCAGGCCAGGCAGGCGAGCGGCTGGGCGGACCGCAGGCTGGCCGACGGCTCGTCGCATCGCGCGAGCCAGGTCCCGGTGTGCAGCCAGGCCTTCGCGTGGGGACCGCGGGCGGGGTTGTCGCTGATCGGTGCGCCGCACCGGCGGCACAGCAGGACGACGTCAGTGTCTGCTCCGGCTTCGCACCAGGGGCAATCGATGCGCGGGTCGGGCACCCAGTGATGCTCGCGTCGGATCAGGGGGCGCGGGTTCCCGCAGCGACGGCAGCGTCCTCGGACGCGGCCGAGTCCGGCGAGTGCGAGGGCTTCTTTCCGGGTGCGTGCGTGGAAGCTCACGGCCGCGCATCCCGTCGGGTGTCCTCCGGAAGCCAAGACGGTGTAGGGGAATTCCGGGTGGTCTCGGACGGTGGCGCTGCTGTGGTGGTCGAGCAGGCGGCCGTCGTCGAGGGGATACCGCGTGGTGGCGTATCCCATCGGGTAGCCCTGTCCCTCGAGTCGGACCCGGTCTCGTTCCAGGGATTCGGCGACCCGTGCGACATCGGCGGGACGAAGTGGATCGAGTGCGATTGTGCCGTGGCCGACGAGGACGTGGAATCTGCCGTGCGAGAACCTCCATGATTGCAGGAGCCCTGTGCGGGACAAGCGATCGAGGATGGTTGCGGGATCGCTGGATGCGGCACGGTTCTGGGTGGCGGACTCAACAGGCATCGGTCGTACCCAGAGGACTATCGCCGGTGTCCGGCTGGACTGGCGTGGAGACGGCGGCGCGCATCGTGACTGGGGTCTGGCGCCGGTCGAGCCATTCGTCCAGTGTGGACAGGTGGTGGTAGATGTGGTTTTTCCGTCCTTCGGTGTCTTGGTTGTGGTAGTCGGCTTGCTCGTCGGGCAGCGTGTAGTCAACCACCGCGCGGATGGCGTCACGGACAGCTGGGGAGATCACATACATCAGGAGTCCTGAGTCTTCGTTCATGGCGGTGCGGGAACTTCAGAGGCGGACGCGGGTCGCCAGACGCGGCGCGGGACGGGCATCCCGGCGGCCGGGTCCAGCGACGTCGCACGGGGTGTCTCAGTCGTCGTGGGCGGGGAAGGGGCCTCCGGTGCGCTGGACTTCGGCGGCTAGCGTGGCGTCCTCGACGGTGTGCAGGCGGAAAGCGGCGGCGGCGCACCAGGCGCCGTAGGAGGTTCGGGGGTCCTCGGCGTGCCGACGTGCCTGGGCTTCCAGGTCGGTCATTGCCCTGCGGATTGCGTCACGCACCAGGGCACCGGTCGCGGCGTCGAGTGTCCAGGTCACCGCCGACTCGGTCGTGGTGACCTTGACGTCGAGTGCCGTAGTGCCCGCTTTCATCGGGTCAGCGGCGATCTGCGGGGGATTGAGGGGTGGGCCGCTGACGTGCACCGCACCCGTGGGAGGAAGCTCTTCGAGGTTGGATTCGTCGGCTGGCGGGTCCGGGACCGCGGCTGTGGCGGGTGGCGAAACGGCGTCACGGACTTCCTGTTCAACCTCGTCGGGGCTGAGGTGCTGAAGCAGCGCCTCGATCTGGCTGTCGAGGCCGCCGTTGTTGGCGTCGCTGGCCACCTTGCTGATGATTTCGTGCACGACCTCGTCGAGGTCTTCGCTGTCCACACCAAGCTGCTCGGCCAGTGTGCTGAGCCGAGCCTGGGCGGCGTCGGCAGGGTCGTCGGAGGTGTTAGCGGGCATGACTGAACTCCTTTGCCTGAATGGGTGGGGTGCCGGGCTGTCGCTCAGGTGTCGATCAGTCCCGGAATGGGTGGTGCCTTTGGCTTGAGACGGCTCGTGTTGCCGGCGCGTGGGCTTGATCGGCGCTCTGGACGGGCGGAAGTGACCACGGGATCCGCGCACGGGTGAGCGCTAGGGAGGTTTGCCGCTGCCCGGCAGAGTGGGATACCGGGCAGCGACGGGATAGCTGCGCGGGAAGCTGGTCAGTCTTCGGGGTTGCGGTAGACGTCGGTGCGCCAGATGTGGGCGGTGTCATCGAGCTGGCCCCAAGCGCCGGCTCGCTGGAAGCCGTGTTTGGTCAGTGCCGCGTCGATCTGGTCGCTGTCGCCGAGTGCGGCGAAGGTCAGGTCCCCGGCCCCCTGATCGCCGCCCACGACGGTGACTTCACCTCGAGGGCGGTTCCAGTGGGTGGCGAACGATTCCGGCTCGTGGACGACCTGGCCGGGCATGGCGTCGATCGCGGCTTGCCAGGTCAGGCCGAGCGCTCGCTGGCGAACGTCTTCGGGTTCGTTGAGCAGCTTGAGCACTTGCGTTTGGGTGAACAGCAGTTCGCCCTGGTTGTCGCAGTCAGCGGTGAATGAACCCAGCCCGGGCACGTAGGTGAGGTAGGTGCCGACCCATTCGCGAGCGGGTTCCTCGTAGATGGTGAATGCGGCCTCGGGTGCGGAGGTGGTCAGCCAGTCGGCGAGCCTGCTCGCGTCGCCGCAGCAGAACTGGTCGTCGGTGTAGGTTTCGCCGAGGTGCAGCGCTTTCCGGGCGTGCGTATCGGAATCGGTCTCGCCGTCCGCGGGGCCGTCGTAGTACAGGCCGTAGCCGTTGAGGGCCTCGAGGACGAAACGCACCCGGTGCGGCGGGCAGGCGTGGACGATGGCGGTCCCGCAGGTCGTGTCGGGCATAGCGAAAGCTCCTTCAGTGCAGGCGGGGATGGTCAGAATTTGGTGTCAGGCGGTGAGTTCGAGCTGCGAGGCCGCGGCCCAGGCGTTGGGGAACGCGGGCCCGGTCTTGGATCGGGCGGTGGCCGGGGCGATCGCGAGGAATCGCTCGGCGGTCGCCATGCCGCCGTCGAGCCGCTGACGATCGCGACGCCGCAGCCACGCGCGGGGCTGGGTGTCGTCGGGGAAGGCGGGGTCGCCGACCGTCAGCGGCACGGCGGCGCAGCGGGCGCGCTGGGCGAGCCGGGTGCGCGTCTCCTCGGGGGTGCCGATGTCGAGAATGCGGACCGAGCGAGCGAAGTTGTTCTTGCCGTCGACGCGGGGCGAGAGCGTGCGGCGCACGTCGTAGACCGCCCATGGCACCGCGGCGATCCGCCGTTCGAACGCGGCGAGGACGTCACCGGCGCCGGGCGAGGCCTGCAGCAACGACAGCAGCCGCTGGCCCTTGATCAGACCCTGCGTGGGATTGAGCGCGGTGGCGACGAACTCCATCGCGAGCGCGAGCACACCGGCATCGGGCTCGGCGATGAACCGGGCGAGGGCTTCCTTCCGGCCATCGTCATTTGCTAATGAAAATGGACAGTAGGTGCAGGCGCTCTTGACCCAGGTCTCGACTCCGAAAAGCCCGCGCAGGAACGCCTGGGCACGGGCACGGTTCCAGCCGCCGTCCCACACGCGGAGCGGGTATTCGCCAGTGCGCAATGCGGTGTTGTACTTGGCGTCGCGGGTGGCGCGCCGGGTCTCCTCGAGTTCGTACCCCATGACGTGCCGGTAGGGCCGTCCCTGTGTGAGCTCGGCGATGACGGTGTCCAGGGGCCACGCCTTGAAATGCTGGCTACAAAGCCTGTCGCCGGCGGTCTGCGGAACAGTGCCGCCATCGAACATCTCGTGAGCCAGCGTCCACGCGCCGACCAGGTGCAACCGGTCGGGACGGCGGGAGTCGGACAGGATATCGATCCCGTCGGCCTGGTGAAGTCCGCGACGGGCGATCTGGAGATAGCGCACATTCGACGCGGCCATGAGGGGCAACAGGTTCTGCTCGACCAGTGCGCGAGTCGCCGGCCACTCCTGACCGGTCATCCCGGTCACGACAGCGAGCTCGTGCAACTCGAAGTCGCGGCTGGAGGGATCGGTGAGCCACCGGGCAAGGATGGCGCTGGAGTCGGCCCCCAGGCCGTATCCGAGCACGACGCGCGGTGGTGCCTGCCCCCGGACCGAGGCCAGCGACAGCGCGCCGGGCGGCGAGGCGGGGCGCCGCAGCCCGAGCGCGGCCTGGGCCTGATCGACAGCCTCCTGCGCGACCGGCTCGGGCACGCGGTCACCGAGCGGGTCACTCAGCGGGCGCACCAGGGTGGTCGTCATGCCGATCCGGCCGCGTCGCCGTCTCCGCCGCCGGGCTCGCCGGTGTTCTGGAAGTCCGCCGGCTTCAGGCGGAGCCGCTCGGCGCCTGGCGTCTCGTATGCCTCGACGAACCCGGGCGGCATCTCCTCGGTGGTGCGATGGGCGCGCACCTCGTGCCACGGGGTGGTGTCGGTGTATTCACGCTCGCCCGCCTTCGGCGCGCTGATGATGTGGCTGGGGACGCTGACGGTCTTCTTGTTGACCCGCCGAACCCGATACCAGTGACCGCGCACCAGGACGAAGTCGCCTTTGGTGACGGTGTCCGGTCCGGCGGTGGAGGCCTTGCCCTCGGCCTGCAGGTCGCGATAGACGCGTTCCCAGTAAGTGATCTTCTCGTCCAGCTCGGCGGCATCGGTGAGCAGCCGCTCGCGCGCCTCGCCGTGCGGAGGACGGGTTACCGAGCGCTCGAGCGGGTGGCCGTGCCCGTCGGTGTAGGACTCCAGCGCGCCTTCACCATCGAGGCGGCGCTGCACGCCGCGCCGCTCGGCCTTCAGCGTCTCGATGCGGTTGCCGACGGTCACCGGGTCGTGCCGGGCGTCCATGTGCGCCGCGGCGGTGTCGGAGCGGCTGGCCAGGTCGCTGGCGTAGTCGGCCTGCTCGTAGGACTTGCCGAGGTTGTTGCGGGCCCGTTCGCGCCGGTTGACGTCGGCCCGGTAGGAGTGGTGCCCTGGCATGGGCGGTTGTCCGAAGGGGATGCGGTCGAACACGGCGTTCGCGACGGCGCGGGAGGCGGTGGCCTTGCCGGACCACGTGTCCGCGCGATCGGCGAGCCGGTCGGCGCGCGCTTCCATGCGGTCGGCGCGGTCGGCTTCCTGCTGTTCGATCGACGGCATCGTCTCGTCGAGGTCGCGGGTAACCGTGTAGCCCAGTGCGGTCAGGGTGCGTTCGATGTGGTCGATATCGCCGTACTTCGGGCGGGCATGGCGGGACGAGCGCAGCAACCAGGCGTTGGCGTAGCGGGACCAGGTCCACGAGGGGTGATCCGCGAGCGCGTGATGGGCGGGGCTGTTCTTCTCGGTGCCGATGACGGTGGTGCCGCCGTCGTAGTCATGGGTGATGGTCAGGGATCCCAGCGCGCTGGGATCCGCGGTCGGGGTGCTGGTCGGGGACGTGCTCATGGGTGGTACCTCTCGTCCTTGATGTCCGTTGATCCCTGGCGGCGTGGGCCGGGTGCGGATGTGGTGCAAGGGGGCCGGGCGGCACGAAGGCCCGGCACCGGTTCGCGGGGAACCAGTGCCGGGCCTTCGGGGTGCGCGGGATTCGCGAGCAGCGTCAGCTAGTCGATGCGGACCAGGGCGCGGCAGCGGACGGCGGCGTGGATGGTGCCGGATCCCTCGAGGTCGCCGTTGCTCCATCGCTCGTACGCGATGACGCTCTTTCGTCTGCGGCAGCGGCACCAGGTGGTGTCATTAACCACGCCGACGCTGTCGCCGACCAGGGTGAACCGTTTGGCAGGTGTGCCGAAGAGGTGCAGGTCGTCGTCGAAGGGGACCGCGGCGTGGTAGTCGTCGGGGCGGTCCATTTCGGCGGCGAGTTCCCCGGCACGCTGGGTGCGGGCGGCGAGCTGCTCGGGGGTCAGTGGGCCCGGTCCGAGCAGACGGACCCAGTCCTCGCCGTTGAACATCTGCCAGTAGGCACCGTCTTCGGGAGGGTCGTGCGGATCGGAGTTCAGGTAGCCGGCCAGCGGTCCCCGCTCGATGCGGAGGGCGCGAATCCTGGGCAGCAGCTTGGGGGCAGCGCGGCGCGGGCCGAAGCGCCGGCCCGCATCCGGTATGTAGCTCCGGACGAGAAACCCGCCGTTGGCCCGCATCTCACGGACCAGGTCCGCGGTGTCGGCTTCGGTGAGGATCGACTCGAGTAGATTGTTCCTGGCGTCGGGATGGCGGTTCAGCGGCTCGTCATCTTGCAGGCAGCGGGCGAGGAACTGGTCGAGGTGATGGTGCCCGAAACGTGTGTGGTCGTAGGGGTGGAAGGTCGTCGGCCCGCCTGATCCGTCGTTGGCGATCCGGCCGACCGCTTCAAGGTCGGGATGGATGAGCGTGGCGCCGTAGGCCACGCCGCGGCCGACGTCCAGGTAGTCGAAATCGATGACGGTGAACGCGTGCGGGGCGTCGATCCCGCTGTGCGTCCAGTGGACTAGGGATGGTGTCGCTGCGGACATGGAGGCTTTCTCTTTGCGGACAGGGATGTCGTGATGGCGGATGCGGGCGACGCGACATCCGCCGCCGAGCTGCGGGGAACACCGGCATGAGGCCGTTGCGCAGGTCGCGGGCATGAGCGCCGGTGAGGTCCTGGACGACCGCGAGCGGACCTAAGCGATCAGGGCGCGGGCGCGGGTTCGTCTTCTCTGCCCCGGCTTGTGCCATGTCTTCTGTGGACAGTTGTGCGGCCCCGGGTTTCGGCAGCGCGGCGCCCGGTGGCGCCGGAACCGGCGCGCCGTGCGAGCGCGCCACCGGAGCCAGCGGTGATCAGCGTGTCGTTGGCTCCTCGGGGAGGTGCGTTCGTTCGATGATCTTGTCGCCGCGGCGTTCGACGACGGTCCCGACGGGAAATGCCGCGGCGAGACGGGTCATGTCCCGGGCGGCCTCGTCGGCCCAGCCGCGCGCCGTGTCCTCGGGCAGTCCGATGCTCAGCAGGCTGGCGTAATGGGCGGCGGCGTACTCGGCGAAGCTCATCCGGCGCCGAACGACTTCGGCGGTCGTGGTGGAGCGGCGCGAGTCCAGGCCGGTGAAGGAACGGCAGCAATCGCAGGCTCCGTAGGGATTGCCGCGGTCGCAGGACGAAACGATGTCGACCAGCTCGCCGGGGGAGCAGAAGGTGAAGTCGTTCGAGCGGTCGCGCTCGGTACGGTCGGTCGCGACGAGGACGGCGAGGGTGGTCACGGCAGCCTCCTTCAGTTCGGGGTTGGGGATGGCGGCCGGCGACTGCTTCCGAGAACGGCGAGGTGTGGACACGGAACTGACTGGTGGGCACGTGCACCACGCGCGCGGTTCGCGGCGGCCCGCTCGGTTGCAGGCAAGTTCGGCGGCGTCGGGCGCCTGTTCTCCGGTGTCGTAATGGGCTGAGCCGACGCCTGGGTGGATCGATCAGTCAAGACGAACCAGGGCGCGGCATTCCCGGGTGGCGTGGACGCTCCCGGATCCGATGAGGACACCGTTCCGCCACTTCTCGAAACCGATGGCGTTGCGACGGTCGTTGCAGCGACACCACGTCGTGGTATTCACCGTGCTGACGTCATCACCGATCAGAGTGAAGTGGCGGGTAGACGAGCCGTAGAAGTACAGGTCGTCGCCGAAGGGCACCCCGACCTGCTGCCTGTGGGGATCCTCCAATTCGAGGGCGAGTTCGCTTGCACGCCTGGCACGTTCGGCGATCTGCCCTTCAGTCAGAGGCCCCGGACCAAGTAGTGGCACCCAGTCCTCACCGTTGAACATCTGCCAGTGCGCGCCATCGTGGGGCCGGTGGGCTGGGTCGTTGTTCAGCCAGGTGGCGATCGACGCGCGCTTGTCCAGACGGGCCACGAACCTCGAGCAGATCACCGGAGCCTCGCGATGAGGGCCGAAAGGCTGTGCCTCCCGCGGGACGTAGCTGCGAACGAGAAACTGGCCCTCGGCCCGCATTCTCGCCACGGCCTGCTCGGTCTCGGCCTCGTTGATGATCTCGTCGAGCAGGGTCTCCATGCCCAGCGCGTCGTCCATCGGCTCGCCGTCCTGCAGGGAGCGTTCGAGGAATTGCTCGAGCTGGCGACGACCGAAGCAGGCCGTGGCGAGA
>Ga0196958_10000156_pt1 | contig 22832 bp, 31 predicted proteins | sample S1v_10metaG_FD_148654 | JGI IMG/M metagenome (GOLD analysis project Ga0196958, IMG submission 148654) | Soil microbial communities from Anza Borrego desert, Southern California, United States - S1+v_10 | ecosystem: Environmental > Terrestrial > Soil > Desert | place: USA: California | collected... | reverse complement strand
CCCGCCCGTCGTGCTGCTTCGCGGATTGACAGGCCGTGCTGTTCGCGCTGCTGGCGAACGAACGCTGGGAGGTCGTTCATCATCGGGCACCACCCTGCTGGGTGCGGATGCGACCCGTCGCGTGATCGCGGTCGCACTGTCGACATGAACGCTTGACGCCACCGCGAACCGTCCTACGAAACCGCGTGTTCTCCTCGGTGAACTCGTGCCCTCGCACACACTCCTTCTTCGCAACTTGGCATGCCCTTGAGCAGTGCGGATTCCGCCCGCGCTTCTTCACATCACAGGGACGAAGGGAGAAGTCCTGCTTGCACCTCGGGCACGTGAAGTGCACGCGCTGCTCCGCAAGCTTTCGCTTGCGCGCCTCAACCCCCAGACGGCCCGCCACCGAACGCATCGAAGAGCCCTGCTCGGTCGCGTTGAACGCCTTCAGGTTGTCGCTGACCTTCTTTCGGCCAGCCTCCGTCCAGGTCCACTTTGCTCGGTCGGGAGGTGCCTCACGGTTCGCCTGGTTCATGCGTGCGGTGCGCTCAGGAGTGGCCTTCATGACCTCGCGTTGCCGCTCGCTGTACTCAGGAGCACACGTTGGTTCCAATGTGGTCATGCCAGCCATCTGGCGAAGCTCGCGACTGTTGACGCCGTGCGCCTTGCAGGTGTGAACTGCGAGCGACTTGTACGGACCGCGTGCGCAGAAAGGACAGAGTTGCGCCTCAATTGCCGCGCGAACTGCTTCCTTGCTTGGCGGAACCAACTGGCCGAACTGACCATCCGGCGTCTTGCGTAGCAGTTCCTTGCCCTTGAGGACGCGCTCGTTGACCGCCAGCGTGCGCGACTTGAAGTTGTAGCGACTCATGCCGCACCGCCAGTGATCGGCGTGCGTTCCAGCATCTGCTTGATCCTCGCCTTGCCGACCGGCGTCACGTCCAAAGTGGTCATCATCCGGCGGTCAGGCGTACGAGGCGCCTTCGGCTGATCCCGCTCGGTGAACCACGTCTTGTACTGCCCGTAGGCGTGGTACCAGTTGATGGTTTCCCACCGGTTTTTCTTGGTGGACCAGCGCTCAAACGGTGTGTTGTAGATGACCTTGTGGTGCATCAGGTACTCGCGGAGTTGCTGCTCGCCCACCGTCAACTGGTTCGCCAGCACCCGCAGCAGGGCGGAGTCCTTGTCTCCAGCCACGAATGCGTCTACGTACTCGACCTTTGGCCGGGCCACTTCGAGTTCGCGTCGCGTGTTGGTGAGTTCGGCTGTGGTCATCGTCAGCGCCTGGCCGATCTGACCAAGCCACGTCAGGCCCTCAGCCGACAGGCCAGACAGGTCGGGCACGACAGACAAAGCAGGAGTGGTGCTGTAGGAGCCGGTCTTGCGGATCTGGGGCAGCACCTCGTTCGTGATCCAGCGACGGAATGGGCGGGCCTCGGGCTTGTCAGACCGGATGATCAGGTCGTACAGACCGGACTCAGAGATGACCCAGGTGCGCGGGTTCATGCGACCTGCGCCATCGACGACTGGAGTCTGAGTCCGGTCGTCCTCATGGAGGCGTTCCACTGCGCGACGCACGTCGTCGAGGTCGAGTACCGCGCAAACGTCGGCGGCGACGAACCAGGGTTCGCCGTCCCGCATGAGCGTGCGGACCTGTCGGCCTGAGTAGTCGAACGGGATGAGGTCGGTCATGCCACCCTCCTCACGGAGCGCAGCGGCCTACAGCCGCACGCCGACTTCGAGCTGTTGCCCTCGACCCATGCGTCCACTGCGGTCGGCTTGAACTGCCACCGACCCCTGCGGCCCGTCTGATGTCCGTGCAACACGCCCGACTCGGCGGCCCTGCGAACGGTGACCGGGTGCCGGTTAACGCGGGCGGCAACTTCGGCAGTCGTCTCCCACTCGGCCGCAGTCATGCCGCCACCTGCTTCTTGGTGTTCTGCCCAGCAATACTGGGCAGATTGGGCACGAAGAGAATCTCCAGCGGCACCTGGAGCGCCTCCGCGATGGCCGTGGCCAACTTGGGCGTGCAGGTCGACTTGGTGCCGTTGCGGAGCTGGCAGATGAACGAGCGGGAGCAGCCGGCGTAGCGGCCAAGGCGTTCGCCTGTGAAGTGCTTCTGATCCATGAGCGCCTTGAGCGTTGCGGCGCTGGTGAGCTTCATCCATGCCCCCTTGGGCCATCGCTTACGAAGCTTCGGTGCGGTTTCCATCGGACCCCCTCAAGACTGCGTGGTTAACGCCCCAGTGTCAAGCTTTGCTTGCCAAATCATGTCGCAGCGCTGGACGCCAGTCAAGCGCGAGACGGCTTGGAATCACGCTGGCCAGCGGGTTTTGCTCCAAAGGGGTGCACGGGTGCGGTTAACAAGACGTCTACCCTTAGGGCGGCCTTACTGGTGAACGCCTAGCTTGCGCGCACGCTTGCAGCGTGAAGATCAATTCGGGAGAGTCGCTGCCATGACCGATCTACGTGAACTGATCGGTCTCCAGAAGGGAGACCGCTCATATGAGCAGCTCTCCAAGGCCTGCGGCGGACAGCCCAGCGCGAAACGGCTCCAGCAGATCGCCACCGAGCAGATCAAGAACTTCCCGGACCCGGACACGATCCGCGCCTTGGCCAAGGGCCTAGGGGTCACGGAGTCGACCGTCGTGCTGGCGTCAGCCGCGTCCCTAGGCCTTGATGTGCACACCCCAACGATGTGGGCGGCACTACTTCCGGCCGGTACCGATCTGATCCCCGACCACATGCGGGACGGGATCTTGTCGGTGGTGCGCTCCGCAGTACGGATGGCCGGAGGAGAGAAGGACGTGGCCACCCATGCGGATGAGGCGGAGTCGGCGAGCGTCACCCCGATAACGCAGCGGAACAGGGTGGCTACGGCCGCACGGAAACGTTTGACTCCATTGAGTGACGACAATGAGTAGTTCGAACTGCTGTTCTTCACTCACATGGACTACTGCGACGGTTACATCAACGCCTGAAATTTGCTCTGTCACGGTGACTACTGGTCAGTAATATGTCCGGTTCGTTAACAGAATCGGACAGCCGTACGCAGAATCGGGCATGCACAACGCCGCCGCAGCCGCCTTCATGCTCGACCTGCTCCGTCAACTACCGGACATCACGATCCGCCTCGGAGAGCTCGGGGCCGCCACGTACGGAGCAGTCTCCTTCGCGTCCCGGACCATCACCATCAGTAATTGCGTTACCCCAAACGAGTTCAGATCGACGCTCGTGCACGAACTCGTTCATCTCGCGCGAGGGCCCGCCTACGTCGGCGATGAAGACTTGGAGGAGAGGCTCGCCTCTACAGCCACCGCCCTACTCCTGGTCCCCCCAGAACAGCTGCTCGCTGCCGCAGACCCGGCATCGGTCGCGGAACGGTTCTGCGTCGACTACGAGGTGGCCAGCCTCGCGCTCAAACTGGCCGCACTACACCACCGGGAGGTGGCTTAATGCCATGGACACGCATGCTGACCAGCGGCAAATACCAAGGCCTCTACCGCGACGCCAACGGCAAGGAGCAATCCGCCGGCACCTACACGCAAGAGGCGGAAGCGAAGCGAGAAGCAGGAGCCCGCGAGAAGGAGCAGCGCGGCGCCACTCCGATGGACATCGAGGGGGCGAAGATTCAGTGGGGAGCATGGTTTGAGCTCTGGCACAGCTCACGTCTCCTCGCTTACGCCACCGATTCGCTGTATCAGTCGATAGCCGCCAACCACGTTCTCCCGGACTGGGAGACAACGCGACTGATGGACATCAAGACTCTCCCGCTCCAGCAGTGGGTGAGCCGGATGCGGAAGGCGAGGAAGTCGCCCTACCTGATCCGTGCGGCGTTGATGCTCATGAAGACGTCCCTGAACGCCGCCGTGTACCACGGCCGACTCACGACCAGCCCTGCCGCGAAAGTCCCGTACCCCGATCTCCCCCAGGGGTCAGAGCGGTATCTCACGCCCGACGAGGTCGAGGCGCTCGCGTTTCAGATGGATGGTCTCAACTCAACCATCCTGTGGACCGCTGTTGAGACGGGGATGCGGTTCGGTGAAATTTCAGGGCTCCACTGGAACCGGGTCGACTTTTCTCGAAGAGTCATCCGCGTAGCCGACCAGTATGACCAGAAGGCGTGCGTAATCAAAGCAGCCCCGAAGGACAAGGAAGCGCGCACTGTTCCAATGACGCCGGATTTGGCCGCGCTGCTGGCCAATCTGAAATCGGCCACGTCGCCGACGCGGAGAAAGTTCTGCGGCGTTCCGCACGAGGCTGGGCATTGCGGTGGAGATCTCGTATTCCGAGGTGCCCGAGAAGCGCCTGTCACATCAAAGGAGTGGGGGCGTGGGGTTTTCGCCAAAGCCCTTGCGCGGGCCGAGATAGAAGGCAGGGTCCGGCCGCACGACCTCCGGCACACCTTCGCATCATGGTGTTTGCAGCAGGGGGTGCATCTCGCCGAACTGGCGGAGGTGATGGGGCACTCGAAGATCGAGGTGACGATGAAGTATGCACACCTGTCGAGCCAGAGCATCGACACCGTGCGGGACGCCCTCTCGTCTCACCGACGTACAGCAAGCCGTACAGCAGACCGGGGTTCCACGGCGCTACACGACGCTTCATCGTCGCCTGACGAACAAGCCGGTTGACCAGGTGAAACCGCCCTCGCGACACACCGCGCTACCCCACGCTTCATGCCGCGAATGTAGGTCCCAGCCAGTGGGGGTTCGAGTCCCCCCGACCTCACAAACAGCATCTGACCTGCGGCGGGAGCGGGTAGCCGGTCCGGTGGAGTAACCCGCGTACAGCAGACGTACAGCACGCACAGCAAAGGGCCCCTCCATCCAAGCGGATGAAGGGGCCCTCAGTACGTGCGGGTCAGGCAACGAAGCCGTCCGTCCTGACGGCGGTCAGGAAGCTGGACAGCGCTCGAACCGACAGTTCGATCTTCGGCCCGACAATGTTCTTGCTGTCCCGGACAGCGGCGATGTCCGGGCGGTGCGCCAACTCAACGCACTCGTTGTTACCGCCGCTGAAGCTGGACTTGCGCCATGAGGCACCGGACAGGTCCGCCATAGCCGCGACACACTCCTCACTTGGTTCTCAGCTCTGCAATGTGGGCAGAGATGAACTCGTTAGTCCCCGACGCACTCAGGGACGCCCTTGCTGCCCTATCAAACACGGCCTGGAACCCGGCGACCGAAGCCGGGTCCTCGACCCACTCCCCACCCGCTGGATATTCCAGGTAGACGCTCGACGGATCCTCGTCGTCGGGGAACTCAAGGATCATCACCTGTCCACTCATCGTGCCGTACGGGCCGGCTTCGAACGGGTGGACTTGAATCGTGATGTTGTCCCGCCCGTTCAGGTGAATCAGATGAAGGAGTTGCCGCGTCATCACATCATGTCCGCCCACGACGCGACGGATCACTGACTCGTCTAGCACGACGTGGAACCGAGGAGGGTTGGGGTCATCCAGAATCTGTTGCCGACGCAGTCTGACCGCTACCGAGCGGTCGACACTGTCATCTGGAACGAACTCATCCGCTTCATGGATGGCGGTCGCGTAGTCCTCAATCTGCAACAGGCCAGGCACGACAAGCGGCTGCAGATAGCGGATGGTCGTCGCCTCGTTCTGCAGCTTCACAACGGTCTGCATTCGCCGCGGGAGCTCGCTCAGGCCCTCGACCTTCTTTGAGGGCTGCTTGGCGTCCTCCCACATGGCCAGCACCGCGGATCGGGTACTGTCATCGACCTCGTAGAAGGCGAGCAGGATTTCAAGCTCACCAAGCTTGATCAGGGTTGCACCGCGCTCTATGCGGCTGACCTTGGCCTGCGAGCAGCGCAGCCGCGCTTCAACGCTCGCAGAGTCTTTGCCGGCTTTCTCGCGCAGCTCGCGAAGCCTCTTGCCGAGTCGGCTCTTTCGCTTGGCGGGCCCGCCGCCTCCGGTCGCTACCACGGTAGAAGCGTAGTGGTCAACACGAGCCCTACGCGTCGCCCAATCGGTGCATGGACGAAGTGACTATGCACAACGTAGCCTTCACTCACCAGCGGATCTGGGGCGCAGCATCGGACAGGCTGCGCACGCACCCCAACTGCTGGCGGCTCGGCTCCGCCGGCCTCCACGGAGGCGGGGTCGGGTCCCCGAGCAACTGCCACGGGGAGGAACGCCAGATGACCAGCGGCATACAAGGCTTGCGGCGGCTCGAAGTTCGTGACGAACACGGGGTCAAGTGCGGCCTCCTAATCGGGTTCACGGAGAGCCACCAGCTGGTGATCGGTATCGCCCCTGCCTCTGGGGTCGCGCCCATGGTGATCGTGGAGGCCGAGGAGTCCGGAGAAGTCTTCAAGCTCTTGCGCGGCGCGCTCCGTGGAGAGCTCCCATGACTGGGGGGTGGTGGGCAATGGGTATCGCGGTAGTCGCCGCTCTGGCGCTCGTTCCCAACTGGCCTCGCCGCCTCCAGCGGAGAGCACAGGTGCGCCGGGTGCGCGCTGAAGTGGCCACCTGGCTCTCCGCCCAGAGCAGCGGAGAGGGGTTCCCCCCGACGCCCCTCTCCGCCCCTACGTCGCACAGGTTGAAGCGACAGAGACGCACGCTGATGTTCGGTGTCCTTGGCCCGGACATCAGCGTGGGGCCAAGGAGAGCAGCGTGATGGTCCAGCTCACGGAGAAGGCACAGGCCGAGATCATCCAGCACTGCCAGACGGTGTGGCCACTGATCTCCCTCCGCCCCCCGGATGTCCTCGCCCTGGCTCGAGCCAACGTCTACCTGGACGAGCTCGAGGACCACGACCCCGCCATGTACGACGTGGTCATGCAGATGCTGGCCAAGGCCAAGGGCCTCAGCGGTACATGGCGGGCCATCCGGAACGGCAAGTGAGTGACACCCCGATAGCCGAGCAGCTAGCGGCTGCTCTGGACATGCCGTGGCTACTTCGCCGGTCATGGCGCATGACGGGATCTATCTACGAGCTCGAAGGGAACTCGATGGCCAAGCCCACCGAAGAGGAACTGGCAGTGCTCCGAGCAGCGGCAGTCGACAAGGCACTGAACGGCGACAACGCAGGCGCGGCGGGCCTTGCGGCAATCCACGACCTGGTGTCCGGCGCAGTGCCGGGGCCCGAGGAGAAGACCGACTGACTCCCCCGTCCTGGCCTCCCCCATGGACGGAGAACCCCGAGCGAACCTGTTTCCCTTGGCGGGCAAGCATGTCCGTTCTGTCCCGATCATGAAACCGTTGTGAGACAATGGAAGCACCGCGACTAGCTATCGCGGTTAGGGGATCCCCGTCGTGCCCATGCGATGGGGTCTCCGCTACTCATGGGAGACGACATGGAGATCAGACCCGTAGATCTGCCCTCGATGCGAGACGCGCTGCTCAGCAACATGGACACCAGGGCCTGGAAGGCGCGCGAACTACTGGGGGGCTTGGCCTATGTAGCTGATGCCGAGCTGTTCCATGTGTCAGCGGAGATGACGAGCCTGGCCGCAGCAGCGGCTGCGTCGATGCCCGAATACGCGATCGCCAAGAGTGACCTCCCTGCACACACTGGACTCGTGTACTTCGCGACCCCGCTCGCGTACGTCACCTTCGCCCCTGGTCACAAAATCGCACTGTCTGGCGTCAGTTGGACACCGATGATCGACAGCGGGCGGTATGGCGTAGAGCTCGTACTTCACGCCGGACGCGACGAGACGATCTCCGTAAATGAGTTTACCGAGGCCGAGGCCGAGGCGGTCCGCAGAGGCTGGAGTCGCCTACAACCGTCTGCCAGGCACTTCCTCGCGTTCGATGAGTCCATTCATGAGCACCCAAAATCGGTGGTTCATGAGGGCGTCACGGGGGACTTCGGAGCCCAGGCGGTTGAGATCGCCAAGCAGGTAGTCACCACGTGGAACCTGATGAGCCAGCCCCTCGCGGTCAACGCGGAAGCGAGATATGACCGGGCTTCTATTCGTCGACTTGCTCGCGAAGGCAAGCAGCCTGCTCCGGTTCGCGTGATCTCACTTCGCCGACCACCTGGCGAGTCCACTGGGGGTTCGAGTGAGCGCGGACATCACCACCAGTGGGTGGTTCGCGGTCACTGGCGTCAGCAGTGGTATCCCGCGCGACAGGTCCACCGCCCCGTGTGGATCGCCCCGCACATCAAGGGACCCGAAGGCGCTCCCCTGCTGGGCGGCGAAAAGGTCTACGCACTGCGTCGATGACGGAGAGCAGGCCCCCTCCCTGGTGTGGATACACCGAGGAGGGGGCCTTTGCGCGACAGGGTCAGGACACACGAAGAGCCCCCACTCTGCTCGATCCAGCCGTAAGCCGGAGAGCAGAGTGGGGGCTTTCGCTGTACCGCCGGAGGGGACCGCGGTACATCCTCGACCCGCAGGGGAGCACGGGTCAGGCTCGGCGAAGCGCCTTCGGTTCCTTCGGGATCGCGTACACACCGGCAGCGGTGAGGACCGTGAGACCGAACGTCACCAAGTCAGCGCTCGACAGGCCGTCGATGACCGCGGGGGCCAGGACGCCGGCACCGAGGACGATCGCGTTGACCCACGTCTTCGCGGTCTCCAGGGCCGGGGTGTTGGGCATCAGCCACGTACCGACCGCAGCCAGACCTGCGGCGGCGATGGTGACCCACTCGTCGGCGGAGATGCCGTCGTTCATCGCACCCTGCACGGTGAACAGGACCGCGCCGAAGATGGCCCACAGGAGCTTGTTGTACGTCATCACTGACCACCCGATCCGGGGACGCCGACCTTGATGTTGTTCACGACGCGGACGAGGCTGTTGTAGACCTCCGCGCCGAGGGCCTCGCGCAGGTGGTTGCCGAGCGGGGAGGCGAGCGCGTTTGCCAGGGCCTCGACGTCCACGCCACCGGTGGAGAGCTGCTGGACAGCACCCTTGGTGTCGCCGGTGATATCGGCGATGGCGAAGACCGAGTCCTTCATGGAGACCTCGTCGCCGTTGCTGTTGGCGGCGGTGTACTCCTCCCACATCGAGACGGGGAGCTTGTCGAGCTTCTCCTCCAGTGCCTCGACGCGCTTGATCACGGCCCACACCGCGTCGTGGACGGTCTGTCCGTTCGGTGCCTTCGAAGACACGGCAAGGAAGTCGTGGATGACCTTGATCATCCGCTCGGCTTCTGCTGACATGTCGTCTCCCTCCTGAATGTAGGTGAAGATCTTCTGGATCGGGATGGCTCCCGGATCCCAGTGCGTGTCCGGTGACGGCAGGTGCTGATGACCCAGCCAGCCGGAGAAGTCGCGCAGCTGCTCCCAGGTCAACCGGATCGGCGACCCCGTCGAAGCGAGCGGCGGGGAGATCCGGTCGAGTGTGTCCTTGAAGCCCTGGGAGATGGCCACGCGCGGAACGCCGAAGGCCTTCTCAATCGGTGCGATCACGTCCTCGGCGATGTTGCGCAGCGCCTGCTCCGACCAGTTGCGCGTCTCGGCCGCAAACCCCACGAGTTCGACCTGGATCATGTAGTCGTCGTCGTTGCCGTCCATCGCGGAGTAGGCGGCGTAGTTGAGTGGGATGTGCTGCTCACCCGTGCGCGTGCGCCAGTCGTAGATGAGGTGTGGCGGGTACGGCGCGTAGGCCGCTCGGGCTCCGGCGATGGAGCCGCCTTCGGTGGTGTGCAGGCAACCCTTGGGGTTGTGCGTGAACTGGTACGGCTTGCCGCGCACGTTCGTACCCAAGGGCACGCGTGCGTATCCCGGCAGCCAGATGTCTGCCATGTTCCCTCCTGAGTCCTGCAAGGTGATGGACCCCAGTGCCACTCCGGGCATCAGGCAGTCCAGATCCACATCACCGGTGATCCCCGCTATCCGGCCGGTGTGGGAGTACTGATGGATCACCGCACGCGAGAGTTCGTAGGGCGTCTTGCCTGCCCACTGCTCGGCGGTGATTCCCTTCGGGGTGCCCCACTGTTCGGTGTGGCCGACCCAGACCTTGATCCAGTCGGGCCAGTCCTGCGTCCCGCCCAGCAGGGACTTGAACCACGACCCCGAGGTGTAGACGATCAGTGGGAGGTTGGTGAGGCTCCGCCACGCGGCGAAGAACTCACGCGTCCACTGAGCCCAGTTGACCGTGGCGTCCGCAGGGGTGTTGGTGGGCTCGATGTCCACCGAGGGCCACAGACACCCCGGCATGTCGAGACCGTGCTGGACGAGGAGGTCCAGCATCCGCTTCGCCTCAATGGAGGCGATCCACCGGACCGGGTTGACTCGCATGTACCCGCCGACCACACGACCAGTGCGCTTCGCTTCAGCAACGTTGCGGGCCAGCTGGTTGTCGACGACCAGGTTCTTCCAGTCCCACATCCCGAGGATGGCGATCTTGCGATCAGCGGGGACCTGGTCCCAGTCGATGACGCCTTGGAAGCGGGAGTAGTCACCGCCGCGGATCAGGTCCATGCAATCCCCCTCACGCCGGTGCTGGATCGGGATAGAGCGGGGGTGGGTCGGTGACCATGCCGCCCAGTTGACGGACCTGTTCTGCCATCGAGAAGTCCCAGCGCTCGTGGCGCTGAAGTAGGCGTTCCTGTAGGTCTTCGCGGCGGTCGCGTTCCTCGAGCTTCTTCTCCAGGGAGTCGACCTTGGCGCGCAGTGTTCGCATGTCCTCCGCGAACCCTTGGGCCAGTGCGGCGGCCGAGTCAGCCACACCCTTGGTCGCTTCGGACTCGAGCTTCTTCGCCTCGGGTCGTGCCCGCAGCAGCATTCCGACCATGCCCGCTAGGCCGCCACCGCCCAGAATCATGCCTGCCCAAGCCAGCAGTGTGGTGCTCATGACGTCGCCCGCTTGGCTCGTCTCAACCCCAGCGTGATCAGCGTGATGCGCCACGCCGAAGCGATGGAAACCGCGGCCATGAACAGGATGAAGCTCGCCCCCGTTGCTTTGAGAACCAGGAAAACCCAGGAGGCGTACACCGCGCAGAGGAAGAACAGAGCGACCAGTCCAGCTGCTTCCACATAGAAGCCGTAGATCCTGGCGAAGAACTTCTCCAGCACCACACCGCCGATGGTGACGATGACGCACGTCAGCATGCCGGCGAAGAAGAGGTAGATGGCCCAGCTGGGCATGGCTCTCGCGGTGGCCCCGCTCACCTGGTTCAGTGCGGCGAGGGTCAGCCCGCTCCACAGCAGGCAGGCGATAAGGATGGTAACCGCGAATGGCTCCCACCCGGTGCGGATCTCTATGACCGCATCGTCTTTCCGGATCACGAACATACGTCTCCGTACCCCCCGACAGGGCCGACAGATTGGGAATTGCCCGTCCCCCAGGACGGAGACAAAGCTCCACTTATGTGGAGATACTTACGAGATGAGCGAAGTAATCGTCATCCCCGTGCGACAGCCGAACCCGGACGGAAGTCCTCTTCCGGCGCCGTTCCTCCCGGAGCCGGAGGGCAACCCGAACGAGCTCCCACCGCCTTCCATGTTGGAGGTCACGACTGCCGCTGGGAAGCAGCAGGCCACGCCCCACACGAACCAATCCCGTTGGTCACGCGGCACTCCACGGTGACGTAGATCGACTGCCCGAACACTCCGGTCAGGTCGAGGTCTTGGATGGTGGTGTAGGTGTACTGGTTGACGCCGATCACCTCCACCGCTCCCGTGGGGACACCGTTGATGGTGTACCGGATCTCTCCTGCCGCACCGCCGCTGGTGAGGACTACGGACTGGACGCGGAGCTTGGCCTGCTGGATCTGGAACACGTCAGTGGACGCCGCCGTGGCGACAAACGTCGCCCCGGTCATCATCGGCATCACTTCGGCCCGCACGGGAACGAAGGTGATGGGGATCCACGGTCTAGCAAGGCCCAAGCCGGAGACGGCGTCCTCACTGAGGATGACGTTGCCTGAGGCGTCGGTGAAGTAGGCGAACGACTCGCCAGTATCCAGCTCGCCGACATCGAAGGCGATGGAGCCGTCGTTGCGGCGGATCGTGCGGTTGTTGCGCCGGCTGAGTTCCCGGACCTCCTGCTGGAGGCGGGCGATCTGGTCGGCCAGCACACTGTTGGACTGGGGTTCAGGACCCGCGGAGGGAAGTGGTGACGACATGATCCCCCTAAGCCGTGGGTGACAGGACGAGGCGGGTGGACATGCGATCAGGGCCGTTCGTGAGGCCGATGATCCTTCGCGGGTAGTTGCCGTCCAGGATCCGGCGATGGTTGGTCACCTGGAACATCCCCGTGTCACCGAGGTTGATCAGGTCCACAGTGGGAGAGACGGTCTGCCTTCCCTGCCCATCGGTGCCGTCGATCCTCACCGTGGCATCCCAGGTGACGATCGCTTTCCCGTGGGTGGCCACGTACCCATCAGCGCGTTCCTGGAGGACGAACCCGTCCTCAACCGAGGTGGTGTCCGTGCCTACCGTTTCGAGCTCGGGGTACGGGTAGCCGGAGAGTTGAGAGAGGGACTTGTCGTCCTGGTAGGACACCCACAGGGCCCTTTCCGAACCGGCACCCTTCTGGAAGTGCGCCATGGACTGCTGGCTTCCGTCGCGGTCGTAGTCCAGGTGGGACAGGGCTGACCCGTAGTCCCACTGGTGCATGCCTGACAACATCCCCAAGCGGGGGTTGCCGATGCGCATCTCCCACTGCATGTAGAGCTTGGTCTCCGGGTCCACGAACCTCGGCCTGAACTCGATCTCAGGGCCGTTGATGACCTGAGTTAGCTGGAGCAGGCGTTCACCCACGGACGCTAGGTCGTAGCCGTAGTAGTTGCGCTGGTGGGTGTCAGGCGGATCGTCAGGAGGGAGCACGATGGGGAGATCGTGACCGGGTCGGTCCAAATCGTTCTCGATCATGCGCTTCGCGATGGTGCGCAGTGTCAGGTTGTTGTACGACAGATCGGCCACGGGACTGGCGACATTCTGCCCCTCCAGCCAATCCTTGTTGATGACAAGGCGCTTGTTGGAGAACAGGTGCAGTAGGCCGCCGCAGCCCACATCGGCGGTGCCGGGCCCATCGTTGTCGACAAACCTATCCGTTACCGCGATTCCAGCCTGGAAGATGTACGACCCGTAGCAGTAGAGCCAAGTCCATCGCCACGAGTTGGCGAACTCCTCCATGAGTTCCTTTGGCATCGCCCCGTTGTCCCCGAGGGGAACGGTGACCGTGAGGCCGCCGGCGGAGTTGAGTCGCGTGTCGTACCTCGGCACTCCCACGAAGGGTGCGTCCATCACGATCTGTCCTGTGACGGTGTTCGCGATGTAGACCTTGTGCTGAGGCTCCACGCTCACCTCCTAAGCAGGCGCGACCACAGCCACGCCGCCGTTCTCAAAGGTGTTGGCCCAGTTGATGCTTCCCTGGTCGCCTACGGCCTGGATGGTCATGACGTAGGTCTTCGAGACGCCAGCGGAGATGGAGATCTCGCGGTGCCCTGGGATCGACGGGCCTGCGTCCAAGCCGTTCCGGGAGATGTCCGAACCTGAGGCGACGATCGTTCCCGCAGCACTGCCATCGTGAATGGCGACCACGGCAGCCGAATCGCTGTTCAGGTTGAACACCTGGGCGTGAGCACCGAAGCGGACCTTGTAGTCGTAACCCAGGTCGGGGATGGTGAGCGACCCGTAAGTCAATCCCGGGCTGGCCGTAGGGACCGCCGGTGTTCCCGAGCCTGAGACCGGGGTGAAGGAGAACGTCACCTCTCGGGTGCCGTGCCACTTGCTGTCCGTGGTGGACCAGTAGTCCTCGAGATAGAGGGAGCCGACGTTCCTGCCCCTGCGTTCCCCGTGGACGATGCCCGCTTCGGCAGTGCTGTCACCAGGCAGAAGCACGCGGGTGGAACCGAACAGTGCAGCGGCTCTGCGCTTGTCGGTGATGTTGGCGTCCACGATCGTGTTGCCCGGTGATCCCGCTGCCCTTGTGACGTACGCGAGTGGGATGCAGCCTTCCGGAATCACCGGGGGTGCTCCAGCGGAACCAGGGGTGCCGTTGAGGTTGACGCTCGCGTTCGGCACACCGGAGATGGCGTCGTAGAGCGGGCCGTGTGCTGGGGCGCCCGTGTCCGCGGCGATGTTCTTGTCGTAGACCCTTGCCACCACAGCATCCACGCGGGGGTTGGTGGCATCGCTGAGATCCAGCAACAGTGTGGTGGCGGAGTTGAGCATGTAGCACAGGTAGGGACCTTGGCCCGAGCGGTGGATGACCGCTGTGCCGCCGTTGATGATGACGTTGCGGTCAGCGGTGCCGTTCTGCCTGACCTTCATGCTGGGCGTGGTGGTGCCGCGGTTCAGCACACCACTTCGGACACCGAACTCGTTGCCCACATCGCCCGGGAGGAACAGCGGGGCGAGCATCCCCAGCCTCACGTCCTGGGCGGTGTTGAGCCCGGCCCCGTCGGGGTTGGTGAGAAGCGGGATGGCATCCGTCAGTGCCACGGGGGTTACCACGGATGCCTCCTAGATGTAGGTGTCCCGCCAGCGGACGGTCATGGTGGCGCTCGGCTCATAGCCGGCACTGGTGAACTCCAGGTCCACCGAGGACTGCTTGGGGATGGAGAACCACTGAGCAGAGGACAAGGCCGGGCCCATGTTCACGCCGTCCAAGGTGACGCTCCCCCCCTCAGTTGAGGAGGAGATCACCAGGTCCTGTCCGGGGGTGATAGTGCCGTTGTAGGTCAGCTTCTGGTTGGTCTGCACGTTCCTGACGCCAGGGAGCACAACGGATCCCGAGGCGGTTTCGAAGGCGAAGCTGAGCGGGGCGTCCGCGGTGCCGTTGTTGGTGACCGTCACGATTCCCGGGACGCCGGTGTCGGCTTGCCAGACCACGCCCGAGTTGTTCGAGGGGCCGTTCCACTCCACACCCGTTGAGCCTGCGGAGCCGTTCCACAGAACCCCACCTGAAGGTGGGACGCCCAAGCCGATGGGCGCTGCATGCTCCACTGCGCTGTACTTACGCGGGTCCGGAGCCACTAGGACCAGTTGCCAGTCGAACTGTCGGGCGTTGAGCTCGCCCAACTGAGGGTTGGAACCGAGCTTCACCAGGGTCCGGAATGACCTGGTGGGTTCCTCCACCACCAACTCATGGAGTTGCCCGTCTGAGAGCAGGGAGTTGAACACGTCCATCGCCGCGTAGATCTCGTCGCTCGACGGAGCGGTGCACAACCCCGACAGTGCGATCACCCGCGGTGTTCGCAGGGATGGGCTGGAGTAGGAACCGTTGCTGGCCGGCCGGTCGATGTCGAACGATCTGACACCGACCGGGCCGAACCAGCCCTCCATCCCGTTGCAGAACCAGTCCACGCCGTTGGCGTCCACGGTGTTCGCCGTCCATCCGTCCACTGCGAACGTGGGCTTGGTGATGACGGTCATCTCTAGCTCCGTCTCATGTCCCATGCCACTTGGGCGGATGTCTGCCGTGCCACCTCATAGGCCGTCTGGTCATCGCGAACGGTGATGTTGTTCGTGATGGACGGACCGACACTTCCCACTCCACCGCTTGTCACTGCCGCGCTGGAGGCAATGCCGCCCTGCGCGTACCTGCGAAGCAGGGCGAACCCCATGCGCTCCGCTGCCTCGTTGAGGATCCCGATCGACCGCTGGGAACGGTTGAGGGGGATGTACGCCTCGGGAACATCCATCCGATCGCCGACGACCCGCCACGTGTTCGGCGGGACCATGGTCGCGTACCCACCGCGCATCGGCGTGAGCTTCTGCGCAGTACCGCCGTTGGCGAACGCCATCGCCACGCCGCCCTCGGCGAACGGCTTCAGCAGGTTGCCGTGCTCATTGAAAGCCGCACCGTACTGACCACCCACCGATATCGGCATGCCGATCGTGTTGACGCGGACCGTGATCACGCGACCGCTGTTGCTGGCAATGAAGCTGTCCAGGTTGGACTTCGCTGGCGCGGTGTTCGCCGTGATCTCGACCCGCCCATCTGGCAGTGTTCGGACAGTCAGTCCGAGGTCCAGCAGCTTCTTCTTCGCCTCGTCGCTCAAGGACTGGACGTAGATCGACTTTCCGATGGGCACAGCGTCGACCAGAGACTTGACCAAGATGAGTTCGGCCTTGGCCGTATCTGACCCCGGAGTTGCCAAGACCATCTCAACCCGCCCAGGGATCAAGCCGGCTTTATCGGCCAGCACGCCCGCCTGCTCGGCGGTCAATCCCATTGCGATCCTGGTGTCGATGAACGCATCTCGCGCCTTCTGCATGGCCGCCCGAGCCAGCTCCGTTGCCTCAGGAACCGACTTGCCTTGAGCGATCGCCATGTCGTATGTCTTCGACGCAACCTCGGCGGTCTGAGTGGTGAGGTCCGCAAGCGAATCCCTCAGTCTCCGACCGTTTTCCGTGGTGAGGTTAATGCTGCCGTCTGCGTTGAGCAGTGCGGCGCCCCAGCCTTTCGTCTTGTCGACGTTCTCTCCGAACAAGTCGCGCACACGAGCCAGCGACTCTTCCATGCGGGACTGCGCGGCCTCCAGGCTGATGGTCCCGCCAGAGAGAGCATCCAAGGCTGCCTTCAAGGCTCGGGCCCTGGAATCCGCATCAGCCGTGTTACTGGCCAGAATCTTCATCGCACCGGCTAAGGTGCGGCCGGAGTCGGTGCTGTCCAGCATCGAGGCCCGGCCGTCCTTGATGGCCCGCGCGAGGTCGTCGTTCTTCTTCTTGGCCTCGTCGGTGCCGCCGGCCAACTGGTTCAACGTGCTGAGCAGCTTGGTGGCTGCCGTGCCGGTCTCGTTGAGACGGCCGATCTGCTGACCCGCCGAAGCTCCAGCACCCTGAGAGTAGGTGGTGTTGGCCTTGATGATGTCGAGCAGTTTCGCCTTTAGGGTGTCGTAGGCGTCGCCCTGCTTGAGGGCTGCGGAAACCAAGTCCTCTTGGGCGATGTTGAGCTGCTTCGCCTGCTCGGCAGCTTCCTTGTAGTTGTCCGCGATGTCCTTGGCTTTCGTCTCCCTGACGGAGGCGTTGATAAGACCGTTGGATTCACGTAGGGCACTGGCAAGGGTCTGCACGCTGGAGGCGTGCTTTTGAGCTTCGCGTGCCGCTCGATCCTGTTCTGCGGCATACAAGGACAGCCCGACTCCGGCCGCTGCGATCGCGGCACCCCACGGGCCACCGAGAACACCGACTAGGCCACTCGCGGCAGCACGAAGACCGGTACCCACGGCGGCAGCCGCGCCGGTAGCAGCACCGGCGAAGCTACGCAGGCGCTCCTCGTTGTTGCCGAGTACCGTTGTGAGGCCAACGAACTGTCCGCTGATCCCGGAGGCAACCTGCGCGGCGGTCACCTGAGAGGTGACGAATCCGCGGGCCGACTCCGCCGCAGAACGGTACGAGTCTGCCATGCGACCGATCACCGGAACGTGCTTCTCCAGTGCGGAGACCGCCAAGCCCATCTGACCGATCTGCTGCGTAGCAATCTGCGTCGAACCGGTCAGCAAAGCCTGCTGGAGGCGGATCGTCTCGCCCAGGTTGCGGAACGGCGTCGTCACCCGGTCGCGGACGGTGTCGCCCAAAGAACCCAGCGGTCCACGGAACGCCGCAACCAAGCCGAGTGCGACCACTGCGGTTTGGATCGGGCCCGGCAAGGAAGCGAATCCTTGCGCGATGCCACCGATCAGCGCTCCGATCGGCCGAAGCAACCCGGACGCTGCGCCCAATGCGTCACCGAGAAGCCCAAGACCGGCCGCCACAACAGTAACCGGTCCGCCAGCCTCGGAGGCTGACTGCGCGACCGCCTTGATGCCCTGGGCCACAGGCTTCGCCGCGTCCACGACGTTCCGCAGAACGCGGGTGAAGTCGTCCCATAGGTCCATTGCCGAGTTCAGCGCGGTGTTCAGGACATCAACAGCGCCTTCGCCAATCGGGCCGAAGACGTCGCTGACCGCATCGCCAACCACGGATGCCCGAGAACTGATGGCGTCCGCCAGGCGCGGGCCGAACAGTTGCCCAGCAGACACCGCGGTCTCGATGCCGTCCGCGACGTTGCCGCCGAACTCGTCGAGGAAATTCGCGCTCGCTCGAACGAGCGCTTCAAGGGGACCGTCGATCGCCTCGAAGATCTCGATTCCGGTGGTCTCGGCCTGGGACTTCAAGCCCTCCCAGGCGCCACCCAGCCCTTTGGACTTCGCAGCTGCGACATCTGCGGCACCACCGGCGCGGGTGACGGACACGGCCATCTCGTCGAAGGCCTTCGCGCCCGACGCGGCCAGAGCGCTCGCCGCGGTGAGACCCTCGTTGCCGAACGCGGTAGCCGCAGCCGCCGCGAATTCGGCTTCGGTCATGCGACCCTTGGCCACCGCGAGCTGTTCGGTGATCGCCCGGAGGCCGACGAACTTGCCAGCCTGGTCGAACGCCTTGACGCCCAGCTCCTCAAGAGCCGCGGCTGCGGCCTTGGACGGGGCGCTGAGCGAGGCAAGGATTCCTCGGAGGCTCGTGCCGGCCTGCTCGCCACGGATGCCGTTGACGGCAAGGAGGGCGACGGCGGTGGTGACATCGTCGATGTCCTCACCGATGGCCTTGGCGACGGGACCGACGTACTTGAGGCTGTTGGCCATGTCGGTGATCTCGCCGGACGCGGAGTTCGCAGCGTTGGCGAGGAGGTCGGCGACGTGACCAGCCTCAGAAGCCTCAAGGCCGAACTGATTCAAGGCGTCCGACTGGATCTCGGCAGCCTGAGCCGCCTCAATCTGAGCCGCGGCGGCGAGCTGAAGGGTGCCCTTCGCCGCAGTCATTGCCTCGTTGACCGTGAGGCCACCCTTGGCGAGCTCGGTCATAGCCGCAGCAGCATCGGCGGCGGAGGTGGCCGGGAGGGTCAGGTCTGAGCCGAGTTGCTTAGCCAGGTTCCCCGCGGCTGCCATCTCGGCCGCAGTGGCCTGAGTGACTGCCTGAAGGGTGTTGAGCTGGTTCTGGTACTGCACGCCGATTTCGATGACATTCTTCAGGCCGATGCCAGCGGCGATCGTGCCGCCCACAACCGCGAGGCCGATGGCCTTGCCTACCGTGGACGCAGTGCTGGCAGAGCGTTGCAGTCCACTGCGGAGGTTGCTATCGAACCCGGCGAAGTCCGGATTGATCAAAATATCGATCTTGCCGCCCGGAATTGGACTCACCTCCGAGCGGCAGTAACCCGCGTATCACAGCCCCATCAGGGCGTCGAACTCATCGGAATCGACCATCCGCGGACCGGCTTCGGTCTCTGGGATCTGGTACTTCACGGCCTCCGCGACGTACGCATCCAGCAGCTCCTCATGCAATGAGGGAGGTCTGGCCGCAACTGGGGGGATCAGCGGACGTGGTGGAGGTTTCACGCCGGCGCGCTCACGCCTCTTGCGTTCTTCCTCAACCTGGTCAGGATCCGATGTCCAGCTCGCGTACTCGTAGGTGAGCCACGCGGACATCACGTCGACCAATGTTGCGATGTTGTGCGCGAGGTAGCTCCAGTCGGCCATGTCGCCGAGCTCTTCACGCACGACCTGCGACTCAACTGGAAGCTTGCGCACGTGTGCGACCAGTTCCTGAACCGGCCACGTCTCGAGTGCTTCGCGAAGGTCTGTCTTGTAGAACCGTTTGAAGTCGGCGGACGTGGCGTCCCAGCGTGGTCCGAGAACCGCTGCTAGGACGCCTTCGATTCCCCCGGCTTCGCCTGACTGTCGCTGAACCGCGCTTCCAGGTCCTCGTCGGAGGCGGCGAAGTCGGCGAGGGCCTTCGAGGCGCGCATCAGGCCCGCGCTCGCTGCGGCCTGGTGCAGCCGAGGGAGCTTGTCGATCGCCTCGCTGATCGCCTTGGCCTTCGGCGAAACGGGAAGTTCGACTGTGTCCTCGCCGGACTGGCGCAACCTCAGCGCCTTGTAGAGAGCGGTTCGCTCCGCAGTGGTGCCGACCAGGACAGTGAAAGCCTCGACGTCGTGGCCGGTGCGGATCAGCGCGAGGAAGTCCGTGACCTCCTGAGGAGTGAGGTCCGTGCGGATCCGGTAGATCCGTCCTCCGACCTTTACTGGCGTCGGCTTCAACGTGCGGGATGCGAAAAGCGCGTCGAGGTCGACGACCTCCTCATTGACTTTCTGGTTGTTGCGGGTGCCCGGCATGTGGTTCTCCTGTTAGGCCAGCGGGTTCGTGTCGGTGAACTTCTGGATCGCCTGCACACCACCGGAGGGGGCGAGCGGCTTGATCTCCAAGTCCCATCCCTCGAGGTCGTCGTCGTTCATGACCTCTTCGGGGATGGCAGCGAGAGTGGCCCGGGGGATGTAGTAGGCCTTCTTGCGGTTGGTGCCGCTGCGGAGCTGGAGCAGCAGGCTGAACTCCTCGTCCGTGCCGGTCGTCCACTTCCAGATGCCCGACCCACCGGAGGTCTCCGAGATCGACCCGCCCTGAAGCAGGGTGAGCGCGGTGGCCTTGGAGTAGTCGACGGGACGGAACTTGATGCCGAACGTCGGCGGCTTCTTCGAGGTGAAGTAGGCCGCGCCGGACTCGTTGTTCCAGATGTCGAGGTCGGTGACGTCCTGCGACGGGGTGATGGTGAAGCCGGCCTTGATGCCACCGAAAGCCTCGAACCCCACGACGGAGGTTGCGAACGGGTTGGTGGGCGTGGAGGCGTTCGCGGTACCGCGGAACGCGTCTCCGTCCAGCCACAGCCGGGCCTTCGAGGAGTCGGCGTAGGTAGACAATGCAGCCTCCTGCTGCTTGGCCCGCTGAGCGGGAACGGAAAGGGTCGCTGCCCGGCGACGCCCGGCTTGTGGGTGTCCCGCCTGCCGTGCCGGGCAGGCAGCAGGCGGGACGTCTAGGTGGTTTGCACCCGCAGTTCGGCGCGCACGATGGCGCGAACGATCGGGTTGGATTCGCCGCGGGTGGTGTCGACGTCCGTCAACGGACCGTCTGTGAGGCGGCCGGAGTACTGGGCGTTGAGGTAGACCACGTTGCGAGCTCTGCCGAGAAGCCATGCCGCGCGGGATGCGAGATCCCACACGACGGTCTTGGCGTCCGCGTACCCCTTGGGGGCGCAGGCGTTGACCTGGATGAGCGGGGACCAAGCGACGCCGTCTCCGGAGAGGGAGATGTTGCCGGCAACCCACACCTCCACCCACGGAGTGGTGACCGTGGGTGGATCATCACCAGTGGTGACGCGAAGCGGTCCGCCGGCTGCGGTGGAGAACACGGAGTCCGCAAGCAGGAATTCCCTTGCTGCACGGTCCATGCGGGGAAGCGACATCGTCACCTCCCAGGCTGCATACCGCTGTATCTCCCACGCTTGCGCGCAGCGTCGATGAACCCTGGGTGCGGTGGGGTGTCGGAGGTTCCGAACACCTTCCAGCCTGCGGTGGGGTCGTCGTTCACGGCGCGCACGGTGTCGCCCGACACCTCGATGCCATAGCTGGTCGCCAAGCGTCCAGTGAGGACTACCTCGTTCGCTGAGGCTTCCGCCGCGATGTCCTGGGCGATCTCAACCCGCTCCGGGGTGGAGAGCTTCAACGCTTCGCGGATCGCCTGCTCGGAGAAGACGGTGACCCGGGCGGACATGTCAGGCGCTCGCGCCGATGACCATGATGCTGTAGTCCACCGTGGAACCTGCGGCACTGTTCGCCACGCGAAGCAGGTCACCGGTTCCCGCGGTCACAGCCCAGCCGGTGGTGTCCGGCGCGGCGGCCATGAACATGCCGCCAGGCCGGACCGCGGCGGTGTGGGTGGCGGCACCGAACGGGCCCACGAACTGGTTGGAGGCGGCGTTACCCAGCACGACGTTGTTCGTGTTCCCCGCGCTGGCAATGACCAGAATCAGCCGGATCCGGGCGAAGGTGAGCGTGCCACCCAGCGGGTTGGTGAGCACGCCGGCGAGATCGATGTCCGTGTTCGCCGAAGCAGCGAGGGTGTTCGTGTCACCCCAGATGAGGTCAGCCTGCCCCATGGCGGTACCGGAACCCCAGTTCGCACTGAAGTTCCGCGCCAGGTTGGCCGCGACATCCCCGATGTCGTTCGCGCCGGTCAGGAGAGCCCTGACGTTCACGTCGATGTTGGTAGTGAGCGGCATAGCGCTTGCTCCTATTGCAAGTCGGAGATGAGCCGCGCTGCCGCGGCACGGAAGGTAGGTCGGTGAGTAGGCCGGTCGGCGACCGCGCCCTCGATGCGGAACTTCCGTCCGCGCTCATCGGTGACGATCGAGTCCGCCTGAAGAACCGTGTCTCTGCCGACGAGGATCGACCACATGCTGATCGTGGTGCTCTGCGCCGCCAGGAGCTCCACTTGGGACCCGACGTTGGCCACTGGGGTCTGGCTAAGGCGTGCAGGAACCTCATGCTGAACCGTTGGGGTCCCTGCGGTCAGATCACCTGTGTCAGGGTCGATCGCCGGTGGACTCGGGGTCTCGATCGTCACTCTGCTCGGAAGGTTCGGCCTCATCGGCTTCCTCCCTCGCGAGATCGACCGCGGCCATGATGTCGTCGCGGGTCGCGTCGGCGTCGAACTCGACACCGGTCTTGGTGGCGTACTCACGCCACGCATCCACACCGGACCCCGCTCCGCCCCGTGGGGGTTCAGGGATCTCAGCGGACTTCGCCTGCTCGACTGCGGCCATGCGCTTCGCGAGCTCCGAGTACGGAGAAGTGTGGTGCACGACTCCGTGTTCGTCCCTCACGATGATCACGGAGGGCTGGTTGTCTTCCATCACATGTCCATTCGTCAGCATGCGAGGTCGTCGGCCGCGTACATCGGGAACAACTCGCAGCCGAACTGGTCCTCGACGAACACGGTGTCGCAGTCGCTGGAACGCCGGGTGGTCTGCTGGGTCCACAGACCCGTGCGTCCACCTAGGCGTCGGGCGATCTTGCATTCCTTGTCGGTGAGGTAGACGCCGTCTTCTGCGCCTTCCTTGCGCCACGCGTACTCCGGGTAGGTCTCCCCGGAGAGCCCCTCGGGGTTGTCGAGGGCTCG
>Ga0196958_10000155_pt1 | contig 23075 bp, 20 predicted proteins | sample S1v_10metaG_FD_148654 | JGI IMG/M metagenome (GOLD analysis project Ga0196958, IMG submission 148654) | Soil microbial communities from Anza Borrego desert, Southern California, United States - S1+v_10 | ecosystem: Environmental > Terrestrial > Soil > Desert | place: USA: California | collected... | reverse complement strand
CGCATCGCGCGGCGTGGCCGCACCGGCCGCCACGCGTACGCCCAGCTCGTTCGTCGCCGAGGGCGCGAACAGGTTCGCCGTCACCGCATCCTGCATCTCCGACGCGACCGATTGTTCGACGACCGAGTTGCGTGTGCGCACCTGATAGCCGCGTTTCTTGAGCTTCACCTCGATCCGGTTCAGCCGGTCGGTGCGCTCCCCTTCGCTGCGGTAGCCGAGGGAGTAATAGGTGTTGAGATCGTTGGCGATCGTGTCGAAGGCGAGCGCAAAATTCGTCGAGCCGACGGACGCCACACCGCCTGTGTCCGCGGCGATGCCCATCAGAGTCCCGGTCGACGTGTCCGCAACGGCAAATTGTCCCCGCGTCGCGAGCGACCGCCCCTCGCTGGCGTCGGGTGCGAACGGCGTGTTCGAGTCCTTGCCGCCGCCGTCGATCGGATAGATCGCGACGCCGGCGCTGTTGGCCGTGCGCGCGATTTCGGTGACGAGACTCGGCAGCTCGAACTCGCGAGCCATGACCACCGCGGGCGCCGTGACCTGATCGAACTCATCGCGCCGCGAGTCGAGGTACAGGAAAGCCTCCTCGGCCGGATTCGTGGACATGTTCTGCGTCAGCAGCACAAAGATCTTCCGGCCCGGCATGGCGCGCTGCGTGGCGATGACGCTCTTGAGCGCCTCGCCGCGCGCACGTGCGTCGAAGAGAACCTTGTCCGCGTACGCGCGGGCGAGGGAGAGGCCCTCCGACCACTTCGGCTTCGCCTGCACGATCTCGCCGTTCGGCAGAGCGACCTTCTTGCTGCTCCAGAGATGGATCAGCGATTCGACGGACTCGTAGAACTGCTCGCGGTCGCCGCGGAGGTCGGAGTTGACCACCGCCCATTTCCCGAGCTGCTCGACCGCCTGCGCGATGCGTGTGGCGTCGCTGGTGGGATCGAGCATGACCTTCATCCCCGCACCCCAGACCACCACCGCGACCAGATCGCCGGGGCGCACCTGCTCCGCGAGGAACTTCTTCAGATGCGGCAGCACCTGGTTGCGGCGCGCGGGGGAGAGGATCGTGTTGTCGACGAAGATCGTGATCGACCGCGGCCGCGGCGACGGCGGCGGTACGACGGCCGGCGTGGTCGTCTCCGCCGGAGTGCCGGTCGTCGTCAGCGTGGCCGACGGCGACGCCTCCTGGATCTCGAGGAAGTTCGAGATCTCCTTCTTCACGCCGTTTTCGTAGATCTCGAAATCGTCACGTGTGAGTCCGGAAACGGGCTGGCCGCCTTTCGTCACGATGACGTCGACGTTCGTCACGCGCACTTCCAGCACTTCGGTGAATTGCGCGGACGCGGAGCTGCAGAGCAACACGAGGAGCGCGAGCGTTGTGCGTTTCATGGCGGTGCGGTCAGTATAGTCCGCCCATTTTCGTGAGGGCGCCGGGCCTCGTCCGCTGTTACGGCTTTGTCATCGCGGCGCTCCTGCCGGCGGGGGATCGCTGTCGAGATCCGTCGTTCGGGGACTAGCGTGTACGATCCGCAGAGCATGGAGCTCACCTGGTCGCTCGATGAAATCGCGCGCATCTCCGAAGACGAAGCAGTGCGCAGGCGCTTCGCGCAGCGCAACCGCGTGTGGCTCATCGTCCTGCTGCTCGTCTTCACGTTCGTCTCCGTACTGGAGATGGGTGCGAACTCGCGCACGAACACACCGTTCGACGTGCTGATCGCCGCGGCGAACTTCGTTTTCGTCACCTTCGGTCTCTTCTTCATGCGCTACACGCGCTGGCGCGCCGGTGCGTGGCTGCGCGCGCATGCGAACGCCGCGGCGCTGAGCTTCGTGGCCATCCAATACGCGCTCGTGCTGACGTTCACGCGGAACACCGGGGCGTGGTACGGCTGGGTGGCGTGTTTTCCGTTGCTGATGCTGGGGTTTCGGATGGCGGCCGCGGAGCTCGTGCTGCTGCACGTCTACCTGCTCGCCGGCACCGCCGTGATGTGGTTCGTCGGCAGCGCGCCAAACCAGGAAGGGCTGCCGTTCTACGTCACCGTCGCCGTCCTCAGCGGCCTCGCCCTCGGCATGGAGCTGTGGATGTCGCATCGCATGCGGAAGAAGGTGACGAGCGACTGGAGCCTGCGCCGTGCCGACGCGCGCGAGCGCATCCGCATGCGCGACGAGCTGCGGTACGCGCGCGAACTGCAATTGAGCATGTTGCCGGAATGCGCGCCCGCGCTGGCGTGGGCGGACATCTGCAGCATCTCCGTCCCCGCGACCGAGGTCGGCGGCGACTACTACGACTACTTCGTGCATGACGAGCGGGTGGCACTCGTCTGCGGCGACGTAGCCGGACACGGCATGGCCGCGGGACTCGTGCTGGCCGGGTTGCGCAGCGGATTCACGCTGCTGCGAGACTCCCTCGGCGATCCTTCGGCGGTGCTGCAACGACTGCATTCGCTGGTTGCGGAGACGAGCCGCCGGCGCATGCTCGTGACCGTGTCCGTCGTGCTCATCGATCGCGCCGCGCAACGCGTGACGATCGCCAGCGCGGGACATCCGCCGGTGATCCTCCGCCGCGCCAACGGCGACATCGAGACCATCGACCTCTTCGCCCCACCTCTCGGCGTGCGGCTGCCGGTCGCGATCCCGCAACGCGTGCTCCCGCTGACGCCGGGGGACACGTTCGTGCTGCACAGCGACGGCGTCTACGAATCGCGCAACGTGGACGAAGAGTCGTACGGGTTCGAGCGCCTGGAGCGTGTCGTGCGCGACCACGGTGGTGGCGCCGCCGAAGAGCTGCGCAACGCGATCCTGCGCGACGTGGCCGAGTTCCGCGGCGAAATGGAGCAGGACGACGACGTCACCGTCGTCGTCTGCCGCATCGGGAACGCCGCCGTTCTCGGCGCCTGATGCGGCGGCGTCCCGCCGCCGCTCCTACTCGACGAGGTCCGCCTGGTTCCCCTCGTCCGTCAGCCACTGCTTGCGATCCGAGGCGCGGTTCTTTGCGAGCAGCATGTCGATGGTGGCGAAGGCGGGCTCCGGCTCTTCGAGCGTGAGCCTCACGAGGCGCCGCGTGTTCGGGTCCATCGTCGTCTCGCGGAGCTGCGACGGGTTCATCTCGCCGAGTCCCTTGAACCGCTGGATGTTCACCTTCCCGCGAATCCCCTCGGCCGCGATGCGCGCGAGGATCCCTTCCCGCTCCGCGTCGTCGAGCGCATAGTAAACATGTTTACCAACGTCGATGCGGTACAGCGGCGGCATGGCGATGTGCACGTGGCCTTCCGCGACCAATTTGCGGAAATGCTTCACGAACAGCGCGCAGAGCAGCGTGGCGATGTGTGCGCCGTCGGAATCGGCGTCGGCGAGGATGCACACCTTGCCGTAACGCAATCCGTCGAGATTGTCGCTGCCGGGATCGACGCCCAGCGCGACGGCGATGTCGTGCACTTCCTGCGACGACAGCACTTCGCCCGAGTCGACTTCCCACGTGTTCAGGATTTTGCCGCGCAGCGGCATGATCGCCTGGAACTCGCGGTCGCGCGCCTGCTTGGCCGAGCCGCCCGCGGAATCGCCTTCGACGAGGAACAGCTCCGTGCGCGAGAGATCCTGCGCGGTGCAATCGGCGAGCTTGCCGGGCAATGCAGGTCCCGACGTCAGCTTCTTGCGCTCGACCTTCTTCGCCTGCTTGAGCCGCACCATCGCCTGGTCGATCGCGACTTTTGCGATCGCCTCCGCAGCGACGACGTTGTTGTTCAGCCAGATCGAGAACGCGTCCTGCGTCACGCCGGACACGAACGCCGATGCCTCGCGCGACGAGAGACGGTCCTTTGTCTGACCCGTGAACTGCGGATTCGTCATGCGCACCGAGAGGATGTAGCTGCAGCGCGCCCACACGTCTTCCGGCGCGATCTTCACGTTGCGCGGGAGGAGGTTGCGGAACTCGCAGAATTCGCGAATGGCCTCGGTGAGCCCCGTGCGGAAGCCGTTCACGTGCGTGCCGCCCTGCGCGGTCGGGATGAGGTTCACGTAGCTCTCGCCGACGATCTCCCCATCTTCCGGCAGCCAGACCACCGCCCAGTCGACCTCGTGATCGTGCCCTTTGAAATGCCCCGTGTACGGCACCTCGGGGAGCAGCGTGTTGCCCGCAAGCTCGGAGAGGAGGTAGTCCGTCAGACCGTCTTCGAAATACCACTCTTCGTTGTCCGTCGGATCGAGCTCGCTGATGAAGCGCATGCGCAGCTTCGGGCAGAGCACCGCCTTCGCGCGCATGACGTGCTTGAGCCGCGGCACGCTGAACTTCGGCGAGTCGAAGAACGTCTCGTCGGGCCAGAAGCGCACCGTCGTGCCGGTATTGCGCTTGCCGACCTGGCCGACGATCTTCAGCTCCGACTTTTTCTTGCCGTCGCCGAACTGCATCGAGTACTCGTTGCCGTCGCGCCGCACCCACACCTGCAGCTTCTTCGAGAGTGCGTTGACGACGGAGACGCCGACGCCGTGCAGACCGCCGGAGTAGCGGTAACTCTTGTCCGAGAACTTCGCGCCCGCGTGCAGCCGCGTGAGGATGACCTCGACGCCGGAGACGCCTTCCTTCGCGTGCTTGTCGACAGGCATCCCGCGGCCGTTGTCCTGCACGGCCAGCGAGCTGTCATCGTGCAGCGTGACGGTGATCTCGTCCGCGAATCCGGCGATGGCCTCGTCCGCGGAGTTGTCGATGACTTCCTGCGCCAGATGGTTCGGGCGCTCGGTGAGGGTGTACATGCCGGGGCGCTTGCGCACCGGCTCGAGTCCGGTCAGGACTTCGATGGCAGAGGAATCGTAGGTCGTGGTCATTCGAGGCGGCGCGATTCTAACAGCGCTCCACCGCCGCGATGACAGGACAAGCCGTTGCCGGAACAGCGGCGCGAGCGCGACGCCTACTGAATCTCTTTCCTCGCCAGGTCCGCGATGGCCGGCCCCTCGATCACCTCACCCGTCGGCTTGAAGCGGCTGCCGTGACACGGGCAGTCCCACGACTTTTCGTGCGTGTTCCAGTGGACGATGCAGCCGAGGTGCGTGCAGACCGGCGAGAGCGCGCACCACTCCCCGTCCGGTTTGCGATGCAGGGCGACCTTCTTCCCGTCGATCTGCGCGATCGCACCTTCACCCGGCGCGATGTGCTCCATCGCGTGCACGTCGCCGCGGCGCAGGTAATCCTTCACGTATTGCGCGGCGACGTCGGCGTTCTCTTTGACGAAGTCCCGTGCCGACTTCGCCGGCGTGAAGCGGTTCGCACGATACACGCTCGCGTATTCGTTCTCGCGTCCCACGATCGTGTCGGTGAGGATGCGCGCCGCGAGCGATCCGTAGAGCAGGCCGCTCGTGCTGAAGCCCGTGGCGATGAAGAGGTCCTCGTTCGAGCCCGACTGGCCGATGAACGGCAGCTCGTCCGCCGGTTTGTAGTGCTGCGCGGACCAGCGGTAATCGACTGCCGCCACCGGGAAATGCGACCGCGCCCACTGCTCGACCTTCCCGAAGTAATCCTCGGCGTTGTCCTGCTGTCCGGTCTTGTGCTTCTCGCCGATGAGGATGAAGTGCTCGCCGTACGAGCGCACGGAATGGTGCGGGCTCTCGAGCGACCAGAAGATGCCGTCCGGATACTTCGTCCCGTCGAGCTTTCCGGCGATGCCGTACTCGCGATACGGCCCGAGCTCCGTCTGCACGAGATGAAAACCCTTCGGCGAGTGCGTGGCCAGGATGATCTTCCCCGCGCGCACCACTCCCCCATCCGACGTCCGGATCACATGCGCGTCCGCGTCGATCTCCTCGGCTTTCGAATGTTCGTAGATGCGGCACGTGTCCGACTCGATCGCTTTCGCCAGCGCGGCCACGTAGAGCAGCGGATGGAGCTGCGCCTGGTCGTCGACGCGCATCGAGTCCTCGACCGCGAACGGCAGCGGCACGTCCTTCGTGCGCTCGACGGTGAGGCCGCCGGTGCGCGCGGCATCGAGTTCTTTTTCCAGTGTGGAGAGCTGCGAGGAATCGGTCGCGTAGAGGTAGTGCGGGCGCCGCGCGAATCCGCAGTCGATCGCGTACTCGGCGATGTTGCGTTCGATCAGCTCGATCATCGACTGCCGCGACTTCACCACCGCTTTGAGGACGTCATCGCCCCATTTCTGGCGGATGACGTAGAGGTAGTCGTCGACGACCGTGTGCAGATTGCCGGTCGAGTAACCGGTCGTGCCCATGCCGACGCGCAACGCCTCCAGGACGACCACGCGCTTTCCTTCGCGTGCGAGCAGTTGCGCGGCGGTGATTCCGGTGATGCCACCGCCGACGATGGCGACGTCCGCCTCGACCTCCTGCGTGAGACGCGGGAACGCGGTCTCCGTCGCGGTTCCCTCCCAGAACGAAATCGGCATGCACGACCTCCTCGAGGCGAGGGCGCTTGCGGAAATCGTTCCCGCGATCAGTGGATGGCGCGCCGCTTCATCACGTTCGTCATCACCGGCACCGGCAGTCCCGCCGCTTTCGACGGCGAGGCCTTCCGCCGCGCTTCCAGCGCCCCCGGCGCGAGCGACGAATCGAGCTCGAGGAGGCGCGCGGCCATGGCGAAGAGCAGCGCGATCACGGCTCGAGTGTGGCGCGTGCGCTCGACGTCATCGCCGGCAGGATGCTGCGCACGTATGCGACGCGTCCGTGCGCCAGCGGCTCGCTCGCGTCGTCGACGCGTGACGGCGTGGCCGTGATCCACGCCTCGAGCTGCTGCGGCGTGAGGTCGGGGCGATCGGTGAGCAGTCGCGCGGCGATGCCGGCGATGATCGGCGCCGCGAACGAGGTCCCCGAGCGCAGGTTCGGCTTGCGGCCGCGGTAGTGATCGGGCGCGGTGATCGTCGCGCTGAAGATCTGCTGCGCCGGGGCGAGCACTTCCACGCCGCCGCGGCACGTGCCTGCCCACGCCGTGTTGTTCGCCGTCATGCCGCCGACGGTGATCATCCCCTCGATGCGATTGCCGAGGAGGGCGGGAAAACGGTCGATGAATCCGGCGGCGCCGCAGCCGCCGTCGACGTTGTTCGCCGCGACGACGAAGAGAAAGCGCTTGCCGTTCGGATCGGGATTGCCGTGCGCGTCGACGCCGCCGATCATCTCGCGCATTTTCTGCTCGACGGTGGCGTACGACACGAGGCCGAACGGCCCCTGCGAGCTGAGACGCTCCACGACCCAGCCGCTGATGTTCACGATGGCGGTGCGCACCTGCGGCGCGGATGCGTCGTGCGCGTGGCGGATGATCGCCTCGAGTCCTTCGAGATACGTGCGCGTCGTGGCCAGACCGCGCTCGTTCATCACGCGGATGCTCACGACCGAGGCGTCGGGGGCGACGCCGACCGTCCGCCCTGCCGCCACCGACGCGACGCCGGTGCCGTGCGAAGACGCCGCGAGCTCGTCGAAATTCTCGTAGCACGGTGCAGACGCTTTGTTGTCGCTCCTGCAGTCGGAGCGGCCGATGTCGACCGAGCCCGTCGCATCGAATCCGGCGATCACGCGCGACGTGCCGCCGGTCCTGGCGAACTCGCGATGCCCGGCCATGACGCCGGTGTCCATCACGTAGATCAGGCCACCCAGGCCGCGATTGCCGCGATCGACGTAGCCGTCGAGGGTGCCGCCGATCTGATCGATCCGGTCGAGGTGCCAGAGGAGGGCGTCGGCCCGTCCGTCACCGCAGGGTCCGAGCCGCGCCACCGAGTGCATGGCGTTGAGAGCAACCTCGGTCTCGATGCAATGCGTGGAGAGATCTTCTCCTCGCGCCTGCAACCCGAGCACGAGCATGACTGCGACTGCAAACGGCGCGATGAACCGTGGCAACCGGGACTCTCCCCTGAATTTTTTCGACGTCGACCTGGACCGTGGACGTGCGATTACAGTGGGGCAAACCGGGGGCGAAGGCAAGAAAATTTTTATTCGGTGTTACATTCGTAACGCGGTCTGCTCATGAACCACCTCGCGCATCTTTTTCTCGCCGGCCGGACGCCCGAATCGCTGATCGGAAATCTCGCCGGCGACTTCGTCAAAGGTCCTCTCGCCGACCGCTTCACGCCGGAGATCCGGGAGGGCATCCGGCAGCATCGGAGGATCGACGCGTTCACGGACTCGCATCCCGCCGTCGCCGCGTTCCGCCGCGTGCTCACGCCGGAGCACGGCCATTACTCGCGCGTGATCGCGGACATGTTCTTCGACCACTTCCTCGCCTGCCGCTTCGACGAGTACGCCGGCGAATCGCTCGAGTCGTTTCTCGCGCACACGTTTGCGACGATCGACCCGCACGTGGAGTTCCTGCCGGGGCGCCTGCGTGTGGTCTACCCGCACATCCGCGACGAAGCATGGCTGCAGTCGTATCGCGAGATCGCGGGGATCCACGGAGCGCTGCGGAACATCTCGTATCGCTTCACACGCAGGCCGCGGCTCGAGACGGCGACGCGGCATCTCGTCGACTCGCGCAAAGAGCTCGAGCATCGCTTCGAGCAGTTCTTCCCGGACGTCGTCGCGTTTGCCGCTACGATGCGGCAGTCATGAAGAGCCTGCAGGAAACCTACGCCCCGACCAGCCGCTGCTTCGGCTGCGGCCCCGCGAACGAGAAAGGTCTGCGCATCCGCAGCTTCCACACGGACGAGGGATACGTCTGCGACTGGACACCCGAGCCGCATCACCTCGCGTTCGAAAACGTCGTCAACGGCGGCATCATCGGCGCGCTGCTCGACTGCCACAGCAACTGGACCGCGGCGCATCACCTCATGCGCGAGCACGCCCTCAGCGAAGTGCCGCCGACGGTCACTTCCGATTTTCACGTCACACTGAAACGGCCGACGCCGATGGGAACGACGCTGCACCTGCAGGCGCAGGTCGTCGACTCCCAACCCGATCGCGCGGTGGTGGAGGCGCAGCTCCTGGCCAACGGCAAAGTGACGGCGACGTGCCGCGGAACGTTCGTCGCGGTGAAGGAAGGGCATCCCGCGTACTTCAGGTGGTGAGCTTCATGAGCGCCACCGGGCGTGTCATCTCGCGCCGGCACCACTCCATCTTTTCGCGCACGTACCGCGGCGTGGTCTCGTCTTCTTCGATGCGCACGAAGCCCGCTCGCGCGTAGATCGGCTCGAGGTCCGCGAAGGGGATGCAGTACACATCGTGTCCTTCCGCGATGCGCAGCAGCTCGTCGATGATCTGCCGGGCGATGCCGCGTCCCCGAAACGCGTCGAACACGAGCATGCCGCCGAGCTCGTACGCGCCCTCGCCTGCCGGCACGAGCCTGCCGATGCCCGCGGGTGCGCCGTCGATGTCCGCGATGACGACGCGATGCGATGCATCGCTGTGCTGGAAGTGCACCTCGTCGTAACGCGCATTGATCCACGCGAGCTCGTGCGGTTGGGCGACGCGGAGACTCACCCGTTGGCCTGCAGCTCGAAGAGGATTTCGTCGATCGCGTCCGCCGCGTTCGCGAGCGGGAGCACGCACGTGCCCGCGCCGCGATGTCCGCCGCCGCCGTAGCGCGACATCAGCTCGCCGACCGAGGTCCTGCACGTGCGGTTGAAGATGCTGTGTCCCACCGCCGCGATGACGCTGTCGTGCCGCGGTCCCCAGTGCACGCGCAGCGACACGTTCGCTTCGGGGAAGAGGTTGTAGACGAGGAAGCGGTTGCCTGCCGGGAGGTTGTGCATTTCGCGCAGGTCGGTGACCACGACGTTGTGCAACTGGAAACTGTTCCGCTGCAGCAGCGTCTTGAACTCGACGGCCTCGCTGCGAATGCGCTCCACGCGCTCGCGCACTTCCGGCTGCGCGAGCACTTCCTCGATCGACATCGTCTTGAGCCACTCGACGAGCTTTTTGAAGTACTCGTCGAACGCGCCGAGGCCGGTGCGGCTGTCGATCGTGTAGCCGAGGAGGATGTAGTCGCGGGGGTTGTCGACGTCTTCGGGCGTGAGCGTCGCGCTGTCGAGACGGTCCGTCTCGTCGACGAGGCGCGCGAGGCGCAGCAGCGCCGGATCGTCCGGTTCCTGCTCGAGGTAGTACTCGTACACCAGCCGCGCCGCCGAAGGCGCCACCCGATACCGCCCCTTGAATCCCTCGGGCGGTTTCTCATTGCTGTCGGTCAGCAGGTGGTGATCGAACCAGATCCCGCAGCGCGGGTCGTACGGCAGATTGGACAGAATGTCGTCCGGGCGGATGTCCACCGCCTTGTCCGTAATGTCCTGTGGGTGTACGAGAAGGATGTCGTCGACCGGCTCCTTCATCGTGATGATCACGGCACTCGTGAGACCGTCGAGGTCTCCGCGGGTGACCAGACGCATTCGCGGACCTCCCGAATGACTCTTTTTTACCTCGCGTCGCGCATACGGCGCAAGCCGGTCAGCGCCGCTTTTTCTTTTTTGTCTTCGCGGGTGCGGGCGCCGTGGCGGGATCGCGGAAGATCCACCAGAGCGCGAACGCGATCGCGTACATGAGCACGAGGCGGTACGAGTGGTTGGCAACGCCCCACACGTTGCGCTGGAGATCGCTGTAGTTGACGGTGCTCCACATGCCCAGCTTGCCGACGTAGATCGACATCACCTCCGTGATCACCGCCAGGAGATGGGTGATGGTGAGGATGGCCATGGCGATGAGGAAGCCGCCGATGTTGCGATCGGAATACGGACGCTTCGACGCCGCGAACAGCGCGATGAGGAGCACGACGTTGAACGTGAGGTCGCGGATGGAGATGCCGGGGCGCTTCGAGCGCGGATCGAAGTCGGTGCGATCGACGGTCGTGAACTGATCGGCTTGAGGACGGAGGCGCGTCACCTTCGGCTTCTCGAACGCGCGCAGGGTTGCTTCGGCGCCTTTCGCGAGCATGCGGTCGTAGAGCGGGGACAGCATCACCCACACTACGACGCCGGCCACGAAGCCGGCGAATGCCCTAAGCGCGACTCGCCACTCGATTGGGGGCAACTCGTGCGCTCCAGAAGAGGAAGAAGCCGATCGCCGCGAGGATGATGACGATCTGCCAGACGGCGGTGTGGAAGAGATCGAACAGACGCGGCTGATATGCGCCGAGGAGGTAGAGCGAGATGATGCGGATGGCGTTGAGGAGCTGCACGGCGATCGCACCGAGAACGAGCCCCGCCGCGCGCGCTTTCATCGAGGCGGGAAACGCGACGATCGACGCGAGCAGGATCAGCATCGCCTCGACACCGTTGCAGCCGTTGTTGATGTTCACGCCGAAACGCGGCGACGTGATCATCGTCCCGCTGACCGTGACCTGCTGGCCGATGGCGTTGAGCAGCGCGCCCGAGGAGGTGGCGATCCCCTGCGTGAACGGCACGATCACCCGATCGTTGACGGGATTCCACGCGATGAGCAGATACGCGCCGACGAGAATGACGAAGAATTTGACGAGAAACAGGACCTGAGTGCGCTGCATGCGGATCGGCGCGCATGGTAGCACGCGGCGCCGTTTCGCAAGTTCCGAGGTAATGCTCCGTTCGCAGTGGCGACATCGGAAGAATACGGCCCGTTTTCACCGGCTTCCGACTGCAGGGACAGTGACCTCGTCGAACGCGCCGGCCGTCCCGCGCGCAACATCGCGGCAGGCTTTTTCCCGAAGGTCAAAACGTTCGCGGGCGAATTGCCTCCCGGTTACGCGGGCATCGAGTTTACACCGAGGTTCCGCCGGATCGACGCCGTTAGAACAGTCTCCCCACCACCGCCCCCACTGCCGTCTCCACCCGCAGAATGCGCGCGCCAAGCGTCACCGGCGTGAAGCCCGCGCGTGTGAGCGAAGCGATCTCCATGTCGATGAAACCACCCTCGGGACCGATGACAAGTGTGACGGGACGATCGACCGCGCGGGGGCATTCGCTCGCAGCCGTGGGATGCGGCACGAGCGCGAGCGAGCCGGAGGCGAGCGCCGGGAGCTCGTCCTCGACGAACGGACGGAAGAGGCGGTGCAGGGTGATCGTCGGCAGTACGGTGTCGCGCGCCTGTTCGAGGCCGAGCGTCGATTGCAGCAGCAGGTTCGCCGCGGAGAGCCGCGGCGATTTCCAGTACGACTTTTCCACCCGCCACGCATTGAGCAAACAGATGCGTTTGACGCCGAGCGACGTCGCGCCGGCAATGACACGATGGAGCACCTTCGGGCGCGGCAGCGCGAGGACCAGCGTCAGCGGCAAAGGCGCGGGAGGATCGTCGGAAAGAGAAACGGAGAGCTCCAGCGTGTCCGAAAGAGAAGTCACCACTCCCCGGCCGATCGAACCATTCACCAGTCCCACCACCAGCGAATCCCCGACCGCCGCCCGGTGCACGCTCCTCACGTGCTCCAGGCGACGGCCGGAGAGTCGCACCCGATGAGCATCGACGAAATCATCGGGAAACAGCAGGATCAGGTTCATTCGCCTCCGAGACCGAGGAGCGTGCGGACGTTGCGCAGCACTTCCATGGCCGTCGGTGAATCGTAGTTCGAGAGCACGATGATCGTGTAACCCTGCTCGCCGACCTCCAGGCCCGCGTTCATCCCCGGCGCGCCGCCGGCGATCCCCAGGCCCGCTCCCCTACTTTTCCGCTCCGCCTCGGCGAACTTCAGCAGGTCCGCGGCCGTCGAGTAGCCCCCGCCGGCAGACGAGGAGCGTCCCGGCCGCGTCAGCACGTTCGTGCGTCCATCGCGCATGTAGCCCGTGGCGCGGCGCGGCACGACCGCGTCGACTTCGTCGAAGCTCGTGTCGTTCATGCCGAGGGGCGCGAAGATGCGCGTACGGACGAAGTCGTGATACGGCGTGCCGCTCACCTTCTCGATGATCAGGCCGAGGACGACGTAGCCGGCGTTCGAGTAGCGTTGGCGCGCGCCCGGCTCGAACTCGAGCGGCTTGTCGGCGAAGAGCTTCAGGTAATCCTCGAGCGTGCGCAGGCGATCCTTCGGCGTCGCGTCGAACGCCTCACCGAAAACGTCCCCCATGCCCGACTGGTGCTGCATCAGTTGTTCGATCGTGACCTTGTCCGCGAGCGCGTTCGGGTAATCGGGCAGATACGTACGGATCGTTTTCGAAAAATCGATCTTCCCTTCCGCGCGCAACTGCTGCAGCGCTTTCATCGTGAAGATCTTGTTGATGGAACCAATCAGGTAGCGCGTGTCGTTCGCGTTCGGCACGCTCCAGTCCTTGTTCGCCAGACCGTACGACTGGAAAAAGACCGGCTTCCCTTCGCGCGCCAGCAGCACCGTGCCGCTGAACAGGTCGCGCTGCACGAGCGAATCGAGGTAGCCACCGAGGGTCTTCACGATCTCGGACTCCGACGCGCCGGGCTTCGGCGTGAGCTTCGGCCAGTCCTTCGTGAGCTCCGCTTTGCCTCCGCCGCCACCGACGCGAACCCGCTGCTGTGCGGCCGCGGTGCAGACAATCAAAAGAGCGAGTGTGAGTGATGCGATGCGCATGTGTCTGTGTCCTCCACGCACAAGGTACGAAGCATCAATCAAGAACTTATGAAGGAAGGCTGACGATGAACGCGGGGCGTTCGTAGCGGATCGTGCCGCCGTGCAACTCGACGAGCTGCTTCGCGATGGCGAGACCGAGTCCCGCGCCGCCGGTCGCACGCGAGCGCGAAGCATCGGCGCGATAGAAGCGATCGAAGATGCGCTCGGCGTGTTCGTCCGCGACACCCGGGCCGTCGTCCGCGACGCGGATCTCCACGCGATCGTGCACACGCGACGCACTCACGCGAATCGCGCCGTTCGCGTACGCGAGCGCGTTCACCAGCAGATTGCGCACGACCTGCACGATGCGACGCGCATCCGCGCGCACGACCAGTCCGGTGGCGACTTCGCGTGTGATCGTGATGTCCGCGCGCGACAGTCCACTCAGTGCGCGATCGAGGATCTCCGCGACGTCGCTCTCCGCGAGCTCGAGCCGCAACTGGCCGGCGTCGGCGAGCGAGAGCTGCTGGAGATCATCGACGAGGCGCGAGAGCGCGGCCGCGTCTTCGGCGATCGAAGCGAGAAATTGCGCGTCCGCTTCCACGACGCCGTCCTGCGCAGCCTCGACCTGCACACGGATGCTCGTCAACGGGGTGCGCAGCTCGTGTGCGACGTCGCTGACCATGTTTCGTCGCGCGCGTTCATTTCTCTCCAAAGCCTCGGCCATCGAATTGAATGCTCGCCCGAGCTCCGCGACCTCGTCGTCGCCGCGCACGGGGACGCGCGTATCGAGCCTGCCGCTCGCGAGCGCACGCGACGCGGTGGTCAACGCGTCCACGGGACGGAACACACGCCGGAAGAACATCACCGTCACGCCGACCGCGAGCAGCGTCGCGGCGGCGAGTCCGGCCAGCCACGTCGTCGAGCGGATGCGAAAGCGCCGCGGCGCGCCGGGTGCGTCTTCGCGCGGCGGGAGCAGGTATACGCGGCGATCGCCGATCACGCGCACCGGCTGCGCCATGAGCATCAGCTTCTCGATGCGTCCCTCGCGCAGGCGCGTGAGCTCGAGGCCGCGCGGGAGCACGCGCACCTGGTAGTCACGCACCTCGGCGGGATAGGCCGCGACGACGTTGCCTTGCGCGTCGAGCACGAGCGCGCGGCTTCCGTAGCGTCCGTGCACGAGTCGCAACGCCGCGTCGACATCCGGCGCGCGCTGCACGATGCGATGAGCTTCACGCATCTCGACGCGCTGTTCTTCGAGCAGGAACTGATCGAATTGCCGCTTGATCGTGACGGTCGAGAAGAGGCCCGACGTCAGCACGACCGCGGCGATGATCGCGGCCGTCGCGATCACGAGGCGCCATCGCAGCGAGCGCACGATCATTTCGCCATCCGGTAGCCGACGCCGAAGACGGTCACGATGGCTTTCCCCGCGTCGCCGAGTTTCTTGCGCAGATTCATCACGTGCACGTCGACCGTGCGGTCGAGTCCTTCGTATTCTTCGCCGAGGGCACGCTCGACGAGCTCCTGTCGGGTGAAGGTGCGGCCGGGGGCGCGGGCGAGCGCGTCGAGGAGGCGGTACTCGGTCGGCGTGAGCGCGACCGGCGTTTCGCCGATGCGCACTTCGCGCTGCGTGCGATCGAGCGTGATGCCGGCGATCTCGAGGACGTCATCTTCCGCCGCACGCCGCAGCACCGCGCGCACGCGCGCCATCAGCTCGCGCGGACTGAAGGGCTTCGTCACGTAGTCGTCCGCGCCGAGGTCGAGGCCGGTGAGCTTGTCGTCCTCGGTGGATCGCGCGGTGACCATGATGATCGCGGGATGGCCGCTCTCGCGCAGCGCGCGGCAGACTTCGAGGCCGTCCATGCGCGGGAGCATGAGGTCGAGGACGACGAGGTGCGGATCGCGCTCGCGGGCGAGCTCGAGCGCGGTGACGCCGTCCTCGGCGGTGGCGACGTCGTAGCCTTCGCGCTGGAGGTAGAGCGCCACGGTCGAGCGCGTCTTCGGATCGTCCTCGACGAGGAGAATGCGGCGCCGCATCCGTCGATGGTAGCGGGAGTGATGAAGAAGTGATGAAGAGGAGAGGTTCAGAGCCGCAGAGGTCAGGGAAGCAGCCTCATCCCTCTGCCACGGCCTCCGGTTCCCTCCCCTTTGAGACTTTGCAACTCTCCGACTATGATCCCGCCGCATGGACATCGCGGTTCGCAAAACAGATGACGTCACCATCGTCGATTTCAAAGGGCGGCTCGCCATCGGCGTGAGCGACACGATCCTCCCCCGCATCGTCAACGAGATCCTCGGCGACGGCTCGAAGAAGATTCTCCTCAACCTCTCCGACATGGATTACATCGACAGCAACGGCCTCGGCGAGCTGGTGCAGGTCTACCGCGAATCGCAACGCCGCGGCGCCTCGCTGCGCCTGCTCAAACCGCAGGACCGCGTGACGAAAACGCTGCGCCTCACGAACCTCCTCCCGATGTTCTCGGTGTACGAGACGGAAGAGGATGCGCTGAAGGCCTTCAACAGTTAGGCCTCCGCGACACGCGCCGGAAGCTAACTGATCTTCCGCGCCCGATCCGGCCACGCCACGCGCGACGGCTCCGCTTCGCTTCCGCGCAACTTGCGGAACAGTGCCCAGTACACACTGATCGAGCGCTCGAAGATCCACACGGGCGCGAACAGGCACGCGCGCAGCGGGAAGAACGCGCCCGCGCCGGAGCGTCCGCGAATCGCGAGCGCCACAGACGCGAACGCGATCACACTCGCGTAGCCACCGGCGAGACGGAATCCACCGAGGGCGGCGAGGAGCGTGAGCAGCGGCAGGAGCGAGAAGAAGAACGCGGCCTTCACCGGCAGCGCGAAATCGTCGCCGGCGGCGCGGGGACGTTGCGTGAGCCAATCCTCGAGCGGCGCGGGCTGGCGGCGCACGAATACGTTCGACGCGGCGAACACCTCCGCGCCCGCGGCCGCGAGTCTGCGCGCCGGATCGTCGGCCGGCTCGACCATCCCGGGCACCCGCAGCCCGCGCACGGCACTACGGCGGAAGCCGAACGTGGCGCCGTGGTCGGGCTGCGGCTCGATGCCGCGATGCACGAGCATCCTCCCCGCCTCGATACCACCCCACCAGGGCAGCGGATCGAGATAGTCCTGAGGCTCCACCACCTCGTGCATCTCCAGCAGATCGCAGATCTGCCCGATCGCCTCCGGGGTGTAGCGCACGTCCTCTGCGGCCACGATCACTTTCTCGCATCCGGCGAGACCGATCGCAGCGCGGACGAGATCGACGCTGCCGCCGGGCGCGCAGTGCTCCGTACGCGCGGCGACGTGGCGGCCGACCCAGCGCAGAATCCGCGAATGGAGCTCGAGCTGCATGCGGGGAGAAGCGTCGAGAATCACGACGTCACATCCGGCGACGCCAAGGGTCGACAGGTAGTTCGCGAGCTCTCGCAAATCCTCCGACGACCCACTCGCGTTCTCCACGAGCACCACGTAACTGCATCGCGAATCCTGGGACTGGCTCTTTCGCATCGCGACTCCGAATAACAGCGAGCCGCGTGCCATGGGGAGGGCTGAGTCCGAGGGCCGAGGGCTGAGAGAGATCAAGCGAGGCACGCGCAGACGTTGGCGTCTCCCCACCATCAGAAAGCGCTGAAGGCCAAGGGATCAGGCGAGGCGCGCGCAAACATCGGCTTCTCCCTCGGCCCTCGGCCCTCTGCCCTCGGCCCTCTCCCTCTCTGGCACCCCCCTTGCGAAATCGCTCCCTTTCGAGTCCGTAGCAGCGAAAGGAACCTTCAGCAAGTGCGCATCTGGCCTGGCAAACCGTATCCCCTCGGCGCGACGTGGGATGGAATCGGTACGAATTTCTCCGTCTTCTCCGAAGTCGCACAACGCGTCGAGCTGTGTCTCTTCGACGCGAACGGCAACGAAACACGCGTGTTCCTTCCCGAATCCACCGCGTTCATCTTCCACGGCTACATCCCGAACGTCGGGCCGGGACAGCGATACGGCTATCGCATCCACGGACCGTGGGAGCCGGAAAACGGTCATCGTTGCAACCCGAACAAGCTCCTCCTCGACCCGTACGGCAAAGCGGTCGAAGGCGAAGTGCAGTGGAACGAGTCGGTCTTTCCGTACCACTTCGACAAAGCCGACACGTCACGCAACGATCTCGACAGCGGCCCCTTCATGCCGAAGTCGGTCGTCATCAACCCGTACTTTGACTGGGCCGCGGACCGCCCGCCGCAGACGCCGTGGCACAAGACCATCATTTACGAGACGCACGTCAAAGGCTTCACCATGCGTCATCCCGGTGTGCCGGAAAACCTGCGCGGCACCTACGCAGGACTCGCGCACCCGAACGCGATTCGCTATCTGAAGCAGCTCGGCATCACCGCCGTCGAGCTCCTCCCCGTGCATCAGTTCATTCACGCCAACCATCTGCTCGAGAAAGGACTGCGCAACTACTGGGGCTACGACTCCATCGCCTTCCTCGCGCCGCACAATGAATACGCCGCGAGCGGCCAGCTCGGACAGCAGGTCACCGAGTTCAAACAGATGGTGAAGGCGCTGCACGAGGAAGGCATCGAAGTCATCCTCGACGTCGTCTACAACCACACGGCCGAAGGCAATCACATGGGCCCTGTCCTGTCGATGAAAGGCATCGACAACGCGGCGTATTACCGCACCCACGAGGGGCGGTATTACATGGACTACACCGGGACCGGCAACAGCATGAACATGCGGCACCCGCACGTGCTGCAGCTCATGATGGACTCGCTGCGGTACTGGCATCTGGAGATGCACGTCGACGGGTTCCGCTTCGACCTCGCGGCCACGCTCGCCCGCGAGCTGCACGACGTCGACCGCCTCTCCGCGTTCTTCGACGTCATCCAGCAGGACCCGTACATCTCGCAGGTCAAGCTCATCGCCGAGCCGTGGGATGTCGGTGAAGGCGGCTATCAGGTCGGCAACTTCCCGTCGTTGTGGTCGGAGTGGAACGGCAAATACCGCGACGTCGTGCGCGACTTCTGGCGCGGCACCGATCAGACCCTCGACGACTTCGCGACGCGACTCACCGGCAGCTCCGATCTCTACGCCGCGAACGGACGCCGTCCTTACGCGAGCATCAACTTCGTCACCGCGCACGACGGCTTCACGCTGCGCGACCTCGTCTCGTACAACGAGAAGCACAACGAGGAGAACGGCGAAGGAAACAAGGACGGCGCGGACGACAACCGCTCGTGGAACAGCGGAGCCGAAGGGGACACCGACGACCCGAACGTGCAGGCCCTGCGCGCGCGGCAGCAGCGCAACTTCATGACCACGCTCCTCCTCTCGCAGGGCGTGCCGATGATCCTCGGCGGCGACGAATTCGGCCGCACCCAGAACGGCAACAACAACGGCTACTGCCAGGACAACGGCATCTCCTGGTTCGACTGGGACCACATGGACGACGGCCTGCGCGCATTCGTCGCGCGTGTGATCCAGTTCCGCAAAGACCATCCCGTCTTCCAGCGCCGCCGCTGGTTCCACGGCCGCAAAGTGCGCGGCACGGACGTGAGCGACATCGGCTGGTTCAAGGCCGACGGCGAACAGATGACGGACGCGGACTGGCACGCGGGTTACGCGCGGACCGTGGGCGTGTTCCTCAACGGACGCGCGATTCCGACGCCGGATCACCGCGGCGAGCCGATCATCGACGACAGTTTCTATCTCCTCTTCAACGCCCATCAGGAGGCGATGACGTTCAAGTTGCCGACGTGTCCGTGGGGCGACAAATGGGAGAAGGTCATCGACACCAACGAGCCGGTGCCCGACCTGCGCGCGCATCGCGACTGGAACGCGGGCGACGAGATCTCGGTGCAGTCGTATTCGGTGGTGGTTCTGCGTCGCTCGGATTAGCGCCCGGTGAGGGGGGATTTCGTTCGCCCCTCGTCCGGCTTCAGGGGGCGAGGGAGGAACTGTCCGCGAACGTGGGATAGACTCGCGTAACGCGCGGGCAGCTTCGCGCGTCTCAGACCACGATGCTGAAGAATCCGTTTGCCCAGGGGGTGCTGATCGTCGCGACCGCGCTCGTCCTCGCGATCGTTACGAACGGCTTCGCCTCGCGTACGCGCCGACTCGTGCTTCCGGGCTTCTACCCGAACGCGCTGCGCGTACCGCCGAAGGCGTCCGAGATCACGCCGCCCGTTTCCACGCTGACCGCCGCTCCCACGACCACCGCCGCGTTCGCCACGGACACGACCGCGACCACCGCAACCGTCGCCCAGTCCCCCGCTCCCGGCCAGCCGCCGATCGCGATCGACACGACGACCATCGGCCGTCCCGCCGGCGCGACGACCACGACCGCACCTCCTGCCGCCGCGACCGCTACCCAGGCTCCGCAGCAGCCCGCGGAAGATCCGCTGGCGCGATTCCAGCCGCATCCCGACAAAGCCTTCGTCGAGATCTCCGGCGCCGACGCCGCGCTGCTGCACGCGAAGGGCGCGCTCTTCCTCGACGCACGCCGCACGTCCGTCTACGAGGAAGGCCACATCGCCGGAGCGCGTCCGTTTTCGGTGTGGGAAGGCGACATCGATGACAAGGTCAACAACCTCTTCGCCGAGCGCAGCGATCCGCGCGACCAGAATCTCCCGATCGTCATCTACTGCTCCGGCGGCGCGTGCGAGGACTCGCACATGCTCGCGCAGAAGCTGTGGGGCATCCAGTTCAACAACCTGTACGTCTACAAGGACGGCTTTCCGGACTGGCAGAAGCGCGGCGGTGCGGTCAGGACAGGAGCGCAGCAATGACGTGGCGTGAACGCCTCGCCCACCCCTGGCTCACGGTCCGCGTGCAGATCGCCCTCGGCGCGATCTTCGTCGCCGCGGCGATCCCGAAGATCACCGACCCGCCCTCGTTCGCGCACATGATCTACAACTACCGGATCCTGCCGGCCGGCCTGGTCAACATCAGCGCGCTGGCGATGCCGTGGGTCGAGCTCATCGCCGGCCTGGCCCTCATCCTCGGCGTCTGGACCCGTCCCGCTCGCTGGCTCATCGGCGCGATGCTGGTCGTCTTCATCGTCGCCATCGGCTTCAACCTCCTCCGCGACAACGCCATCGACTGCGGCTGCTTCGACGTCGCCGCCGCCGGCAAGACCCACGAAGAACGCATCCGCGACATGTGGATCGTGATCGTGCGCGACATCGGAATGTTGCTGATGATTGCGCAGCTTTGGTGGGCAGAGCGTGTCAAGCTGTCGAGCCGTTGAGCTGCTGAGCCATCGAGCTCCCCGCTCAACAGCGCAACGGCTCAATCGCTCAATCGCTCGTCTGGAGGCTTCATGCTTCGAACTCGCACAGTCTTCCTGTGCCTTCTCCTCGCGGCCACATCCGCATACGCTGCGGACGTGCAGCTCGCATCCCTGAAAAAAGGAGACGCCGTCGAGGGCTTTCGCGCCGACGCCGTCTTCCTCAACGACGCCGGTCAGCCGATCGGCGCGCGGTTCATCCACCAGCGCAGCGGCTTCACGCTCGACTACCTGCAGATCGAGTCCGTGCCGCAGGGCTACACGTGGGTGAACTCCATCCCCGTCGGCGACCAGGGCGAGCCGCACACGCAGGAGCATCTGCTCCTCGGCAAAGGCACTACCGGCCGCGCCTTCGCCGCGCTCGACACGATGTGGCTCTCGACGTCGACCGCCTTCACCCAGCAGTGGCGCACGAGCTACCACTTCAGCACCGGCGCCGGCAAAGACGTCTTCTTCGACCTCTTCGCCGCCGAGCTCAACGCGATGCTCCATCCGAATTACACGGATGAAGAGATCCGCCGCGAAGTGCGCAGCTTCGGCGTGACCACGAATCCCGACGGCACGCTGCGCCTCGAGGAAAAGGGCTCGGTCTACAACGAGATGACCAGCTCCGCGGTGAATCGCTACAGCGTCCTCTACCGCACCGCGGGCCACCTCGTGTACGGCCAGAATCATCCGCTCGCCTTCAACGCCGGCGGCATGCCCTCGGGCATCCGCACGATGAAGCCCGAGGACATCCGCAACTTCCACGCGGCGAACTACTACCTCGCCAACATGGGGACGATGGTCGCGTTCCCGAAGAGCGTGACGCTCACGGAAGTCCTCGACCGCACCGACGACATCCTCACCAAAGTCGAAAAGGATCCGAAGTCCCGCGAGTCGACGACCGCGAAGCCCTTCCCCGCTCCGCAGTCCGCGGCCGCGGGCTCGATCGAGATCCGTGAATACCCCCACCGCAACGACCAGCAGCCGAGCCCGGTCATGTTCATCTGGCCGGCCACGCGGAAGCTCTCCGTCGACGACCAGATCCTCCTCGAGCTCTTCACCGAGACGTTCGCGGGCGATGCGACGACGAACCTCTACAAGCTCTTCGTCGACAGCAAGACGCGCGTCATGGACACCGGCGCCACCAGCGTCTTCAGCAACGTCGACCGCGACCTCGGACATCCGGTCTCGGTCGCGATCGACAACGTCGCGCCGGCGAATCTCACCAAAGAAAAGATCGCCGAGATCCGCCAGAAAGTCCTCGACGAGCTCGCGCGCGTCGCAACGTTCAAGGACGGCTCGCCCGAATTGAAAGAGTTCAACGAGCGCGTGCGCAGCCGCGTCATCGAGACCGAGCGCCAGCTCGCGAACTTCGTCAACACGCCCCCGTCGTGGGGCGGACGCGGCACGTACTCGTCGTGGATGGACCAGCTCCTCCTCCTCGAGCGCATCCCCGATTACAGGAAATCACTCACGCTCGACCCGCAGATGGAGAGCGTGAAGAAGCTCCTCGCGACGAACAAGAACTTCTGGAAGGACCGCCTCGCCAAGTGGCAGATCACCGGCGTCACCCCGTACGCCGCGGCCGCGAAGCCGAGTCCGGAGCTGCTGCAGCGTGAAGAACAGGAGCGCGTCGCGCGCGCCGAGGCCGAAACGAAACGCATCGCGCAACAGTATTCGCAGCAGGACATCCAGGCGGCGCTGAAGCGCTACCAGACGGAACAGGACGCCGAGGCGGCGAAGATCGAGAACGAGGCGAAGACGCTGGCGCCGCCGGCGTTCGTCAAGAACCCGCCGCTGTCGATCGACGAGGAGCTGAAGTACACGTCGACGAAGCTCGCCTCCGGTGTGCCCATCGTCTCCTCCACGTTCGACAACATGTCGAGCGCGACCCTCGGACTGGCACTGCGCACCGACAGCGCATCGCGCGAGCACCTGCGCTATCTCTCGCTCCTCCCGGCGCTGCTCACGCGCGTCGGTGTGATCACCGACAAAGGGCCTGTGTCCTTCGAAGAAATGTCGGAGCGTCTGCGCAAGGAGATCCTCCGTCTCGACGCGAACTTTTCGACCAACCCGCGCACGAACCGCGTCGAGCTCGTGGTGCGTGGCGCCGGCCTCGGCGCGGACGAAGCGAAGCGCGCGATCGAGTGGATGTCGCTCGTGCTGCATCACCCCGACTGGCGCGTCGAGAACCTCGCGCGCATCCGCGACGTCGTCGATCAGTCGCTGAGCAGTCTGCGCAACACCATGCAGGGTTCGGAAGAATCGTGGGTCAACAATCCTGCGAACGCGTACCGCATGCAGACGAACCTCACGTATCTCGCGGCGGATTCGTTCCTCACGCGCGCGCACAACGCGCTGCGTCTGCGCTGGCTGCTGAAGGATGCTCCCGCGCAGCCGGCGGAGCTCGCGGCGTGG
>Ga0196958_10000154_pt1 | contig 23156 bp, 21 predicted proteins | sample S1v_10metaG_FD_148654 | JGI IMG/M metagenome (GOLD analysis project Ga0196958, IMG submission 148654) | Soil microbial communities from Anza Borrego desert, Southern California, United States - S1+v_10 | ecosystem: Environmental > Terrestrial > Soil > Desert | place: USA: California | collected... | reverse complement strand
GCGCCTGTTCCTCGGCTACGGCGACTCCCGCGACGCCGCGGCGCGCTCCGTCGCCGCGGGCATGCCGGGCTTCGCCCCGGAGCGCACCGCGCCGGCGGCGGTGGGGTCGGCGAGCGCCTGACCGTCACGGTCGGCCGCTCGCCGCTCCGGAACGTGCCCTCGGCGGCGGCCGGTGCCCTACCGTGCGGCCGTGACCTCCCCCGCCCCGCCCGCGCCGGTGCAGCGCTCGTTCGTCCTCTGGATCGCCGCCGTGGTCGTCGGCCTCGTCGGCAGCGCCTTCTCGCTCGCGACGACGACGGCCGCGCCGACCGCGGGCGCGGCGGCCGGCGGGTTCGTCGGCGTGGTCATCGGCCTGCTGTTCCTGGCCGCGATCGTCTTCTGCGCCCTGCGGATGCGGCAGGGCGAGAACTGGGCCCGGCTGACCCTGACCGTGCTGGGCGGCGTCTCCGCGGTGTTCACGGTGCTCGGCGTGCTGCTCACCGCCGGGCTCGGCATCAGCCTCGGGGCCGTGTCGACGATCGTCAGCCTCGTCCAGGCCGCCCTCATCGTCGCGGCGATCCTGTTCGCCTTCCAGGCCCCCGCGAACGCGTACTTCCGCTGAGGCGCCTCAGACGTGGTCGACCGTCGACGCACCCTCGGCCGCCGAGGCGCAGTGGGCGCAGCAGAAGAAGCGCCCACCCACCTGGTGACCGTGGCCGACGATCATCACGCCGCAGTGCTCGCACCGCGGGGCCATCTTGTGCATGGCGCACTCGAAGCTGTCGAAGGTGTGCGTCTCACCCTGCGCGCGGATCTCGAACGCCATCTCGTAGTCGTTCCCGCAGGTCTCGCAGACGGCCATGGTCGCCCCTCCAGGTGATCGGTGTCGCTCGGCCCCCGCAGCCTTCCCACCCATGCACGTCCGGCAATCCTTCGCCCGCCACGGAGGTGGGGTAGAACGGCGGGGTGGCTGACGACCGCCCCTGGGGTTTCCGCACCCGCGCGGTGCACGCCGGCGCCGTGCCCGACGCCGCCACCGGGGCCCGCGCGGTGCCGATCTACCAGTCGACGAGCTTCGTCTTCGACGACACCGCCGACGCCGCGAACCTCTTCGCGCTGCAGAAGTACGGCAACATCTACAGCCGCATCGCCAACCCGACGGTCGCCGTGCTCGAGGAGCGCCTGGCCAGCCTCGAGGGCGCGCTCGGCGCCGTGGCCACCAGCTCGGGGCAGGCCGCGGAGTTCCTGACCTTCGCCACCCTCGCCGGCGCCGGCGACCACATCGTCGCCGCGGCCGCGCTCTACGGCGGCACGGTCACCCAGCTCGACGTCACCCTGCGCCGCTTCGGCGTGGAGACCACGTTCGTCGCCGGCGACGACCCGGAGGCGTTCCGCAGAGCCATCACCGACCGCACCCGCTGCGTCTTCGCCGAGATCGTCACCAACCCCTCCGGCGAGGTCACCGACGTCGCGGCGCTGGCCGAGGTCGCCCACGAGCGTGGTCTGCCGCTGATCATCGACGCCACGATGGCCACGCCGTACCTGTGCCGGCCGATGGAGCACGGGGCCGACATCGTCCTCCACTCGGCGACGAAGTTCCTCGGGGGCCACGGCACCACGCTGGGCGGGGTGATCCTCGAGTCGGGCCGGTTCGACTGGGGCAACGGCAACTTCCCGCAGATGACCGACCCGATCCCCTCCTACGGCGGCCTGACGTGGTGGGGCAACTTCCAGGAGTACGGCTTCCTCACCAAGGTCCGCTCCGAGCAGCTGCGCGACGTCGGCGCCACGCTCTCCGCGCACGCGGCGTTCCTGCTGCTGCAGGGCATCGAGACGCTCCCGCAGCGCATGGACTGCCACGTCGCGAACGCCCGGCGCGTCGCCGAGTGGCTCGAGGCCGACGAGCGCGTGGCGTGGGTCAGCTACGCGGGGCTGCCGAGCCACCCGCACCACGAGCGGGCCCGGCGCTACCTGCCGCAGGGGCCGGGCGCGGTGTTCAGCTTCGGCGTCCGGGGCGACACCGAGGACGCGGAGAACTCAGCCCGCGACGCCGGGCGGCGCTTCATCGAGTCGGTGCAGCTGTGCAGCCACCTCGCCAACATCGGCGACGCCCGCACGCTCGTGCTGCACCCGGCGTCGACCACCCACCAGCAGCTCACCGCCGACCAGCTGCGCGAGGGCGGCGTCCGGCCCGACCTCATCCGCATCAGCGTCGGGATCGAGGACCCCGAGGACATCCTCTGGGACCTCGACCAGGCCCTGACCGAGGCTACGGAGCCGGGGCGCAGCCGCGCTCGACACGAGGAGGCGACCACGTGACCTGGACCCCGCCGTCGGCGCAGGAGCGCCAGGCGATCCTGCGCCGCACCCGCACCGTGGCGATGGTGGGCGCCTCGCCGAACCCGGCGCGGGCGTCGAACTTCGTCGCCACCTACCTGCTCGGGTCCACCGACTACGAGGTCTACTTCGTCAACCCGAACGCGAGCGAGATCCTCGGCCACCCGGTGTACCCGTCGCTGGACGCGCTGCCGACGGCCCCGGACCTGGTCGACGTCTTCCGCCGCCCCGAGGACCTGCCCGACGTCCTGGACGCGACGATCGCCGCCGGGGCCTCGACGTTCTGGACGCAGTTCGGGCTCTACGACGAGGAGCTCGCCGAGCGCGGCACGGAGGCCGGGCTCACGGTCGTCATGGACCGCTGCCTGAAGGTGGAGCACGCCCGCTTCCACGGGGGCCTGCACCTCGCGGGCTTCGACACCGGCGTCATCTCCGCGCGCCGGCGCGCGTAGCTCGCGGTCAGGTCCGTCCTCCGCCGGCCGCGCGCGTGAACGACCAGGCCGCGACGAGCACCGCGCCGATCGTCAGCACCATCGCGCCCGGCACGTGCACGCTGATGGGGCCGTAGCTGCCGAGGTAGGCCTGCAGGAAGCTCAGCACGAACACGAGTGCGGCGACGATCGTCGGCCACAGCGCCGCCCCGCTGCGCCACCGCAGCGCCGCGGCGATCATCGTCAGGCCCGACACCACGTGCAGGACGACCGCGCCGGTGCCGTGCAGGCCCTCGGCGGTCTCGTAGGCCTGCGTGTGCTCCACGAGCGGGCCGGCCGTGACGAACTGCCAGACGATCACGACGACGGTCAGCACCGCGAGGACGCGCAGCGCGGTGACGATCGCGGGCGCGGCGGCCGCGCGGCGGCCCGTCGCGGTGTGGCTCATGACGTCCCTCTCGTGGTGGTGTGCGCACGGTCTACCCCGCGCCCCCCGGACCGACGCGATCGACACGCCCACGCGGCCGGTGGCAGGCGGCTCACAGCGCCCCGACGCGCTCGGTCACGCCGTCGAGGCGGGTGAGGCAGTGCCCGAGGCCGCCGAGCTCGTCGCGGCCCTCCCGCAGCACCTGCAGCGCGATCGCCGGTGGCAGGCCCGGGAACGGGCTGTAGCGCGTCCCGATCGCGGCGCCCAGCCCCTCGAGCGCGGTCTCGAGACGCCGCCGCGCCGCGTCGCCGCCCTCACCGGCGCGGACCGGCGGCGCCGTGACCAGGTCGGCCACCCCGGCCGCCTCGGCCACGGCGGCGATCTCCCGGGCGATCTCCCGCACGGTCTGCGACCCGGTCGCGCCCGTCTCCCGGACGGTCAGCTCGGCGTCGCGCGCGGGTCCCGGTCCCCCCGGCCCGGTCGCGTCCGGGGCGGCGTGCCGTCCGGCGCGTGACGACCCGCCCGGCGGGCGCCGGACGGTCGTGGCCGTGTCCGGCGCCGGCTCGGGCACCGGGAAGCCCTGCGGCGTCAACGGCGGCGTCGGACGGGCGGGCGGCGCTCCGCCGGGCGGCACGGGCCGGCCCGGCGTCCCCGCGGGTGGGCGGCCCGGGCCGCGCGGCGGCGCGCCCGGCAACCGGACGTGCATCGTCGCGCTCACCGATCCCGGGACGGTGGCGAGCGCCCCCAGCGCCACGACCGCCTTCGGGTCGTCGCGCATCCCCGGCACGTGCCCGAGGAGGTCGGCGAGCAGGGTGCTGATCCGTGGCGTCCGGCTGGTGCTGCCGGTGAGGTAGACGTCGACGAGGGCGTCCGGCGTGGTGCCCGCGCGGCTGATCGTGTCGGCCAGCTCGGCGACGCTGCGGGCGAGCAGCGGCTCGACCGCGCGCTCGTACTCGCGGCGGGTCACGCGGATCTCGTCGTCGTAGCCCGGCACCCACAGGTTCACCGCGGGCAGGCGCGAGAGCGCCTCCTTGGCCTGGGTGACGTCGCGGCGCAGCAGGGTGCGGTGGCGCTCGGCGACGCGCCCCTCGGCCTCCCACAGCTCGTACCAGCGGTCGGCGTCGAGGGCCTCGGCGTGCGCGGCGAGGATCTCCATCAGCGCGGCGTCGAGGTCCTCGCCGCCGAGGGCGACGTCGCCGCCGGGCGAGCCGGCCAGCTCGAACCCGACGCCGCGGCGGCGCAGGACGGCGGTGTCGAAGGTGCCGCCGCCGAAGTCGTAGACGCCGATCATGCCGCCGTCGGGCACGGCGTCGCCGCTGCGCACGTAGTGATGGGCCGCGGCCACGGGCTCGGCGACGAGGTCGGGCTCGCCGAGCCCGGCGCGCTCGGCCGCCTCGGCCAGCCGGCGCAGCTCGAGGCCGCCCGCCTGCCAGCGCGCCGGGTGCGTCAGCACCACGCGGCCGGGGCGGCGGCCCGAGAAGCGGCGCGCCGCCTCGCCGGCGACCCGGTCGAGCACCGCCGCGACGAGGTCGACGGTCGCCACGGGTCGGGCGCCCAGCAGCACCTGCTCCGAGGCGACGAGCGCCCGCTTGGGCACCCGCTCGGTGCGGTCGGGCGCCATCGCCGACTCGTTGAGCGCGTCGCGCCCGACCAGGATCGTCCCGTCGTCGTCGAGGCACACCAGCGACGGCACGTACTTCGAACCGTCGATCTCGAGGACCTCGGTGCGCCCGCCGGCCAGCGTGGCCGTGGTGGTGAACGAGGTCCCGAAGTCGATCGCGAGGTCCCAGCCGGGTCCCCGGCCGCTCACACCGCCCCGCCGTCCCAGGCGCCGTCGTCGTGCCCGGCGGGGTCGTCGGCCGGGTCGAGCGCCGGGTCGAGCGCCGGGCCGAGCGCCGGGCCGAGCGCCGGGTCGTGGTCGGCGTGGACGTCCGGCGCGGGGTCGGCGTCCCAGCCGGCCGCGTCGTCCGCGCCGGGATCCGTGCCGTCGGTGCCGTCGGTGCCCTCGGCGCCGTCGGCCTCGTCGGAGCCGGTGACCACCGCGAGCATGTGCTCCCAGACCGCGTCGGGCAGCTCCGTGTCGTCGACCGCGAGCGAGGAGCGCAGCAGGTCCTGCTCCTCGCCGGTGAGGGCGGAGTCGGGATCGGTGTCCGGGTACCGCGACATGTCCAGCCAGATCTCGGGACCGGCTCCGCCGGCCCCCTGCGGCGCGGTCACGACGACTCCCCTCGGTGGGCCGGCAGCTTCTTCCCGAGCTGCTCGGCGGTCTCCCTCAACTCGTTGCGCTTCTTCAGCCGCGCGTCGACCTCGGCCTTGCGGCGGGCCAGCGCACTCTTCTCGGCGGCCAGGTCCTTCTCGTGCTCGGCCAGGCTCGCGGTCAGCCGGTCCTTCTCCTGCGCCAGCGCCGTGGTGATCTGCCGCCCGAGCACCTCCCGGGCCCCGGCGACGGCCTGGGCCACCACCGGCGGGATCTCGTTGTTCAGCCGGGTGGTCACCTCGCCGAGGTAGCGGCGGGCGTCCTCCCGGCTGCGGGCGCCGCGCTCCTTGCTCCAGCGCCGCCAGGAGAAGAACCCGACCGCGCCCAGGCCCGCGAGGATGCCCACCGGCGGGGCGACCACCAGCGCCACCAGGTGCCCCAGCCCCATACCGAGGCCGGCCGCCATGACGCCCTGCTCGGCGAAGCTCGTGCTGCCCTGCCCGCGGGCGGCCTGCGGGAGCTGCGCGAGCCGCTCCGGGGCGTCGGGGACGACGCCGGAGAGGTCGACCTCGACGCCCTCCAGGTCGGCAAGCAGCGCCTCGCCCAGCGCGGTCAGCTCGCGGCGCAGCATCGTGTCGAGCTCGATCCACAGCGCCTGCGCCCGCGGCGGGAGGTCGGTGGCCACCTCGTCGAAGACCTTGCTGCTCCCGGTGGCTATCTGGTCGCCGACCTCCTTGCGCAGGTCCTCGATCCGCCGGGCCAGCTCGGTGCGCATGCGCTGCTCGAGGCGCGCCGTGCGCTCGCCCAGCGTCTGGCGCCACGTCGCGTTCTGGCCCTGCAGCGCGGTCAGCGCCGCCTTCTCCTGCTTGACGCGCTCGGCGAACTCCGGGCTCAGCGACAGCGACAGGGCCCGGCGGACCTGGAGGCCGGAGAGCCGCTTCGCGGTGACCGTCGCCTGGTGGACGAGGTTGGCCAGGCGCAGCCCGTCGGCGCCCTCGGCGAGGCCGGCGAGGTGGTCGCCCAGCGGGTCCATCCCGCTGGCAACGCGCTCCTCGGCGGCCTCCTCGTGCTCCCCGTCGGCCTCGGCGGCGAGGGCGTCGGCGGCGGCGCGGCTCGAGACCCCGAACCAGGGCGCGGCGGCGTAGCGCGGGGCGTGGCGGGCGATGAGCTCGACGTCGCGGGCCCGCACCTCCTCCCACGCGGGGAACTGGTCGATCTTGGTGAGGACGAAGACGACGGTCGCGATGCGCTCGGTGGCGCGCTCGAGGAACGCCAGCTCGGAGGCGGTGATCTCGCTGGACCCGTCGAGCACGAACACCAGCGCGTCGGCGCGGGCGAGCGTCGCGAGGGTGAGCGCGGCGTGGCCGGCGACCAGGCCGCCGACGCCGGGGGTGTCGATGAGCTCGAGCCCGCCGGCGAGCAGCGGCGCGGGCACGCGCACCTGCACCTGGCTGACGTCCTCGTGCTCCGGCGCCCGGGCACCCGGGTCGAGCGCGGCGTACTCCGCGATCGCGTCGAGCGGCACGTCGCGGCCGGTCGGGCCGCCGCCGAGCACGACGGTCGCGCCGTCGGGGCCGTGGGAGACGACGATGTGCACGCAGGTGGCGACGTCGGCGTCGACGGGCAGCAGGCCCGGGCGCCCGACGAGCGCATTGATCAGCGAGCTCTTGCCGCGCTTCTTCTCCCCCACCACGACCACGGCGGCCTGGGCGGCGCGCGCCCGGGCGACGTCGGTGTCGAGCGCCTCGGCCGCGGCGGTCTCGCCGTCCTCGACGGCGGCCGCCCGGACGGCGGCCACCAACGCCACGACCTCGTCGGTCAGCGGATGGGGGCGCCGCCCCGCGGGCGGGGCGTCGGTGGCGGTGGCGCTCATCGGGGTTCTCCGGGTTCGGCAGCGGTCTCGGCAGCGGCCTCGAGGGCGTAGACGACGACCTCGGGGCGGCGCAGGACGTGTCCGCGGTCGGCGTAGCCGGTGCGTTCGGTACTCGCGATCGTGCGGTCGCGGGCCGGGTCGGTGGTGGGCTCGCGGTCGACGGCGTCGTGCAGGGCGCCGTCGAACGGGAGCCCGTCGGGCTCGAGCGCGACCACCCCGATCTCGGCCAGCCCCCGGTGCGCGCGGGCCCGCAGACCGGGCGCCGTGGTGCGCAGCCGGTCGGCGAGGTCGATGCACAGCTCCACCAGCGCCGCCCGCTCCCCGACCGGGTCGGTGCGCGCCGGGACCGTCACCGGGCCCGTCGCCCGTTCGTCGGGTGCCGGGACGCCGGAGCCGTGCGCGTCGGGGAGCCGGGGGGTGGTGGTCATCGCGGCAGCAGCCCTCAGAAACCGGCCGGGTCGTGCGCGGTGGTGTCGGCCTGGCCGTCGCGGTCGGTGTCGACCGCGGCGGTGTCGTGGTCGCCGTCGCCGTCGGTGTCCACGATCATCGTGTCGTAGTAGCCGTCGCCGTCGGTGTCCACGACACCGGTCTCGAAGGTCCCGTCACCGTCGGTGTCGGACACCGTGGTGTCGAGCACGCCGTCGGCGTCGGTGTCGGTGGACACGACGTCCACGCGACCCGCGGCATCGGTCTCGTAGGTGCCGATCATCGTGCCGGAGGCGTCGTAGACCCCGCCGTCGGTGCTGAAGTACACGCCGCCGGTGTCGGTGCTCGCCGGGGTGCCGCTCATCGTGTCCCGCCTCGGTCGTCGGGGTCCCCGCCGTCAGGGAACCGGTCCGTGCCTGTGACGACGCGACGGGGCCGGGATGTTCCGGCAACGGAGAGATTTTCTCGGACGGATCCGCCGCCGCTCTAACCCAGCGCGGCCCGGGCGGCCGCGGCGAGCGTGCCGACGGTCGGGGTGCGCTCGGCCGGGCTCTTCGCGAGCGCCCCGGCGACCACGTCGTCGAACGCGGCCGGCACCCCGGGGCGGCGCTCCGACGGCCGTGGGACCGGGCTCTCGAGGTGCCCGCGCATCCGCTCCGGCAGGCTGCGTCCCGGGTAGGGCCGCTCGCCGGTGAGGCAGGTGTAGAGCACGCACCCCAGGGCGTAGACGTCCTCGCGGTGGTCGGTCGGGCCACCGCGGAAGCGCTCGGGGGCGGTGTGGTCGAGCGAGAGGCCGTTGCGCGACACCAGCCCGAAGTCGCCGACGCGGACCTCGGTGGCCGCGGCGTCGGCGAAGAGCACGTTGGACGGCTTGACGTTGCGGTGCGCGAGGCCGCGGGCGTGCGCGGCGGCCAGGGCACGGGCCGCCTGCTCGACGACCGCGACCGCGCGCTCGGGCGCGAGGACCTCCTCGCGGGCGAGCACGGTGCGCAGGTCGGGCCCGGCGAGCAAGGGCGTCGCGACGTAGAGCCGACCGCTGGACTCGCCGTGGTCGAGCACGGGCAGGACGTGGGGCTCGCGCAGCGTGCGCACGATCGCGCACGCGCGGTCGAACCGCACCCGGAACTCCCGGTCGGCGCCGTCGGGGGCGAGCAGCCGCAGCGCGACGACGCGGTCGGCGACGGTGTCGTGCGCGCGGACGACCTCGCCGGAACGTCCGCGATGGATGAGGTCCTGCAGCACGTAGGGCCCGAGGGCGGCCCGAGGGGGACCGGCACGGGGCGGCACGCCCACCACGGCCTCCTCCCGACGCGTCCCGGCGCCGGGGTCACCGGCTCGGCGACCGAGCCTGCCAGGTCGGCAGCGTCGGCGCCGCTGGTCGGTCCGCCCCGTCGGGTCCGGCGAAGAGGATGTGCTCGCACAGCTCTCGGGCCGTACGCACGTGGCGCTGCAGGACCCGCGACGGGCGGGCCTCCAGCCGGCGCCACCGGGGGATCTGGGCGGCGGCCGCCGCGGCCACCGCCTCGGGCCCGGCGTCGGCGTCGAGCCCGAGCCGGCGGGCGTCGTCCACGCCGGTGGCGAGGTCGCGCAGGCGGGCGACGTCGGGGTCGCCGAGGCGCATCCGTCCGGCCTCGAGGTCGACCAGCGCCGCCGCGAGCTCCACCTGGCGCAGCGCGGGCTCCAGGCGCAGCCGGTCGAGGTCCGACTGCAGGGCGAGCAGGGCCCGCCGGTCGACCTCGTCGGGGGCGTCCCAGCCGAGGTGCTCCAGCGCGGCGATCCCGGCGCTGGCGCGCAGCCGGTCGGCGCCCGCGACGAACACCGTCTCGATGCGTTCGAGCACGGTGTCGATGCCCGAGCGCCGCGCGAAGCCCTCGAGCAGCGCCGGCGTCGACCGCCGGCCCTCGTCGAGCAGCTCGAGGCCCACGCGGATGCCGTGCAGGCCCAGCAGCTCCAGGAGGCGCTCGCGGTCGGCGACGTCGACGGGGGCGTCGTCCCACGCGCGCAGGCGCTGCACGCTGCGCAGCGCCCGCGTGACCCGACCCCGCTCGGCCCCGGCGAGGGCGCGCAGCGACCGCGCGTCGGCCTCGGTGAAGTCCGGGCCGCGGGCGGTCTCGGCCAGGAGGCCGGCCACCGGCACGACGTCGGAGAGCACGGCGCGCAGCTCGCGGGCGTAGCGGTCGGCGACGCGGCGGGCGGTCGGCCACGGGTCGTCCTCACCGGAGAGGGTGTCGACGCGGCTGAGGACCCCGAGCATGTTCGCCGCCCCCAGCCGCAGGCCGCCGGCCCAGCCGCGGACGGCGTCGATGGCCTCGACGTCGCGCTCGCCCGGGTGCGGCATGAGGTACACGACGGCGTCGGCGTCGCCGAGGGCCGCCAGCGAGTCCGGGTCCAGCTTCGACAGCGAGTCCATGCCCGGGGTGTCCACCAGCGTGTGCCGGATCAGCGCGTCGTTGGGGGTCTCGACGGTGAGGTGGCCGATCTGGGCGGTGTCCCCGGCGTCCCCACCGATCGACGCCCCGACCCCCCCGGCGGGGACGAGCGGCAGGACGCGCTCGGTGCCGTCGCGGCGGTGCACGCGGACCCGCGCCTGGTGGCCGTGACGGAACCAGGTGACCAGCCGCGTCGTCTCGGTGGCCCCGGTCGCGGCGAGCCGCTCCTGGAGCAGGGCGTTGACCAGCGTCGACTTCCCGGCGTTCATCCGTCCGCCGACCGCGACGCGGATGCGCGGCTCGCCCAGGCGCGTGACCAGCCCGTCCACCCGGTCGCGCAGCGCCGGCGTGCGCAGCCGGTCACGGGTGCGGGAGCAGACCTCGATCAGCCGGGCGGTGACCGGGCCGACGGGGCCGGTCATGCGGTGGCGGCGGCGGGACGCTCGGTGAGCAGCTCCACGAGGGCCTGGCGGCCGCGGGAGAGCTGGGACTTGACGGTGTCGACGGGGATGTCGCGGATCTCGGCGATCTCCTTGTAGGACAGGTCGCAGAGCTCGCGCAGCACGACCACCGCGCGGTACTGCGGGGGCAGCTGGGCCAGCGCCCGGTCGACGTCCATCCGGGCGACCACGCCGGCGTCCGCGCCGCGGGACGGCGTGGGCTCGGGCACCGTCTCGGTCGGCTCGGGCGTGCGCTTGCGCCGCCGGACCTCGTCGATCGCCGCGTTGGTGGCGACGCGGTAGAGCCAGGTGCCGACCGCCGAGCGTCCGTCGAACTCGCCGAGCCGCTTCCAGGCCAGGATCATCGTCTCCTGCAGCGCCTCCTGGGCGTCCTGGTCGTGGGCCGTGATGCGCCGGCACACCGCGTAGAGGCGGGGACGGTGTCGCGTCATCAGCTCGGCGAAGGCCGCCTGGTCGCCGCCCGCGGCGAGCACCACGAGCTCGGTGTCGGGCCGCCCGTCCTCCGCGCCTGCCCTGCCCACGGTCCCTCCTCCGGCCTCGTCGGCCACCGGATCACCGCCGGTGACGGCGGCCCGCCCTGTGGACCGTGACGTTACGTTCCGTCAATGGTCGGAGCCACTGTCCTCACTCGAACAGGCTAGCAGCGGTTTCGCAGCGTGATGACGCGGGCGGGGAACACCCAGGGCGACGCGCGCGCTGAGAATGGTGACGGGCACGCTCGTGCCCTCCCCGCCCGCCCGCTCTCCCGAGGAGGAGCCCGCCCGGTGTCCGCCGCGACCGACCGCGAGAGCCCCGTGCAGACGGACCTCGCCGCCCGCGTCGCCGCCCTCGGGCCCGCCGACGAGCACCGGCTGCGGCGACGGATCGCGGGCGCCGAGCGCATCGGCGACGCCGACCGTCGGGCCCGCACGCTGGAGACCATCGCCGGTGACGTCACCGCCGCCGAGGAGCGCCTCACGCGGCGCCGCGCCTCGGTGCCCACCGTCAGCTACCCCGCGGCGCTGCCGATCAGCGAGCGCGTCGACGACATCCGGTCGGCGCTGGAGTCCCACCAGGTCGTCGTCGTCGCGGGCGAGACCGGCTCGGGCAAGACGACGCAGCTCCCCAAGATCGCGCTCGAGCTCGGTCGGGGGGTGCTCGGCACCATCGGGCACACCCAGCCCCGCCGCATCGCCGCGCGCACCGTCGCCGAGCGCGTCGCCGAGGAGCTGGGCACCACCGGCACCGACACCGTCGGCTACCAGGTGCGCTTCACCAGCCGTGCCAGCGAGGACACGCTGGTCAAGCTCATGACCGACGGCATCCTGCTCGCCGAGATCCAGCAGGACCGGCTGCTGCGCCGCTACGACACGCTCATCATCGACGAGGCGCACGAGCGCAGCCTCAACATCGACTTCCTGCTCGGCTACCTCGCCCAGCTGCTGCCGCGCCGCCCTGACCTCAAGGTCGTCATCACCTCGGCGACGATCGACCCCGAGCGCTTCTCCCGGCACTTCGGCGACGCCCCGATCATCGAGGTCTCCGGGCGGACCTTCCCCGTCGAGGTCCGCTACCGCCCGCTGGTCGACCCCGACGACCCCGGCGCCGAACCGCGCGACCAGGTCGACGGCATCGTCGACGCGGTCGACGAGCTGCGGCGCGAGGGCCCCGAGGGCGACGTCCTCGTGTTCCTCTCCGGCGAGCGGGAGATCCGCGACGCCGCCGACGCCCTGCGCGAGCACGCCGAGCAGGCCCACGTCGAGGACCTCGACGTGCTGCCGCTCTACGCCCGGTTGTCCGCCGCCGAGCAGCACCGGGTGTTCGAGCCCGCGCGCGGGGGCCGACGGCGCGTCGTGCTGGCCACCAACGTCGCCGAGACCTCGCTGACCGTCCCCGGCATCCGCTACGTCATCGATCCCGGGCTCGCGCGCATCTCGCGCTACTCGCGGCGCACGAAGGTGCAGCGCCTCCCGATCGAGCCGATCTCCCGGGCCTCGGCCACGCAACGGGCGGGGCGCTGCGGACGCGTCGCGGACGGCATCTGCATCCGGCTCTACGCCGAGGACGACTTCGACGCGCGCCCGGAGTTCACCGACCCGGAGATCCAGCGCACCAACCTGGCCTCGGTGATCCTGCAGATGGCCGGGGCGAAGCTCGGGCCGGTCGAGGAGTTCCCGTTCGTCGACCCGCCCGACCGGCTCGCGGTCCGCGACGGCGTCCGGCTGCTCACCGAGCTCGGCGCGCTGGTCGACGGCGACGCCACGCGCCTCTCGGAGATGGGGCGGCGGCTGGCCCGTCTGCCCGTCGACCCGCGGATCGGGCGGATGGTGCTCGCGGCCGAGGAGCTGGGCTGCCTGCACGAGGTCACGATCATCGCCGCCGGGCTCTCGGCGCAGGACCCGCGCGAGCGTCCCGCGGACAAGACCGAGGAGGCCGACGCCGCGCACTCCCGGTTCACCGACCCGCGCTCGGACTTCCTGTCGTGGGTGCACCTGTGGGAGCACGTGCGGTCCGGGCGACGGGAGCTCTCGTCGAACCAGTTCCGCAAGCGCTGCCAGGCCGAGTTCCTCAACTTCCTGCGCATCCGCGAGTGGCAGGACCTCGCGGCGCAGCTGCGCCAGCTCGAGGACGAGCTGGGCCTGACCCGCAACGAGCCGGGCGCCGAGATCACGAAGGACGTCGCTGATCGCGTCCACCAGGCCCTGCTCACGGGCCTGCTCTCGCAGATCGGGCTGGCGCAGGAGCCCCCGAGACCGAAGCAGGGTGCACCGAAGCCCAAGCGCCGCCCGATCACCGAGTACGAGGGCTCGCGCGGCGCGCGGTTCGCGATCTGGCCGGGCTCGACGCTCGCGAAGCGCCCGCCGACCATGGTCATGGCCGCCGAGCTCGTCGAGACCTCCCGGCTGTGGGCGCGGACCGTGGCCGGCGTCGACCCGGAGTGGGTCGAGGCCGCGGCCGGCGACCTCGTGACCCGGACGTACTCCGAGCCGCGCTGGTCGAAGCGGCGCGGCAGCGCCGTGGCCACCGAGCGGGTGTCGCTGTTCGGGGTCCCGCTGGCCATGGACCGCACCGTCGACTACCACCGGGTCGACCGCGAGGTGTCCCGCGACCTGTTCATCCGCCACGCGCTCGTGCAGGGCGAGTGGAGCACCCGCCACGCCTTCGTGACCCGCAACCGGGAGCGCCTCGAGCAGATCGAGGAGATGGAGCGCCGCGCCCGGCGCGAGCTCGCCGTCGACGACGAGACGATCGTCGCCTTCTACGACGCGCGGGTGCCCGACGACGTCGTGTCGGTGCGGCACTTCGACCGCTGGTGGCAGAAGGCCGGGCGGCGCGACCCGCACCTGCTCGACCTCGACCCCGGCGCGCTGCTGGCCGGGGAGGCCCCGAGCGCCGAGCAGTTCCCGGACACCTGGACCTCGGGCGGGCTGACGCTGCCGCTGTCGTACGCCTACCAGCCGGGTGCCGAGACCGACGGCGTGACGGTGACGGTGCCACTCGCCGTGCTCGGCCAGGTGCGCGCCGAGGACCTCGCCTGGCAGGTGCCGGGGCTGCGCGAGGAGATGCTCACCGCGCTGGTCCGCTCGCTGCCCAAGACGCTGCGCCGCTCGCTGGTGCCCGCGCCGGACTCCGCCCGCGCGCTGCTCGCCCGCCTCGCGCACGACGGGCGCCCGCGGGGCGACGAGCCCCTGCTGCCCGCGCTGTCCGACGCGGTCCGGCGGCTCTCGGGGCTGGACGTGCCCCTCGACGCGTGGAACGTCGCGGGCCTGCCGACACACCTGCGGTTGACGTTCCGGGTGGTCGACGACGCGGGCACCACCGTCGCCGAGGGGCCGGACCTCGGCGCGCTGCGCCGGCGCCACGCCGAGGCGACACGCGCCGCCGTCGCCGCGGTCGCCGACGGGGCCGAGCGCCGCGGGGTGACCTCGTTCGCCGAGATCGGGCCGCTGCCCCGCACCCGCGAGCAGCAGCGCCCCGGCGGCACCGTCACCGCGCACCTCGCACTGGTCGACCGCGGGTCGTCGGTCGACGTGCGGGTGTTCGACTCGCCGCTCGAGGCCCGCGACGCCATGCGCGCCGGCACCCGGCGGCTGCTGCGGCTCGCGGTGCCGTCGCCCGCGAGGTCGCTCGTGCGGTCGCTGGACAACACCGCGGTGCTGCGGCTGCGCGGGGCGATGACCGCGGGCGGCTACCGGGACGTCGCGGCCCTGGCCGAGGACTGCGTCGACGCCGCGGTCGACGCGCTCGTCGCCACCGGCGGCGGGCCGGCCCGGGACCCCGACGCGTTCGAGGCCCTGCGCGCCCACGTCGCGTCGCGGCTGCCGGCGGCCGCGGCCGAGGTGCTCTCGCGCGCCGAGACGGTGCTCGCCGAGGCCGGGCGGGTGGAGCTGGCCCTCGACGAGGTCGCGGCCCGTCCCGGCGGCCTGCTCACCGACGCCGTCGACGACGTGCGCGGGCAACTGCGCACCCTGGTCGGCGACCGGTTCGTCGCCCGCACCCCGGTGGCGCGCCTGCCCGACGTCGCCCGCTACCTGCGCGCGGCGCGTCGGCGGCTGGAGAAGCTCCCGACCGCGCCGCGTCGCGACGCCGAGGCCACCGAGGCCGTGCACCGCGTCGAGGCCACCTACCGCGAGCGCCGGACCCGGGCGGCGGCCGAGCCGCGCACCTTCGACCGCGACGCCTTCGACGCCGTCGGCTGGATGCTCCAGGAGCTGCGCGTCAGCGTCTTCGCCCAGGAGATCGGCACCGCCGGCCCCGTCTCCGAGCAGCGCATCACGAAGGCCCTCGCGGCCCTCTGAGCCCCACGACGCGCGAGCGTTCGGCGGGGGAGAGAATCCGCGCCCGTGGTGAGCGACGCCGAGGAGGCACTGGTCCAGGAGCAGCTCGAGCAGCTCCACGACCACCACGCCGACCAGCACGACGAGGAGGTCGTGTCGATCGCGCTCCCCGCCGCCGACGGCGAGGAGGACGTGTTCGGGCTGGCGGGCACGGCCGTCGACGGGACGCAGTGGACCGTGGGTGACTGCGACCACCGCTTCCCGCTGCAGTCGATCTCGAAGGTCGTCACCTACGCGCTCGCCCTCGAGGACAACGGGCGCGAGGCGACCCTGCGCCACGTCGGCGTCGAGCCCTCGGGGGACCCGTTCAACGCGATCGTCTTCGACGACGAGCACCAGCGACCGCACAACCCGATGATCAACGCGGGCGCGCTCGTCGCCGCCTACCTCGTGCACGGCGACTCGCTCGACGAGAAGGTCGCCCGGATCCTGGCCCGGCTGCGGGCGTTCACCGGCGTCCCCGGTCTGGAGGTGGACGCCGAGCTCCTCGCCGACCAGGTCGCCTCGGCGGACCGCAACCTCGCCATCAGCTACCTGATGCGCTCGCTCGGCATGATCACCGGCAGCATCGAGGACAACCTCGCGGTGTACCTGTCGATGTGCTCGGTGCGGGTGACCACCTGCGAGCTCTCGGTGCTCGGTGCAACGCTCGCCAACGGCGGGATCAACCCGTTGACCGGCGAGCGCGCCCTGGACGCCCGCCACGTCCGCGACGTCGTCAGCGTGATGATGACCTGCGGCATGTACGACGCCGTCGGCGAGTGGACCACCGACGTCGGCATCCCCGCCAAGAGCGGGGTCTCCGGCGGGATCGTCGCCGTCATGCCCGGGCGCCTGGGCCTGGCGACGTTCTCGCCCGGGCTCGACGCGCACGGCAACTCGGTGCGCGGGCAGGCGGTGTTCCGCGAGCTGTCCGCCCGCTACGGCCTGCACATGTTCGCCACGCCCGACCAGACCCGCTTCGGGCGCCTCGGGCGCAGCGGTGGCCCGCGGCTGACGCGGTCGTGACCGGCGTTCAGCGCTTCGGCATGACGACCCACAGCGCCAGGTAGATCACGACCTGCGGGCCCGGGAGCAGGCAGGACAGCACGAACAGCAGCCGCACCACCCCGGGCGACATCCCGAAGCGCTCGGCGAGGCCCGCGCACACCCCCGCGATCACCTTGCCGTGCTGCGGCCTGGTCAGCGTGGCCATGACGTCTCCGATCCCTCTGCCCGCCGGGACGCTCCCGGCGGTCTCCCCCGACACTCCCGCAACGTCCGGGCCCCGGCGTGGGTGCCCGACCCCGGGCTTCCCGGGGGGAACCCCGGTGACGCCGCTCACCACGATGCCGACACCCGTGGCTGAATCGCCGTTTCGACCGCGAGCGACCGTTGGTACCTCGGCCGGGGGTCCGATCGGGCCTGGGATCACTGGGTCGAGGAGGACCGCGTGGCCGACACAACACGCACCGGAGTGGCCGTCGTCGGACTCGGTGGCGCGGTGGCCACCACCGCGGTGGCGGGCGTCGAGATGATGAAGCTCGGCGTCATGGGCCTGGACGGCCTACCCCTCGCGGACGCCGAGGGCCTCGTGCCCTACACCTCGCTGGTGTTCGCCGGCTGGGACGTCGACGGCGACGACCTCGCCAAGGCCGCGCACGGGCACCGGGTGCTCGACCCGCGCCAGATCGAGCTCGCGGGTCCCGCCCTCGCGGGGATCGAGCCGTGGCCGGCCGTCGCCGACCCGGACTACTGCCGCAACGCCCGCGGCACCAACCTCGTCGCGGTGACGTCCCTGCGCGACCGCGTCGCGCGCATCGCCGAGGACCTGCGGCGCTTCCGCCACGAGCAGCACCTCGACCACCTCGTCGTCGTCAACCTGGCCTCGACCGAGCGCTGGCCGGACCTGACCCTGCCCGCGCTGGCCACCGTCGAGGGCTTCGAGGAGGCGCTGGACGGCGACGACACCTCGATCACCCCGGGCATGCTCTACGCCTACGCGGCGATCACCGAGGGCTGCCCGTACGTCAACTTCACCCCGAGCGCGTCCGCCGACGTGCCCGCCCTGCAGGAGTTCGCCCTCCGGCGCGGCGTGCCGGTGGCCGGCAAGGACGGCAAGACCGGCCAGACGATGATGAAGACGGTGCTGGCGCCGGCGTTCCGCTCGCGCGCCCTGACCGTCGACGGCTGGTACTCCACCAACATCCTCGGCAACCGCGACGGGGAGATCCTCGACGACCCCGCCTCGCTGTCCAGTAAGATCAACACCAAGGGCTCGGTGCTCGACGACATCCTCGGCTACAAGGTCGACGACCACGTCGTGCGCATCGACTACTACCGCCCGCGCGGGGACGAGAAGGAGGCCTGGGACAACATCGACCTGGTCGGTTTCCTCGGCCAGCGGATGCAGGTCAAGGTCGACTTCATGTGCCGCGACTCGGTGCTCGCCGCGCCCCTGGTGCTCGAGCTCGTCCGGCTCGTCGTCGAGGCCCATCGCCGCGGCGAGGGCGGGGCGCAGGAGCAGCTGGGTTACTTCTTCAAGGCGCCGGTCACCCGCGACGGCTCGCGCCCGGAGCACGCCCTGCACGTGCAGGAGAAGGTGCTGCGGGAGTGGATCGGCGCAGGCGCGCGGTGACGGCCGGGGTGTCGGGCGGCGTCCTGCCCGCGCCGACCGCGCGCTACGCCGCGGTCCCGGGCCTGCTGCGCGAGGTCGGCGACCTCAAGCGGGTCCGGACCGCGGACGCCGACGGGTCGATGGCCGCCCGGGCGTTCACCCGCGCCTGGGCGGCCCTGGTCGACGGCGCCGACCCCGTCGCGGTGGCCGACGCCGAGACCGCCGCCGCCGTGGCGGGCGCCCGGCTGGCCGGGATCGACGCGGCCGTCCTCGCCGGCGCAGGGCTCGCCGACGACGAGGCCCGCACCGTGCTGGACCGCGCGATCGACGAGGTCGCCGACGGTGTGCTGCACCCGACGACGCTGGCGCGGCTGCACGCGGCGCCGCCGCCGGCGTCGGCCACCACGGCGCCACCGGTGTTCGTCGCGGCGCTGCGCCGCCAGCCGCGGGCGGGGGCGACGGCCCCGGGTCGGGCCCGGCTGATCGTCGAGCCGCCCGAGGACCACGGCGAGCACTGCTGGGCCGTCGCGGTGTACGGCGCGCTGCTGGCCGAGGACCACGGCGCCGACCGGGGCGACGCGTTCCTGCTCGGGCTCGCCCACCACCTGCACAACGCCGTGCTGCCCGACGCCGGGTTCGCCGGCGAGACGCTGCTGGGCGAGCACCTCGACGCCGTGGTCGAGCGCCTCACCGAACGGGAGCTGGCGACGCTGCCGCACGCGCTCGCCGACCGGGTCCGCGGGCTGCTCGCGGCGCGCGCCGACGCCGACACCGCGCTGGGGGCGACGTTCCACGCCGCCGACGTGCTGGACCGCGTGCTGCAGGTGCACCACCACGCCCGCGCGGCGGCGTTCACCGCCCGCGAGGCGCTCGTCGACCTCGAGCTCGTGCACGCCTCGCCCGTGCAGGCGCACCAGAACGCCGTCCTCGACGCGGCGGGGCTGCTGCCGTGAGCGGGGACTCCGCACGCCTAGGAGCAGCGAACAGCGCGTTCGCTGCGTCCGGGACACCGCTGCGCAGCCCGGTGACCGGGGCCGAGCTGCACGCCGACACGCCCCACAGCCTGTCCGACGGCACCACGCGCTGGCCGGTGTTCGAGGGGGTCCCGTACCTGCGGGCGGGGCGCGAGGCGGTGCGCGACCAGGCGCTCACCGCCCTCGACGACGGCCGCGAGCGCGACGCCGCGGCCGTGCTGCTCGCCGACAACGACGACTGGTGGGACCAGCCCCCGCCGCCGGCCGAGCAGCTGCGCGCCGTCCTCGACGCCACCACGCTGCGCGAGGCCGTCACGGGCCTGGGGCTCGGGCGCGTCGGCGACTACTTCCTCCACCGCGACCACGACCCCTCGGGGCTCGCGGTGCTCGCCCTCACCGCCGCGCACCCGCCGGCCGGGCGCCCGGTGCTCGACCTCGCCTGCGGCGCCGGGCACCTGCTGCGCCGGCTCGCCCAGCACGGCGAGGGGCCCCTGACCGGCGTCGACGTCGTGTTCGCCAAGCTCTGGCTCGCGCGCCGGTTCGTCGTCCCCGCCGCCGTCGCCCTCGTCTGCGCGGACCTCACGCACCCGTGGCCGGTGCCGGCGGCCGGAGACACCTACGTCGCGGTGCACGACGTCCTCTACTTCCTCGACGACCCCGCCGTCGTGCTCGCCACCGCCGCGGAGCACGCCGGGGCCGGCGGTGCCGTCGTGGCCGCGCACTGCCACAACACCGGCCAACCCGGGCACCCGCGCCCGCCCGAGGGCTGGGCGGCGCTGCTGCCCGGGTCAACCTGCTACGCCGAGGAGGAGCTCACCGCGGCCACCCTGGAGCGCCGGCTGCCGCGGGCCGCGGGCGCCGAGGACCTGGGCGACACCGAGGCGGTGGCGCTGGTCCGCGACCTCACCGGCTTCGGGCCCGACGTCGCCCTGCTCGACCCCGCCACGGACGCCGACCTGCGCCCCAACCCGCTCTACGCCGAGGGGCAGCGGCGCTGGCCCAACGACGTGTGGGGCACCGAGTACGGCCCGCGCGCGGCGACCTACCTGCCCGAGCGCTGGCCCGACCCGCTGCCCGACGACGCCGTCGCGCGGCGTCTGCTCGTCGACCTCCCGGGGGGCTGGTGATGATCGGCTGGGGCGTGGTCGGCGCCGGGTGGGTGGCCCGCGACTTCGTGCTCCCCGCGATCGCCGCTGCCCGGGACGCCCACCTCGTCGGCGTCCACGACCGCGACCCGGCGGCGCTGCACGGGATCACCCCGACGTTCGAGCGGCTCGAGGACCTGCTCGCCGCCCCGGGCCTCGACGCGGTCTACGTGGCCACGCCCAACCACGCGCACGCGCCCGTCGTGCAGGCGGTCGCCGCGGCCGGCGTCCCGGTGCTGTGCGAGAAACCGCTGGCGAACGACGTGCCCACGGCCAAGGAGATGGTGGCCGCGACGGCGGGACTGCTCGCGGGCACCGCCTTCGACCAGCGCTTCCACCCCGCCCACGAGGCGATCGCCGCGATGGTCGCGCACGGCGAGCTCGGCGTCGTCACCACCGTCCGGATCGTCTACGGCTGCTGGCTCCCGCCCGACTGGGCCAGCCCGGTCGGGAGACGGAGCGCCGCCGGGCTCGACCCGGAGGCGCGACGGCGCGACAACTGGCGCGTGGACCCGGCGCGCGCCGGCGGCGGCGCGATGATCGACCTCGCCCCGCACGGCATCGACCTCACCGGCCGCATCCTCGGCGAGGACCTCGTCGACCTCGTCGCCCTCACCGCGACCCGGGTGCACGACTACGCCGACCCCGCCGCGGACGACACCGCCGTCCTGGCGGGCCGCACGGCGAGCGGGACGTTGCTGTCACACCACGTCAGCTTCTCCACCGCGGACCCGCTGCCGCGGCGGCGGTTGGAGGTCGTCGGCACCCGCGCACAACTGGTCGCCGAGGACACCCTCGGCCAGGACCCGGGCGGCACGCTGACGCGCATCGACGCCGTCACCGGCGCGGCCGCGCCGGTGCCCTTCGACACCGGGGCCGGCCCCTTCATCCGCCAGCTCGCCGCCTTCGGCGCCGCCGTCCGCGCTGTGGCGCCGTGGCCCTACCCGCTCGACCGCGACCTCGCCCTGCACGCCCTGCTGATGGAGGCGGCATGCCCCTGAGCCCCTGGTCCTGCACGAACTGCGGCCACTGGCAACGCTGGTTCGCCGTGCCGCCGCAGTGCCCGGTGTGTGTCGACGTCCGCAACGCCCTGCCCGAGGACGGCTGGGAGTTCCGGTCGTTCGCCGACCTCGCCGCCGGCCGCGAGGCCCGCTGGCAGGAGGTGACGCCCGGCGTCACCGGGTTCTGGTGCGAGCCGCAGGTCGGTCTCGGCACGTGCGGCTGGGTGATCGAGACCGAGTCCCCGGGGGGTGGCACGAGCCTCGTCGGCTGGGAGGCCGCGGGCCTCTACCCGCCGGCCGCGATCGCCGAGCTGCGCCGCCGCGGCGGGCTCGCCGCGCTCGCGTCGAGCCACGTCCACGGGTACGGCGCGCTGTTCCAGCTGCAGGACGAGCTGGACCCGCCGGTGCTCGCGATCGGGGTCCGCGACCTGGAGTGGACGAAGGCCTTCCGCGTCACCTGGCCCCTCGACGAGCGCCACGAGTTCGCACCCGGGCTCGTCGCGCACCGCACGGGCGGGCACTTCGACGGCCACATGGTCCTGCACGACGAGCGCCGCGGGATCCTCTTCTGCGGCGACATGCTCAAGGCGAGCTTCGACGTCGACGGGCGCCCGGTCGGCCTGTCGGCACACAAGGCGTTCCACGCGCAGATCCCGCTGTCGCACCAGGAGATCCGCGACGCCGCCGCGGTGATCGAGCGCCTCGAGTTCGACGCGGTCGCCACCCCGTTCGAGTACGCGGCGGGCATCTCGACCAAGCACGTCCTCGCGCTCTACGACCGTCTGCTCGCCGACCAGCCGGTGGCCGGGCCGATCACCCTGGAGGAGCTCACGTGACGGCCGCCGCCGAGACGTACGACCGCGTCACCGCCGACCTGGACGCGGCGCTGCCGCCCGGCGACGTCGGTGACGCCGAGGTCAGCGGGGCCGACCGGACCGGGGTCGCGGTCGTGACCGCCGACTACGCCGACCCGTCCGGGCAGTGGCCGCGCAGCGCCGCCTTCGGCTACGGCCTGTCCACCGCGCGGGCGCGCGTCGCCGCGCACGCCGAGCTGGCCGAGGAGATGCTGCTGACCCGGCGGCTGCGCGAGCTGGCAGCGGTGCGCGGCTCCTACACCGAGCTGCGCTCCGCCCGCGGGGACGACCGCGTCGTCGACCCCGTGTCCCTCGTGCTGCCCGCGGGCACCGCCTACGACCCCGACCAGCCGCGCTGGTGGCTGCCCACGACGCGCTGGCGCACCGGCGAGGAGGTGCTGGTCCCCGCGGAGTTCGCCGGGGCGTACCCCGTCGACGTCGCGTGGCAGCCGGTCGACGAGCAGCTGATCACCGTCATCACCAACGGGTGCGGTGCCGGTGACACCGTCGAGCGGGCCGTCGGGCACGCGCTCGGCGAGCTGCTGCAGCGCGACGGCAACACCACCGCGTTCCGGGCGATGGACCGCGGCATCGTCATCGACACCGACGGTGTGGCCGACCCGGACACGCGTCGCCTGCTCGACCACCTCGCCGCCGTCGGCATCACGGTGATCCCCAAGCTCGCGGCCACGGACTTCGGTGTCACGGTCCTGCACGTCGTCGGGTACGACACGGACCCGGACGACGCGCCGCACCCCATCGCCGTCACCGCGTGCGGCGAGGCCGCGCACGCCGACCGGGAGGCCGCGCTGCAGAAGGCGCTGCTGGAGTTCTGCGCGGCGCGGGTGCGCAAGCTCGTGGCGCACGGCGACCTGGACACGGTGCGCCCGCTGCTCGACGCCGCCTACTGGGAGCGCGAGCTGGCGCACCCGCTGGGCACCGAGGAGCGCCGGGCGTTCGAGGCGATGGCCGACTGGGCGGGGCGTTCGGGGGCCGAGCTGCGCGACCTGCTCGCCCCGAGCGTGCTGGCGCACCGGGAGACCGTGGCGTTCACCGACCTCCCGCACACGCCAGGGCTCGACGATCCACCGGCCGTGCTCGACGACCTGCTCGCGCGCCTCGACGGCTTCGACGTGCTCACCGTCGTCGCCGACACGGGCTCGGCGGCCGCGGTGAAGGTGATCGTGCCGGGGCTGGAGGCCGAGACCA
>Ga0196958_10000153_pt1 | contig 23290 bp, 24 predicted proteins | sample S1v_10metaG_FD_148654 | JGI IMG/M metagenome (GOLD analysis project Ga0196958, IMG submission 148654) | Soil microbial communities from Anza Borrego desert, Southern California, United States - S1+v_10 | ecosystem: Environmental > Terrestrial > Soil > Desert | place: USA: California | collected... | reverse complement strand
CCGCGCCGAGGTCTACCGGAGGGGACGATGACCTCACCCGATCCAAGCGCGACCCGGCGCTCCGGCCCGGCGCTGCCGGCGTCGGCTGGCGCGACCTGCCAGGCCTGATCACACACCGCGTGGCCCATGGCACCCGCCGACCGGTGCAGCCCCGGTGACATCGATCCACCACACCGAACCCACCTGTTGTGACTCAACAGGAACCCACGTCCAGAAAGGAGCATGGCCCGACACTGCCCGTGTGCAGTGCCCGTTCGACCTACATCCGCTGAGCAGCAACGACACCGAAGGAGCACGAAATGAACCTCAACGCCGCGATCAAGCTGGTGGCCGACGACACCCGCGAGAACACCGACCCCTCGATGGACGACCGCGCGGCGATCGCCAGCGCCCGCACGATCACCCCCGCGGACCTGGAAGTGGTGGACAACGCGACGGTCCGCGAGGCCTACCAGATCGTGATGGCCGCCAGCGCGGACGACGTGGCCCGCGCCCTGCGGTAACGCCCACAGCAGCACGAACCTCCTGACCCGACTCACGAAGTGACAGGACAACGAAAGCCCCCGGCCTGCCCAGGCCGGGGGCTTTCGTGCGTTCAGGGCCCTTATCGCGTCGTCGGCGCCGAACCGCCGGGCTCGCCCCACGGCTGGGACAGCCGCCGCGTCAGCTGGCCGAGTCGTCCGGTTCGATCACCACCGCCGCGACGATCGGCGCAGGCGCCCGCAGCGGTCGCAGGACCGCGTCGGTGGGCACCTCGATCACGATCCCGGCGACGGCCTGGACGTCGCCGCTGAGCGCCTCCTCAGCAATGGCGCGCCGCCAGCCCCACGGGGTTGTCCTCGACCATCGCCGCGTCTCACGCGTCGGCCAGCACCGGCTGATCCGGTGCGTCCACGCTCGTCACCACCACGGCGTAGAGCCTCATCGCGGTCTCCTGTCGATGGTGGAAGATCAAAGGCGGTGTTCACCTGATGAGGTGTCAGTTTTCCCGGGTTTTACTATTGGTGAAACGCCCGGTTTGGTTGGCGGCTTCGCGTAAAAGATCTTCGAGATCAGTGCCGTGGACCCATCTGTTGTTGAGCAGGTCGGCAGTCCAGGCCAGAAGTTCGCGGTGGCTGGTGGGAAGACGGACGTCATGAAGGGCGCCTTGGTCAGGGCCGCACTCGTTGTGGCCAAGGGCCCAGTAAGAGCGCGGTGGGCGCTGCTCGAGGTAGCTTTCGGCGGTGTGGTCTTTGTTCTCGTGGTCAAGGAACGCAAGGGCGGACTGAATGTTGACCCAGAGCCACGCGTCCTCGGGTTGGACGGGGAAGCTGCAGATTCCGCAGCGCAGTTGTCCGAAATCGCTCGTAGTGGAACTAGGTGCTGCGGCGATGTGCGGTGGCGGTGCGGCCGCCCATGGATCGTCGTCGGCCTCGTCCCAGCTGATGGGGAGGGGATCGGGCCAGTCGATGTCGGCGAGGCCGGTCGTGAAGAGGTCGCGGTTCAGTACGCGCAGGAACAGAGTGCGGGTCATGGCCGCGAGCTCGAGTCCGGCCTTGGGACCGAAGGGTTTGATCTCGTAGGTGGGGTTGAGGGCCTGTTGGGCGTAGGACTCAAATCGGTTGACCGCGTGGGCGGTCATGTTTGTCTCGGGCGCTTGAGGGTTGCGTCGCGCAGCCGCGGCGGCGTCACGTGCTGAACGCCAGGCCAGGTTGTAGAGCTGTGACAGCGGGCGGATGCGGGCGACCGCGTAGGCAGCCTCGACTAACTTGTCCCAGTGATTCTCCGGGACCTGTGGAAGGTTGTGCTCCTCGAGCAGAACAGCGAGATAGCGAAGCGTTTCCTCGGCAAGTAGTTCGACAACGAGTTCCTGCATCTGGGCTTGCCGTGCAGCAGTGAGTTGGGCCGGGTCGAGCCGTCCGTTTAGCTCATCCCGGACGCTGGCTGCTGCCGTGTCAAGGCTATGGCCGAAGGGGGTGTAGTGGATCGCGCGGTAAGGGTAGTAGTTGCCAGCGCGGGCAACACGCTGAATGTGCTCCTCCGCGTTCAAGTCGGCTTCCTTGATCGCCGCCATCGCGACGTCGAACGTGGCGGGCTCCCAGACGACACTGTTGATTGGGGTATCCGGATGGATGCGGATCAAGTCGGCTCGCAGCACTTCAGCAAGCACTGTGCCAGCTTGGTTGTCCCGAGGATGTAGCGGATCGACCCAGTCCTGCAATGGACTGATCGGAGCTGGTCGCGGCGCATAGCGCAACAGCGCCAGGGCGGCCACCTCCGTCCGGACTGACGCTTCAGGAATATCGGCATCAGGTAGTAGCTCGATCGCGTAGTCGCTGTGCAGCACCGCGAGCTGCGCGTCCCGGTGCAACTGCTGCAACCGGTGAACGTTCCGCTGAGTTGCGGTGCGGGCTCGTCGTAGCTGCGCGGCGTGGATCTGGTTCGAGTCCACGAGGCTTGTGACCTTGTCCTTCAGCGACTGGTCGCATTCCACGCAGACTGGCTCCTCCCCCGCCACTACCCGCTCCAACGCAGTGCGCGAGGTCAACGACAACGCCCCGCCGCAGTCCGGACAGGTCCGCCCGGGCAACGTCGCGCGTACCGATGCCGCGGCGACCACGAATGGTCTGCCCAGCTCAGATTGCATGGCGATGTAACTGGTCCGCTCCGCCCAGGAAATCCGACCGGTCTCCGGCTCGATGCTCTCTAAATTCCAGTAGCGTCGGCCGATCTCGACCAGCTCGCTAGCTGCGCCGTCAAGCGGCGTCACGACGAGAGCTACCTCGACGGTGGATGCATTGTCGGTCATTGAATCACCACAAACAGGGGAGAGTGGATGTCTGCGTCTCCGGGCGTGATGCTGGAACAGGCACGAACGAGGCGGCGGAGATCACGGACGGTTCAGAACTGGGTGGTACGCCCGAGCCGACCGAACAGGGTCGTTCTCTCGGCTGTAGCGGATTGGCGCTGCCCGGATTGATATCCCATCGGCAAACCATTACCACGTGGGACGGAGCTCCGGTGCGACTCGCTACCGTGCGATAGCTGCCTGCGTCAGTCGTTGCCGCAGGTCGCGAAGCGCTGTTTGTTGTTCGCGGGCGTCACCGTCGTTCGCCTCGATCGCGTCCGCGATGTCGAGGAGAGCCAGGAGGTCGCTTCGGGACACTCGCACCTCGTCGGGCAGTTTCCCGCCGGGCGAGAGCTCGATTCGTAACGCGACCAGCATGTCGGTGTCCTGAACGGGGGCGATACCGAGCACCGGCGTGTCGTCGGCGACGCCGGCTCGGCGGGCGTGATCGACGAAGGCAGCTACCTCGGCGAACGGCATCGAATTCTCAGGTGAGGGAAGATCAATCTCCAGGTGAGCAGGCATCTCCAAAGCCTACGATTCTCGGCCGTCACGGTCAGAGTGCCGATGCGTCGTGTCGCGGCCTTGTTGCGAACACCTGGGGAGAATCAGCCTGCCGTCGTTTTCAGATCGGCTTCGAACCCTGCCGAGTGCCGCGACGGTGGCAATCAGGTCCTGGCCATGCGCGTGGCGAGTTCGTCGGCGTTGGGCGTCCAGGCGCCGCGCTGGGCGTCGATGTTGTCCAGGCGGCGGTGGGTGCCTTCCTTGCTGGGTTTGAGGTAGCGCTGGAGGGTGCGGCGGTCTTCGTGGCCGGAGAGGTTCATCAGGTCGGCTTCGGTGGCGCCGTCTTCTCCGGCGTGGGTGAGGCGGGAGTGGCGCAGGTCGTGCAGGTCCCAGCCGCCGGTCGCGGTGCCGAGGTGGCGTTCGGCGGTGCGGTAGGTCATGCGCCGGCGGCGGCTGACGGAGTCGACGTCGCGGGCGGGGATGGTGCCGTCGTCGGGGGCGAGGCGGGTGGACAGGAAGACCGGGCCGCTGCTGCGGCGGCCGATGAGCTGGCCGAGCATGCGGGCGGTGCGGATGTCGTAGAGCAGGTCGTCGGCCTTGCCGCCTTTGCGGATGGTGCGGGCGCGGCGGTTCGCGCGGTCGAGGTGTTCGATGTCGAGTCGGAGGACTTCTTCGGCGCGGGCGGCGGTGGCGTAGAGCATCGACCAGAGCGTGCGGTCCTCGAGCGGCAGCCGCTTGTCGGCAACGAGGCGGTCGATCCGCTCGCGGTCGCGGACCCGGGTGTCGTCGGGTTTGGGCTGGGGCTGGCGGGTGAGCCCGGCTAGCACCGCGGCCGCGTCGTCGAGCCAGTCCTGGTCGCCGAAGTAGGCCAGGGCGCTGGCGACCGCGGCGCGTTTGGCGTTGAACGTCGCCGGCGCCGCGCCGCGCCACGCGGTGCGGATGTTGGTGTGCAGCCGTTCGCGGCCGCCGCCGTCGACGGCGAGCTCGCCCAGGTGGCTGATTCCGGCGAACGCGGTCGGCAGCGCGGAGGTGTAGGCGCGGACGGTTTCCGGTGAGGTGATCCGGCCGGACCGGCCGCGGCGCCCGGCGAGGTGCCGCAGGAACGACGCGAGCGCCTCGGCCGTCGGCACGCCGGACACCGTCTCCCCCGCGCCGGCGGCGTCGGTGTTCGTGACGGCGGTCAGGTGCCGGTCGGTGCCCATCAAGACCTCGTTTCCCTACTTGTCAGATAACACACGCGAAAGGGGTACGGCCCACGAAGGCGTTCCCGCAGGAGACGATCCGCCACTTGTCAGATAATACGTCATTATCTGACAAGAATGCGCACGCTGTCTCGTCAGCTCGGGGACCCACCGGAATACGAAGGTGCAGACGCTGGGCGCGATTGACAGGTATCCCGTGGTGTCCGGCTGGCCAGTGCGGCGAAGTCGGCGTGGGCCTGTGCGACGGCGTCGGGCGGTTGGGGAAGCCCCAGGTGTCGTCACATCAGCGAGAGCTGCTCGGCGTCGGGAAATTCGAAGAAGGCGACACGTTCGGCGGCGACCAGTCCTGTGTCGATGAGGCGCGCGGCTTCCCGAGCGTTCAGCACGAACACGACAACATCGCGCGGCAGACGGCGCAGCGACAACGGGCTAGGACGGAGCACGCCGTAGAGCTGGTTGCGGACGTAGACCGCCGTGCCGAACGCGAACTCGGCCGTCGGCGCAGCTGCGGAGAAGGAGGTCGTCTTGGTGCGTTCCTTCAGCCACACGTATTCGGTGACCTTGTCGCGTAGTTCGAGCTGACGACTTTCGGAGAGTTCGGCGTGCCACCGGGCGCTGGCGCTGGCCTCGATCTTTTCGAGGCGCAGGCGCCGTTGCTCGGCGGCCTGCTCCGCCGCGAGTCGCTCTCGTTCCGCGGCTTGCCGCTGTCGTTCTTCCTCTTCCCAGCGCAGCCGGTCGCGCTCTGCTTGAATCGCCCATCGCCGCTGCTGTTCGGCGTGCCGCTGCGCGCGTTCTTTCTCCAGCCGGATTCGTTCGGCCTCGCGTTCGATCTCACGCTGCCGCTCCTCGGCCTTCCGCCGCGCCTCGGCTTCCTCCTGTTGCCGCTGTTTCCACGCCTCTTGCCGTTGGCGCATCACCTCGTGGCGTTCTTCGGCGTCGATACTCACGTGACTGGTCCAGAGTGCTTGGCGCCGCGAGTAGCTGGCGGCGTTGATCCGGATCCGCCGGTAGCGGGGCAGCACTTCGTGGAATACCGCTGTCTCGTCCTGCACCCGGTGGATGAAATTGGCCAAGGCTTGGCGCCGGGTCATACCCCACGAGCCCACCCCGAAGAAGAACTCTGCGGCGCCGTCGACGACCACAACAGCGCCGGCGTCCTCGGTCACCCGGATGGACGGCACGACCCCGAGCCACGGCGGCCAGGCCGGACTGACCCAGCACACCTCGACGTCGTCGGCCTGATAGCGGATGGTGCGATACCGGATGTCGTCGTCGGTGATCGGCGAGAGCTGAGCTTCCCACGCGATCCGGCGGGTCCGGTCCGGCGACGTGGCGAGTACGTCGGCACGCCAAGCGCCATCCGGGCCTGTGACCTCGAGTTCGGCGGACCAGCCGGTCTCCCGCACGGCGGTGGCCAAAGCGAGTTTCAGCTGGTGGTGTTCCAGGGATTCGTTTAGCCAGGCGCAGTCGGGCGGACGGCCAGGGTTGTGGGCGAAGTAGCGCAGGCCTCGGGGAGACACTTTGGCGTGCATGCCGTGCCCGCATTCCCGGCAGCGCAGCGCGACCCGGGGTCGCGCCTTGTGCACCAGGTCCCAGGCCAAGTCACAACCAAGGTCGGGCAGCGTCGCGTCGACGCGCCCGGTATCAGGGTGGATGGCGGAGAACGTCATCAGCTGCCCTGTGGCGGGTCGCCGTCGGGGTGCCGGTCTATCCAGGACAGCCCACCCAGGTCGAGCTGGTTTTGCGCGCGGGTGACCGCAACGTAGGCCAGGCGGGCTTCCTCAGGTTCGATCTTGCCGGGCAGCGAGTTGCCGGCCAGGTCGACTCCCTCGGGATCGGCCGGTTCTGGGAAGTCGGCGGCGATGCGCACCCGGGCCCATTCACGACCTTTGGCGGCATGGGCGGTGGACACAGTGACCTCGGCGTCGGTTTCAGCGCTGAGCTGGCTGAGAGTCGCCAGCACGACGTCCACGCCGTGCTCGTCGATGACGTCGACGAACGCGACCAGATCCCGGCCGTCGGGGTCCCACTCGACATACTCCTGAACCTCACCCCAGGTGGAGAACAGCACCAGATCGCGGTGGTCGGTGCGCTGCCCGGCCTGTAGTTTCTGCGCGGCCACGGCCAAGTCCTTGAGCTGCTCGGCACGCCCGGCGAGTGCGACGCGGCGTCCATCTGCCAGCAGCGCGAGGATCTCGGCTATCGCGCCGCCGTTGGTCCGGCACAGAATCGCGTCGGGGGTGCCGGTCAGTGGCTGCAGGCTGCTGGTCACGTGCGGGGATCCGGTAAGGCGGATCGGGGCGTCGGCGATCGTGAGCCACCGGTTGGCCTCATCGGCGATCGCCGGACCAAACCGGAACGAGTGCGACAGAGCCAGCTGACGACCGGCGAAGCCGGTCATCACGTCGCGGGCGCCGCGCCAGCCGTAGATCGCCTGGGCGGAATCACCGACCATGACCAGCTGCGCATGCGTGTCCTGGGCGAGGAAGACCTGCTCGACCGCGGGATTGGTGTCCTGTGCCTCGTCCAAGAACAGGAACTCGCCATGAATTTTGGGGCGGGTCAGCGCCCACATCTTCAGGAAGTGGTCCGGTTTGAACGGAACCTTTCCGCGGTCGGGGGTCTGCAGGTCGGCCCACATGCGCTCGGCGATCGGCAGCACGAGCTCGGTGAGCTGGGCATGCTCATGCTCGGCGGTGATGCCTTTCTGCCAGCGCACGTGCTGGCGTCCCAGGATGTCGTCGGCGGAGTAGCAGTACTGCAGTACCGTTTCCCGCGCGATCGAGCACAACGACATCGGCTTCAGGTTTCTGGCGCCGATGGTGACCTGCATCGTGATGCCCAGCAGTTGCGCCAGCTTCGCCGTCGACATCCGCGGCAGCTTCAAGCGTTCGGCGAACTGGTGCCCGACAGCCTTGAACGCCAGCTTGTGCGCGGTCGAGCAGCGAACGTTGCCGCCGAACTTCCGCTCAGCCTCGGCCGCGATGGCCTTGTTAAACGCGATGTAGCGGCCCTGCCAGCGGGTGGCGTTCCCCAGCATCGTCAGCGTGGTTGTCTTTCCGGTCCCTGCACCCGCCTGCAGCACCAGATGGTCGCCACAGCGGAACGCGGCGACCGCGGCGTCCTGCTCCGGCGTCGGACGTCGTGACGACATCGCGCTCCCTCCCCTGAAACGATGAGCGAGCACACGATCACACAGGGGTACGACAATTTCGGCGGCCCGGTGCTGGGCCCTTATCCGGATACCGGTTCGGAGGCTGCGGCGTGCTGGTGCGGATCTCGCGGCCAGGGCGATGGCCTCCAGCTACTGACAAGTGGACGAGCGAGCCACGTCCACACCTGAGGCTAGGGCCCGTCCAGACTCTTGACCCGGCGCCGCAGGGTGCCTGCCATCGTCGTCCGAGCGCGTAGCGGTTGATGCTGCTCCGCACGATTACGAGTCGTGAAGTGGATGAGTAAGTCGAAGACCGGGTGGGCGCGACGACGGTGGCGGGACCGCGGGGGCACGTGGTGGTGGGCGATCGTGGTCATCGTCGTCCCGGTCGCGCTGATCGCGGCCGCGGCGGTCACTGCGCTGCTGTTGTTCATCGATCCGGGCGGCGACGCGAAGAACAGGATCGAGCTGATCAAGGTCGGGCTCACGGTCGGGGCCGGTACTGGCGGTGTGGTCGCGCTGGTGCTCACCGGGCGCCGGCAGTGGTCCACCGAGCACGACGCGACCGAACGGCGGCTCACCGAGCTGTACGTCAAGGCGGTCGAGCAGCTCGGGTCCGACAAACCCGCGGTCCGTCACGGCGGGCTGTACGCGCTCGAGCGCGTCGCCCAGGACAACCCCGATCACCGTCAGGTCGTGGTCGATGTGATCTGCGCCTACCTGCGCGCCCCATTCCAGCTACCCGGTGCACCCCGCCCCCGGAGCCAGCCTGGGATCCACCGCCCCTTGGCTCGCAAGGGAGCCTCCCGGCAGCGCGCCGCGAAGGGGAACCAACCCGAGCCCCCTGCAGTGGCCGAACTCAACGACGACGCCCGGCAGGAGCGGGAGGTCCGCCTCACGGCTCAGCGCATCCTCGGCGCGCATCTAAAGCCGGGCAGCGACCCGAAGCATCCCGCGAAGACCTTCTGGAAAGACATCAACCTCGATCTCACTGGTGCCACACTCATCGACTTCGACCTTGTTGCCTGCCAGATCAGCGAAGCCAGATTCACCAAAGCGATCTTCGCCAGCGACGCCGGGTTCACCCAAGCGACCTTCACCGGCGACGCCGAGTTCGGCGAGGCGACCTTCGCCGGCGACGCCGGGTTCACCCTAGCGACCTTCACCGGCGACGCCGAGTTCGGCGAGGCGACCTTCACCAGCGATGCCTGGTTCGGCGAGGCGACCTTCACCGGCGATGCCTGGTTCGGCGAGGCGACCTTCACCAGCGATGCCTGGTTCGACAGAGCGACCTTCACCAGCGACGCCTGGTTCGACAAGGCGACCTTCACCAGCCACGCCGGGTTCACCCAAGCGACCTTCACCGGCGTCGCCTGGTTCCGCAAGGCGACCTTCACCGGCGGCGCCGGGTTCCGCAAGGCGACGTTCGACGTAGTGTCTGAGGCTTCTGGGGCGCGTATCCGCATGGACGCAATGGGGGATTCATCCTGGCCACTGGGATGGACTGCCGAAGTGCCAGCTGATGTAAAGCAGGTGTGGGCACGGCTCGTGCCCGTGCCGGTCGTCCTTGCCTTACGAGGTGAAGCCACAGCCGGTCAAGCCAGCAAAAACGACGCCACCAGGTGACGCGCTACCGCGCTCGTCCGGCGTGGCGGGCGCGGGCTTCTTCGGCGGTGCGCTGGGCGGCGTCGGCCGACGGGCGGGCGTAGCGGGCGACGCTGCGGATGTCCTGGTGCCCGGATTTGACCATGAGGTGGGTGACGTCCTGGCCGTCTTCGGCGTTGTGCGTCAAACCGGAATGCCGCAGGTCGTGCGGGGTCCAGCCGCCGGTGGCGTTCTTCAGTGCTTTGAGGGCGGCGTCGTAGCCGTAGCGGCCGCGGCCGGTGTCCGGGTCGAGGTCGGCCGGGCGGACGGTGCCCTTCGCGGAGCCTTTCGCGGCGCGGATGGTGAGGAAGAGCGGGCCTCGGGTGCGGGTGCCGAGGTAGCGGGCGAGCAGGCGGGCGGCGAGTCCGCCGCGGTCCCAGGTGACGATGTCCGGCGCGCTGCCCTTGCGGACGACGCCGGCGCGGGAGTTGCGCAGGTCGAGGTCCTCGACGTCGAGGGCGAGGATCTCTTCGGCGCGGGCGGTGGTCTCGTACAGCAGCGCCCACAGCACACGGTCGCGCAGCGGGTGGCGGGTGTCGCGCAGGAGCCGGTCGATCTCGGCGCGCGGCCGCGCCCGCGGGACCGGTTTGGGTTGCGGGGTGCGGGTGAGGCCGGCGAGCGGGTCGGTGGTGATCCAGCCGCGGTCGCGGCAGAAGCCGGTGAAGGCGGCGATCGCGGCGCGCTTGGCGTTGAACGTCGCCGGCGCGGCGCTCCCCCACCGTCCGGTGACCGCGGTCCGGAGGGCGGCGGCGCCCGGCTCGGTGTCGAGCTCGGCGACCGGGGCGGCCGGGTCGACGACGGCGGCCGCGGCGGAGAGGTAGGCCTTGATCGTGTTCGGCGTGGTGAGGTACCCGGACCGGCCGCGCACGGTCGGCAGGTGCGCGGCCCACGCGGCGATCGCGGTGGCGCCGTCGGGGGTGCCCGTCGCGGTCCGGATCGCGGTCACGGTTCCCATCGCACTCCTTGTTCCGGATAACACGTCGCTTCACCGCGTGTGGCGCGCGGCGTCGTCCCAGGTCGGTTTGCGGCCGAGGACGTCTTGTTCCGGATAATAGGACATTATCTGGAACTGCGTCGACGAGCTGCGCTCGCTCTCGCAAGCGGTCATTTATGCGAACAGGCTCGGCGTCACCCCGGCGCCGCCGATCGTCACCCCCAGTACTCCATTGCGCCGCCTCGCGACACCTGTACACCAACACGGTGAACCTGGCCCTATTGATGCACGATGATACTTGCTAACCCGGGTATGGAATGTCTTACTGGTAACAACAGAAACCCGAAGGGGTAGGCATGGAGGCACTGATGGCAGTCCGTCTGAAGCTCGGCAGCTACGAACCTGTGGAAGCCGATCCGTTGAATCGCAGCTCGATCGGCTTCTTCCCGCGCATGACGGAAGCCGAGGCTTGGGAGGCCGGGCGCGGGGTCTGGAAGATGAGCACCGACAAGGCCACGCGGCAGAAGTTCGCGCTCATCGTCGCCGAGGGCCAGGTCCGCGCGGTCGGCGAGATCACCGGGTTCACCGTCCACGGCGATCGCATCGCCCTCGAAGGTCACCCGCTCGCCGAAGGGCATCCGGTCCACGACGCCTACCTCGGCCAGCCCGACCCCCTCACCACCGGCTCGCAGAACCCCGTCGGCTACTGCGAGCTGCCCGAGGAGCAGCAGTTCATCCAGCGGGCCTGCGGCTGCGGCTGCGGCGAAACCTCCGACCGCGACTTCCTCCCCGGCCACGACGTCCGCGCCATGCAGCAGCGGGTCCGCGCCTACTTCGACGCCTCACCCCGAAAGTTCCTGCGGTGGGTCGACAGCCAGCTGGCCACCGCGGCGAGTTTCGGCGGCCGGGACAAATGGCCCGGCAACCTCATGCCCGAAAAGTTCAACGAGGACGGGACCTGGAAATGGCCGGAGCAGACCCCGCAGACCAGCGACGCGGGCAAGGTAAGCGAATGACCAGCCCGACCGCCACCGAGCCGCTGGCGTTCTGCGCGCGGATCCTCCGCCCCGGCCACGACACCCTGTATCTCGGGTTCGCGTTCCAGCACCAGGCCGAGATGGCGGTTCACAGCCTGCGCCGCCAGCTCACGCACACCACGCACATCCCCGGCACCACCATCGAGTACGGCTCGGCTCCGGCCGGGGCCGAGGTGATCCCGCCTCTGCCCGCCGGCGCGGCCGAGATCGCCGACGCGATCGACCGGGAAGACCGCGACGGCGACATCGGCGCCCTCTTTCCGGATGTGTTCGCACGCCTGCACGCCCAGCTCGGCTACCAGGACGCGTGCGATCTGCACCAGGCCGCGTGCGCCGTGCTCGGCCTGGAAGACACTCCACCGAATCGAGGCGGCGCGGCCGCGCCAGTGGATGGCGGAGCAGCCGAAACGTTCGAGGCCAAGCAGTGCACGGCGATCACCGCGCTCGCCGCCGTGATTGAGGACCCGCAGGCGGGCGAGTTCCCGCAGCGGCGGGCCGCGCTGATCGACGCGCTGGGCTGGCTGGAAGCCGGGATGCTCTGCACACCCTGCCTCGACGGCGACTGCGGCCAGGACGGCCCGCAGCACACGGCCAGCGCGGCCGCCCGGGGTCGCCGGGCCCGGCTGAAAGCCGCCGGGCTGCTGCCATGACCACCGCCGCGGAGCGGGCCTGGGCCGGGCTCAACGCACGGCAGCGGCTGTACCTGTCGACGATCTTCGAGTTCGACCAGGCCGCCGAGACCGACATCAAACGCAGGTCCGCGAAACGGATGGCCGTCCCGCCGGCGGCGGAGTGGCGGCAGGTCACCTACGACATCGACCTGCCCAAGGAAGCCGCCGGATACAGCTCCGTGCAACTCGCGGTGCGCCGCCGCGGCGAGCACGACACCGGCTCCGGATCCACCCTCGCCGCGCTACGCCGCCGCAAGCTGGTCACCGTCACCTACGACCAGGTCCACGTCCCGCCGTTCGGGATGGTCGACCGGATCCGGGTCCGGCTCACCACCGCCGGCCGTGCCGCCGCCCGCCACGGCGCGGGCATCACCGCTCCGGCCGCGCCACCAGCGGGGTTGATGACACGGTGGTCGCTGCAGGCGCTGGCCACGCTGTATGCGGCCGGGGAACGGGGGCTGTGCAACGAATCCACCCCGGACCGGACTGACGCCGCCCCGTCGTGGAACACGCTGCTGCGGCTGCAGAATCGCCGCGACGGCTCCTTCATCGACACCTTCGCCGCGGACTGGCCCGACCAGGAGAAGCGAATGCTGCGCCAGCACCGAGTCCGAGCCTCCGCGCTGGGACGCCGTCACTTCGAGATCCACCGCGCCTGCTACACCGAACTGTTCCCCGACCTCACCCTTCCACCCGCCGACCCGGTCGAGGGCGCGCACATCGGGCTGGCCGACCACCGGCGGCCGCGGCCGAAGAACCTGGTGCGCGACACCGACCTGCGGCTGCTGCTGGCGCTGGCCGAACTCGAGGAGACCGGCCGCTGCTACCTGCGCGAGGTCGCCACCGAGGAGTTCCGGCGCTGGGACGACGAGGTCCCCGCCTGGGTCGGAGACATCCCGGCCGGGCTGCTGCGCTGGCAGGTCAAGGACCTCACCCGCACCGAGAAAAGCATCGACCGGCTCGCCCAGCACCCTGACGGGGCGCTGGTTGAACAGGTCGAGGTGTGCGGCAGCGCCCGCAACTACCAGACGGGGACCACCACCCCGCTGATCGTGCTCACCGACACAGGCCGCGACCACCTCGCCGCCCATCTCGCCGACTACCGCCGCACCTACCCCGAAACCACCGCCACCGCCAGGAGAGTGACCTCGTGACCACCTCGCCCCGCTTCGTCCCCCTCGCCCGCAACGTCGTGGAACGGGTCGACCGGCGCTACCTCACGTCGCTGTCCACCGCCCCGGTGCTTGACGCGGCCGGCGAGCTGCTGCACGCCTGGTGCACCACCGCGATCGACCACGGCACCGACATGTCCGGCGACTACCCCGGTGACGACTGGGCCCAACGACTCGCCGCCGTCGCCCTGGAAATGGCCACCCGCAGTGTCCGCGAACCCCGCCCGTCCACACCCGAGGAGGCGACCACGCTGCTGGACACCGTGACCGCGCGGCTCGGCGAGCGCGGCATCACCACCAGCCGGGACGTGCTCTACGTGCCGCTGCCCCGCACCGACACCACCCCGGCCTGGGGAGCGTTCGAGCCTCGCCCGCTCGCGATCACCATCGACATCGACCGCGGCTGGGAACTGGTCATCGACCAGCCCACCGCATCACCGGTCCTCGAACTGGTCGGCCGCTGCGACGAATCCGGGATCGAGGCGATGCTCGACTTGGCGATGATCGTCAACACCGGCGCCTTCGGCAACATCTTCCGCCGGTGACCAGCGTTCCGCGCGGGGCCATCGATCCAGGGCGGTGTCGCCGAGCGCGGCATTGACCAGCAGTGTCTGTAGCTGCCGGGCCAGCTCGACGACCAGGTCCACCGGCTGCAGGCCGGGGGCCATCGTCTTCATTGCCGTGCGGCGCGTTGATCGTGGGCCGCTGCCTACGTTGCCGAGTGAGGGGCCATTCGGGTGACATACACGATTTGCGCCGACCCTCGAATGGAGCAACCTTGTTCCGGCTTTGGCTTGGAACTCGGCAGGCCCGACCGGGAATCACTCGCGACGTTGACCAGCGGGTTCAGGAGCCCCATTGGCCCTTTTCCCGTATTCCGGCGTCGTGGGTGGTGGCGCACGGTCACGCATGCGGTATTCGGGACGCGATGGCTCGCAGGGTGGCGGCTAGTTCCCGGTCCGGGCTGATGTTCCCGCGGTACAGCGGCCCGCAGGGTGTCGTGGCGAGCCGGACGGCGAGTCCGGCCAGGTCCGTGTCGGGATCGGCGTCATGGTCGATCCCGGCGAGACGCGCGAACTCTGTCATGACGCCGACGACGCTGCGGTTCACGGTCGTTCCCAGCTGCCAGGCCCGCATGTGCCGCCGCTCCTCGGCGATGATCCTGGCGGGCGCGTGGTGGGCGGTCAGCACCGTGGTGATCTGCTCGGAGATCCTGTCGGCCAGGGTCGAGGCGGGCGCCAACGGCATCAGCACCGGCAGCAGCGTCGTCTCGTTGACCAGCAGCACGACCCGCGGCCGCCAGAACAGGACAGTGGCATACCAAGGACCCAGCAACGTCGTGCCACGATCTTGGCTGGCCGCGGTCGGCGGGCCGGTCAGACGCAGCAGCTTCGCGGTGGCACGCACGATCAACACCACGCCATCCTGCCTTGACCGCGGTCCGGAGGGCTCACGCCCGTACGGCGCGATGTACTGCTGGGGATGATCTGGTCCCGCCGCCTCGATTGCGTCTCTGGCCGGAGTGCAGGGACGGCGGGACCTCTTCATCAACGGTGGTGCACCGGGGCAACCCCCTGCGTCCACATGTGTAGTAGTGCGTCGTAACCCATATCCGGGTCATTAGTAGGAAGTGATGTACGTCACTGTAATCACTCGTTCGAGTGAACCGGTTCCACTCGAATGGCGGCAACGGAGAGAGCGGGTTTCGACCTAGTTACGCGCAGTGTATTTGTTCTTGGGTTTAATTCACCCGATTGTGGGGATTGCGCGGCCGCAATATCCAAGATCTTTATGTGACGGTACGCACATTAGCGGGAACGTGCTGCTGGAGGCGTTGGTGAAGCCGAACGGGGCAGAATCCGCAGACACGTACACGTGTTTCGTCATGTCGAGCTTCTGGCCGGAGTGCAGGGGTGACGGGGCGCGTCTTCATCAACAGGAGAAAACAGAACATGTTTCCCGTGATGGGCGGCTCGCCGAGCCGCCGCTTCGACGATCCGCGTTTCATCACCGTCCTCCCGCAGCCCGGCTCGGACCCGGACTGGCCAGGGACTTGGAAGCAACTCGTGCAGGCCCTGCCGTGGCTGCTCGTAGTGTTCATCGGCTGGGCCGCGCACTGGTCAGTGGAGCAGATCGCGACACTTCTCGCGCTGCTGCTCGGCTCGCACGCTCTGCCCGCCGTGACGACGCAGGCGATGCGTCGTGGGGAGTGATCGTCGGTCCTCGATACTTTCCGGCGTTGAACTGACCGAGCTGGTGACCGACTTGGAAGACCCGCAAGCGCAGGCGCGGGTCTTCCAAGTCACCAGTCCCCGGCTGCAGGCCAATCTGCGCGCCTTGGGCTGGCCCAAGCAGGAGATCGACGAGGTACTCCCGGATGCCTACCTCGCGTTGTTCAGCAAGGCGACGCAGCTGCATTCGCCGGCGAGCATCGTGCCCTGGCTGACGACCGTCGCGAAGCGCCAGCTGATCAAGAACGCGGCTAGCGCGGGCTGGCATGTGCAGGTGGAGGACACCACCGTCTTCGCCGACATGGTGGATCCCTCGCAGACGTCCTCGCCGTCCGCGGCCGCGGACGCGGACGCGTTGCTGGATCACCTCCGTATCCGTCTCACCTCCCTCGACTTCCACGTGGTGGAGCTGTTGACCGCTGGATACACGCCCTCCGAGGTGACCGCGGCGCTGAACCTGCGGACCTCGCGAGTGGCCGAGGTCCGCGAGCGGGTGCAGCAGTCGCTGCGCGGAACCGAGTGGCGGCACGTCAGCCGGCCGGGCCGGGTCGTCGCCGGTCCGCAGTTGAGCCTGCAGTCGGCGCTGGAGAGCGCGATCCGCAGGCTGCCGGACCGGCAGCGCGAGGTACTGCATTACTACGTGTATGCGGGAAAGACGCCGAAGGAGGTCGCCGCGCAGTTCGGAATCACCGCGAACTCGGCACGGGTGAGCCTGCACCAAGCACGCCGGTCGCTGGCCAAACGGCTGGCGCTCAGCATCGGGTCGATCAACGACCTGCTCACGCAGCTCTCGGTCGTCTCCCGCCAGGCGCCGGCCGCCGGGGATGTCAACGCGACGGAGATGGTCGCCGTGGTCTTCGACATCGCCAGGCTCGCGCAACGACCCCCGCGTGCCCGGGAGCCGGTCCGGCAACGTCTGAGAACCCTCATTGATCGCGTGCTGCCCCAGCAGGCGCTGGCCGCCGACACCGGGGACTCAGTGCTGGTGTTCGTGCCGATGAAGGAATGGAAGCCCGGCTTCGCGGCGGCGCTGACCATGCGTACCCGCCAGTACCTAGCCGAGGACAACATGCGCTATCACGACAAGCTGCACATCCGGGCCCTGCTAGACATCGGCTGGGTCAACATCAAGGCGAAAGCCTTCTCCAGCTCCCTGGGAATCAACCTGCTGAGCATCAGCGAGAGCGACGCGGTCCGGCAAGCCGCGCCGTCCGGAGCGGTCGACCCGCTGACAGTGTTCGTGTCCGACCGCGTCCACACCGCGATGCTCCGCGGGCACGCGCTCCCGGAGAACCTGCGCTTCACCGGGCCCCTGACCGTGCCGAACGGCCGCACCTCACTGACGTTCTGGCAACTCGTCGCCGAGAAACATGTCCGCCGAGCCGTCGGCTAAGTCCAGACAAACGGGTTTCCGAACACCGCCACCTGGGACAACGCCGGGGCGCCCAGCGGTAGATGTTCGTGTTCGGGCAACGATCGTTTTCCGAACACTGACGAACGAGGGAGGTGGGCTGCTCTCGCCGCCACCGACCAACGTCCCGAAGACGATCGTCTCCGGGACGTTCGCGATGCTCATCGTCGGTATCGTCTAAGCATCCGCATCCGCTGCATCAACATGCCGATGATGAAGCCGATGATGCGCGCAACCGCGAAGAACGTGCCCAGGGCTTGAGCCGCCCCGGGCACGAAGATCGCGATCACTGTCAGCCTTGCGATCAGCACGCTCGCCACGAACGCGAGCGGCCACAGCAATCGCGGTAGCCGAGTTGATGAACGACCGCGCGGCCGTCGTCCTCGCGCGCAGGTCGGTGCCGGAGACTGGAGAAATGGCCAGCTACGAGAGGACCGTGGAGTTCGCGGGTGTCGATCAGGGGCAGTGTGCCGGTGAACCGGGTGCGGAGGAGACGACCGCGGGGCGAGCTTCGTCGCCGCGCTGGCGGCTGATCCGCGGCGTCCGGACCGCGAATCGGTTGACGGAGTACCTGTTGCTCCTGCCGTTTGTGCTTTTTCCGCCCTATAGCACGCTGATGATGGTGTATGTGCCGCTGGGCAGGTGGGAAAGGCAGGCTCTGCGGGGAATCGGCCTCTCGCGTGCTGTCGCCCGGCGCGCGCACATCGCGATGATCTGCGGCGGCACCGGAGTGATATTCAGCTGGTTCTCGATCAGCATGGTCCTCACGAAATTCATGAACTGGCTCAGCGGCGAATCCCCGCAAACACTGTTCGACCAGCTGGTCGTCGGCTTCATGCTGGTCACTGCCGGGGTGGGTCTGCCGCTGCTGGCGTTCACAGCCGCATCGCCACGTACACGATTGCTGATCTCAGCCACACGGTGTGCCCGGCTGCTCGTTCTGTTCCGCGACGACCCCGTCGACCCTGACCTGCGGTGGTTCCGCTTCAAGATGCGGGACCCGCTGTACCGGCGGCGTCGGATCGCTGGGCTGGCCTGGGCCCTGACTCGCGATCAAGCTCGTCTCACTGGTCGCTCCGCGGCCGAGCCTGGGCTCGGGGAGGTGCTGCTTTGGTACGCCGAGAGCCCGCGCGAAGCCAGACGCCGAGCGATCTTCAGTGGCTACATGGTTGAGATAATCACGGCCCTCAACACCGGTGCGACCGTGCCCGACGTCCAATTCCCACCAGCGAAGCGGTTCGCCACCCGCTCGCCCCGTACCCGGTTCGTCCGAGTACTCCGCACTGTTTTCACCGCCGCACTCACCACGAGCATCATCGCTGCCTTCGTTACCGCCCTGCTCAAGCTCGTCACCAAGTAGCAACGACAGCCCCCACCCAGGTCCTACGCAGAGGGTGTCGTCAGGAGAAGAGGTTCACCACTTCCTTGACGAGCGTCGCCAGGGCGATGATCGGCGGGGTAGCCGCTACTACCACCACGGTCACCTGGCGACTCCATCTGTCCCACTTGCCTGTGTCTCGCCCCTCGTTCGGAGGCGACTCCATCTCGTCCATGTCCTGCTTCCTATGATGTGCATTCCTTTCTGCGTTCCTGCTGGCCAGCGGGGGTCTCATCGGTGGGTCACACCGAGGCAAACCCTGAACATCTGGTGCGCTGTCCAAGGTATCCGGCTCGTCTCATGAAAAATCACAGAAAAAGCACAACAGCGCTGTGCATTTTCGTGTTGACTACCCAAGCCTCCCCATGCCGCCCCTCGTGGGCTGGCCGCGGAAGCGCCTTTCACCTGGCCAGCGAAGTCCAGCGATACCGCGCCGAGCTGGGAGCCCAGCACCACATCGAGGCCCAGTCCTCCGGCACCAGCAACGGAGAGTCCCGCGATGCCTGAACCCCCGCGATCACGATCGCCGTCCACCACATCGCGACCCCGGGTCAGCTCGAGCAGCCGCTTCACCGAAGACGGTGCTGGGCCTGGCACCGAGGAGGTGCTTGCGGCCGCCGACCGCGCATCATCGGTCATGACCTTCATCGTCGCGGAAACCGATGACGGCGTTGCAGAACCGGCGCGTTAGAGGAGTCCGAGGTCGTGGGCGCGGATCGCGATCGCGGTCAGCCCGCCAGCGCCGGTGGCGGTGCCCCAGATCAGCTTGAGCACGCGGAAGGCGTCCGCGCGGTGCTGCTTGTCCGGACGGGAGAGCGCGACGTGGGTTGCGTAGCCGACCAGCGCGGCGATGAATACGGCGTAGCCGCCGAAGAACCAGTGCCACTCCATCAGCTGCGCGCTGGGCCCTCGACGAGAAGGCTGGCCAGGAGCCGCCGTTCGGCTTCACCGCAGTGCTCGTGAAGGGCGAGCGCGACGATCCGGGGTGGCGGCTCAGCACCCAGCATGAACAGTGAGTTGTAGCTGGGTTTTCTGGTCATCTCGTGGTGGCGGGCGGGGTCGAACCGTTCCCACTCCGGATCGCAGAAGGCCACCGCGTCCGGCGAGTCGTGGACTCGGCAGCGCTGAGTGAGGTATCGCCTGCCCACATCGTCCGAGAGCGGGCCGTAGCAAGAGACGACGAGATCGTTGACGTAGATGTCCTCGTATGTGGCGACCTGTCCTTCTTCCCAGGTCTCGTTACGGCAGCGGCGGCCGGCTGCGGTCCGGCCGGTGCACACTCCTGCACCCATGAAGTCCTCGAATACGTAAAGGCTTCGGGTGCCGTCGTGCGCGATCAGTACGGGGATGTTCTGCATGCGGCGAGTCTGCCGCGCCACGGCGGAAAGGTCAGCACCGTGCTTTTCTGAGCCCCGGGGTCTCGGGCGCCCGATCAGCATCGCCTCAGGTTGATCCGGAGGGCGCGCCTCGGGTGGGCCAATAGCTGCCATGGCTTTCGGTGAATGAGATGACGTCCCACCGCACACGAGCTGGACCGGCGGGGCCAGATCGCTGCTGCTGGTTGAACAACGTCCTGACCCCAGGTGTGGTCGGCGACCGGCCGAAACGTTTCGCGAGTTGTCCTGTATCGCTGGCGACGGCAGTCGTCACGTCTTCCGCGGGTCTGACAATCGTGCTCGTCCTGCCAAAGGTGGCCGGTGACACATCGGGAACCCGGGGCGGCACGATCGGCACCCGATGGACATGGGATGTCGATGGCCGCGGGCGTTCACCGATGCGTGCCCACGGGTGTCCACGTGATCTTTGTGGACGGTTCTGCGACACTGCTGACCTGCGCGAGCGCGGAAACCCGGTGTCTGGTGTCCACACGTGGACCCGCGTCGGTCAGGAGAGGGTCAAGCTTGTTCTCGCAAGCGGAAAGCCCGTATCCGTCGCGGAATGGAGGCATCATGATCACCATCGTCGTCCCGTGGGGGTCTCGTGGTCTGTCTCATTCCGTGCCGTCCGGTGCCCGTGTTGTGTCTTCTCCGCCCGTGAGTGCGGGCGGCGGGGTCCTGAAGCCCTTCTGCGTGGTTGCGGTGGAGCACAGGAACTTGCGGTCTAGCTGGAACTAGCCCGCGCACTCAGGCGAGGCCTCGAGCGTGAATTCCGCTCGGGGCCTTCGTCGTGTCTACGGGACTCCGCTGGGTGCGCGGTGGACACCGGTTGTGTCGCAGGGTCTTCTCATGCGCGTGCGCATGCGGGACGCTTTTTGTGTTCCGGTCCCACCCCGGGATGTCGCCGACAGGGCAGTGGTTCCAGCCACGGACAGCCCGACAGGTGAAGCAAGTGCTCGTAAATCCGCAACCACGAAACGCACCATCCTCGCCCGCCCCCTTCTCACGATCCGTCCGGGGCGGGCAGGCGCGTTTCTTCGCAGAAGGGCACCACAACATGATATTGAAAGCGGTGAGCCCGACCTCCGAGGGCGGTACCGTCCCGGCCGCGGTCAGACTGACCTGGCCGGAGGCCTTCGTCATCACGCTGGCCGTCGGCCTGACCATCTACCTCAACGTGCACGACAACACCCCGATCGTCGCGGCCGCCGGCACCGCCGCGGGCGTGATGGTCGTGTTCGTCGCCCTCATCGCGATCCCGCGCGCGATCGGCGAGATCGGGAAGAACCTACGGTTCCTGCGCTCGGCGGCCGACGAACTCGCCCGCCTGCACCACGAGCAGGAGGGCCGGCAGTGACCATGACCATCCCCGGCGAGCAGCAACTCGTCTTCGAAGCAGCCGACGCCACCGAGTTCCGAGCCCTGCTGGGCCGGATCCTGCAGGCCTCTCCGCTCAGCTGCGGCCAGATCGCGATCAAGACCGGGATGCCGCGCTCCACCGCCTACAGCCTGCCCGACACCAAACGCCCCGGCGTGCCCAGCAACCCCGAGCAGGTCGCCGCGTTCGTCAGCGCCTGCGGCCTGACCAACACTCAAATCGATCTGGTGATGGACCTGTGGAAGAAACTGAACTGGGGGACGGAGGACATCCGGGCCGGTGGCGACAAGGCCGTCACCGGCGCACCGGCGCCGTCGGCGAGCGGAACGGACACAGTCCGCTGCATCTGCGGTGAGCCGCACCCCGATGGAGTAAGCCAATTGGCCGGGCACACGGACATTTGGCTCGGAGGCGAGCTGAAGAGCGAGCATGTCCTCAGGCGGACAGAATTCAGCAACCCACTGTTGTATTCGCGCCGAGGTACCAGCTGGACCGAGCTGCTGCACTACGTCTTGGGTGACGAACGCCGTACCCGGCACGCGGTCATGCTGCTGATCCCGGTCACGCTGCTGCTGCTCGGCATCGTGTGCGCGCTGGTGTTCCTGGCGGTCAAGATGCCCACCACGACGCCGATGGTCGTGGCCGGGTTGCTCTCCCCGCTGCTGCTCGCCCTCCGCCGGAACGTCCGGAGGCCGAAGAGAAAGCTCAAGGCCGACGGCTAGAACCCGATGACGACCGAAGGGCCCGGCAGCCGACGCGCTGCCGGGCCCTTCGGCGTTCAGTTGGTCGTGGTGTAGTGACGGACCGGTTCGAGAGCGGGATGCCGGTGGCGCGGCCGGTGTTCAGCCGGGGTAGGTGGTGTAGCAGGTCAGGGCCCGTTCCAGCGCGGGCGAGACGTCCCACCAGTCGTCCGGCGCGACGGCGTCGAAGTCGTACCCGGAGGGCGGGCGCCAGTCCGGCCGCTCGCTCTGGACCGGGTGGCCGATTGCTTCGCAGAACGCGCGAGCGACGTCGTAGGGCTCGGCCAGGTGCCCGACCGGCAGGTCGTTGACCCCGTCAGCGGTCTGGCCGCGCTGAAACGACAGGTAGTACCAGCCCTGGTCTTCGCGCCACGCCAGCTGCATCGAGTTGTCCCCCAGCGGGATGGTCAGGTCGATCGCGCCGTCGCGCGGCTCGTTGCCAGCCGCGAAGGCCTCCCTCACTCCGATCCCGGCCCGGGTCAGTTCAAGCCCGACGGCGGCCATGTATGGCTCGGGCGCTCCGTGGAAGTCCAGGCCCGCCTCGGCGAGGATCTTGACGTCGATCGGCCACGGAATGAGGTGCGGCACGGTAGCGGGGCTACTTGTCCTCGGTCACCGGGTCCCGGCGTGGGCGGGGATCGGCTCGGAGAGAGGCCAGCGTGCGGTGGCCCCCGTGAAGCACTGAGTCACTGTAGCGCCACCCACCGACATTCCCGCGACCCGCTAAACGAGTAATTGTCAGGATGAACCTGCATTTTCCCTACAGGCAGGGCTAGCCTGACAAGCATGAGTGACGACGAGAGGGAGCTTCCGCCGTTCACGGAGGCGACGCGGGCGCGGCTGGTGCTCGCGGCCGAGGCCGCCGAGATGGCCGACTACCTGCAGGGTTTCGTGTCGATCGGCGAGCATGAGCTGCGCGCGGACGGGTCCGCGCCGCTGGCGGGGTCGGTCGTCGACGAGGCGAACCGGTTGCCGGGGATGGCACGGCGGGTGCTGGAGGCCGCTGTCGTGTACGCGCGGCTGGGCAAGCTCACCTGGGAGGAGGTCGGGGCCGCGCTGGACGTCACCCGCCAGTCCGCGCAGGAGCGGTTCGACGAGACCGTCGACGGCTTCCGCGCGGAGTTGCTGTCCCCGGAGAATCCCGGCTACACCGGGGCGTTCGGTGAGATCCGGTGGCGGCTGCACCCGGCCGCCCGCGAACCCGACACCACGGCGCGGGACCTGGACGACTGGGTCCGCCGGCACCGGGACCCGCGCGACGACATCGACGAGCCCGAGGCGGCGCCGGTGTCGGGCGGGCTGACGCGGATGGATCCGCGTGCCGAGCTGCGCTGGCACAGCGACCGCGCCCACCAGCAGTGGCACGACGCCGCCCGCCACCTACGGGCCGTGCCGCCGGTGGCCGACCGCCTCGAGGTCGCCGAGGCGGTCCTAGGCGCGTGGGAGAAGATCGCCGCCTCCGAGACCCGGGTCAGCAGGGCCACCCGCGACGGCCTGGAGCACGCGCGCCGCTCGGTCGCCGAGCTCCGCGCCCAGCTCGACACCACCCCGGCCGCCGAAACCACCACGAGGAGCAGCTGATGACGTCCGCCGATCTGCCCGCCAGTTATCCGTTCGTACCGGAGGACAAG
>Ga0196958_10000152_pt1 | contig 23363 bp, 20 predicted proteins | sample S1v_10metaG_FD_148654 | JGI IMG/M metagenome (GOLD analysis project Ga0196958, IMG submission 148654) | Soil microbial communities from Anza Borrego desert, Southern California, United States - S1+v_10 | ecosystem: Environmental > Terrestrial > Soil > Desert | place: USA: California | collected... | reverse complement strand
GACCTGACCCGCCACCACGCTTCTCCGTGAAGTACCAGAATTCACGGGCTCTTCAGTGAGTGGTTCGAGGTCGCTCGCGAACGTGCGCCCGGGTGCTGGTCGTGAGCCGGCGCAGGCGGACGTCCAGACCGCGGACCTTGCCGTGGCGAACCTGCATCGCGGTGAAATGGCCAAAGCCGAACGCGCCCGCCAGGTCTTCCGACCGGGCGGGCGCGCCGTTGAGCTCCAGTTTCACGTCAGGCGTTGACCGTGACGCCGGTGAACTTGACCTCGGTGTTGGGCGGGCCGGTGCCGTCGCCGTTGCCGGCCTGCGTGTTCGCGCCCGCCTTGGCGACCTTGTCGAGCACCTTCAGGCCTTCGTCGGAGATGCTGCCGAAGACCGAGTACTCGGCGGGCAGTTCGGCCTCGCCGTAGACCATGAAGAACTGGCTTCCACCGGAGTTCGGCTGCTGCGTCTTCGCCATCGCGAGGATGCCGCGGCCGTACTTGATCTCCTTGAACGCCTCGTCCGGCATGGTGTAGCCCGGGCCGCCCATGCCGCTGGCCTCGGGGTCGCCGCACTGCAGCATCTGCAGGCCGGAGGTGCCGAGCCGGTGGCACTTGGAGTCGTTGAAGTAGCCCTGTTGCGAAAGGCTGATGAAGCTCTGCACGGCGCACGGGGCGAGCGCCCGGTCCAGCGTCAGCGGGATGTCGCCCGCGGTGCTCTTCAGCACGACGTTCACCGTGCCGTTCGAAGAGACGTCCTTGCCTTCCGGCTTGTTCACCTTCTTCGAAGCCGGCTTGGCGGAGTCGTCCTTGTAATCACAGGCCACCGGGTTCGCCAGCGGCGTCGGCCGCTTCGGCAGCGGAGCGCGCTCCGTGGGGATGGTGACCTCGGGGGTCGGAGGAGCCGAGCTCGGGGAAGCGTCGGAGGCGGCATCGTCACCACTGTTACTGCTGACGATCCACCACACCGCGCCCGCCACGATGGCGACGACACCGACGACCGCCACCGAGCCGACGATCCTGCGCCGCTTGGCCTTTTCGGCCCGTCGCACGATCTGTCGCTCGAGCTTGCGCTTCGCGGCTTCGCGGCGCTGCTGGTTGGTCGGCACCCGCCCTCCCGGTTTCCACTCGATGTTCACACGTCTGAGGTGGGGGAAGTCTATGGGCACAGGCTGTGAGACCCCCGTACAGGGGCCGCTAGGCTTACTTGATCGTGATCAGGACCATCCTGTCACCTGTTCGACGGAAGTTCTGAGGAGGCGTTTCGTGCTGGTTGTCGGTTTTCCGGCAGGCCCCCTCGAAGCCAACTGCTACCTGCTCGCCCCGGGCGACGGCGGTGAGTGCGTGATCGTCGACCCCGGCGAGGACGTCGCCGAGCCGCTCGAGTCCGCGCTTGCCGCGCACGGCCTGACGCCGGTCGCGATGCTCGCCACCCACGGCCATCCGGATCACGTCGCTTCGGCGGCCGAGGTCGGCGCGCTCCACGGAATACCTCTCCATCTGCACGAGGCGGACCGGTCACTGCTCGGTCGGGACGCCGGGGAACGGAAGGACGGGATCGTGCCACTCGCCGATGGCCCGCTCAGGCTGGCCGGACTGGAGATCACGGTGTCCCGCACACCGGGTCACACCGCCGGTTCGGTGGTCTTCGGGCTGACTTCCGCCGAGGGTGGCCGCATCGTGCTCACCGGGGACAGCCTGTTCGCCGGTTCGATCGGCCGGTCCTCCGGCGAGGGCGACGAACTCGTGCGGTCACTCGGCGCCAAGGTGATGACGCTGCCCGACGACACCGTCGTCCTGCCGGGGCACGGTCCGGCCACCACGATCGGGCAGGAGCGGGCGGGCAACCCGTTCCTCGCCGGGACGGGCGCGTGATGGCGGAGCCGACCGGGACCCCGGAGACCCCCGAACGTCTCCCGCTGTTCCACGACGACCCGAAACTGCGTCGCAGGCGCGGCTGTTCCAGCATCGCCGGTGTCGTGATCTTCGCGGCCGCGTTCGGCGGGATCGCCGGACTGATCGGCGGCGAGATCGCCGGGCTCGTGGTCGCCGGAGTGATCGCGGTGCCGCTGCTCTACATCATGTTCCACAACCTGCGCCGCCGAGTCTGGCTCGAAGGCGAGACGCTCATCGTGCGGACCTGGGGGGTGCGCCGGATCGATCTCACCGCGGCCGAGCGCATCGACCTGGTGATCAGCGACGTGCGCGGCACCCGGACGGTCAGCCTGCTGGTGAACGCGGGCAAACGCCGCAAGGTCGCGAAGGTCGACATGGCCGTGTACTCCGGCGCGGGCGGCCGGGAGCTGGGCATCCTGCAACTGCGCAAGCTGGCGAACGCGCTGCTGAACAACACCGAGGCGAACGGCCTGGTGTTCTCGGAACTGCTGGTGGCGCAGCTGAAATCGGAGGCGCGCGGGGACGCGGCGGCGGAACGGCCGCTCTACCGGCTCGCCTCGGCGGCACCCAGCGGGAAGTACATCCAGCGGTTCACGATGGAAGCGGTCAGCCGGTTCGTGGCGACGCTGGACTGAGCGGTGGATCTCGTCCGGTTGCTTGTCGGAAGTACATGAAGGCCCCCTTCCTGGCGTCTAGCGCAAGGAAGGGGGCCTTCATGTACTTGCATGGGAGCGCATGGCCTCGGGACGGCGGTGACTACAGGGACTCTTGTGGCTCCCGTGAGGCGATCAGCGCGGCCAGCACGGTGGTCACCGGGACCGCCGCGACGATCCCGACGCTTCCGGCCAGCGTCCGCACGATCTCCTGCGCGATGTTCTCCGCGCCGAGGACCGAGCCGAGTCCGACGCCGGAAAGCGACGTGTACAGCAGCACCGGCAACGCCGCCCCGGCGTAGGCCATCACGAGGGTGTTGACCGCCGAGCCGACGTGGTCACGACCGATCCGCAGGCCCGCGCCGTAGAGTTCACGCCAGCCGAGCGACGGGTTCGCTCGCCGGAGTTCCCACACCGCGCTCGTCTGCGTCACCGTGACGTCGTCCAGCACGCCGAGCGCACCGATCACGACACCCGCCAGCAACAGCCCCCGCGCGTCGATCCCGTGCCCGAGCGAACCGATCAGCTGCGAAGTGCTGTCGTCCAACCCGGTCAGCGAGGCCGCGGCCGAGAAGATCGCCGACAGGACGCCGATCAGCACCAGGCTCACCAAGGTGCCCAGCACCGCCACCGACGTTCTCGCGGACAGCCCGTGCGTCAGGTACAGCGCGACGAACATGATCGCGCCCGCGCCCGCGATCGCGACCAGCAGCGGACTTTCCCCGGCGAGGATGGACGGCAGCACGAACAGCGCCAGCACCAGGAAGCTCAGCCCGAGCGCGACCAGCGCGGCGAGCCCCTGCCAGCGGCCCAGCACGATCACCGCGAGCGCGAACAACCCCGCGAGCAGCAGCAGCGGGATGCCCCGCTGGAAGTCGACGATCTGGAACGACGCGGGGTCCGCGACGTCGCCGCCGTTGTAGGACAACACCACTTCGTCACCGGCGGCGAACCGTGGGGTGCTCGGCTCGATCGGCAGCGTCAGCTTCAGCGACTTCCCGGCCCCGGGGCCATCGGTCATCGTCAGCTCGCTGGTGAGACACGGTTTCGCGTCCGGCGGCGGCTCGCCGACCTGGACCTGTCCCTCGGCGAGACACGGACCGGTGATCGTCCCGGTGATCGTGGCGTTCACCGGAACTCCCTGGGGGAAGGCGCTTTTCGCCGGCTCCTTGCCCCACGGGTAGAGCAGGATCATGCCGACGACGGTCGCGACGGCGAGCGGGATCAGCAGCCCCATCAGCAGCAGCCGGACCTGGCGAGAGGCGGGCGCCGCCGGTCCGTGGCCGTGCGAGTGCCCGTGGCCGACCGGCTCGGGCTTCGGTTCGGGGGCGCGACGTCTGCCCGATTCGGCCGGCCGCGGCCGCTGGGCCGGGGGACGGGGACGCCGCGTGCCCTCGGACGGCGGCGTGCGGCGCGGCGAACGGGGCGTTCCGGGCGAACGATCGGACGGGGTGTCCGTAACCCGGCGAATCGGGCCCGTGTCGTCGTCGGAGAGGTCGCGGCGGTTCACCCGCACATCCTCCACAGTGCGCGCCGCGTGCCGCACACGGCCTAGCCGAACGCCTGCCGAAGATGGACACGGCGGTAGGCCGACGGCGGGGTGTCGAAGTGATCGAGGAAGGCCTGGCGGAGCGTCTCGGTCGAGCCGAACCCGCATCGCCTCGCGATCGACGTCAGCGGAAGTTCGGTGCCGCACAACAGCTTCGCCGCGCTTTCGGTCCTCGCCGCGCGTACGTACCTGCTGGGCGTGGTGCTGAGGTGGGCGTCGAACAACCTGGTCAGCTGCCGGGTGCTGATCCCGGCCCGTTCGGCGAGGACGGTGGTGCCCAGATCGCCCGCGAGATGCTCGGCGACGTACGCGGTGATGTCGCGGACCAGCCGGTTCTCGGGCGGCGGGCCGGACAGGAACATGCTCACCTGCGCCTGGTTGCCCGGCCGCTGCAGGTAGGTCACCAGCATGCGGGCGACCTCCCTGGCGAGGCTGGGGCCGTGGTCCTCCTCGACGAACGCGAGGGTCAGGTCGATCCCGCTGGTGACGCCCGCCGCCGTGTAGACGTTGCCGTCGCGCACGTACAGCGGCACCGGATCCACGTTCACCTGCGGATAGTTCGTCGCGAGCCGGTTGGCGAACCGCCAGTGGGTGGTGGCGCGGCGGCCGTTGAGCAGCCCGCACGCGGCGAGCACGGTGGCGCCGGTGCACACCGACGCGACCCGACGGCTCTCCTGCGCGAGCCTCCGGACGTGGGTGACGACTCGCGCGTCGGCGGCGGCCGCCTCGTGCCCGGTGCCGCCCGCGACGATCAGCGTGTCCAGTTCGCCGGTCACCTGGTCGAGCCGGTGCTGTGCCTGCAGCGTGAGCCCGGACTCGCAGCGAATGCCTCGGCCGTCGACGCCGGCGAGCATGATTTCGTACCCCGGCTTGCCGCCGAGTTTGGTCGCGGCGTCCAGGACGTCGGACGGACCGGCGATGTCGAGCAACTCTGCGTTGCTGTAGCCGACGATCAACACTCGTCTGGGTGAACCCGGCATGATCGAACGCTAGCAGGAGCGCCCGGCCGTCGGACGTTGTTCGCAGGAATCCGGACATCCGGCCCGCCGTGGCCCCACGCCTGCGACACCTTGGTCCTATGACCGATGACAAGAAGACGATCGCGTTCGTGGTGTACCCGGGGATGACCCCGCTCGACATGGTCGGGCCGCTGACCGTGCTGGACGGGATGGCGAGCACCGCGCAGGAGTACCGGACGGTCGTGGTCGGCGAGACGAAGGACCCGGTCGCCACCGACAACCCGCTGAAGCTGGTGGCGACCCACACCTACGACGAGGTGCCCTCGCCGTACGCGCTGCTCGTGCCCGGCGGCGCCGCCCCGACGCTGAAGGCACTCGCCGACGAGAAGCTGATCGGGTATCTGCGGGAAGCCGGGGCGAACGCGGAACTCGTGACCTCGGTGTGCACGGGATCGCTGCTGCTGGGGCAGGCCGGTCTGCTGGAGGGCCGTCGCGCCGCGACGCACTGGATGTTCCGCGAACTGCTGGGCGCGTTCGGGGCGGAACCGGTCGCCGAACGCTGGGTCGAGGACGGGAACGTGATCACCGCCGCCGGGGTGTCGGCGGGGATCGACCTCGCGCTGCACCTGGTCGAGCGGCTCGTCGGGGCCGAGATCGCGCGGACGATCCAGTTCGTCATCGAGTACGACCCGGAGCCGCCACAGGGCCCGTTGGACTGGTCGAAGCGGCCGTACGGCGACCTCAAGCCCTTGCTGGAGCACACGGTGAACGAAGCACTCGCGGAGGAACCTGCCTTGCGGGACCGGCTGCTCGCGCACACGACAAGGTGAGGCGGCGGCCATCCGGGTGAGAAATCACCGATTCGGGTACAGCGCCGGGTTACATTCTGGTCATCCGTACAGGTGATAGGTGGTTCGTGAAGTTCCAGGTGCTCGGCCCGCTCGCGGCCTCGGTCCCGCTGCCGTCGGCGGCTCAGCCCCGTCGGGTGCTCGCCGTGCTCCTGACCCGGCCGAACGAGTTCGTCCACCGGGACACCCTCGTGGACGAACTCTGGCCGCAGGGACCGCCCTCGAGTGCCGCCGCGGTCGTGCAGATGGCGGTTTCCAAGCTGCGCAAGGCGGTGTCGCCCGGTGTGCCGGCGGACGACGTCCGGCAGCGGCTGCGGTCCGGCCGGGGCGGTTACCGGCTGACGGTGTCGGAAGGCGAGCTGGACGTCACCGGTTTCTCCGAGTTGACGGCCGCGGCCGCGAGGGCGACCGGCGACGAGCGCAAGGCGCTGCTCGAACGGGCACTCGGGTTGTGGCGTGGCCGGGCGTTCGCCGACGTCCCGGCGGGCCCGCTGGTGGAGGCGCACCGGATGTGGCTGGAGGAACAGCGGAGTTCGGTGCTGGGCAAACTCGTCGAGCTGGAGCTGGCGGCCGGTGACCACAAGGCCGTCGCCGACCGGCTGGGACCCGAGCTGGCCCTCCGGCCCGCCGACGAACGCCTCGCCGGATGGCTGGCCGAGGCGTTGCACGGGCTCGGGCGGCGGGACGCGGCGCTGGCCGTCCTCGACCGGTGCCGTCACACGCTGTGGGAGCACGCCGGTGTTTCACCGGGGGAGGAGCTGCTCGCGGTCCACCGGCGGATCGCCGGAACCGGGTGGTCGGCGGGCGGGGCGCCGTGCCGGCTACCGCCCGCGACGCCGGATTTCACCGGAAGAGCAACGGAATTGGCGGACGTGGTCCGTGCGCTGCGAAGTGCCGCACCGGTCGTGCTGCATGGGCCGGCGGGAGCGGGGAAGAGCGCGCTGGCCGTCCAAGCCGCGTGGCGGGCACGCAAGCGGTTCCCCGATGGTCAGCTCGTCGCCGACCTGCGCGAGCCCGGTGACGTGCTCACCGGGCTCCTGCGCGCGCTCGGCCTCGCGGAAACGGAACTCCCCGCCGACCGGGCCGGACTGAAGTCGGTGTGGCAGAGCCACACCGCGGACCGGCGGCTGCTGGTGATCCTCGAGAACTGCCGGTCCGAGGCGGAGGCACGGCCGCTGCTGCCGAGCGGTCCCGGCTGCGCGACGATCGTCACGACGCGGCGAAGGCTGGCCGGGCTCGTCGGCGCCAGACCGGTCGAGGTCGGCGCGCTGTCCTACGCGGAAGCGCGGACACTGCTCGGCGCGATCGCCGGAGAGACCCGGTTGTCCGCCGAACCCGACGCCGTCCGCCGGGTGGTGACCTGCTGTGACGGCCTCGCGCTGGCGGTGCGGGCGGCGGGAACGAAGCTGCTGCTGCGGCCGAGGCTGAGCGTCGCCGAGTTCGCGACCCGCCTGGAGAACGAGCACCTGCGCCTCGACGAACTCTCCGCCGGCGACCTGGCCGTCCGTCCGGTGCTCGCCGAAGCCCTCGCCGAGCTTTCGCCACGACAGCGCGATTCCTTGCGGCTGCTCGGTTTCCCTGGTGCCACCGAGATCGCCGACTGGTTCGCGGCGGCCATGCTGGGCTGTTCGGCCCGCGAAGCGGCCGAGCTGCTCGACGAACTGGTGGACGACCACCTGCTCCACGCCGAGCCGGACCGGTCCGGCTTCCTTCGGTACCGGCTGCCGGATCTCGGGCGGCTCACGCTCCGCGAGCCGCCCGATCCGGCGGCCCTCGAGCGCGCGCTGACGGTCATGGCGGCGTTGGCCGAACACGCTGCCGCCGCGCTCGGCGCCGCATATCCGCCGCCTCGGCGGGGCGATGCCCCGGCGGCGGTTTCGGATCGCGTCGCGGCCGACCCGATCGGCTGGCGTGTCACGGAAAGCGCGAATCTGGCGCTCGCCGTCCGGACCGCGAAGAAGTACGGCTGGACCGAGCTGACCACGCGGCTCGCCGACGCCTACAGCGATCTCGTCGGACCGCGGAACGGCGGTTCCCCGGCCTGGGTCGGATTCGGCATCGTGCGCGATCGCCTCGATCTTCCCGCGGAGGCACGGAAACTCCTGAAGCTGGGACATGCCCACGCCGACGCGGGGGACCTGGCCCGGGCAAGGACCTGTTTCTCGTTGGCCGAGGCCAGATTCCGCGCCGCGGGTGATCAACGGGGCACCGGCGCCGCACTCGTCGCACTCGCCGATGTCGACGCGGACTCCGGCCGGGCCGGTTCGGCGGTCCACGCGCTGCGGGAGGCGATGGAGCTGTTGCGGGACTGCGGTGATCTCGCCGGGCAGGCGATGGCCTCGGCCCAGTTCGGCTCGCTGTGGGACGACCTCGGCGACTTTCGCCGGGCGAAGGAATGCTTCGAAGCGAGCCTGCTGCTTTCGCTCCATTGCGAGGACGGGCGGCAACACGATCGGTCCGCCAAACGGTACGCCGACGTCCTGCGACGGAACGGCCGCGTGGACGAGGCCGGTGAGTTGTTGACGAGTGCCCTCATCGGCACCCGTAGCTCGCGCGAACGCCACTGGGAGGCGCACGTCCTCCGCAGTTTCGGGGATCTCCACGCGAAAGCCGGTGACGCGGGGGAAAGCGAACGATGTCTTTCGGAGTCACTGGAGCTGTTCGAGGACGTCGGGCACCGGCACGCCGCCGCCTACACGCATCGAAGCTTCGGCGAATCCCTGCGGCTGGCGGGTGAGCACGGCCGGGCCGCGGACCATCTGGGACTCGCGATGAGTACGTTCCGCGACCTCGGCGATCGGCGTGGCGGCGGATATGCCTTACTGAGCTTCGGGCGTCTGCGGGCTGACGAAGGCGTCGCGGCCGAAGCCGCCGAAGGGCTTCGCGCCGCGGCGGGGTTGTTCCGGGAGCTGGGATTCCCGGTGTGGGAGCTGCGTGCGCTCCAGGGCCTTTCCGCCGTGGACAGGAGCGGACGCCAGCGGGATCGGGCTCGTGAAGCCTTGACGAAGATCCGTTCCAGGGTGACTCCGGCCTAATCCGGCGGGGGAGCACCGCCAACGGCGTTTGGCGAAGTTATGGCGACGGCGTGTTGACTCCGGCTCAGGTGAGCGGACTTCGCGCCGTCCCGAAATCGCGGGACTGGGGGTGGCGGCGCGTACTCGCGGCCGGGTGACGCCTTCCGAGGGCAGGAGGCGTCACCCGGTTCGACGGCTAGCTGCCGCGGACGTGCAGGATCACGTCCGCGTCGCCGAGAATCCCTTGATCGAGCGGGAAGTAGCCCTGTCGCGGAGTGGGATCGGTCCGGACGCTCGCCGACGGTACGTCGACGGCGGGAAGCAGGCCCCAGGCCGTGGTGACGTGTTTCTGAAGGAAGCCTTCGTAGGTGTCGGATTCCGGCTCTCGAAGCGCGATGTCCTCGCTTCGGCCCAAACTGGTCGCGACGAAGGTGTAGCGATCGCCGAGCAGCGGTGCCACCAGCGCACCGGCGGGGAACCAGTGCGTCTCCGTCCCGGCCACGCGCATCGTGCTCGACTGGCGGCGCAGATGGAGATTGTGGGCGAAGACCAGCGTCCTGCCGCGACCGGCTTCGGCCGCGCGGATGTCCAGCAGATTCCGCGCCATGATGGCGTCCCTGGTGGCGGCAAGGGGCGCGTACCGCTCGTGCGGCTCGAGAGGTTCGGCGCATTGCCGGTGGTAGCGCAGCAGATCGATACCCGCCATGAGGTAAACCTCGGCCCGTGACCAGTCGTCCGTGACCGGCTCCGGTTTCCGCGAGCGAAGCACGTCGAGCAACCCGGCCGCGATCGCCCGCAGCCGGTAGGCGTCGGCCGTCGCGCCGGGTGACGAAGCCGCGTCCAGGACGGCTTCGGTGCGGCTCCAGCGCTCGTCGTCACCGGCCGGGCCCGCGATGTCCACGTCGAGCTCCAGGAAATCGCGGGCGTGTTCGAGGTAGCGCCGCGGGCTGGGCGCGGAGGTGTTCTCGGTCTGGGTGTCGAAGCCGTGGAACGAAAGCCGCTCTTCGGGAGGCCGGTTCTCGTTGTACTCGCGCAGCCACGCGATCAGCCGCCTGTTCGCCGCCACGCCACCGAAGACGTGTGAGAAGCCTTCGCTCATCGCGAGGTCGAGGGATCCGGTGCCGTCTCGGACGAAGTCGTTCGCCACGAGCGCGGCCACACGATCCGTTTCGAGGGCGATCGAGCGGAAGCCACGGTCGACGAGCTGGGCGAACAGCTCGTTGCGGACGTCGGCGAAGACCGGGGTCGCGTGCGTCGGCTCGCCCAGGGCGAGCAGGTCGCAGGAAGGGGTCACGAAGTCTCGGATGTCTTGACTCATGAGGTTCAAGCGTATCGTTGATGCTTCGATTGAAACTTTGATCGCGTTTCCGCTGGAACCTGGCCGTGAAGCTTCAACGCGCTGTCAGGTGCCGGACGTGGTGGGGCCGGGTCGGTCCCGCGGTCGACGGGTGAGTTCGCCTTGACCTTGATCAACGTCCCGGTTCCCGCATCGTCCGCCCGCGAACCGGACCGCCCTGACTACCCCTCGACGCAGGTGCCGGTCGGGTTCACGGACCGCTGCCAGCCATTGCCGCGCGGACCACTGCCGTGCCGCAACAAATCCACTTCCGGATAACTCGCACCCATTCCCTTCTTCCGATATAAACTTAAGAACCCTTCGCTTGCGAAGGCGCTTCGCTTGCGAAGGGGCGCTTCGCGGAAATGCGCGAGCGCAAGTTATCAGCAGTTGAGGTGAATTACCGCGTGGCAATCACCGCGCGGCCGGAGTTCGGCCCTACTTTGGCCCGCATGGTTGAGAAGGATTCGACGGCGCGGACCCGGGAACTGGGCCACCGCATGAGGGCGTTCCGGCAGCGCAGGCACTTCAGCGGAGCCGACGTCAGCCGCCGTAACGGCTGGTTGCAGAGCAAGGTCACGAGGTGGGAACAAGGGCTGCGCGAGCTGTCCGTGGTGGACGCGGCGCTGTATCTCGCGACCTGCGGCGAGGCGGAGCCCGAGCGCGACCTGCTGCTGGAGCTGACCCAGCCCGGCGGAGACCTGTACTGGGTGCGGCCGTACTTCGACGAGCTCGTCGATCCGATGAAATCCCTGGCCATCCAAGAGAATCTCGCGCACACGCTGGTGCGCTACGAGTCGTTGACCCTGCCAGGGCTCCTGCAGATCGAACCGTACGCGCGCACCGCCTTCGAGCTGATCGGGAACCGCGATCAAGCGCAGCTGGACAAGGTCGTGAGCGCGCGGATGGACCGGCAGCAGGTACTGCGTCGGGATCGGCCGCCGAAGTGCCGGTTCTACGTCCACGAGCGCGCGCTGCGGTCGGTCGTCGGCGGTCCCCGGATCATGCACGAGCAACTGCTCCACCTCGTCCTGTCGGCGAACCTGCCCTACTGCTCCATTCGTATCGTCCCGGAAAGCAACGAGGTGAGCAGAACGATCGAGAATTCTTTCACCATCATGGAATTCACGGAGCATCCGGCGGTGGTGTACACGGATTCCTATGCGGCCGGGGTATTCGTCGACGATCGGGTGGCGGTGGAGGCGTATTATTCACTTGTCGCGCGATTGGAGAGCGATACCTTGACCGAGGAACGATCACGTCAGCTGCTCGCCGAATGGGCGGACCGGTACGACCGGATGGAAGAGTGACCTCCGGCGAGGTTTCCCACGGCCCCTTCCCGGGGTAATCCTTCCGGTAGCCGAGAAGAAGGAGTTCGTGGTGACGAAGACGCAGGGCGGTACCCCGGTCGCCGAGGCGGAGATCGAGCGGAAGTACGACCTGGCGGCCGACCGGCCCATCCCGCCGCTGGTCCCGGTCGGTCCAGTGACGAACCAGGCCGATCCGAGGGTCGACGTCCTCGACGCCACGTACTTCGACACCCCCGACTTCCGGCTCGCGCAGGCGGGTATCACGCTGCGGCGGAGGGTCGGCGGAAGTGACGAGGGCTGGCACCTGAAACTCCCCGTCGGTGAGGACACGCGCGAGGAACTTCGCCTCCCGCTGTCGGGCAAGCCGGACAAGGTGCCCGGCGCGCTGGCGAAGCTGGTGCGGGCACACACCCTCGGCGCGAAACTCGTCCAAGCCGCCCATCTGCGCACCGAGCGCACGTCGTACGCCTTGCTCGACGCCGAAGGCCGCGAACTCGCGACGTTGACCGACGACGTCGTCACCGGCGAGGCGGGCGGGGACAAGGCGCATCTCGACCGTTGGCGGGAGCTCGAGATCGAGCTCTCGCCCGGCGCCGATCCGGCCGTGCTCGACAGCCTGGACCAGGCCGTCGTGAGCGCGGGCGCGGAGCGGTCGAGGTGGCCGTCGAAGCTCCGGCGGCTGACCGACGAAATCGTGCCTTCGGCGCGGGGAGCGTCCGGGTCGGTGCTGGCGGACTATCTCGCCGAGCAGCTGGACGTGCTGCGCCGCAACGACATCGGGGTCCGCCGGGACACCGAGGATGCGGTGCACCAGATGCGGGTCGCCAGCAGGCGGCTGCGCAGCGCGCTGCGGACGTTCCGGCATTCCTTCGACGCCGACGTCGCGAACGGGCTCGCCGCCGAGCTCCGCTGGCTCGGCGGTGAGCTCGGACCGGCGAGGGATACCGAGGTGATGGCGGAACGCCTGCACGACGAGGTCGAGGCGCTCCCGGCTGAAGTGGTACTGGGGCCCGTCGAGCAGTTGATGACCAGGCATTTCGCGCGCGAGGCCGAAGAGGGGAAGGCGCGGGCCGTTCGCGCGCTCGACAGCAGGCGGTACACGGAGCTGTTGCGAGCGCTGGAAAAGCTCGTTGGCAAACCGCGGAAGATCAAGGGAGGGAAGAAGGAACTACGCAAGGCGGTCGCGCGTACGGACCGGAAACTGCGCGAGGCCGTCGCCGCGGCGAATGAACTGGAAAGCGGCGCGGAGCAGGACATCGCGTTGCACGAGGTGCGCAAGAAGGCCAAGCGCGCCCGGTACGCGGCGGACGCGGTCCTGCCGGTGACCGGCAAGAAGCTTCAGAACTGGCAAAAGAACGTCAAGGCGGTGCAAACCACACTCGGCACGCATCACGACGTCGTGGTCACCAGGGAGACCCTGCGGCTTCTCGGTCTCCGCGCCTACGCCGAGAACGAAAACGCTTTCACCTTTGGCCTCCTGTACGGACGTTCCGTCGCCTCCGCCGAGGCCGCGCACCGGCGCTTCGCCGGAGAATGGCAAGAGCTGAGTAAAGGTTTTCGCCCGAAATGGCTCAACTGAGGTAACCCGGGTTGAGCTCTCGTCCTCACCGGGTACGGTCGAGGCAACTTGGCGGTCTGGAGAGAGGCGCCCCCGATGTTGCCTGGCCAGCGCGTTCCCGGCGAACAGTCGCCCCCGGCCGTGACCATCCGCCGCCGCAAGGACGGCGTCCTCGTCCTCGCCGCGGTCGGGGAGATCGACGCGGCCACCGTCGGGTGGTTCCGGACCGAACTCACCGGTGCGTGCGGCACGGAAAGCAGGTGATCCTGGACCTCTCCAGGGTCGGTTTCCTCAGTTGCGCGGGACTGCACGTGCTCGAGGAGGCCAACGCCGTGGCGCCTCGGTTCTCGGTGATCGTGAGGACCCCGTTGGTGCCACGGATCCTGGGCGTCAGCGGGGTCGGAGCCGATCTGGACATCCGGCGTGCCGTCGAGGCCTAGGCCCCGTCGAATTCGACCTCTTCGGCGCTGACGTCCGGCAGCAGGCCACGCCAACGCGGATTGCGCAGGCAGCCGGCTTCGGTCCAGCCACCGAAGACGACCTCGCCGACGACGGTCGGCCGAGACCAGCGCGCGTCCCGCGCCTGTTTGTCCGGGACGGAGTGGAACGGGGATGTCTTGCGTTCCAACCGGATCAGCCGCCGGGACAGCTCCTCCAATTCGTCGGCCGCGAAGCCGACGCCGACGTTTCCGATGTACCGCAGGCCGTCCTCGTGCGGCACGCCGAGCAGCAACGAACTGAACGTGCCCGCCCGGCTGCCGCCACCCGGCCGCCAGCCGCCCAGTACCACTTGCTGGACCCTGGTCGCGGTGATGGAAAGCCATTCCCCGGTACGCCTTCCCGGGTGATACGCGGAACCGGCCAGTTTGGCCACGATGCCGGCCAGCCCGTGTTCGCGGGCCGCACGCGCGACCGCGCCACCGTCTCCGCGGTAGTACCGGGTGACCTGCCAATGCGGTCCGGCGAGCCCGAGTTCGTCGAGAAGTTCCCGCCGTTGGACATACGGCGACTCGACGCAGGAGCTGCCTTCCAGATGCAGCAGGTCGTTCACCAGGTAGAACGCCGGAAAGCGCGAAGTGAGCCGTTTCGCGGAAGCCTTCGTCGCACGCGCGCGGTGCCCGAGCCCGTCCGGACTCGGTTTCCCGCCGTCGAAGACGACGATTTCCCCGTCGAGAAAAGCTTCCGTGGTACCGAGTTGCTCGCCGAGCCCGCGGAATTCGGGGTACAAGCCGGTGACGTCGTCGCCTGAATCGTCGTACGCGGTGATCCGGCCCCCGGTCACGCGGATCAAGGTCCGGCGCCCGGACCAGTCGAATTCGTAGGCCCATTCCGCGTCCTCGGCGGTCGAGGGGAGACGGCCCGGTTTGGTCAGCATCGGGGCGAGAAAGGAAGGGAGTGCCGCGCGGCCGGGGTCGGCGGGGTCGAGCCGTTTGAGCAGCCAGCCGCGATCCCTGCCGTCCTTCTTCACATTGAGGAACAGGTATTTCCCGCGCGCCCGTTCGCCGTGGAAGACGACCTCGACCTTGTGGTCGTTGAAGTGCAGCGTTTCGTACCGGCCGGTGTCCCAGATCGTCATGGTGCCACCGCCGTATTCGCCGGCGGGTATCTCGCCTTCGAAGGTCAGGTATTCCATCGGGTGGTCTTCGGTGTGCACGGCGAGCCGTTCGAGATCGGGCGACATCGGCAGGCCTTTCGGCACCGCCCACGAGACCAGCACTCCGTCTCGTTCGAGCCGGATGTCCCAGTGCAGGCTGCTCGCATGGTGTTCCTGGATGACGAAGAGATCGTCGGCCCCGGTCTCCCCATCGCGATCGGGAAGTGGTTCGGGTGTCCGCCCCGGTCTGCGCTTACGGCGGTAGTCGCCGAGTTTCTCCGCCATGGTCGGCCAGCGCACCCCTTTCCGGGTCGGGTCACGCAAGCCTAGCGCCGTTCCCGGTCTTCCTGTGCGATGAAGGCCCCTTTTCCCACGGTGAAAGCAGGAAAAGGGGCCTTCGTGCCGAGTTGGCTCAGTCGGTTTCGGCCAGCGCCTCCGCGAACTGCGCGGCGTAGAGCCGCGAGTACGCGCCCCCGGTGAGCAGCAGCGTTTCGTGATCGCCCTGTTCGACGATCGAGCCGTTCTCCATCACCAGGATCACGTCCGCGTCGCGGATCGTGGAGAGCCGGTGCGCGATGACGAAACTCGTCCGGCCCTCGCGCAGTGAGTTCATCGCCCGCTGGATCAGCACCTCGGTGCGGGTGTCGACCGAGCTGGTGGCCTCGTCGAGGATGAGGATCGCGGGTTTCGCCAGGAACGCCCGCGCGACGGTGATCAGCTGTTTCTCGCCGGTGCTGACCGTGCCGCCCTCGTCGTCGATCACCGTGTCGTAGCCGTCCGGAAGGGTCCGGACGAACCGGTCGACGTGGGTCGCCTTGGCCGCCGCCACGATCTCCTCCTGCGTGGCGCCCGTGGAACCGTAGGCGATGTTCTCCGCGATGGTGCCGCCGAACAGCCACGCGTCCTGCAGCACCATGCCGGTCTTGGCCCGCAGATCCTCACGGTCCATCCCGGCGATGTCGACGCCGTCGAGGGTGATGCGGCCGCCGTCGAGCTCGTAGAACCGCATGAGCAGGTTGACCAGTGTGGTCTTCCCCGCGCCGGTCGGCCCGACGATGGCCACGGTGTGCCCCGGCTCGACGGTGAGCGACAGGTCTTCGATGAGCGGCGTGTCCTCGGCGTACCGGAACGACACGTGCTCGAACTCGACCTGGCCGCGGAGCTTCTCCACCCGCGCGGGCTCGGCGGGCTCGGGCTCCTGCTCGTCCGCGTCGAGCAACGCGAAGACCCGCTCCGCGGACGCGATCCCGGACTGCAGCAGGTTCGCCATGCTGGCGATCTGCGTGACCGGCTGGCTGAACTGCCGCGAGTACTGGATGAACGCCTGGACGTCGCCGAGCGACAGCGTCCCGGACGCCACCCGCAGCGCGCCGATCACGGCCACCAACACGTAGCTCAGGTTGCCGATGAACATCATCGCGGGCTGGATCGTGCCCGAGATGAACTGCGCCTTGAAGCTCGCGCCGTAGAGCGTGTCGTTGTGCTCGCGGAAGACCTCTTCGGCCTCGTCGCGGCGGCCGAACACCTTGACCAGCGAATGCCCGGTGTACATCTCCTCGATATGCGCGTTGAGCCGTCCGGTGGTGGACCACTGCTTGATGAACTGCGGCTGCGCCTTCTTGCCGATCTTGGCCGCGACGAGCACCGAAGCCGGCACCGAGAGCAGCGCGACCAACGCCAGTACCGGCGAGATGACGAACATCATCGCGAGCACGCCGACGACCATCAGCAGCGAAGACACGATCTGCGCCAGTGTTTGTTGCAGGGAGAGCGCGAGGTTGTCGATGTCGTTGGTCGCCCGGCTCAGCACCTCACCGCGCGGCTGGCGGTCGAAGTAGCTCAGCGGGAGCCTGGCGAACTTCTCCTCGATCCGCTCCCGCAGGTCGAACACCGCCCGCTGGACCAGGTTCGTGGTCAGCCTGGCCTGCAGCAACGAGAAGAACGACGCCACGATGTAGAGCAGCAGCACCCACAGCAGGATCTGGCCGACGGCGTCGAGGTCGATGCGCTGGCCCGGGACGAAGTCGATGCCCGAGAACATGTCGGCGAGGGTGTTGTCGCCTTCGGCCCGCAGCCCGGCGATGACCTGGTCCTTGCTGAGCCCCGACGGCATGTCCTTGGCGACGACGCCCGCGAAGATGAGGTCCGTCGCCATGCCGAGGATCTTCGGGCCGATCACGCTCAGCGCGACGCTGACGACGCCGAACACCAGGATGCCGTACAGCATGGCGCGCTGCGGTTGCAGCAGGCGCAGCAGCCGGTTCAGCGATCCCTTGAAGTCCAGGGCCTTCTCGGCGGGTTGTCCGCCCATGAAGGCGGCGGGGCCACGGCCGAGACCGGCGCCGGGGCCGGGACCCCGTGCCGCACTCGCACGCTCGCCGACCGGTTCGGCCGGGGCGTCGGAGGTGGCTGAAGAAGACGCTGTGGATTCCGTGGATTCGGGCGCGCTCATCAGGCGGCCTCCTGCTCGGTCAGCTGGGACAGCACGATCTCCCGATAGGTGTCGAGCTCGGCCATGAGTTCGGTGTGTGTTCCGCTGCCGACGACGCGGCCTTCGTCGAGCACGATGATGCGGTCGGCTTGGCGGATCGTGCTCACCCGTTGCGCGACGATGACCACGGTCGCTTCGGCGGTTTCGGCCACGAGCGCGCGCCGCAGCGCGGCGTCGGTCGCGTAGTCGAGCGCGGAGAAGGAGTCGTCGAAGAGGTAGATCTCGGGACGCCGCACCAGCATCCGCGCGATCGCGAGCCGCTGTCGCTGCCCGCCGGAGACGTTGGTCCCGCCCTGGGCGATGGGGGAGTTCAGCCCCTCGGGCATCCGTTCGACGAAGTCCTTGCCCTGGGCCACCTCCAGCGCGTGCCAGAGTTCCTCGTCGGTGGCGTCGGCCTTGCCGTAGCGAAGGTTGCTCGCGACCGTCCCGGCGAACAGGTACGGCTTCTGCGGCACCAGCCCGACGGCGTCGGACAGCACGGTCGCGTCCAGTTCACGGACGTCGACGCCGTCGACGCGCACCGAGCCGTCGGTGGCGTCCATCAGCCGGGGGATCAGGTTGAGCAGGGTGGTCTTCCCGCTGCCCGTACTGCCGATGATCGCGGTGGTCTCACCCGGCCTGGCCAGTAGCGAGATCCCCTGCAGTACCGGCTTTTCCGCGCCGGGGTAGCGGAATTCCACATCGGACAGTTCGAGTCGCCCGTGCACCTCGCCGGGGCTGATCGGGTTCACCGGCAGGACGACGCTGGAGCGCGTGTCGAGCACCTCGGTGATGCGCTCGGCACTGACCTCGGCGCGCGGCACCATCATGAACATGAAGGTGGCCATCATGACCGCCATCAGGATCTGCATCAGGTACGACAGGAACGCGGTGAGCGCGCCGATCTGCATGCTGCCGTCGTCGATGCGCAGCCCGCCGAACCACAGCACGGCGACGCTGGAGGCGTTCATCACGAGCATGACGATGGGGAACATCAGGGCCATGAGCCTGCCGACGATCAGCGAGACGTCCAGCAGGGCGGTGTCGGCCTCGGTGAACCGCCGCCGCTCGTGGGTGTCCTTGACGAAGGCGCGGATCACGCGGATGCCCATGATCTGCTCGCGCAGGATCTGGTTGATCTTGTCGATGCGCTCCTGCATCAGCCGGAACGCCGGCCGCATCTTCGCGATGATGACCCCGACCGAGATGCCGAGGATCGGCACCGCGAGCACGAGCAGCCAGGAGAGGGTGACGTCCTGGTTCAACGCCATGACGATGCCGCCGAAGCACATGATCGGCGCGGACACCATCAGGGTGAACGCCATCAACGTCAGCATCTGCACCTGCTGGACGTCGTTGGTGGTGCGGGTGATCAGCGAGGGCGTCCCGAACTGGCCGACCTCGCGGGCGGAGAAGTCCTGCACCCGGTGGAAGATCGCGCCGCGGACGTCGCGGCCGACCGCCATCGCGGTGCGGGCGCCGTAGTAGACCGCGCCGATCGAGCAGGCGATCTGCACCAGCGACACGAGCAGCATGACGCCGCCGACGCCGAGGATGAAGTCGATGTCGCCCTTGACGACGCCGTCGTCGATGATGTCGGCGTTCAGCGTCGGCAGGTAGAGCCCGGCGAGGGTCTGGACGAACTGCAGCAGCACGATCAGCCACAGGTCTCGCCGGTACGGGCGCAGGTGAATGCGCAACAGCTTGGTCAGCACTACGGTTTCTCCCCCAGTGGTGGGTGGTATTACTGCTTCTTCGGTCTCTTCACCGGTTCGGGTTCGGTAAGCGACGGGATGCCTTTGGCGGCCTCCCGAAGCAGGACCGCGACCGTCTCGAGAAAGGGCTCCGCACCTTCGTTCATCAGCCAGTTGAGGAACGCCGTCTTCACCGCGGACTCCACAATGGCCGCCATCAGCCGCGCGTTCAACGCGTTTTCCGGGCCCGACCCCGCCCGCTCCAGGATCCCCGCCGCCAGCACCCGTTCGACGGTGGCGTGCGCCTTGAGGAACTCGCCGTGCACCGACGGGTGCAGGATCATCGACCGCGCGACCTTCACCGTGTCGCGGTTCGGTTCGCCTTCACGGCCGTAGGTCTCCAGCGTCGCCGCGGTGACCGCCTCCCAGAGTGACTCCTCCGGAGGCCTCTCGCGCAGAGCTTCCAGCACGCGTACCTGTCGTTCGACGATGGACGAGCAGATCGCCTCCTCCTTGCTGGAGAAGTAGTTGTTGAACGTGCGCGGGGAGACGCCCACGGCGTTGGCGATGTCCTCGACGCGGACCTGCTCGACGCCTTTCTCCGCGGCGAGCTTGAACGCCGCCTCGCTCATGGCGCGACGGGCGGCGCGCTTCTTGCGTTCGCGCAGCCCCAAGGGCGCGGTCGGGTCGAGGGTCACGTCGGCAAGCGTAGGCAAAAGTTGCGTGGCACGCAAATTAATGCGCAGCCCGCACTTTCCGGTCGTCGTCGTGGCGTAGAACACGCAAGATGCAGCCGAATGGCCTAGCGCGCCGCGCTCACCAGCCGTAACGCCTTCGTGACCGGGTCACTGCCAGCGGTTGACCGGAGACCGACTGTGGACACGGATAGTGACTTCTGCTTGCATGGCCGTCGTTGTGCTGGGGAGTGCGACACGGGTCCGGGTAGGCGAAGAGAAAGAAGTGGAAGCACATGGTGACGCGGGCTCGAGGCTTGCTTGACCGCTCACGGGTTCTTCTGGACCGTTCCAGGGTCGCCGCGGCGCAGTTCCTCGCCGCACCGCCCCGGCACGCTCCGTCGGCTCCACCGGTCGAACCGGCGGTGGAACAGCGGCCCGCCGTGGACGCGCCGGACGCCGGTGCGCTCGCCGGTGTCTGCTCCAATGTCGCGTTGCGCGACCTCAATCTGCTCGACCAGCTGCTGGCCCAGCTGGAGACGATGGAGGCGGGGGAGGAGAACTCCGACCGTCTCGCCGAGCTCTACCGGCTCGACCACCTCGCGACCCGGTTGCGGCGCAACGCCGAGAACCTGCGCGTGCTCGCCGGCCGGGACGCCGACGACACGACCGCCGGGGTCTCTTCCGTGCTCGACGTGATGCGGGCCGCGATGTCGTCGATCGACCACTACTCGCGGATCACGATCGGCCGCGTCGTTTCGCTCGGTGTCGTCGGCTTCGCCGCCGAGGACGTCAGCCGGATCCTCGCGGAACTGTTCGACAACGCGGCGAACCAGTCTTCGCCGAGTTCGCCGGTCAGCGTCAGCGCACATCTCACCGAACAGGGAAGCGTGCTGATCCGTATCGAGGACGAGGGCATCGGCATGCCGCCCGAACGTCTCGCGGTGCTGAACGAGCGGTTGGCGGCCGGTCCGGTGCTCGACGACGATTCCGTGCGGCATATGGGACTCGCCGTCGTCGGCAGGCTCGCCGACCGGCACGAGATCACCGTCAAACTCGACCGCCGCACCCCGCACGGCACGGTCGCGACCGTGCTGCTGCCGGTGCCGGTGGTCTCGGAACTGGCCGAGAAGCAGTGGTCCGGTTCGCAGACCGTCGTGCTGCCGCAGGCCAGAATCACCAACGGGGTACCCGTGGGCACCCCGGTCGCGACCACGACCGGGCTGCCCAGGCGCCGCCCCGCCCCTTCGGCGGATCCGGAACCGGAACGGAAGCCCAGCCCGCGTCCGCGCACGACCTTCCAGGCGCCCGCCGACGGCGGCACCACGGCCAGCGGTCTTCCGCGCCGCGTTTCCCGCAGTATCAGGACTTTGCCCGACGAACCGGCCCCGCCGACCATCCCGCCCGCCGACGCGGCGGGCGGGCACGAAGCGCTGCTGGCCGACCTCGATGCCTTCAGCGACGGCGAGCGTGCCGCTCTCGACGACCGGCACGAGCGTGAGACCGGAGGAAACACCCAGTGACCGCCCAGGACGCGACCACGGATTTCACGTGGCTGCTCGACGACTTCGTGCGCAAGGTGCACGGCGCCAGTCACGCGCTGATCATGTCCGTCGACGGTTTCCCGTTGACCGCGTCGGAATCGGTGTCGAGTGACGACGCCGAGCAACTCGCCGCCATCGCGAGCGGCCTGCTCAGCCTCGCGGGCAACAGCGCCGCGCTGTTCGGCAAGGGCAACTGCGAGCAGATCATCATCCGGCTCACCCGCGGGTACTTCCTGTTCATGGGGATCGGCGCCGAGGCCGGGCTCGCGGTGCTCACCGAGCCGGACTGCGACATGAAGGTCGTCGCCTACGAGATGACCCAGTTCATCACCAACGCCGGTCACGCCCTCACTCCCGAGGTGCGAGCGGGACTCCGGCAGGTCTTGACCGCCCGACGGCCGCAGGCCTGAGAATCCGGAGAAGGAAGGGATGACCGTGTCCACCGACCACTCTCCGGATCGGCCCGGCAAGATGCGCAGCCGCAGAATCCGGCCGTACGCGCTGACCGGCGGACGGACCAAGAGCAGCCAGCTGCTGCTCGTGGAGACCCTGATCTCGGTCCCGCGTTACGACCCGTCGCTGGCCGAGGCGCTGATGCCCGAGTCGCGCGCGCTGTACGAGCGGTCCCGCGACCGTTCGTCGATCGCCGAGCTTTCGGTGGGGCTGGACCTGCCCTTGGGTGTGGTCCGGGTGCTCATCGGCGACCTCGCCGCCCAAGGCGCGGTCTTCGTGCACCCGACGGCCCATGCCTACAACCACGATACGAACGTGCTCGAGAGGATCCTCGATGGACTCAAGCGCCTCCCGGTCTGACGCCGATCTCCTGGCGATCTCCGCCAAGATCGTGGTCGCCGGTGGATTCGGCGTGGGCAAGACGACGTTCGTCGGCTCCGTCTCCGAGGTCCCGCCCCTGAGCAACGAAGCATGGATGACCGAGGCCGGTGCCGGAGTCGACGAGCTGGTGCCTCCCGGGACCAAATCCACCACCACGGTGGCGATGGACTTCGGCCGGATCACCCTGCGTGAAGACCTGCTCCTGTACCTGTTTGGCACGCCCGGCCAGGCCCGGTTCTGGTTCCTCTGGGACGACCTCTCGCGCGGTGCGCTCGGCGCCGTCGTGCTGGTCGACACCAGCCGGATCGACCAGTCGTTCGCCGCGATCAACTACTTCGAGAACGACTCCGAGCTGCCGTTCGTCGTCGCGGTCAACCAGTTCCAGGGCATGCCGGTGCACGACCTCGACGAGGTCCGCGACGCGCTGGCGCTGTCCCCGGACATCCCGTTGATCACCTGCGACGCCCGAGACCCGAAGTCCGCGGTCGCGACGTTGCAGGAACTGGTGTCGCACACGCTGTCTCTCGCGGTGGTCTCCGGGCCCGGCCGCCGGTCCGAAGCAAGTTTTTCCGCTGAGGACCCATCAGCTCCGTACGTGTCACTCAGCTGAACAGTTTTCCGGGAGGAACGTCGAGGATGCGCAAGGTTCTGATCGTCGGTGCCGGGCAGTCGGGTTTGCAGCTGGCGTTGAGCCTGCTGGCCCACGACTACGACGTCACGGTGATGTCGGCGCGGACGCCGGAGGAGATCCGGTCCGGCAAGGTGATGTCGACCCAGTGCATGTTCCACTCCGCCCTGCAGCACGAGCGGGACCACCAACTGAACCTGTGGGAAGACGAGACCGTCAAGGTCGAGGGACTCGGCGTCTCGATCGCGGGACCGGATTCCAGCCGCGTGCTGGACTGGTTCGGCCCGTTGGAGCACTACGCGCAGTCGGTGGACCAGCGGGTGAAGATGGCGGCCTGGCTGGAGCTGGTCGAGGACCGCGGCGGCAAGGTCGTCATCCACGGCGTCACCACCTCGGATCTCGCGCCGCTGGCGAAGCTGTACGACCTGGTCGTCATCGCGGCGGGCAAGGGTGAGCTGGTCCAGCTGTTCGACCGGATCCCCGAGCGGTCGCCGTACACCGAACCGCAGCGCGCGCTCTCGCTGGCGTATGTGCACGGCCTCGAGCGACGGCCCGAGCATCCGGACACGGCGGCGGTGCGGTTCAACATCATCCCCGGCGTGGGCGAGCTGTTCATGATCCCCGCGTACACGCTGAGCGGCAACTGCGACATCCTGTTCTTCGAAGGTGTCCCCGGCGGCCCGCTCGACTGCTGGGACGACCGTCCCTCGCCGCAGCAGCATCTCGACCGGATCCTGTCGCTGATGAAGCAGTTCCTCCCGTGGGAGTACGAGCGCTCGAAGGACGCCGTCCTGACCGACGCGAAGGCGACGCTGGC
>Ga0196958_10000151_pt1 | contig 23404 bp, 23 predicted proteins | sample S1v_10metaG_FD_148654 | JGI IMG/M metagenome (GOLD analysis project Ga0196958, IMG submission 148654) | Soil microbial communities from Anza Borrego desert, Southern California, United States - S1+v_10 | ecosystem: Environmental > Terrestrial > Soil > Desert | place: USA: California | collected... | reverse complement strand
GGCGGGGCCCCGGGCGGGCGCGCCGACACCGGCTCGGTGTCGACGGCGTCGAGGATCCGGCGGCGCAGCTGCGGCGGCGGCGCGACCCGCGGGACGGCGGCACCGAGGACGGCGACGACGCCCCGGGCCTCGTCGAGCGCTCGCCGGCACCGTGCACACCCCGCCAGGTGCTCCTGCACGGCGCGGTCCTCGTCGGGCTCGAGCGCGGAGAACGCAGCGCCGACCGCGTCGGCGGCGTGCGGGCAGGTGCTCATGCGGGCGCCCCGGAGCGGGGGTGCGCGCGGACCGGGGAGGCCAGCACGGCCACGGGCGCTCACCTCCTCGTCGGGTTCCCGGCATGGTTCGCCCCGCGGACGCTGCCGGTTCGCCGGCCCCACGAGCGCGGACCTAACCCGGCGCGCCGAGCTCCGCCAGCAGGTCGTCGCGCGCGAGCCCGAGCGCCGCGAGCCGCCGCCCGCGCGCGGGCACGTCCTCGTCCGCGAGCAGCCGCGCGATCTCGGCCTCCACCGCCGCGAGCCGCTCCCGCGCCGCGGCCCGGGCCACCACCCGCTCGGCCTCCCGCGCGACCTCCCGGGCCGCCGCGCCCCCGAACCACCGCTGCCGGCCCTGCCCCGTCCGCCGCCGTGCCATGGCGCCTCCTCGTGGTGCCCCGGGTAGTCAACCGCGCCGACCGCACCGCGAGAAGGGGACACCGGCGCCGAGCAGGACCGACCGGCGGCCTCACCCCTCCGAACGGAGGGCAGCAGACCGTCCGCGCAGACACCGTGTCGGCGACACCACACGGTTACGGTGACCGGTGCAGCAGGTCACGGCTCGGGAAGGTGCTCATGGCTGGTCAGTGGTTCGAGTCCGTCGCCGAGGCGCAGCGCCGCGCGCGCAAGCGGCTGCCCAAGTCGGTGTACGGGGCGCTCGTGGCCGGCAGCGAGGCCGGGGTGACGCTCGAGGACAACGTCAACGCCTTCCGTGAGCTGCAGTTCCTGCCGCACGTGTGCGACCTGCCCCTCGAGAAGGACCTGAGCACCACGGTCATGGGCCAGGACATCTCGATGCCGGTCATCGTCTCGCCGACCGGCGTGCAGGCGGTGAACCCCGAGGGCGAGGTCGCGGTGGCCCGCGCCGCGAAGAACGCCGGCACCGCCATGGGGCTCTCGTCGTTCGCGAGCCGCGCGGTCGAGGACGTCGTCGCGGCGAACGAGAAGACGTTCTTCCAGATGTACTGGGTCGGCGACCGCGAGGCCCTGGCCGCCCGCGCCGAGCGCGCGAAGAAGGCCGGGGCCAAGGGCCTCATCGTCACCCTCGACTGGTCGTTCTCCCACGGCCGCGACTGGGGCAGCCCGGCCATCCCCGAGAAGATGGACTGGAAGACCATCCTCAAATACATCCCGGAGGGCGTGACCCGCCCGCGCTGGGGCCTCGAGTTCCTGCGCTCGGGCAAGATCCCGGATCTGACCGTGCCCAACATCCCCACCGGCGGCGAGCAGCCGCCCACGTTCTTCGGCGCCTACGGCCAGTGGATGTTCACGCCGCCGGCCACCTGGGCCGACGTCGCCTGGCTGCGCGAACAGTGGGACGGGCCGTTCTGCGTCAAGGGCATCACGCGCGTCGACGACGCCAAGCGGGCGGTCGACGCGGGCGCCACGGCGATCCAGGTGTCCAACCACGGCGGCAACAACCTCGACTCCACCCCGGCGCCGATCCGCGTGCTGCCCGGGATCGTCGAGGCCGTCGGTCGGGACGTCGAGGTCATCCTCGACGGCGGCATCCGCCGGGGCAGCGACGTCGTCAAGGCGCTGTGCCTCGGGGCGCGCGCCGTCGCGATCGGCCGGGCCTACCTGTGGGGCCTCGCCGCCGCCGGGCAGCCCGGTGTGGAGAACGTCTTCGAGATCCTGCGCGGCGGCATCGGCTCGGGGCTCATGGGTCTGGGTCGCTCGTCGGTGCACGATCTCGTGCCCGAGGACCTCATCATCCCGCCGGACTTCACCCGCCAGGCCGTCGCCTAGACGACGCGGTCCACGCGCGGAAGGGCCCCTCCCGTGACCGGGAGGGGCCCTTCGGCGTCGATGGCGGTAGCGGTGGGATTCGAACCCACGGTGGGCAGAACCCACACGCGCTTTCGAGGCGCGCTCCTTTGGCCGCTCGGACACGCTACCGCCCACAAGGTTACGGGACGGGTCGCCCCGAGCCGGCGGAGGGGGTGCGCGCCCAGAAGCCCGCGACCAGCGCCGCGCACTCCGCCTCGCGGACCCCGCCGACGACCTCGGGACGGTGGTTGAGCCGGCGATCGCGGACCACGTCCCACAGCGAGCCGACCGCCCCGGTCCGCGGTTCCCAGGCCCCGAAGACGATCCGGTCGACGCGCGCGAGCACCGCCGCCCCCGCGCACATCGTGCAGGGCTCGAGGGTCACCGCGAGCGTGCAGCCGCCGAGGCGCCAGCCGTCGCCGTGGTGCCGCGCGGCCTCGCGCAGGGCGAGGATCTCGGCGTGCGCGGTGGGGTCGCCGGTCGCCTCGCGGGCGTTGGCCGCCGCGGCCAGCTCGCGCCCGTGGGCGTCGACGACCACGGCCCCGACCGGTACGTCGTCACCCGAGGTGCGGGCCACCTCGAGCGCCCGCCCCACCCAGCGGTCAGGCGTCAGCGGTCTCCACGACCTTCGCCAGCTCCTCGGCGAAACCGCAGCGGCGGGCGATCGCGGTGAGCTGCTCGTCGGGGTAGAGGTCGACCTCCTCGACGAGGACGGCGAGCTCGTCGGCGGGGATGCCGAGGTCCGCGAGCATGCCCAGGTCGCCCTCGGGCCACGGGTCGTCGTCGGCCTCGTCCTCGTCGGGCACGTCCAGGCGCAGCAGGTCGAGCACGTCGGCGGCGACGTCGTAGTCCAGCGCGGCGACGGCGTCGGAGAGCAGCAGCGAGACCCCGCCGGGCGTCGGGCGCACGAGCACGAAGAACTCGTCGTCGACGTCGAGCATGCCCAGGACGGCACCCGTGGAGCGCAGGCTGCGCAGCGCGCTGATGGCCGAGTCGAGATCGGCGAGACTGCCGCGGTCCATCGCGACCGCGCGCCACCGTCCCTCCTCGCGCGTCACCGCCACCGCCCACCCGTCGAGGGGTGCGACGGTGCCCGCGCCGCCGCGTGTCGCGGCGGAGCCTCCGGGGCCCTGACCTGCCATGCCACTACGGTATGTCCGGGTGTGTCTCCGTGGAAGTCCGGCGAGGTCACGGGCGCCGGACGGTCGACGACGCACTGCCTCCGGCCGTCCGGCGGGTGCCCGGACGGGGTCGGCCCACGGCGGCGACACGGCGGGGGTGCCAGGATCGGACGGGTGAGCGCTCCGGAGCGGCGAACGGGGGATCGCCGCGCAGCGCACCGAGCCCCCGAGCGCGCCCTGCTGGCCGAGGCCCGGGGCCTGCAGCCGCGCACGCTCGCCCTGCGCCGCATCCTGCACCGCAACCCGGAGATCGGGCTGTCGCTGCCCGTCACCCAGGCCGCCGTGCTCTCGGCGCTGCGGGACCTGCCGCTGGACGTCGTCACCGGACGGGGGTGCAGCTCGGTCGTCGCCGTGCTGCGCGGGGCCCGACCCGGGCCGACCGTCCTCGTGCGCGCGGACATGGACGCCCTGCCGCTGACCGAGGAGACCGACCTGCCCTTCGCCTCCGAGGTCGACGGCGCGATGCACGCCTGCGGGCACGACCTGCACACCGCGATGCTCGCCTCGGCCGCCCGGCTGCTCGCGGGCCGTCGCGAGCGCCTCGCCGGCAGCGTCGTGTTCATGTTCCAGCCCGGCGAGGAGAGCGCGCACGGGGCGCGCACGATGATCGACGAGGGGCTGCTGTCCGCCGACGGGCCGGGCGGGGTCCCGGAGTCGGCGATGGCCCTGCACGTCACGTCGCGACTCGGCGCGGGCACGCTGCAGACCCGCCCGGGCTCGATCATGGCGTCGTCGGACGACCTGCACGTCCGCGTCACCGGGCGCGGCGGCCACGCGTCGGCCCCGCACGACGCGCTCGACCCGGTGCCGGCGGCCGCGGCGATGGTCGGCGCGCTGCAGACGATGGTCACGCGGCGGGTCAGCGCGTTCGACCCCGCGGTGCTCACGATCGCGCACATCAGCGCGGGCACCACCACCAACGTGATCCCCGAGACCGCGGTGCTCGAGGGCACCGTCCGCACGCTCTCCGAGGAGACCCGGGCGCGGGTGCTCGACGAGGTCGGGCAGGTCTGCGGCGGTGTGGCCGGCGCCTACGGGTGCTCGTGCGAGGTGGACATCGAGGTCGGCTACCCGGTCACCGTCAACGACCCCGAGGTCGCCGAGCGCGTCGCCGACGTCGGCCGGTCGGTGCTGGGGTCGCGGTTCGTCGAGCCGATGCCCGATCCGATCATGGGTTCCGAGGACTTCTCCTACGTCCTCGGCCGCGTGCCCGGCGCCCTGGCGTTCCTCGGCGCCTGCCCCTCCCACGTCGACCCGGCCGAGGCGCCGCCCAACCACTCCAACCGCGTGGTCTTCGACGAGGACGCGATGGTCGCCGGCGTGGCCCTGTACGCGGGGTACGTCCTGGACGCCCTCCGGCCGCACCGGGACCCCGTTCGGGCGCATCTCCCTCACTCTCCCGGGTCGCCCTAGGGTCGCCGACGTGGAGACTGCCGTGGACTCCCCAGGTGCCACCCTCGCCGCCGCGCAGACCCGTCCGGTGTGCGTCATCGGTCTCGGCCTCATCGGCGGGTCGCTGCTGCGCGCCGCCGTCGACGCCGGCCGGCACGCCTGGGGCGCGTCCGCCTCGACGACCACCGCCGAGAAGGCGGCCGCCGACGGCTACGACGTCGCCGCCACGGTCGACGAGGCCCTCGCCCGGGCCGCCGCCGAGGACGCGCTGGTCGTGCTCGCCGTGCCCCTGACCGCGCTCGACGACGTGCTCGCCGCCGTGGCCCGCGAGGCCCCGGCCTGCCGGCTCACCGACGTCACCAGCGTCAAGGAGCCCGTCGCCGAGGCCGTCGCCCGCCGCGCGCCGGGGACCCGTTTCGTCGGCGGCCACCCGATGACCGGCACCGAGTTCTCCGGCTGGGACGCCGGCTCGCTGCAGCTGTTCCACGAGAAGGTCTGGGTGGTCGCCACCGAGGACGACGCCGACCTCGAGGTGTGGGTCGACGTCGCCGCCCTGGCCCTCGCGTGCGGGGCGGTGGTCGTGCCGGCGGCGTCCGACGAGCACGACCTCGCCGTCGCCCGCATCTCCCACCTCCCCCACCTGTTCGCCGCCGTGCTCGCGTCCGTCGGCGCCGACGGGGGCGAGCTGGCGCTGGCCCTGGCCGCCGGCTCGTTCACCGACGGCACCCGCGTCGCCGCCACGCGCCCCGAGCTCACCGCGGCGATGTGCGAGGGCAACCGGGCGGCCCTGCTGTCGTCGCTGGACGACGCCCTCGGCCGCCTCGGCGCCGCCCGCGGCTCCCTGGCCTCGACCGGCGGGCTGCTGGCGACGCTGTCGGCGGGCCACGAGGGGCGGACCGCGCTGGACGAGGCCCGGCGCGCCCGGCGCGAGGTCCGGATCGACCTCGACGGCACACCCGCGGAGTTCCTCGAGGCGATGCGCGAGCTGGGCCGCACCGGCGGGCGCGTCATCGGCTGGACCGCCGAGGCCCTCGACGCCGTGGACGAGGCGCTCGGGGTCCTGGAGGGTTAGTCGGGCCCGGACGATCAGAACAAGGTGTCGTGCTGGGGCGTGCGCTCGCGGCGGGCGTGGCGCGGACGCCGGCCCGAGGGCGGTGCCGGGCCGTCGGGGGAGCCGGCGCCGGCGTGCGGCCCGGACGCGGGCGCGACGGAGCGCACTCCGGAGGGGCGGATCCGGAGATCGGGCGCGGACACCGTGGGCGCCACCCGCACCCAGTCACCGCCCGAGTCGCCCGAGCGGTACGGCGTGCCGCGACGCTTGGCGATGACGCCGGACAGCCGCTGGGCGATCACGCCGGCCAGCAGCGCCGGGCCGTCGTCGTAGGCCGGGGAGATCTGGATGCGCGTGGCGCGCGAGAGGTCGAGGCGCGACAGCACGGCCCGCCGCTCCTCGAGGGGCCGGGGGTCGAGCGGCACCCCGTAGAGCCGCATGACGTCGTAGACCATGAACACCGCCGGGCGCTCGCGGGCCAGGGCGCGAGCGCGGCGGGCGTCGGTGGCCCGGAGGCGCTCGCCGAGCGCGTCGGCCGAGGGGCTGCCGCCGTCGAGCATCACGGCCTCGCCGTCGAGCAGGCCGTCGGCGACGGCGTCGACGAGGCCGGCGAACTCGGGGAAGCGGGCGGTGACGTCCTCGCCGTCGGCGGTGCTCAGGGTGAGCACGCCCTCGTCGACGTCGGCGAGGAGGCGGACGCCGGCCCAGTCGACCTCGTAGCTCCACGCACCGTCGACCGGCAGGTCGCCGGGCACGGGGAGCATCGGGAGCACGACGCCATCGTGCCCCGGCACGCCGACAGAGCCCGGGACCGGGGTCGGCGCGTCGTTGGGTGGGACGAATGGGGCTCCTGCGGCATGCTGGGGCCCGACGCACGGTGACCGACCACGCACCGTGCCCGCCGAGAGGGGCCGATGATGCGCGCGATCTGGAACGGCGCGGTGTCGTTCGGGCTCGTGAACGTTCCGGTGCGGCTGTACGCCGCCACCACGAACCACGACATCCGTTTCCACCAGGTGCACGAGCGCGACGGCGGTCGGATCCGCCAGAAGCGCACGTGCTCGGTGTGCGGTGAGGAGGTCCAGTACTCCGAGATCGCCAAGGGGTACGAGACCGACGACGGCCAACTGATCATGCTGGACGACGACGACCTCTCGACGCTGCCGGTGGCCAGCGGGCACGAGATCGACGTGGTGCAGTTCGTCCCGTCGGAGCAGATCGACGCCCTGCTGCTCGACAAGAGCTACTACCTCGAGCCGGAGAGCAAGGCGGTCAAGCCCTACGCCCTGCTGCGCGAGGCGCTGCGCGAGACCGACCGCATGGCGGTCGTGAAGGTGGCGCTGCGCCAGCGGGAGACGCTGGCGCTGCTGCGGGTGCGCGCCGAGGCGATCGTGCTGCAGACGATGCTGTGGCCCGACGAGGTCCGCGAGCCCGACTTCGAGACCCTGCGCACCGAGGTCGACCTGCGCCCGCAGGAGATGCAGATGGCGTCCTCGCTGGTGGAGAGCCTGTCGGGCGACTTCGAGGCCGACCAGTTCGAGGACGAGTACCGCCAGGCCATGGTCGACCTCATCGACTACAAGCGCGAGCACGGCGGCGGGCGCCCCGCGCCGGAGCCGGCCGCGGCCGACGAGGGCGACGACATGACCGACCTGCTCACCGCGCTGCGCCGCAGCGTCGAGGCCGCCGGGGGCAAGGCACCCGCCGAGGAGCCGGCCGCCGCCGCGAGCTCGTCGGACACGACCGAGGACGAGGCCCCGGCCGAGGAGAAGCCGAAGCGCCCGCGCTCGCGCACCAAGAAGACCGAGGAGAAGACCGAGGAGAAGATCGAGGAGGAGACGCCGAAGAAGTCCTCGTCGCGCCGGTCGTCGAAGAAGAAGGCCGACGACGACGAGGAGGCCCCGGCGGCGAAGGGCCGGCGCAGCAAGAGCGCCTGAGCCGCGCCCCGGGAGCGCCGTCCCCGGCCCCGCCGGCGTCAGCGGCTCAGCGCCTCCTGGTCGGGGACGTCGTAGCCCTGGTCCTCGATGGCGTCGACGAGCGCCCGGACGGTCACGGCGTCGTCGTGCTCGACGCGGACCGAGTGCGCGTCGACGTCGACCTCCACGGTCTGCACCCCGTCGAGCGGCCCGACGGCGCCCTCGATGGCCTGCTTGCAGTGCCCGCAGTGGATCTCGGGGACCGACAGGGTGGTGCTGGGCATCGCCGTGCCTCCGTTTCGTGGCGTCGACGCCGGGGGAGCCACCGACGTCCGCGGCACCGTGCCCCATCGGGCACGGTGCGATACCCCCCGAGGGTACCCACGACGCGAGGGAGCGCTGCACGACGATGGCCGAGAACGGAACGCTCCAGGGCAAGACCGTCATGTTCCTCTGCGCCAAGGAGGGCACCGAGCAGGTCGAGCTGACCGAGCCGTGGAAGGCGGTGCAGGAGGCCGGGGGCACCCCGGTGCTCGTGTCGGAGACGCCGGGTTCCATCCAGGCCTTCCACCACCTCGACAAGGGCGACCGCTTCGACGTCGACGCGGTCATCACCCAGGTCAAGATCGAGAACTATGACGCCCTCGTGCTGCCCGGCGGGGTGGCCAACCCCGACCTGCTGCGCACGATCCCGGACGTCGTCCAGGTCGTCGGCCAGTTCTTCGCCAACCGCAAGCCGGTCGCCGCGATCTGCCACGCCCCCTGGACGCTCATCGAGGCCGACGTCGTGCGGGGCCGGCGCATGACCTCGTTCCCGAGCATCGCGACGGACCTGCGCAACGCCGGCGCCGAGTGGGTCGACGAGGAGGTCGTCGTCGACCAGGGCCTGGTCACCAGCCGCGACCCCGACGACCTGCCGGCGTTCTGCCGCACGCTCGTCGAGGAGTTCGCCGCCGCGCCCACCCCGGCCCACGCGCTGTCGGCCGACCAGGCCTGATCGCCGGAGCACCGAGCCCCACCCACGCCGGCCGGCCCCCGCCGGCGTAGACGTCAACCGGCGCTGAGCAGGTCCGCGGGGATCTCCTCGTCCTCCCGGATCGCGTCGAAGAAGCGCGGGGCCTTCTGCCTGCTCCAGACCACGCCGCCGGAGACGCTCGACGACAGGTCGATGGGCACCGTGGTGGTCACGCCGCCCTCGCCGGACAGCGAACGCATGGCGAAGCCGAGGCTCGCGAGGTTCCAGATGTGGGTGCTGTCGTCGACGGTCAAGGTGCCGATCGCCGAGTTGGCGAAGGGCACGATCCGGAACGGGTTGAACAGCGTCACCGGGCTCGCCGCCTCGGAGATCAGCGCCGAGAGGAACTTGCGCTGGTTCTGGATCCGCTGGAGGTCGGCGTTGGGGAACGCGCGGGTGCGCACGAACCCGAGGGCCTGCGGGCCGTCGAGCTCCTGGCAGCCGGCGGGCAGGTCGATGCCCGCCTTCGGGTCGTCGATCGCCTGGTCGAGGCACATCTCGACCCCGCCGACCGCGTCGACCATCCCGGCGAAGCCCTCGAACCCGATCTCCGCGTAGTGGTCGATCTCGATGTCGGCGGCGGTCTCGATGGTCTGCACCAGCAGCTCCGGCCCGCCGATGCCGTAGGCCGAGTTCAGGCGGCCGCGACCGTGGCCGGGGATGTTCAGGACCGAGTCGCGCGGCAGGCTGGTCAGGGACGTCTGTCCCCCGAAGCCGCCGACGTGCACGAGCATCATCGTGTCGGTGCGGCTGCCGTCGACCTCGCCCGTGGAGAGCTGCTGCTCGGTGGCCTCGGTGAGCCCGGCACGGCTGTCGGAGCCCACGATGAGCCAGTTGGTCCCCGAGCTCGCGGACCCCTCGTACTCGGGCAGGGCCGCGATCCGCGTCATCTGCGTGTCGAGGTAGATGCCGAAGCCGACGACGAGCAGCAGCACGACGGCGAGCGCCGCGCCGATGCGCTTGGGCCAGCTCCAGCGCGAGGTGCGACCCCCACCGCGACCGCGCCCACCGGCTCCACCGGCGCTGCGCGACCACGCGGGCCGCTCGGGCACACGGTCACGCCACGACCGGCGGGGCGCGTCCTGCTCCCGGGCCGCTCGCGCGACGTCGGGGTCGAACCCCACCTGCGGGTCCCGGCTCCAGTCCGGCGAGCCGACGCGGGTGGCCGACTGGCGGGGCGGTCGCGCCGGGCCCTGCCCGCCCCGGTCACCGCGCTGCGCGTCCCGACCCCCACCGGCACCACCCCGGCGCCCACGACCAGGCATGGCGAAACCGCCGGGTCGCGCCGGCGGCGGGGCCTGTCCGGGAGGCGGCCCGGCGGGCGGACCACCGGCTCGGCCGGGCGGACGACCCGGTCCCCCGGGGCCACCGGGGCCACCGGGACCACCGGGACCGCCCGGACCACCGGACGGGCCGCCGGGGCCCGGGGGTCGCCCCCGGCCGGGGGGTCCGCCGGGTCGGTTCATCGCCGCTCACCTCGCGCATCGCGTCGACGGGCGGCGCCGGGTCTGGACGCCCGGCCGGCTCTCGGGTGCCGGCCGCGGAGCCGTCGTGATCGCCGAGGATACGCAGGCCACGGGCCCGCGGACCGACCCCCGCACGCCGGGCGGCGCCGACGGCCGTCGGTCGGGGTCAGGCCTCCGGGCGAGCGGCGCGGTCGAGGACCGCGAGGACGAGCCCGGTGACGGTGGGGGCCAGCTCGCCGAGCCGGTCGCCGCGCCCGTCCTCGACGGCGTCGAGGACGAGCTCGTTGATGCCGCCCACGAGCGCGACGGCCGTCGGCCGCGGCAGGCCGCGCAGCCCGGCGAGCTCGGGCACGTCGGCGCCCTGCTCCCCCGCGGCCCACCGCGCGGCGCCGAGGGCGACGAGCGCGGAGAGCTGGTCGGCGAAGCGGTTGAGCACCTCGCGGCGCACCCGCCAGCCGCGGTGGCCCAGCCCGCTGATCTCGGTGAGCAGGGTGCGCGTCAGCGCCGGCTGCTCGGCGAGGGCGTCCAGGTAGGCGCGGGTGGCGGCGTCGACCTCGGCGGCCAGGTCCGGCGCGGGCGCGCCCGGGTCGGCCTCCACGGCGGGGGCGACGGCCTCGGCGATGCGGGTCAGCGGTCCCTCGGCGGCCGCGACGTAGGCGGCGAGGAAGCAGTCCTCGCGGTCGGCGAAGTGCTGGTAGAACGTCCGCTTCGACACCCGCGCGGCCGCGACGACGTCGGCCACCGTCACGGCGGCGTACCCGCGCTCGGCCACCAACCCGATCATCGCCTCGACCAGGCGATCGCGGTGGGCGGACCTCGCGGGGCCCCCGGTGTGCGGAGCGGCCGGAACGGACACTGGACAACGGTACCACCGCGTACCACACTGTCCGCCGATCCGGTACGGTCGCGTACCAGCGCCGCGGACACGGGTCGGGCCCGCCCACCCCGTCCCCTGGGCCGACGACGTCACGAGGAGGACCCATGACGCAGGTATCGCAGCCGGCGCAGTCGCCGTCCGGCACCCCCGCGCCGGGAGGAGCGCCCGTCGCGCACCTCGCGGTCGCCATCGTCGGGAACGGCTTCTCCGGGCTCGGCACGGCGATCCGGCTGCGGCAGGCCGGCGAGGACGACTTCCTGATCTTCGAGCGACACGACGACGTCGGCGGCACCTGGCGGGACAACTCCTACCCCGGGTGTGCCTGCGACGTGCCCAGCCACCTGTACTCGTTCTCGTTCGCGCCGAACCCGGACTGGAGCCACTCGTTCTCGGCCCAGCCGGAGATCCACGCCTACCTGCAGCGCGTGTCGGCCGAGTACGGCATCGACCGCTTCACCCGCAACCGCCACGAGGTCCTCGACGCGACGTGGGACGACGACGCCCAGCACTGGGTGGTCACCACGAGTCAGGGCGTCTGGACCGCCGACGTGCTCGTGCTCGGCTCGGGCGCGCTGTCGGACCCGTCGTTCCCCGACGTCCCGGGGCTCGACTCCTTCGAGGGCCCGGTGTTCCACTCCGCGACCTGGCGCCACGACCTCGACCTCACCGGCCGGCGCGTCGCCGTCATCGGCACCGGGGCGTCGGCGATCCAGTTCGTGCCCGAGATCGCGCCGGTCGTCGAGACGCTCAAGGTCTTCCAGCGCACGCCGCCGTGGATCATGCCGCGGCAGGACCGCGCGATCACCCGCGTCGAGAAGTTCCTGTTCCGGCACTTCCCGCCGGCCCAGCGCCTGGTCCGCGAGTCCATCTACTGGGCGCGCGAGACGTTCGTCTTCGGGTTCAAGGACCCGAAGCGCATGGCGAAGGCCGCCAAGATCGCCGAGGCGCACATGCGCCGGCAGGTCCGCGACCCGGAGCTGCGCGAGAAGATCACGCCGAGCTACTCGATGGGCTGCAAGCGCATCCTGCTGTCCAACGACTACCTGCCCACGCTCGACCGCGACGACGTCGAGGTCGTCACCGAGAAGATCGTCGAGATCCAGCCGCACGCCGTGGTCACCGCCGACGGCACCGAGCACGAGGTCGACACCATCATCGCCGGCACCGGCTTCGCCGTCGGCGACCTGCCGATCAGCCACCGCGTGCACGGGCGCGACGGCCGCTCGCTCGCCGAGCACTGGGCCGGCTCGCCGTACGCCCACAACGGCACGATGATCGCGGGCTTCCCGAACGCGTTCACGCTGCTCGGCCCGAACACCGGGCTCGGCCACAACTCCGTGGTGTTCATGATCGAGTCCCAGATCGCCCTGCTCATGGACACCCTGCGCCACATGCGCACCCACGGCGTCGGAGCCGTCGAGCCGACGAAGGCCGCGCAGGACGCGTTCATCGAGGAGATGCAGCGCAAGACCGAGGGCACCGTCTGGGTCGATGGCGGCTGCTCGAGCTGGTACCTCGACAAGCACGGCAAGAACTCCGCGCTCTGGCCGACGTTCACGATGCCGTTCCGCCGGCGCGTGCGGCACTTCCGCCCGGAGGAGCACGTGCTGACCCCGGTCGCCCCGTCCCGCGCCGCCCGGCGCTGACCCCCGATCCCGAGGAGAGACCCCATGGCCACCGACCCGGCCCGCAGTCTGGCCGACAAGGTCCTGTTCATCACCGGTGCCGCGCGCGGCATCGGCGAGGAGACCGCCCGGCGCGCCGCCGCCCACGGGGCCCACGTCGCGGCCGTGGGCATGGAGCCCGAGCGCCTCGAGGCGCTGGTCGCCGAGCTGGGTCCGGGCCACTGCTGGGCCGAGTGCGACGTCACCGACCAGGCCTCGCTGGACGAGGCCGTCGCGACGACGGTGCGCGAGCTCGGCGGGATCGACGTCGTCGTCGCCAACGCCGGGATCGCCAACCACGGCACCGTCGCCGAGAGCCCGGCCGACGTGATCGCCCGCGTCATGGAGGTCAACCTCATCGGCGTCTCGCGCACGGTGTCGGCCACCGTCGCCGAGGTCGAGAAGCGGAAGGGCTACCTGCTGCTGGTGTCGTCGCTGGCCGCCTTCACCGCCCTGCCGGGCATGGCCGCCTACTGCGGGGCCAAGGCCGGCGTGGAGCACTACGGCAACGCGCTGCGCTTCGAGCTCGCCCACCGCGGCATCGGGGTCGGCACCGCGCACATGGGGTGGATCGACACCGACCTCGTCCGCGACGTCAAGGCCGACTCGTCGACGTTCGAGGAGACGCTGAAGAAGCTGCCGTACCCGCTGGGTGCGCTGACCTCCGTCGAGGACTGCGCGGACGCCTTCCTGGAGGGCATCGCGAAGCGCAAGCGCCGCATCTTCGTGCCGAAGGCGGTGGGGCTCGTCGCGGCGGCGCGCCCGCTCACGTTCTCCTGGCTGGGCGACCTGCCGGTGCTCGCGCAGGCCAAGCAGATGGTGCCCCGCCTGGAGGAGCAGTTCCGCAGGACCGGACGCACCTTCGGCGCGACGAGTGCGGGGATGGGCAAGCGGGGAGCTTAGTGTCGCGCCGGCACGGACTCCCGGGCACGGGTAGCGTCGTCGGTGAATGACCGTTCAGTGAACCCGAGAGGGGCCCTGCCCGTGACCGACCCCGCCACCGGCCCGGTGTTCACCGACGACTACTGGCGCGAGCCGTTCCGCGTCCTCGCCGAGGTGCGCGACCGGGCCCCGGTGCGCGAGGTCGAGCTGCCCGAGGGCGGCACGACGTGGCTGGTCACCCGGTACGCGGACGCCCGCTCGGTGATGACCGACCCGCGCTTCGTCAAGGACTTCCGCAACACGCTCCCGCCCGAGCAGCGGGCGCACGTGGACGGGATCCCCTCGCCGGGCGGCGACATGATGCTGCTCAACGACCCCCCGGTGCACACGCGCCTGCGCAAGCTCGTGGTCAAGGCGTTCACGGTGCGCCGGGTCGCGGCGCTGCGCCCGAGGGTGGAGACGATGGCCGGGGCGCTGCTCGCCGCCCTGCCCACCGACACCCCCGTCGACCTCGTCGCCGGGTACGCGGTGCCGCTGCCGATGGGCGTGATCTGCGAGCTGCTGGGCGTGCCGCTCGACGACCGTGACGCGTTCGGGGCCTGGTCGATCACGCTGGTCGACGAGACGTCCGACGCGGAGAAGCAGCAGGCCAGCGCCAGCCTCGCCGCGTACCTGTCCGAGCTCGTCGAGCGCAAGCGCGCCGAGCCCGACGAGGCGCTGATCTCCGCGCTGATCGAGGTCGCCGACGAGGGCGACCAGCTCTCCGACGACGAGATCGTCGCCATGGCGATGCTGCTGCTCATCGCGGGGCACGAGACCACGGCCACCCTCGTCACCACGGCGGTCGAGGCCATGCTGCGCGACCCGGAGCTGCGCGACCGCCTGGCCGCCGCGGCGTCCGACGAGCTGCGTGCCGCGATCGAGGAGTTCCTGCGGTGGGGCGCACCGGTGGCCACGGCCCCGCTGCGCTTCGCGGCCGAGGACGTCGACCTCGACGGGGTCGTCGTGCCCCGCGGGGCGATGGTGATGGTGTCGCTCGCCGCGGCCAACCACGACCCGGCGCGGTTCGAGCGGCCCGACGACTACGACGAGCTGCGCGACACGACCGGGCACCTGGCCTTCGGTCACGGCCTGCACTTCTGCCTCGGCGCCTCCCTCGCCCGGCTCGAGACCGAGGTCGCGCTGCGCGCCCTGCTCGACCGCTACCCCGCCTTCGGCCCCGGCACGGAGCTGCCGGTCGAGCGGCGGCGCAGCGTGCTCGTCAACGCCTGGCAGCGACTGCCGGTGGTGCTCGACCCCGAGGCGGCGGAGTCCGCCCGGTCCGCGGAACCGGTCGCGCCGTCCGCGTGACCGCACGGCGGCGGGGCGCCGCGCTGTGACACCCTGCGCGGATGAACAGTGGGTCGAGCTCCGCTCCGCTGCGTCTCCCGGCGTGAACCGTTGGTCGAGCCCCGCTCCCCGGCGTCTCCCGGCATGACCGACGCGCGGTGGACCCTCGCGGTCGACCACGGCACGTCCACCACCGTGGGCGCGTGGGCCGACGTGGACCCGCGCGACGGCTGGGTGCGGGTCGGGCCGGTGGAGGTCGACGGCGCGCCGACGATGCCCTCGGCGGTGCTCTCGCGGCCCGACGGCGTCGTGCTCGCCGGCCGCCCCGCGCTCGAGGCCGGGGCGCTCGATCCGGCCGCGGCGCTGCTGCGCTCGCGACCGCACCTCGCGGCGAGCACGGGCGGCCCCCCGGAGCTGCTGACACGGTGGCCGCGGCCCACCACCGCCGTGGACGTGGCCACCGCGCTGATCGCCAAGGTCGTGCACGCGGAGGCGGGACGCCGCGGCACGCTGCCCGCGGTGGTGGTCCTGCTGCACCCGGCCTCGTGGTCGCCGCCGGCCCGCGAGGCGCTGCGCGCGGCGGGGCGGGCGGCGCTCGCGGCCATCCCGTACACCTCGCCCGACCAGGTCGACCTCCTCGACGGGCCACGCGCCGCCGCCCACCGGCTCGGCGGGCAGGGCCGCTTGCTCGTGGTCGACCTCGGGGGCGCGGCGACGGAGCTCGCGGTGGTCGACCGCGCCGCCGACGGCACGTCGTCGGTCGCCGCCGTGGACTCGGTCAACGTCGGCGCCGAGGTGCTCGACGACGCCCTCGCCCAGCTCGTGCTCGACCGCGCGCCGGCCGCGTTCGCCGCGCGCGTGCGCTTCGGCGGCGACCTCGAGGCGCACCGCGCCTGGTACCGGCTGCGCACGAGCGTGCGCGAGGCCAAGGAGCCCCTGGCGGTGACGGGCGCGGTGAGCATCCCGCTGCCCGCGCTGCCGCCGGAGCCGCCGCCCGGGGTCGTCGGCCTCACCCACGGCGACCTCGGCGCGATGCTCGCCCCCGGCCTCGAGGAGATCGCGCAGGGCATCACCTCGCTGGTCGGCACGCTGACCGGGCCGCGCCCGGCCATGCTGGTCCGCGGCGGCCTGGCCGGGATGCCGCGCGTGCGCGAGTGGCTGGCCGAGCGCACCGGGTTCGGCCTGGCCCACGGCGGGGACCCGGGCGCGGTCTCGGCGTTCGGACCCGCGTCCGGCGCGGCCGCATGGGTCGCCGAACGCCTGGGGCTGGGCCGGCGGTGACGCAGCGGTAGGGGGAGCTCGTGGAGGGTGACGCGGTCCACCGCTGCGCCGCCCGCCTCTCCGCCCTCGCCGGCGCCACGGTGGTGCGCAGCGACTTCCGGACGCCGGCACTGGCCACCGTCGACCTCGCCGGGCGGACGCTCGCCGAGACCCGCGCGCACGGCAAGCACCTGCTCACCCGCGTCACCGACGGCCACACGCTGCACAGCCACCTGCGGATGAGCGGCTCGTGGACGGTGGTGCGCCGCCACCGGGCCGACGGGCGCCCGCTGCTGCCGCGGCACCTCGTGGTGCGCGCGGTGCTCACGCTCGACGGCGGCGTCTCGGTGGTGGGGGTCGACGTCCCGGTCCTCGAGCTGCTGCGCACCCGCGACGAGCACCGCGTCGTCGGCCACCTCGGACCGGACGTGCTGGCCGGTCAGCCGACCGCCACCCAGGAGCACTTCGACCTCGACGAGGCCATCGCCCGCCTGCGTCGCGACCCGGCGCGCCCCGTCGTCGAGGCCCTCCTCGACCAGCGCGGGGTCTCGGGGCTGGGCAACCTGTGGGCGGTCGAGCTCTGCTTCCTGCGCGGGCTCTGGCCGTGGACGCCGATCGGCGACGTCGACCTCGAGCCCCTGCTCGCCCTGGCCCGGCGGATGATCCGGCACAGCCTGGAGCACGACACCGGCATGGCGACCACCGGCGTGAAGCGGCGCGGCGAGAACCACTGGGTCACCGGGCGCTCCAACCGGCCCTGCCGGCGCTGCGGCACCCTCGTGCGCTTCCGGCCGGCGGCCGGGTCGGGCGCGCCGTACACGCGCGAGGTGTGGTGGTGCCCCTCGTGTCAGCCCGCGCCGGCCGGGGCACCCGGGCGCGACCGTGATCGTCGAGGACCGTCCCGCGAGGGGAGCACCCCCACCCCGCCATGAGGCTGGTGACGTTCAACCTGCTGCACGGGCGCTCGCCGGACGACGGCGTCGTGAGCGCCGAGCGCCTCCACGACGCCGTGGTGGGGCTCGACGCCGACGTCCTCGCGCTGCAGGAGGTCGACCACGACCAGCCGCGGTCCGCGCACGTCGACCAGACCGCCCTCGCGGCGCGCGCCCTCGGCGCCGGGCACGCGCGCTACCTCCCGGCCCTGGTGGGCACGCCCGGGCAGAGCTGGCGGGAGGCCACGCCGGAGGACGCCCCGGGCGTGGGGCCGACCTACGGCATCGGGCTGGTGAGCCGCCTGCCCGTCGCCCGGTGGGTGCGCATCCCGCTGGGCACGTCGCCGGTGACCCTGCCGCTGCTCGTCGACGCACGCCGCCCGGCGATGGTGCGCGACGAGCCCCGCCTCGGGCTGGCCGCGGTCCTCGCCCCGCCCGCCCCCGTGGGCACCGTCGTGGCCACCCACCTGTCGTTCGCGCCGGGCTTCAACGTCGTGCAGCTGGCACGTCTGGTGCGCGCCGTGCGCGACCTGCCCGGTCCGGTGGTGCTGCTCGGCGACCTCAACCTGCCCGGCCCCGTGCCGGGCGCGGTGCTCGGCGTGCCCCGGCCCCGCTGGGAGCCGCTGGGTCGCGCCCTGACGTTCCCGTCGGCGGAGCCGCGCATCCAGCTCGACCACGCGCTCGTGCGGGTCGAGCCGGCGCACCCGGCGCCGCCGGTGGCGCAGGTGCGCACGATCGTGACGCCGGTGTCGGACCACCGGGCGCTGGTCGTCGACCTGGCCTGATCAGCCGAGCTCGGCCACCGGTCCGATGACGATCACCGCGGGCGGGCGGACGCCGGCGTCGGCGATCGCCCCGGGGAGCTTGGCCAGCCTCGCGCGGGTGGTGACCTGCCCGGGCAGGCCGCCCTCCTGCACCGCGAGCGCCGGGGTCTCGGGGTCGCGGCCGTGCGCCAGGAGCGCGTCGGTGATCGCGCCGATGTTCTCCACGGCCATGAGCAGCACGATCGTGCCGCGCAACCGGCCCAGCGCCGCCCAGTCGACGAGCGACTGGGCGTGCCCCGGTGGGAGGTGGCCGGAGACGACGGTGAACTCGTGGGTCACGCCGCGGTGGGTCACCGGCACGCCGGCGAGGGCGGGGACGGCGATGGCGCTGGTGATCCCGGGGACCACCTCGACCTCGACGCCCGCGGCGACGCAGGCCTGGACCTCCTCCATGCCGCGGCCGAAGACGAACGGGTCGCCGCCCTTGAGCCGCACGACGCGGCGCCCGGCCAGGGCCTCCTCGACGAGGACCTGGTTGATCGTGTCCTGGCTCATGTAGCGCCCGCGGGGCAGCTTCGAGGCGTCGATGACGGTGACGTCGGGCGGCAGCTCGTCGAGCAGCGGCTGCGGGGCGAGCCGGTCGGTGACGACGACGTCGGCCTGCGCCAGCGCCTGGCGCCCGCGCACGGTGATCAGCCCCGGGTCGCCCGGGCCGCCGCCGACGAGCGTCACCCCGGGCCGGACGGCACGGTGGCGGCGGTCGGCGAGGGTGCCGCTGCGCAGGGCCTCGACGGCGCCGTCGCGCACCCCGGTGGCCCGGCGCGGGTCGCCGCCGCCGTGCACGGCGACGGTGATGTCGTCGTAGCGCCCGACCGCGGGGGTGACCGCGGTGCCGGCCTCGGCGGTGTCGGCGCGCACGCAGAACACGCGCGAGCGTTCGGCCTCGGCGGCGACGGCGGCGTTGACGTCCGGGTCGTCGGTGGCGGCGACCGCGTACCAGGCGCCGTCGAGGTCGCCGTCGGCGTACTCGCGGGCGAGCCACGTGATCTCGCGGGAGTCCGCCAACGCCTCCAGCGCGGTCGTCAGCGTCGGGCTCACGACCAGCGTGTCCGCCCCGACCTCGTGCAGCCCGGCCACGCGGCGCTGGGCCACCGAGCCGCCGCCGACCACGACGACCCGCCGGCCCCGCAGGTGCAGGCCGACCGGGTAGACGCGGGGGCTCTCGCTCACCGTCGGTCTCCTCCGTCCTCGGACACGTCCTTCTCCGTCACCCCGGCCGCGTCGAACGTGGCGACGTCCGCGAGCGCGCGGGCCGCGGCGGTCACCACCGGCACGGCGAGCAGGGCCCCGGTGCCCTCGCCCACCCGCAGCCCCAGGTCCAGCGCCGGGGCCAGACCCAGGTGGTCCAGCGCCAGCGTATGGGCCGGTTCGACCGATCGGTGCCCGGCGATCCACGCGTGTGACGCGGTCGGGGCCAGGGCCGCGGCCACCAGCGCCGCCGCCCCCGAGACGACGCCGTCGAGCACCACCGGCGTGCGCAGCGCCGCCGCCCCGAGCAGGAACCCGGCCAGCCCCGCGTGCTCCAGCCCGCCGACCGCGGCGAGCACGCCGAGCGGGTCGGCGGGGTCGGGGCGGTGCCGCGCCAGCGCCTCGGCGACGACGGCGGTCTTGCGGGCGTGGGTGGCGTCGTCGATGCCGGTGCCGCGCCCGGTGACGTCCTCCGCGCGGGCACCGGTGAACACGGCGACGAGCGCGGCGGACGCGGTGGTGTTCGCGATGCCCATGTCGCCGGTGACGAGCAGGCGGTTGCCGGCGACGACGAGGTCGCGCGCGACCTCGAGGCCGGCGTGCACCGCCGCGCGGGCCTCGGCGCGGGTCATCGCGGGGCCCGCGGTCAGGTCGTCGGTGCCGCGGCGGACCTTACGCGGCAGCAGGCCCGGCGCGGGCGGCAGGTCGGCGGCGACGCCCACGTCGACCACCAGTACCTCCGCGCCCACGGTGGCGGCGAACGCGTTCACCGCGGCCCCACCGGCGAGGAAGTTCTCGACCATCTGCGCGGTGACCTCCTGGGGCCACGGCGTCACGCCGCGGGCGTGCACCCCGTGGTCGCCGGCGAAGATCGCGACCACCGCCGGCTCGGGCAGCGGCGGCGGGCAGGTCCCGGCGAGCCCGGCCAGGCGCACGCCGAGGTCGGCGACCCCGCCCAGCGCGCCCGGCGGGACGGTCATGCGCGTGAGCTGCTCGCGGGCCACGGCCGCCCCCGGACCCGGGTCGAGGTCGGGGAGGGCGGCGAGCGTCTCGTCCAGCGGGTCCATGCGGTGGTGCCCCCAGGTGTCCTCGTGCACGGCCCACGCCAGGGGCCGGCGTCGGGCCCATCCGGCGGTGGCGAGCTCGGGCTCGTCGGCGAACGCGGTGACGTGCCCGACGCACAGGTAGGCCACGACCTCGAGGTGCTGCGGCATCCCGACCCGCCGGCCGAGCAGATCGGCGAGCTCGCGCTCGCGGAAGAAGCTGACCCACCCGACGCCGAGGTCCTCGGCGCGGGCGGCGAGCCAGAGGTTCTGCACGGCGCCGGCCACCGAGTGCGCGGCCATCCGGGGCTGCGTGTGCCGGCCCAGGACGTGGCGCCCGCCCCGCGTCGGGTCGCACGTGACGACGATGCCCAGCGGTGCCTCGCGGATCGCCTCCACGCGCAGGCCGGCGAACGCCCGGGCGCGGGCGGCGGGCAGGGACTCCGCGAACGCCCGGCGCTGCTCCTCGGCCAGCGTCGCCAGCTCGTCGCGCAGGTCCGGCGAGCGCAGCACCAGGAAGTCCCACGGCTGGGAGAACCCGACGCTCGGCGCGGTGTGGGCGGCGGCGAGCACCCGCAGCAGGCGCGCGTCGTCGACCGGGGCGTCGACGAAGCCGGTGCGCACGTCGCGGCGGGCGCGCAGGACGCGGTGGAGGGCCTCGCGGTCGCCGGGCTCGAGGCGGGACGCGGAGCTTGCCGGAGCCGGACCATGGACACCGCTCACGCGAGCACCTCGGCGAGGGTGGCGACGAGGCGGTCGCTGATGGCGCGGGAGCGCACGGCGACGCGGACGTGCTCGGCGTCGAGGCCGGGGAAGGTGTCGCCGCGGCGCACGGCGAGCCCGCGGTCCCGTAGCCGCTCGCGGACGTCGCTGCGCCCCGGGGTGCGGATCAGCACGAAGCTCGCCGCGGGCGCGCCGCGGACCTCGACGCCCGGCACGGCGCGCAGCGCGGCGAGGAGGTGGTCGCGGTCGGCGGCCAGCCCCGCGGCGGCGTCGTCGGCCTCGGCCCGGGCCGCGGCGGTGCTGCACGCCTCGAGGGCGACCAGCGCCGGCGTGGACACCGGCCAGGGCGGGGCGGCGGCGCGCAGGGCGGCGGCGGGTTCGGGCGGGGCGAGGACGTAGCCGACGCGCAGGCCGGCGAGGCCCCAGGTCTTGGTCAGGCTGCGCAGCACCACGAGGCCCGGCAGGTCGCGGCGCCCGGCGAGGCTGTCGGGCTCGCCGGGCGCGGTGTCGATGAACGCCTCGTCGACGACGAGCGTGCGGCCGGGGCGGGCGAGGGTGGCGAGGACGTCCGCGGGGTGGCGCACCGAGGTCGGGTTGGTGGGGTTGCCGACCACCACGAGGTCCGCGGTCAGCGGGACCCTCCGGGGATCGAGGGCGAGGTCGTCGTCGAGCACCACCCGGTCGACGGCGTGACCCGCGGCGCGCAGGGCGGCCTCGGGCTCGGTGAACTGGGGGTGCACGACGACGGCGTGGTGCGGGCGCAGCGCGCGGGCGAGCAGCACGAACCCCTCGGCACCACCGGCGGTGGGCACGACCTCGGCCTCGGGCCGGCCGTGCCGGGCGGCCACCGCGGCGGTCGCCCGGGTGGGGTCGGGGTAGGCGGCGAGGTCGGCGAGGCTCGCGGCGATCCGGGCGCGCAGCCACGCCGGCGGGGTTCCGGCACGCACGTTGACCGCGAGGTCGACGAGGCCGGGCCCGACCTCGGCGTCGCCGTGGTGGTGGAGGTCGTACCGGTCGTCCGGGCCGGCGAGCAGGGGCGTCACCGGCGGGTGCGGGCCGCCCGCAGGAGCACCGTCTCGGCCTCGGGGACGGACGCCGCCAGCACCGAGGTCACCGCCGACGGGGCCGCGCCCTCGTCCCAGCCCGCGCCGCGCATCCGCTCGACGAGCGCGCGGGCGAGGGCGTCGACGCGGGCGGCGGCCTCGACGCGGTCACGGACGGGACCGTCGCCCAGCAGGTCGAGCGGGAGCTGCCCCGCGGCGGCGAGCACACGGCGGAGCTCGGCGAGCACCCGGTCGTCGCGGCGCCGGCTGCGGGTCACCGGCGGGTGGGTACGGGCGTGCGGGGTCACGGGTGCGTGCATGATCGCCGGCCTTTCTCGGGGTCCTCGCCCGATGTCGTCGCCACACGACGGCCGGAGTCTCCTGGCTCCCGGATCGGTGCTCGCCCCGGCCTTCCCGCCGGCGTACCGGCCGTGGCCTTCGATGGGGTCCGCTCCCCGGTGACAGTGGCGGGACCGCGCCGGATTCACACCGGCTTCCTCCGCGTCCGTCGACGAGCTAGCCGACCACGCCCGCGCGTGGCGCGTCAACGCACGGCGGGCGATCGAGCGTGTGGCGTTGCGGACGTCCGGTGTCAGCGGTGGCCCACGGCTGACACGGGGGCTGGGCCGTTCAGCGCAGGAGACCCTGCCGGAAGCCGCGGGCCACGGCGTCGGCGCGGTCGCCCGCGCCGAGCTTGCGGAACAGCCGCCGGGCGTGGGTCTTCACCGTGTCCTCGGCGACCACGAGCTCGGCGGCGATCTCGGCGTTCGACAGGCCCTCGGTCATCCCGCGCAGCACGTCCATCTCGCGCTCGGAGAGCTCGGTGGTCGTGGGGCGGCCGCCGGGCACGGCACCGGGTTCGGCGAGGTCGCCGGCGCGCAGGAAGCCCCGGGCGCCGAGGCGCATCGCCCACGCCGCGCGCTCGTCCTCGGCCACGGCCGACCCGGGCGGCGCCGACCCCGGGGGGCCGGCGAGGGCGTCGAGCGGGCTCGGGACCTCGCCGACGACGAGCACCGGCGTCCCGGGCGCGTGGCGGCGGACCTGGCGGACCGCCTCCATCCAGAGGCTGCCCTCGTCGGCGCCGACGAGCACGACGTCGGGGGTGCCACCGGCTGGGCCGTGCGCGCCGAGGCCCTCGACGAGGTCCCCCACGGTGTCGACGCAGGGCATCTCGTCGAAGACCGAGGAGAGGTGACCGACCAGACGATCCCTGGCGGGCGTCGGTCCGGCGAACACCAGGCACGAACCCCACGAACCCATAGCGCTCCTCACCCCCGATGAGACCGGCCCCGCCCGTGGAGCTCCGCTGCGCTTCGTCCCCGTCAGGCTCGCACACGGTGAGCGCCGATCGGGTGACCACCACCTCGCACGGGCGGGTCGGCCACGGCCCGCAGCGGGCCCGGGACCTCCAGGCCGCGCTCGTCCACCACCGCGAGCAGGACGGGCCCGAGCGCGCGGGCCGCGCCGTCGGCGACCTTCGACGCCAGCGACGCCCCGTCGGGCAGCACCGCCAGCAGCACGCCCTCGGCGCCGACCTTCAACAGGCTCCCGGGCAGCAGGGTCGTGACCACGGTGTCGAGCCGGCCGATGCCCGCGA
>Ga0196958_10000150_pt1 | contig 23506 bp, 26 predicted proteins | sample S1v_10metaG_FD_148654 | JGI IMG/M metagenome (GOLD analysis project Ga0196958, IMG submission 148654) | Soil microbial communities from Anza Borrego desert, Southern California, United States - S1+v_10 | ecosystem: Environmental > Terrestrial > Soil > Desert | place: USA: California | collected... | reverse complement strand
TTGTACGCGAACCGTGCGTACAGCGTAGGCAAATTTTTTTAGAGCGTCAACTGGTTTCCCGCTGGTTTGTAGAGTTTATCGATGCGGATGCGAGCGACCGCCGGGTTCACCTCGAAAATCTCGGCGAGCTGACGCGCCGCTTCCTCGCGGCGCGTCGGGATGATCTCCTCAGCTCCAAAGGTCCCCCGCGATCTGAGAAAGGGTCTCAGGGCTTCGGCAAGGAGCTTCCGGGGCATAAGGAGAGGCCCGATCGCCATATTCGCTTGGAGTTCCCACCAACGTCCGTCATAGCTTCGTTTGGGCGTCGCCTGTTCGTCTCGACAGAGTATCTTCTGCGCCTCCACATCTTGATTGTGGCCAAAGAGCGTGCTGTCGTAGTCCGGAAGCGCGAAGAGGTGGCTATGCATGAGTCCATGGCCGGCCTCATGGGCAAGGGTCGTGCTGACACGCCGTTCGGCGGCCCGGCTGTCCTCATCGGCGAGTGCCTGGGAGATGTGCATGCTCACCATGCCGTTTGCGCCGAATTTCGAAAAGCCGAGGACGCCCTGCGGCATATCCTCGAAGCGTAGAGACAACTTGAATCGTTTCTCGATGAACCGGTCGATGTTCACACGCTGTGGCGATGACGGGTAGTAGCCGAACTCGCGGAGCGCGTCTTCGCACATATGCTCGACGTCCGTTTCCGTGTAATACGGGCGGGTTCCGCCGCTCGCTTGGCGCAGGTTCTTCATCTACTTCTTGCCTCGGGTACCCTTGTTCGCGATCTTCAAGAGTTCTTCTGGTGGCAGGTCAACGATTTTCCGAAAGGCGACACCGAGCGCGGGATTCTCCGCTGTACGTCGCTTCATCTCTTCGATCGGAGGGCGGGTGTCGTACTGGCGAAGGTCAGCGACGGTCGTATTCAATGCGCGTGCGATGTGTGTCAGGGCATCTTCAGATGGGAAGCGCCGGCCAAGCTCGATATCGGAGAGAAACACAGGCGAAAGCCCCCCGGCTTGCTTCCCAAGGTCCCGAAGCGACATGTCAGCGGCATCGCGAAGCTCCTTGATCCGCTCTCCAAGAGTTTTCATGTCGTAAGCGTACGGAGCGTACGGCGGCTCTGTCAAGACTTCGCGGGTGGAACAGGAGGGCCATTGACGCTTTTGCTGAAAAGCGTGAATGGCCATCAGGTCCTCGCGATCTCTTTTGACACGCGGACGCGCTGATAGGTGGCGTCTCGCCGCTTGTTCGTCACCTGGGCATAGATCATCGTGGAGGAGATGCTCCGGTGGCCGAGCCAGTCCTTCACGTCCGCGGAGTCGACGCCTTCGTTCATGAAATGGACGGCGATGCTGTGTCGGAACACGTGCACATTCCGCCGCCCCTCCGGCAGGTTCGCTGCGGTCGCGTACCGCCGGAACAGGTAGTAGATCAGGGATGGCGAGATCGCCGAGCCCGGACGGCGGGCGCTCTGAAACAGAAAGCGGCCGGCACCGACGCTCCTTGTCGGAAGGTACGCCCGAAGCAGCGCGACGGTCTTCGGGTGCAGCCGATAGGTTCCCGGGATGCCCTGCTTCACGCGGCTGATCCAGATCGAGCGCTCGCGGAGCGAGATGTCGTCGATGCTGATCAAGGCGACCTCGCGACGCCGTAGGCCATGACGGTAGGTGAGGTCGAACAGCAGCCGATCTCGAAGATTCTCCTTCGGGATCGCGGCGAAGAACCGTTCGACCTCTTCCTTCGTTACGTAGCGGACGCCGGTCGGGCGCGTCGTCGGGACATTTCGTTCTGCCGACACAAGGCCGGAGAGTTTGACTCTTTTCAGCATTTTCGAGAGGGCGGTAGGGGGCAAGGAGGGGCACCGCCAGTATGGCGAACGCTTCGTGCCGGTGCACGTTTCGCCACGGTGCTGCTCCTGCTCGCCGGCATGCGCGAGCCGGCGCGCGCGAGCGAGCCGCTGCGACGCGATGAGTTCCCGGAAGCAGCATGGCGCCGTGAGCGCGACGACGCGACACCACCCGTCGTCGTGAACACCAATCGCACGGCCGCGTGCTATCCCCTCACCCGGCCGAAAACGAGGCGTCGCGCGGTCGGGAAAGGCGGTCCACCCTGCGCGTCAAACCCGACCGTCCGGCTGACCGTGGCGCAGAACGCCTGCGATGGTGAGGCGGTGCGGGTGTCGTGGCAGGCGTCGGAGCCGAACGCGCGCGTCCATATTCAAGGTGTCGCCTGCGATCTTCCGGCTGCAGGATCGACAACGGTCATCGCCCGAGCCGACCTGACGCTCCGCGCGATTGCGACGACGTGCGGCATTGGCCCGGAGGCAACCGCATCGGTCGCGACCATGCCCCCGCCGCTGATCACGAGCTTCACAGCGGAGCACGAGCGCCTCGCGCCATACGCCGCGACCACGCTCCACTTCAGCTACGAGCACGGAACGGAATGGGCGATCGCGGGCGCACACCCGCTCGACGAGCCGCTTGCAGGCGTGAGCCCGTACGGTGGAAGCGTCCGCGCATGGTTCGAAGGCGTACCTGCGGCGCCGGTGCTCACGGTTGCCGGTCCGTGCGGCACCGCGGTCGCCGAGACGTCGGTCAAGACGTGCCCGCCGAGCTCGCCGCCAATCGAGATCGGCCACGCCTCCGGACGTGTTGCGGCGGGACAGACGCAGACATGGCTCCTCCTGCTGGCGCCGGAGGTCACCCAATGGTTCGCCTTCACCGACAACGGCACCTTGAGCCCGGCGACGGGCGGGAGGTCGGCGAGCGGCGAGGTCGAGACGGTGTACACGCCGGCGCGCGCAGGAGAGGCCACCATCCGATTCTTCGCGGATGACGCCTGCGGCATCCGCGGCTATCAGACGACGCAGACCGTGTGGAACTGTGCACGGCCGCTTATCGAGTCCTTCACGGCGGGGGCGACGACGCTCGACCGGGGGCAGAGCACGTACGTCTCCTACATCACGCAGGAACGGCACAGCGAATTCGCCGGCGCGGTGACGTCGTCGCTCGGAAATCCGATCGGCGGTGTCGTTCATCATCCGCATCCGGAGAACCGCCGCACGTACACCGCGACCAATCCCGGCACCGACGTCGTGACGCTCACCGTCGACACCCCGTGCGGCTCGGCGAGCGCGACCATGCAGATCGTCGTACGGTGATGGGTGTGCGTCTGTGGCCGCGGCCGGTGCAACGCCACCTTCTCGTCCCGCCAGTGTCTCTTCACGCCGGAGGGAGCGGCAACGTCCGCACGAGGACGTCCGCGAACGAATCCCTCACGTCGTGAAGGAGAACAGAAATGGCAGGATCGTTCGTCATCGAGAAGGGCAGCACTGGCAAGTACCGGTTCAACCTGCGCGCAGGGGGGAACTACGAGAAGATCCTCACCAGCGAGGCGTACGAGACGAAGGCGGGTGCGGAAGGCGGCATCGAGTCCGTACGCCGGCACGCGAAGGATGATGCTCGGTACGTCCGCAAGACGTCGAGCGACGGAAAGCCGTACTTCGTGCTGACGGCGACGAACGGACAAGTGATCGGCACGAGCGAGATGTACTCCTCGACTTCCGCGATGGAGGGTGGGATTGCGTCGGTGAAGGAGAACGCGCCCGATGCCACGGTGATCGACCGCACCTGAAGCGAACGCGGCGTCGCGCCGCACTGCGCGACTGCACGCGGCGCGCTGACACTCCGGCTCCGGGACGCCGGCGCAAGGTGCGGAGCGACTTCCACATCGAAACCGCACCAGGGGGCGCGCTACCGGAGCGTGAGCAGGAGTCCGATCGCGCTGCCGTGGAGCACGGCCACACAAGCGAACGCCAGCGGGTGTCGTCCGGCGAACGCGCGGAGGCGCGACGCGGCCGGCGCAGCGGCCGGTGCGGCCGTGAGCCCGCGAAGCTCGGCGAAGCCGCACTGCGGGCGGCGGCAGAGCACCGCGGCCACGCTCTGCACGCCGTCATCGATCGTGAGGAGCGACAGCCACGCGCCGCCGGACCACGCGTCGCTTCCTGCATGGGCGGCGCAACGCGGGCAGCGCGTGAGCGTCATGCGGTAGGTGTGCTGCTGCTCGAGCGCGATCATGCGTGCGCGGCGGCACGGAGCGCCCACGCGAGGTGGGTCCGGACGTGGCGCGTGGCTTCCGCAACCGGCAGGAGCAGGAGGCCGCGGAGCCACATGTACGTCGGCGGATCAGGCGCGTCGAAGATCCAGACGACGCCGAACTCGGTGCCGTCGTCGAGCGCGTCGATGTTGCGCACCGCGCCGACCGCTTCGCCGGAGTCCTCGTCTAGGATCACGTGCGTGTAGGGAGAGGCCATGGTGGTGGAGGTCAAGATCCGAGCGGGCCATGTCGGTGTGGGTGTGCACCGGTTATCAAGGAACGCGGCGGCGTGGATCGCACGCCGTCGAACGTGGAAGTCGTCCGCGGGACGAGCAAACCACGAGCACGCTGCGCGGTCCGGGAGTCGGTCGAAGTGAGTGCGGGCGTGAGATTGCACCAGAGCGCCCGCTCCCGATCGGGCCGACGCTACGCCGCGCCAGCCGGTTCAGAATCGTCGAGCGTCACCTTCGGGACGCCGTCCTTCTTCGTCCACGTGAGCATGTTCACCTCGTCCGCGCGGACTTCGGTGACGTACCGTCGCATGCCGTCCTTGTCGTACGCCCGATTAAGGAGCATGCCCTCGACGTAGATGCCCTGGCCGTTCGAGAGGTAGCGCTGGCAGATCTCGGCGAGCCTGCCCCAAGTGACGACGCGGTGGTAGTCCGTCACCTCCTTGTTCGCGCCATCGGAGGTCGTATCGCGGTGTGTCGCCACGGGGAAGGTCACGCGGATGCGCCCTGCCGCGGTGGTCGAGTGCTCGGGGTCGCCGGCCAGATGCCCAACGAGGATGACTTTGTTGACGCTACGCATGGGAGTGGGGTGAAGGCTGAGAAAGAACGCCGTCAGCGGCTGGCGTCTGAGCCGGTGCAATCTCACGAACCTCGCAGGGCCATCGTGGCCGACATGGACGGCGCCGGGCGGACTCGGTCGAAGTCGACGGCACTTCGACCGAGTCGTCGGCGTCGAGCGACGACACGTGCATGCTGCCCGCGCGACGGAGATTGCAAGCCATCGCAGGGCGCCGCCGCCCCAAGGTCTTTCTCAATTCATCACTCCCACTCCCATGGCCATCCAGCTTCGACTCCTTGGCAGCGTGACCGATGCCGTCCGGCGCCTGACGTACACACCCTCCGGCAAGCCGCGCTGCACGTTTGGCGTCCGCGTCGGAACGATCCGCACGCGCTACTATCTCGTGACGGCGTACGGCACGACTGCGCGGTTCGCGGACCTCTACCTGCGGACCGGGCAGCGGGTGCGCATCGAGGGCGCGTTCCTGCGCCGGGTTCCGTGCTTCGAGGGCGCGGTGCGCGCCGATACCATCCGGCACGTGGGCGCGGGCGGTCCGCCGCAGGGCACAATCGTCCGCTTCGTTCCGGCCGATTGCTCTCCTGCGGCCATTCCGGCGTCGGTTGCTGCATCCGCCGCTGACAGCGGCGGTGTAACCGCAGCGCTCGCGCGGGCCAGCTAACACAGGAAGCACAGCTTCCAGAAGCGTCGCAGGCAATCTCCGTCGCTTCTGACGCGATGGCTCGGCTACGAAGGGCCCGGCGACGGGTGCGCGTCGCCGGGCAGAAGCACGTGACTCCTACGGGTCATGCCGCGTCATTCGCCGCCACAACGAGGCGATGGATCGCGCAAAAGAGCCGCAACTGCCTCTCCAAATAGAGTTCCAGCCGCCCGTCCAAGCGGGGGACATCCAACAGTTGCAGATACTGCTTAACGACTTTCACGAGAAGTTCTTCTGCGGTGCTCGACGGTGTCCGCGCCGCAATCTTCCGCGCTTCTCGTTCCGGCCATGATTGCAGCCGGGGGCGAGCGAGGCGCCGGACGGCGCGCTGCACCATCGGCGGAGGCATACGTCGTTCCGCGGCGACACGCCCCGCTTCGCTCTCCACCACCTCATCGGAAGCAAGCTGCTCGTCCAACCACCCTTCGACGTCATCGATGATCCCCAGCTCCTCAAGTTGGCGGAGAATGCCTTCCAAGGGGGGACTCGTGACCTTGGCGGCACGTTCGAGCATCGCCGTCCATTCGTCGACCTCCGTCTTTGACTGTGAGACGCGTGCAAGCGCCCACTGTTGGAGCGCGGCGACATGCTCGCGCTTCGCGGCCGCCGCAAGGAGTTCGTCTGGGTGCTCGGGTGCTTCACCGTGCCCTACCGTGCGCGCGAGTGCGCCAGCAGTCTCGAGTGTCTGTTCCCACTCCGCAGACTCCCACCGCAAGAGCGCCCACTGATACCACTTCTCCAACGCAACGCGTTGGACGTCGCTGAGATCGGCAACGTCCAGGGAACCGAAGCGACGCCGATAGCGTCGCCGCAAGATTTCTGCAATGAGTTGAAGTGTCCGCGCGCGGATCGTCGGCAGCTGCACGCCGTTTCGCCGTGCTTCGCGGACGATGTGCGTATAGCGGGCGGTATCGCCACGGCGATAATAGTGGGAAGCAAGCCCGAGCCAGAGCGCCACCTCTTCCGGGTCGTTCTGCGGCGAACCCGACGACAACTCGGCGAGCGGTACACCCGCGGTAGGCCCATCCCACTCCACGCGCTCTTGCGTCTGCTGCGACCCGGCGGTGAGCCACGCCTCGATCCTCGTGTGCGGCGGGACGCGGAGTACCTGCACGTGCGCGCCGAAGTGCGTCCACGGATGTTGCTTCGGAAATACCCCCAGAAGACGACGTGACTCGCGACCGCGGTCGTTATCAGCCGCGAGACGAGCCCGAAGTTGCCCCAGGAGATCGCGCTCGTTGCGGTACTCGACTTCATGATCGTGAAGCCAGACGCGGACGTGTCGGGCGGACGCGAACACGCGGACGTGCTCCCCATGCTTCGCACGGAGTGCAATGAGGTGCAGCGCATCAAGCAAGACGGCCAGCGCCGCCGTCGGGATTCGCGTATCGCCTACGGCATCGCCGCTCTTTTCCACTGCGATCCACACCTCAAGCGCGCGGTGCAGCGCGTAGAGATAGTCCTCGTGCGACAGGCGTAGTTTCGACATTCTCGACGGTTTCGACGGTGCTCGTGTCGAAACACGGCCCAACAAGCGCTCCCGCGGTCGACGGCATATCCGCGGATGTGCATCCTCGATTTCGGCACCCAGTTTCAAGCTGACAGGTCGTTCACACCTATCAGCCTGTGGCTGCCGAACGACTCGGCTGGCCAAGCCGCACCACCTCGAAAGGAGTCACATTCCAATGAAGTGGATTGACCGACACAAAAGAAGCACATTAGCCTTATTTCCGTCAAGTTTTCGAGGGATGGCGCTCGCCTTCATCCCCATCTCCGAGCGCGCGGCGTTCGGCATCATTGCGGCCTGCCGCGAACGCCTGGAAGGCGACGCGCACGAGCGAACCAGCGACGTGACGGGCGTTCGGGTATGGATCTTTGAGACCCTCGACGGGCTGCGGATCATGCTCGTGTGCGAGGATGGCGCGTTCCACGTCGGCACGCGTGTTCCGGGCGCGGAGGTGCGCGATGCAGCGTGACACGGCCGTGGTGACCTGCCCTGGGTGCGGGACTGTATTCGTTGGCGCCGAGGGCTGTCCCGATCCGCGCGCGCATGAACGGCGAAGCAGAGCGCTGGACGCGGGACCGCTGTATGGCGGGCAGCTACGAGCGCAGTACCGCGTGGACAGCGACGCGCATCTCCTGATCCCGTTTCGGCGCTACGACGGCGACGTGCGAGAGTATGCGTGCCACGTCCCAGGCACCGATCCCATGACTGGTGCGCGTCTCCCGTGGCTGATCGCGCAGCCATTCCTCGATTGCGAGGATCTCTACTACGTGACCGGCCTGTCACCGAGCGCGTTCCAATCGCAGTCTGCCGGATTTCCTGGCAGGCTTCCGGGCGTGCGGCGCGTGAAGGTCGAGACGACGACGTTCCTGCGCGAGTTCGTTTTCGGGAGTATGGTGCGGCGCACCCGCTGGCGTCGGATGGCGCGCCGCGAAAAGAGCGCCCGCCATACCGCCGACTGCGGCGTGGGCTGCAGGAAGCAGCACCGCGCGCGATGACGGAACGAGCGGCGCAGGGTCACGTCGCGTTCGCGACGTGCACCTGCGCCGCTCGTTCCAAGTCGGTGGACACCTGCGCGAGGAGGAACCGCACACGCGCAGCGTGCAAGGCCGACGCGCAGGCGAGGACGAGGCGCACCGTCGGATCAAGCGCAAGCCTCCGCGCGTACCGACGCAGTTTCAGGAGGAGCTTCGCCGCGCTCACCGTTCCGGTCTCCGCCTCCAGCGCGTAACGCGTCCGCGCGATCGTGAAGAGGCAGTCCGGCCGGATGGGCACGAGCCCCTCGCGGGTGATGAGGTCGTGGGAGCGCCGCGGGTCCGGGTCGCGGAAGGAGAGGTCGGCGACGCCGTCCGGCTGGATGTCCTCGACGGCGTCGCCGTGCATCCGCGCGTCGAACCAGATGCGCGAGAGTGCGTCGGCGGCGAGCAGGCGGTGGCGAACGCCGGAGGTCTGGCCGGCGTAGTACTTCAGCGCAAGCTCCGTGTTGTTGTGCAACAGGCGCTCGATTGCGGGCGCCTCCATCCCGATGCAGCGGAGCGCATCCCGCGCCCGATCACGCGCGGGCGCAGCCTCCCGCAGAACGTCGCGCCACCGGTCGGCGGAGAGCGCGGTGGGGTGGATGCCCGTGCGCGCCGCCGCCGTCGCCTTCCCGGAGCCGATCGTGTAGACGAAGCACGTCGACCCGGAAAGGTACGAACTTTGGCGGCCAGCGAACCGTTCGACGACGCCGGCCCGCCAGAGCGCCGTGAGGCGCTTCGCGAAATACTGGAGGCCGTCGCCGCCCGCCACCCACGCGGCGGTGCGGAGGAGCGCGGGCGTGGACGCGAAGCGGAAGAGCGCCAGATCGGCGAGGACCGCGAGGTCGCGGTCCTGCAGCACGAGGGACGCGAGCGCGGGATCGCGGCGCAGGCGCGACACGGCCGCCATCACGCGCCGCCTGTCTGCCGCCGAGGGCGATGGCGGCGGCGGGATTCGCCGCGGCGCCCGGGCGCGTACGTCGGCGGCGGCACGGGTCGCGCGGGCGTCGCGACGGGCGTCTGCACCGCGCTGCCCGGCGTTGCCTCCGGCGTGACCGGTGCGGCGCCGTCTGGCGGGGGCACGATGGATGACGCCGCAGGCATCGGCGCGTCCGGACCGGCCGGGTCGTCGGCGGATGCACGGGAGCTGTCGAGGACGATCAGCCCGCCCGGCGCGTACGGCGTCCGCGGAAGGACGCGGCTCCACCAGTAGCGGTCGTGCCACAAACGGAAGTAGTCGAGGACCGGAACACCGCACAGCATCACGTCGATCGCCGGCGCCGGCAGGAACGCGACCTCGGTGCCGATCCCGTCCACTGTCACCGCGCCGGTGAACCGCGGGCGTCGGAGCGCGGCGGCCGCGAGGTAGCGGACCTGGTCCTGAAATCCCACGGGGTGGACGCTCTCGTGGGAGCTCATGACGGAGCTCGAGCCGCTCGTGTCCGTGGAATCGCCGCCGCCGAACGGCTGGAACAGCCGATCCCACGCCGCGTGCACCGCGTAGGCGTCCGACGTCGACTCGGACCAGCCAGACACCGTGAAGCGTTGCACGAGCCCGTCCGGCCGGATCTCGTGCGTGTGGAGCATCTCGTCCTCGGCGTCGGCGAACGAAGTCGGTCGGAACGTAATCTGGAGATTCGTGAGCGAGCGGAGCTGGTCGGGCAACGTCGGCAGGCCGACGTCCTCGAACTGGTTGCGCGCCTGGTGTGCGATAACGTAGGAGACGCCGAGGTTGCGCGACATCGCGAGGACACCCGGGAAGTTGCGGCGGACCCAGCGCGGCTCGTCGACCACGTACGTGAGCGGCGGCAGGCTCGCGACGTCCGGCCGCGCAAGGAAGAGCGCGTGGAGCATCGCGTGGAGCGCTTGGAAGGCTTGGCTTTTCAGCGTCTCGTCCGCGTAGCGGGCCGTGACGGCGAGCGAGGTCCGGCCGAACGCGACCGCCTCGAGCGGGAACGTCTCGTCGCCGAACAGCTCGCCGAGGAGCGTCCCCGGCGCGACGTCCGACAAGCTGTTGCGCGTCGACTCCGTCATGTCCTCGAAGGCGCGCCAGCTCTTCGACGGGTCGGTCGGGCGGAGCGCGAGCACGTGGTGGAGCTCCGCGAGCTGATGCACCAGAAAACGGCGGTCGGACCGGCGGAACCGCCGTGCGCCGAGTTCGCGTTCGAGGAACGATACGTACAGTGGGTCGTCGAGCACGCGAAACGCCTCGGTGATCGGCCGCTCGGCCGCAACGAGGCACGCGAGGAGCGCCGTGGCGACGCGGCGAAATCTGACGCGCTGCGCCGCGTCGGGGTCGTTCAGCTTCGCGAAGAGAATCTCGAGCGCGCGCCCGGTGACGTCGCGGACTGTTTCGTACGTGCCGTCCGGCAGCCGCCTGCGGCGGAGGAGATCCACCCGCACGGCGGGATTCGGGTCGCCGATCGTGAGGAAGGCATACCGCGAGAGGAACCGCGCCGTCCGGCCGGCGAGCTCCGGGCACCAGCGTTCGGCGAGGGCGAGGGTCGTTCCGAGGTGCGCGACCCACGCGGCGATGGCCCGATGACCGGTCCCGATGAAGTCGTGGAGGACCCAGGGGAGCCGCGTTCCGACAGCGTAGAGGTACCGGAGGAGGAGCGAGGTCTTGCCCGCGCCGATGGCACCGAGGATGTGGACGCCGCGCTGGAACGCGGCGTGGCGAAGCGCATAGGTCTTGCCGTTCGCGACCTCGGTGCCGAGGACGATCACGGGCTCGGCGACGCGGTTGCGAGCGAACCGATGGCGGCTCACTGGACGCCGCCCGCGAACGTGTCGACGGCCGCGAAAAGCTCCGTCGCCTCGCGTCGCTTGGCCGCGGCGGCCGCGCGATCTTTCAGTTCTAGATAGGCGGCGTGGTAGACCTCGACCTGGGCGGCCGCGACCTCGGTCCCGAGCATCATCGCAAGCACGGCGTCGCGGGTGAGGCCGGCGGCCTCCGCGCTGGAACGATCATCCTCAAGTTTCGCCGTCAGGTACACGCACGCAGCGTAGGCGTGGTACGGGTGCGCGGCGTCGCTGGGTACCGCCCCGATCTGCACGTCGCGAACGATCTGCGCGGCCGCGTCGTCGTTTTTCCGCCGTGCGGCCTCCGCGCGTGCGTCCTTCGCGGCCTGCTTGGCGTCGATGTGCGGAGGAGCTGTTTCACGGACGGTCTTCACCTGCTTCTTCGCCTCCGTGGCCGCAGCCTTGCGGGCATCGAGTTTTTCGCGCAGCTCCGCACGCTGGAGCTGCGCCGTGAGGAGTTGCACGTCGAGTTGCGCATCGAGCACCGTCGCGCCCTTCGCGGCCGTGACCTTGGCGGCAGCGCGCTCGGCTTCGTTCCTGGCGCGCTTCGTCTGGAACTCGTCGATCTCGGTCGCGATCTTCTCGAGGTCGCGCGTGAGCTCCGCGGCGGAACGCACGAGGTCGTGGCCGCGCTCGGCGACGCTGCCGAGATCCGAGATGACGCCGGTGAGCTCGCGGGTGGTGCGGCGGATGCGCCGTGCCTGTCGACCCGTCAAGGTGCCGTTCGCGGCGTCGTCGATGAGTCGCTGCCCGACCGCAGCGGCGGACCGATTGAAGTGGTCGCGTGCCGTGGTGTCGGAAGTGGTGCGGCGGATGATCGTGGTGGGAGGTTTCGCGCTCATCGCCGGGCCTCCCGGAGACGCGCGAGTTCTGCGTGGAGCTGGTCGATACGGCGACGGGTATGGCGGACGATGTCCTCGACCGCGTTATGAAGGTCGCGGGAGGCGTCGAGAACGCTCGCCACGACTGCACCGTGGTATTTCGCGGCAGCGCTATCCGCGGCGCGGAGGAGGAGGAGCGCGAGGGTGACGCCGCCACCGATGCCGCCAAGAACGCAGAGGATCGCCGCGATCGCGAGGACGAGGACGCTCGTTGGCAGCGTGAGGACAAGAAGGCGCGGAGGGGCGCCGTCATCGCCTCCAGTGCATGCGGCCGTCGCGAGCACCAAGCCGGCTGCGGCAACGACTCGTGCGCAGAGGGAGGGACACGGGAAGGCGCCTGTCGCTTGCAACGAAGCGACAGGCGGTCGAACAACGTGTGGTGTAGCCATAAGTGAAGCTCCTTTCCGCGAGTGCGCCGGATGTGCACCCGCGACTCGAACGATGCGCGTCTGCGGCGCTCGCGCGCGGAGCCGGTCGAAGTCAAAAGCGCGTTAGAAGGCGTTAGACGCGGTTCGGCTCGTCGTGCACGCGCCGGGCGACGAAGAGCCCACGGATGGAGCTTCCGGGGAAGCGTTTGGTGAGCACCGCCTTCGCGGCGGCGAAGTGCGCGCCGGTCGTGAGCACATCATCCACGAGCGCGATGGTGGTCGGCGCGGGATCCGCGAGTGCGTCATCCACGACGAAGTTCGCGATGAGCTGGGCGATCGTGGGACGTGTACTCGACACATGTGCGGCGTTCATGCTCGCGGTGGAGAGAAGCAGTTCGCGGATGTCGAGCTGGTGCTCGACATCGACGGCGCGAAGCATCTGAAGCATTCGGTCGTCGTACAGCGGGTCGCCCTTCACCTTCGAGGGCGGCATGGGGACGAGCGTCACACGGCGAAGCGCCGTGAGGTTGACGGACTCGCGGAATTCGCGGGCGACCTGCTGGATCGCGCGCTCCTTGTAGCGCCACTCGGGCGTGCCGCGACGGCCGGGCGGCTTCTTCAGGTTCAGGATGAGCTGGTTCGTTTCACTGCCGGCGTAGCCGCGTCCTGCGGTGTAGTCGCGGAGGAAGTAGCACTGATCAGCGGCGGTGAGGTGCGGGTAGAGCGGGCGCAGGAGGTCATCGATTGCGACGAACACCCCGGAGGGCCTCCAACACCTCGGCGCTGTCGCGGACGCGGATCGCGCCGTGCTGCTCGACGAACGCGTGCGGCCAGCGCGCGGCGGGATCGCGGAAGCAGCGATTGAGGATGAAGAGCGGCCGGTTCAGCTCGACCGCGGCGCGCGCGAGGATGCGGGCGCCTGACATCTCGCCGGCTTCGACGATGATGCTCGCGCGGGTGAGGGCGGCCATGGTGACGTTCCGCTCGCGGAAGAACGCGCGGTTCTGCATCCACGTCTGCTGGTAGTAGCGGAGCACCGGGACTTGGCTCACGACGAGGAAGTCGCGTGCGATGCGCGTATGCAGCTCCGCATTGGCGCGGGGGTACGTCTCGGAGATGGGCGTGCCGATCACCGCGATGGTGCGGCCGGCGGCATCGAGCGCGGAGCTGTGGGCTTGCGTGTCGATGCCTCCCGCGAGGCCGGAGACGATGGTCCAGTCCTCGGCGACGAGCGCGCGGACGAGGGCGTCGGTCTCCGCGAGGGACTCGGGCGAGGCTTTCCGCGTGCCGACGACGGCGACGGCATCGGTCTCGATGACGTTCCAAGTGCCGAGCGTGTAGAGCAGTTCCAGCGGATGTCGCGCATCGCGGAGCGCCTGCGGGTAGTCGTAGCTTCGACGCAGCTGCACCCCGAAGTGCGGGACGCTGTGCGCAGCGAGGACATCGCGCACCTCGACGGCGGTCGCGTCCGCGATCTCGGCCGGGACGAAGTCCGACGGGAGCTTGTCCGGGTGCGCTCGGAACTTGTTCGCGAGCGTCTTGAAGGTCGCTCCTGGCTGGGTCCAGAGCCACTCGTACGCGCCGAGCTCGCGGAGCGGAGACATACCGCGGAGAAAGTCCTCGGCGTTATGGAAAGCGAGCGCGGTTTGCTGCATAGGATGGCTCATAGGATTGTAGCTCGGCGACGGATGGCGCATGTGGGCTCTACGGTGGGTAGAGTCGCCGCCGTGGAGACTGCGGCGCGGCGGGGAGGGATAAGTCGTGAGAGAAAACGAAGAGACAGTGCACCTCCTGTCATCGCGGAACTCCTGCGTCGTCTGCGGGGTACGGCGAGGCGCGCGATACGAGGAGGAGAAACTATCCCTCCAGTCGTAGAACCGGAGGGGTGACCGGACAGGTTGTGCGTGCATGGAGCCTTCCTTTCAGGTGTGCGCGTGGTCATCGGCGGTCGGAGTTGCCGCCGTGGCGGCGATCGAGGGCTTCTCGAACGGCCTCGAAGACGCGGGTGTCGGGGCGGGCGTAGCGAGCCGTGGTGATCTGGCTCGCATGGCCCATGACCTTGCTGATGATGGCGAGCGATAGGCCGTCCGACGCGAGCGAGGAGCCGTACGTGTGCCGCAGATCGTGGAAGCGAACTTTGCGCGTGATGCCAGCGAGCTTCTTTGCGAGCGCAAAGCCGCGGCGGATGCGGGTGACGGAGAGCGGTGCGCCCACTTCATCGACGAAGACCAACTCCCCGACGACCGGCCGCGCGCGGCATTCCTTGAGGGCGGCCTCGCACGCGGCGCTGATCGGGACGACGACCTCGCGCTCCGTCTTCTCCATGACGAGCTGAATCCAGCCCTCGGTCCATCGGATGTCCTTCCACGTCAGGCGACAGAGATCGCCGAGCCGGAGGCCAGTGGTGAGTGCGACGATGAAGAACGGCTTGAGCGCGTGGAAGTGCTCCCAGATCTCGTTTGCGGCCTCACTGTCCCAGCGGCGGCTGCCGCCGAACACGCGCGGCGTCGGGTAGCGTTCGCACGGGACGACCTCGCCGCGCCGGTACTTGCCGCGAAGATCCGCGACGAAGGCCTCGAGGTCATCGAAGGCGGCGAGGAACGCCGCGCACTCGCGATCGGATAGCTCGTTCTTCGGGCGGTTCACCTTCTCGCGCTCGAGCCGCTTCTTGAACGGGCTCTCCTCCAGCACGTCGAAGCGGACGGCGTAGTTCACGAGTGCGCGCAGGATGTTCGCGTACCCGTTGATCGTGGCGCCGGCGAGCGGTCGTTTGCCGGCCGCCCGCCGTTCCAGCTTCAGTTCACGAATCCATAGGTTCACCGCACCGGCCGTGATGTCCGAAAGCCGCCACGTTCCGAAGCGCTGCAAGAGGCACCGTTCCGCGACGAGCCGATAGTCCTTCGCGGTCGAAGGCGAGAGACCTTCGACGATGAGCGGAAAGTACCTTTCGTAGAACTCCTGAAACGTCGGTGCGATGAGCGGCGGCGGTTGCGCGGGCTCGCGATTCACGCGCTCGCGGAACGACTCCATCGCCCGCTCGGCCTCCTCAGCCGAGACGTTGTGGAGCGTGCGGCGGACGCGCCGCTCACCCTTGCCGCCCCGCGCGTAAATCGAGAGCTTCGCGGTGCGTGTGGTCTTGTCGTACGAGAGCCCGCGGGCGAGACGCCGAAGCTTGAGACGCTTCTTCGGCGTTACGCCACGCGGCTCGGAGGGCGGCGCAGCACCTGCCGAGCGCGCCGTTCCGCGATCGCCGCGTCCACGGCCGTCCGGCGGTAGAGGATCAGGCGATCCGAGATCCGGTGTTCGGGCTGCGGGAACCAGCCGTCCCGTTCCCACTTCGCGATCGTCTGGGTGTTGACGCCGAGCTCCTCGGCGAGGATGTGGCGAGCCACGAAATCCTTCTTCATCGTTCTTCTCCTTCGGTGGGATCGTCGCAGCCGCGCCGTCGAGATCGTCCGACTCGGACGAAGTCGAAGGGGCAGACGCGGAAGCGTCACTAGGCGCGCAACCAGGCACGGAGCCCGATTCGGCGCGAGCGTCGAAAAGAGGGGTGGGAGCTAAGCTGTTGGGGGGATTGGGGTTGTATTTGGTCGGGCAGGCCGGATTTGAACCGGCGACCACCTGAACCCCATTCAGGTACGCTACCAGGCTGCGCTACTGCCCGACTCGGCGTGGGATCGTACCACGCGCGGTGTGACTAACGGTTCCAGGGGCGAAGTATTCCGGTCACGGCAACTGCGCGGCCCACAGAATCAGGTACTTCGTCACCTCGATGTTCTTCGACGTGGGGACGATCGACACGTCCTCGATCGAGCGCGCTTTCGCGGTGAGCTCTTCGCGCAAAGCCTGAAGCTCGCGGTCCCATGCGCGCTGGATCATGGCGATGTTTTCGAGGTAGTCCGTCTCGCGCACGGACACCGTCGGATCGGCGACCGCGGCCGGGCGTCCGCTCGTGATGTTGTAGAGCGCCTGACCCCAGTTCACGTTCACTTCCTGCTTCTCGCGTTCCGTGGCGTCTTCGTTTTCCTCGAGAACGCGCTGCTCGCGCTCGGAGCGTTCGCGAAGCTGGTCGAAGCGGCGGCGGAACGTGCTCTCGAGGCGTTCCTGCTGGTCCTCGACCTGCCGGTTCGCCTCTTCCATGCAACGCTCGATGAACGACTCGCGCGTTTCCGCCGGCTCGCTCCAGAAGCCGAACGCGGGGTTGTGGAAGATCTGCAGGCGCTCGTTCTGCTCGAGGAACTGCTTGAACCCTTCCTCTCCCTGCGCCGCGTTCCGGGCCAGCGCCTCGGGGGCAATCGCGGGATCGAGATTGCGCGAGGGATCGGGCACGGCGCGGATGTCGAGCTTCTCCGAATCGATGAGCGAGGCCTGGTGCCAGTGCACGCGGCCGTCATTCAGACCGATCGGCGCGATGTAGGAGCGGACGGTCTGATGATGAATGCCGCTGCGACCCTCGACGTGCCTGACGATGCCTTCCGCCAGGACGTACGGACGGTAATCGCCGCTTCCGCCGTAGACGTAGAGCTGGTCGACCGACTCCGCTTCGCGGCGCGACGCAAGACGCGGGCGGATCGGCGCCGCCTGAGCGTCGCGATCTTGCTCGACGGTCATCCCGTTCGCGACCGGAGCCACGTCGAGCACGCGGCCCGGGACGGCAGCCAGCGCCTGCACGATGGCCTCGCGGCGATCGGGGGGAAACAGAAAGACGATGCATCCGCCGCCGCCCGCGCCGCACACCTTGCCGCCCCACGCACCAGCGTTCGCCGCGGCGGCGATGGCCGCGTCGATCTCGGGGGTGGAGATGCCGTCGATCAGCGCCTTGCGATGCTCCCACTCCTTCGCCAGCGCCGCGCCGGCGGCTTCGAAGTTGCCGGAGTCGAGCGCGCGCTCCATCTCGATCGACGTCGCGGCGATGTTGGCGAGCCCCTTCTGCACTTTCTTCTTGCCGTCGATGTGGCGCTTGTAGAGCTCCCAGTTGTTCGTGCCGGAGAAATGCGCGACGCCCGTGTAGTGCATGAGCATGTGCGCGCCGAGCTCCTGCACCGACGTCTGCAGCGGATGCCGCGACGGCTTGCCGGGGTTGAGATGCAGCGAGGCGAGTCCGCCGAAGACCGGCGGGTAGTAATCCTGGATGCCGGCGGGCACGCCGAGGAGACGCGTCTCGAGATCGCGGACGAGATGGATGAGGTCTTCGCCTTTGACCGGCTCGCCGGCGAGCTCCGACAGCGCCCGCACGAGCGTGATCGACAGCGCGGACGAACCGCCCAGCCCTGAACCTCGCGGCGCATCCGTGCGCGTCGTGATCTTGATGCCGTTGAGCTTGAAGTGCTCGAGCGCGCGATGCAGCAGCGCGGCTTTCGGGTCGGCGGCCATCTCCTGCAGCGACTCGTACCGCTGCCGGTACTGCTGATCGGTGAGATGGATCTCGATCGCGCCGTCGGTGGTCTGGCAGACCTCCGATTCGGCAAAGTACGAGATGGCGACGTTCACGGTCCGAGAACCGGGATGGAAGAGATACAGCGGCCAGAGATCGAGAGTGCCTCCGGCGAGATCGGCGCGGACCGGCGCCCGGACGGTGACCTTGTTCATGGGTTTTGACAGTTTATCCCCCAGCGCGCCGCGCCGGAGAATCTCCGGTTGTCCCGTTGCGCGCGGGAGGAACTGGAGAGACCTTTCATCTGCGGGGGAGCGATTTTGCTAGAAGAGTGCCCGCTGTTGCACCTGTTTTTCCGCAACCTCCTGCGTCGGCGAGGCCAGCCGCGGCTTGAGGCGGGCGACATTCGCGCGGAAACGGCCGAGGGAAGCGCCGTGGAGCGGATCGGGCGTGATCGATTTCAGCTTCAGGGGATCGAGCCACTTCCCGTTTTCCGACACGCGGTAATCGAGATGCGGTCCCGTCGCCAGCCCGGTCATGCCGACGTAGCCGATGACGTCGCCCTGCGCGACCTTCGTCCCCTTCTTGAGGCCTTTGGCGAAGCGCGACAGGTGCAGGTAGCACGTGTCGATGCGCGACGAGTGACGCACGCGCACGAAGTTGCCTTCGCCCGCGGAGTAGCGCGCCTCGACGACCACGCCGTCCGCCGTGCTCATGACCGGCGTTCCGACCGGAGCGCCGTAATCGACGCCGTAGTGGGGGCGGAAGTACTTGAGGACGGGATGAAAGCGCTTCTTCGTGAAGCCCGACGTCACGCGTGAGAACTTGAGCGGCGCCTTGAGGAACTGCTTGCGTAGCGGCGTGCCCACCGCGGCGTAGTAGCCGGCGCGGCCGTCGGCGTTCTCGTGGCGGAAGGCTTCATACGTCTGTCCGCGATGCGTGAAGCGCGCGGCGGTGATCGGCCCGTAGCCGACCAGATCGCTGCCGGCGAACTGCTTCGTCACGACGAAGCTGAACGCGTCGCCTTTGCGCAGCTCGAAAAAGTCGATGTCCCACTGGAAGACGTCGATGAGCTGCTGCACGACCTGCGGACCTTCGCCCGCTTCGCGCACCGCCTCGTACAGCGAGCGGTTCACGCTGCCGGAGATCGCCGTCTCGACTTCGCGCAGGACGGCCTGCCGCGTCGTGACGTCGAACGTGCTGCCGTTGCGCACCGCGTTGAGCTCGCCCCAGCCGGTGACTTTCATCTGCACCGCGTCGACGGTGCCGGTCTGGTCGTAGTGGAAGCGGACCATGTGTCCGGGGCGGAAGCGGCGAACGTCGAGCGACTTGCCGAGCTCGCGCGCGAGGAGCGCGCTCTCGGTGCGCGACAGTCCGCCCGCAGTCAGGACGCCGTGGAGCGTGTCGTTCTTTTCGAACGTGAGAATGAGCGCGTGCTCCGGCAGCTCGGCAGGCTCCGGCTGACGGAGGTCGTGATAGCGAAGGACGGGAGGGGGTGCGAGGTGCGAGGTGCCGGGCTCCTGCTGACGCACGGCCGCGATGAACAGCGGAACGGCGAGAGGAAGCGCGAGCGCGGCGTAAACCCGCGGCCGCTTGGCCACCCCACCCAGACGTCCACCCAAGGCGCGAAGTATCTTCATCGGAAAAAGAGGGAACCGGACTGCGAGGGCGATGGTACTACAACGAATTACTTCGTTCCGTCAGCCGGCTCGAACTGCAGCGTCTGCGCGGCCGCCTTCGGCAGCTCCGGCGTATCGGCGCGACGGTAGCTCGCCGGCAGCACGAACACCGCCGGATCGCTCTTCATCTCCCGGATTGCGTTCACCCACGTCTCGCGCGTGATCGTGCGCTGCGTCGGTTTGTTGAGGTTCGAGCGAACCGGGAGGTCGTAGCTGGTCTTGATCGTGACGGTCTGGCGCAGAGGGAATCCCTGCACCCTGGTGGCTTCGGTCTCGATGATCTTGTCGAGCTGCGCGTTTCCGGTGCGGAAGCCGCCGGTGATGAAGCTCTGGTGGACCTGGCCGAACTGCAGCGTCGTCCAGGTGTCGATCTCGGTGCGCACGTGCTGTTTGAGCGGCATCGACGACTTCACGACGGTGATGTCGTACGACATGGTGACGCGGTAGTGATCGGCTTCGATGCCCGCGATCGTGCGGCGGTCGCCGAGCGGTTCGACGTTGGACTGGAAGTTTTCGACGGTGATGTTGCTCGCGCCGATCGCCGTGGCAATCCCCGAGGTGTTGACCTCGGTGTACCAGCGCTTGGTGGGATCGACGAACGTGAGACGCCGCGAGGCGTCGCTCGTGAGCACGTAGGTGCCCGGGGGATACATGTTGCCGCCGAGGAAGTCGACGCGGGAGCGGTCGCCGTCGACGGTGGCGCGGCCGGAGAGGTCGGTCGCCGGCACGATGGCGTCGTCGCTCGTGCTCTTGACCGTGAACTCGTACTGGATGGCGGCGAACGAAGGGAGCGCGAAGATCGCGAGCGCTACCGTGACCAGCAGTCTTTTCATTTCAATAACCTCGGCTTTCGCCTGAGTATACACGGGAAATTTCGACGCCTCGCGCGCCGTTCGGCGGGGGCATGTCCAACCGCAAGTTCTTCGTGGCAGCGCTGTGCGTGGTCGCGTTGACCGCCGCGCCGATGCGCGCCGCGGGAAATGCAACGCTCTCCGAGATCATCAAACAGGTCCAGGAGCAGCAGAAGAAGACCACCACCCTCCAGGCCGATTTCCGTCAGGAGAAGGAGCTCGCCCTTCTCGCCAGGCCTGAAGTCTCGACCGGCACGTTCGTCTACTCCAAGCCGAACAACGTCCTCTGGACGTACGAGGCGCCGAAGCGCGTGCAGATGGTCATCGCCAACGGCCTCCTGACCACGTACTACGCCGACCTCAAGAAGGCCGAGCAGATCGACGTGAAGAAGTTCGAGGACCGCATCTTCAAGTACATGGGTGCCACGGGCGCGATCGACGAGCTCGCGCGCTACTTCAACTTCACGATCACTGATTCGAAGGCCAAGCCGGTGTACGTGCTCGACCTCACGCCGAAGACGCGGGCGGTCTCGAAGCGCGTGCAGAAGATCAAGCTGTGGATCGACAAGAAGACGTTCCTCACGAACAAGATCGAGTACGTCGAAGGGGACGGCGACATCACGCGCTACGAGTTCACCAACATCCGCATCAACCAGCCCGTCCCGGCGAGCAAGTTCGCTCTGTCGCTCCCGCCGAGCGTCAAAGTGGAGCAGATGAAGGTGCAGTGAGAAGAGAGCTGTTGAGCCGTTGAGCTGTTGAGCCCGCAGGGCAGCGCTTCCGCCGGCTCAAAACTCAACGGCTCAATCGCTCGACAGCATCCTGACGATGTCCCGCCTCTCTTTCGATCTGCTCCACACCGACGGCCCGGCCCGCCGCGGGGTGATCACCACGCCGCACGGAACGATCCAGACCCCCGTGTTCATGCCGGTGGGGACGCGCGCGTCGGTGAAGAGTCTCACCACCGACCAGCTCGCGCGGCTCGGGCCGGAGATCATCCTCAACAACACCTATCACCTCATGCTGCGCCCCGGTGTGGACCTCGTCGAGAAGCTCGGCGGCGTGCACAGGTTCATGGGGTGGTCCGGCTCGGTGCTCACCGATTCGGGCGGCTTCCAGCTCTACTCCCTCGCCTCGATCCGCAAGATTCGCGAGGAAGGCGTCGAGTTCCGCAGCCACATCGACGGTGCTCCGTACTTCATGAGTCCCGAGAGCGCGATCGAGATCCAGACGCGCATGGGCGTGGACATCGCCATGGCCTTCGACGAATGCCCGGCGTACGGCATCTCGCACGCGGAAGTCGAAAAGTCGATGCTGCTCACGCACCGCTGGGCGAAACGCTCGCTCGCGACGCGCACGACCTCGGCGCTGTTCGGCATCGTGCAGGGCGGCGTGCATCTCGACCTGCGCAAACGGAGCGTCGAGGAGATCGCCTCGATGGACTTCGACGGGATCGCCATCGGCGGCGTGTCGGTCGGCGAGCCGAAGGAAGAGATGTTCGAAGTCGTGAATCACACGGCGCCGCTGCTTCCCGCCGATCGCCCGCGCTACCTGATGGGCGTCGGCACACCCGAAGACCTGGTGAATGGCGTCGCGGCCGGCATCGACATGTTCGATTGTGTGATGCCGACGCGCAACGCGCGCAACGGCACGATCTTCACGAGCGAAGGGAAGCTGTCGATCAAGAACGCGAGGTTCGCGGCGGACCAGGGACCGCTCGACCCGAACTGCGGTTGCGTGACGTGCACGACGGTCTCGCGCGCGTATCTGCGGCACCTTTACGTCAACGACGAGATCGCCGCGTCGGTCTACAACACGATCCACAACATTTCGTTTTACCTTGACTTGATGCGGTCCATCCGGCAGGCTATCGAGTCCGGTTCGTTCAATACCTTCCGCGAAGGGTTCCTGTCGCGGCTTTCGAACAAAGAAAAATCATGAATGCGATAGCTCTGCTCCAGACAGCGGGCGGCAGCGGCACGACCGCCGCGCTCGTCAATTTTCTGCCGATCGTCGCCATCGGCCTCGTTTTCTACTTTCTCGTGATCGCGCCGGCGAACAAACAGCGCAAAAAACAGCAGGAAATGCTGGGTGCGCTGAAAAAAGGCGATCGCGTTCTTACGACCGGTGGGATTTACGGAACGATTCAGGGTGTTGAGCCCGAAGCCGTCTACCTGAAAATCGCCGAGAACGTCAAAATCAAGGTAGCGCGCTCTGCCATTTCCGGAGTCGTGACCGGAGAATCGGAATCGTAGAGCAGGCCTGGTCGGAGGAATCTTGAATAGAAACGTCATCTGGAAAATTGTGTTGATCCTCGCCGTAATGGTGGTGTTCACGGTCGCCATCATCCCGACGAAGAACAATCCCGAGCCGATCAAACGCGGCCTCGACCTCAAGGGCGGCATCCAGCTCGTCATGCGCGTGAACGTGAACGAGGCCACACGCCTCGAGATCGACCAGGCCATGAACTCGCTGCGCAATCAGGCCACCTCGCAGAACCTCCCCGCGCCTGCCACGCGCCGCCTGAGCGACACGGCCTTCCTGGCCACGCCGCCCGCCGGTGTCGGCACGGCCGAGTACGAGCGTATCGGACGCGACTTCCTGCCGTCGTTCGAAGTCACGCGCGTCGGCAACGACCTTCGTTACACGCTGAAGGCGCAGGCCGCGAAGGACCTGCATCGCGACACGGTCGATCAGGCCGTCGAAGCGATCCGCCGCCGTGTCGACGCCCTTGGCGTCGCCGAGCCGAACATCGTCCCCGAGGGTGAGGATCGCATCGCGATTCAGCTCCCGGGCGTCGACGATCCGGCCCGCGTCAAAGACATCATCAAGACCACCGCGCAGCTCCAGTTCCGCCTCGTCGAGAACGGAACCGCGCCGACCGCCCAGGCGCTGTACGACCAGCTCCCCGCCGCGGTGCGCGCGAACGTCGACATCATCCCGGGCAACCAGGAAGACGAGCTCGGCCGCGTCACCGGCACCATGTACTACGCCGTCAACAAGAACGTGCCCGTCAGCGGCCGCGATCTGAAGAACGCGCGCGTGCAGAAGGGTCAGGTCGGCGAGCCGGTCATCGGCTTCTCGTTCACGCCGGAAGGCGCTCCGAAGTTCGGTGAGCTCACCGGCAACAACACCGGCCGCCAGCTCGCGATCATCCTCGACAACAAGGTCGTCTCCGCGCCGCGGATCAACAGCCGCATCGACGGAGAGGGCATCATCGAGGGCAGCTTCACGCAGCAGCAGGCCGCCGACCTCGCGCTCATCCTGCGCAGCGGCTCGCTCCCGGCCTCGCTGACGACGCTCGAAGAGCGCACCGTCGGCCCGTCGCTCGGACGTGACTCGATCCGCCAGGGCTTCATGGCCACCGCGATCGGCTTCGTCCTGCTGGTCCTCGCGATCATCGCTTACTACAGGGGCGCGGGCATCAACGCCGTTCTCGCGCTCCTGCTGAAC
>Ga0196958_10000149_pt1 | contig 23897 bp, 29 predicted proteins | sample S1v_10metaG_FD_148654 | JGI IMG/M metagenome (GOLD analysis project Ga0196958, IMG submission 148654) | Soil microbial communities from Anza Borrego desert, Southern California, United States - S1+v_10 | ecosystem: Environmental > Terrestrial > Soil > Desert | place: USA: California | collected... | reverse complement strand
AGCTCGATCTCCATGCCCGTGACCACGCCGGAGTTGCCCCCGCCGCCGCGCAGCGCCCAGAACAGGTCCGGGTGCTCGTCCGCGGTCACCCGGCGGAGCACGCCGTCGGCGGTGACGAGGTCGAGGCGGCGCACGTGGTCGGCGGAGAACCCCCAGCGCCGGCCGAGCACCCCGAGCCCACCACCGAGCGTGTACGACACGGCGCCGACCGCCGGGGCGGAGCCGGCCAGGGGCGCCAGGCCGAACGGTGCGGCCTCCTGCAGGACCCGGGCCCACACCGCGCCGGCCTCGAGCCACGCGGTCCGCGCGAACGGATCCACGCGGACGGCGCCCGCCCGCCGCGTGGTGATCAACAGGGCGTCGTCGGCGGGCACCGTGATCCCGTGCCCGGTCGCCTGCACCGCGACGGGGAGCCCCACCTCGCGCGCGTGGCGCACCCCGGCCACGACGTCGGCCGCGCCCGTCGCCCCGACGACGACACCGGGGCGCTGCCCGACCGAGAGGTCGAACCCCGCCAGCTCGGCCGCGTAGCCCTCGTCGGCGGGTCGCAGCACCGGACCCGCGACCCGCTGGCTCAGGCCGGCGGGGGCCGTCGTCCTCGTCACCTGGGCAGGCTAGCTACTACTACGCTGCGTCCACGATCGTCTCGTCGGGCGGCTCGAAGGGTGCGCGACTCCGGGATCGCGGACCGACATCCTCACGGAGCGTCCCGATGCCGCGGAGGAGCGACGGTGATCGAGCGGCGGGAGGACGGGTGGACTCGACGGACGCGGCCGGCCGCGGCGTGGGTCCGGCGTCGCCCGTGACCGCCTGGCGGGTCGTCAGCTGTGGGCCACCGCCGGGATGGCACGAGCCGTCCTCGTGGATCAACTCGTTGCTCGGCCCGCTGATGCCCCTGGTGCTGGTCGGGGTCTACCTCGGCGCGTCCTCGCGGGACGTGCGGCGACGGAGACCGGCCCGCCGCGAGCGGCACCGGCGCGAGCTCCGCCGCCACTGCGCGCTGGCGCTGCTCCCCGCCGTCGTCGTGACCGTCCCGCTCACGATGCTCGTCCGCGCGACCCTGCCGGCGTGACCGGCTACCGGCCCGGTGGCCGCAGCCCGCGCACGGCCGGCCGGGGATCGTGGACGGCGAGGTGGTCCGGGCCGGGCTCGCCCAGGGCCGAGAGGAGATCGGCGGGCGGGCGGTGCAGTGCGAGCCGGCCGTGGCCCGCGACCTGCTGGAGGCGTACGTAGCCCAGGAACCGCACCAGCGCCGGGCTCGACCGCGCCAAGCCCGAGCACTCCACGGCCAGCTCGTGTCGGCCCCGCGTACGGAGGTCGTCCAGGACGCCCAGCAGCCGCTCGCCGGATCCGGCCTCGACCACCCCGGTCACGGCCAGGGCGAGGTACCCGTCACCGAAGGCGACGACGGCGTGGGCGCAGCCGCCGGGTCCGGGCCGTGCGGCGGCCGCGTCCGCCGCGGCCGCGCCGAGCGCCCGGTCCCGGGCGTCGTCGAGCGCGTCCGCGGGGGCGAGGTCGGAGCCGGCCGGGACCGTCCGCAACGCCGTCCGGGTGCGGTCGGGTCGGCGTCCGGACATGGTCGCTCCCGTTCTCCGCGTGATCGGCGGTCGGTGGCGGCCGGGGGTGCACCGATGGAGGTGCGACCGGACGACCGGTGGACCGACCGTACGCGGCACCGGCGGTGCACGTCGCCTCGAAAGTCGCCGAGGCGCCGGGCGCCGGCGCATGGCGGGCGTCGTGGGGCGCCGCGCACGAACGGTTCCTCTTCCGACGCGTTCACCCGGGGGGCAGCGGGGGCCGTGATACGGTCACGGGTAGTTGCCGTCTCGTCGTCCTCGCTGTGCTCGAGCCTCGTGGATCATGCGACATCGACCCCGCTCGCACAACGCGTGGACGCGCCGCCGTGTCGTGGGGTCGGGCAACCACTCAGGGCGGGTCCGCCCGCTCGATCCGACACGAATGAGGATGCATGTCCGACGGTACTGTCAAGTGGTTCAACGCCGAGAAGGGCTTCGGCTTCATCGCCCCCGATGACGGGGGCAAGGACATCTTCGTCCACTACTCCGCCATCGAGGGTGGGGGCTTCCGCTCGCTGGAGGAGAACCAGCGGGTGAGCTTCGAGTCCAGCCAGGGCGCCAAGGGCCTCCAGGCGGATTCGGTCCGCGCGATCTAGTTCCGGGACTCACCGGGAACCCGGTCGGGCGCCGCCGTCAGGGTGCGCGCCCGACCTGCCGGGCTGTGGTCCCGCGCCTCATACCCGCGGGGTCACAGCCCATCCGCCCCGGTCACCCCGACCGGTGGCCCGGCCCGTTCTCGACGTCGAGCGAGGCGGCGACCGCGTCGTAGGTGGACCCGCGGGCCTCGATGCTCCTGATGAGCGTGTCGTTGTCCACCTCGCCCTCGGCGACGAACTGCTCGTCCTCGGCGAGGGTGATGCGCAGGCGTCTGCCGAGGGGCTGCAGGCGTGCCGACCGCCCCCACTCGTCGAAGATGGTGACGCCGCCGTCGGCGGAGAACTCCGGCGCGGGGACGTGCTCGAGCGGCTCGTGGGCCGCCTCGATGGCCTCGCGCAGGTCTCCCGTCGCCTCGGGCGTCCGAGCGGTCGTCGATTCGTCGGGCGTCATGACGCGACGGTACGGGGCCCCGGTTCGGGAACTCCACACACCGGGCAGCCGTTGACCAGGAGACGCCGAGGAGGCCTCATGGGATTCCGTCTACTGCCCCGCGTGCACCCGCGCCACCACCTGCGCAAGACATACCGTCTGGGCCCGCTGCGGCTGCACCTCGGTCCCGAGGGCGTCAGCTGGGGACTGGGCGCGGGCCGCTGGTCGTGGAACGCGAAGAGCCGTCGCCACACGGTCGACACGCCGGGTCCGGGCTACTGGGAGAGCACGGGGCGGGCGCCGCGCCGGTAGCTCACCCCTCGACGCGCATGCGCCAGGCGTCGGTCACCAGCTCACCGAGCCGGACGACGTCGACCTTCTCCAGCCGCAGCAGCACCAGCGGCAGACCCTCGTACGACGGAGTGGAGAAGAACAGGTCCGGCTCGCCGAGCAGGAGCGCCTGCCGCTCGGCCTCGTCGCCGACGAACAGGACGGCGATGTCGGTGCGCAGGACGCGGCGACCGCCGCTGCGGTCGGGGTAGGACCAGACGAAGCCGCGCCCGTGCACGCGGAAGTCGAAGCCGTCGCAGTCGCGCTCCTCGACGTCGGCGAGCCCGAGGGCGAGCCGGCGGACGTCGTCGACGTCGGCCACGCGAGCGACGCTAGCACCCGCGCTCCGACGTCGTCGCTGCTCACGGCGTCGACGTCGTGCCGCCGGTCAGCGGTGGGCGCGGTGCTCGGCGACGTCGCGCAGGCGGCTCAGGGCCTCGGCGTTGCGCAGCCGGATCCCCGGGGCCTGGACCAGGCGCGGCACCAGCGCTCCGAGGCCGCGGTCGGCCTCCTCGGCCATGTGCACCCGGCACCCCTGCGCCGTGGGCTCAAGCCGGAGGACGACGCGCGCCGTCCCCGCGGGCCAGGCCTTGGCCTGCAGCGTCAGCATCCGGCCCGGCTCGACGTCGAGGACCGTCGTGGTGTCCCCGAGCTGGAACGGCCAGACCCCGACGCTGTGGTGCAGCCGCGAGCCGACCGCGGGCCAGTCGTCGTCCACGTCGCGCATGTGCGTCGCCCCCACCACCCACAGCGGGTACATCCAGCCGTCGCTCAGCACCGCCCACACCGCGTCGGCGCCGACGGACACGTCGACGCTCGTCTCGGGCGCGCCCACGGACCACCTCCTCGCTCGCCGGGACCGGTACCCGATCTCCGGCGCGCACTCACCGCCATCCGCGCGGCAGGATCGAGCCATGACGACCCCTCCCGTGACCGTCGACGTGGACGCGGCCGGCGTCGCCGTGGTGACGATCGACCACCCGCCGCTGAACCTCTACGACCACGCCCTGCACGCCGCGCTGGGTGACGCGGTCGCCGAGCTGGAGCGCACGCGACCGCGGGCGGCGCTCGTGCGGGCCGAGGGCAAGGTGGTCAGCGGCGGCGTGGACGTCCGGCAGGTGTTCCACCCGATGGCGCAGGCCGGGGACGTCGAGGCGGGGACGCGCTACTTCGCCGAGCTCGTCGACCTCGGCCGTCGCCTGCACCACCTGCCGCTGCCGACGGTGTTCGCCGCGCACGGGCTGACGCTGACCTGGGCGTTCGAGGTCGCGTTGGCCTGCGACCTCCTCGTCGCGACGCCGAACGCGTCGTTCGGGCTCATCGAGGCCACGGTCGGGCTCACCCCGGCGATGGGCGGCACCCAGCGCCTCGCCGAGCGCGCCGGCGCCGGGCGGGCGCGGCTGCTGGTGATGACGGCCGGGCGGTTCGGCGCCGAGGAGCTCGAACGCTGGGGCGTGGTCGACCGCCTGTTCCCCGAGGACGGCTTCGACGCCGCGAGCCGCGAGCTGGCCGCGACGCTCGCCGCGGGCCCGACGCGGGCGCACGCCGCCACCAAGCAGATCCTGCGCCGCCTCGCCGAGGGCGGGCTGGAGGCGGCGAACGACGTGACCCCGGGCGTGGCCGGCAAGCTGTTCGCCACCGCCGACCTGCAGGGCGCGATGGCCTCGTTCGTCGAGCAGGGCCACGGGAAGGCGACGTTCACCGGTGCGTGAGGCGGATGATCGACCGCGCCGGGTGGGTACGCCCCGGCCATGAGTCAGGACAACCGCCAGCCCGGGGTCGACCCCGGCGACCTCGACGAGGAAACCCTGCTCGACGAGCTCGAGCACCTGCACGACACCCGCCACGCGACGTTCCGGCACGGCAGCGACGACGCGCTCGACGCCCACGACCGGCGCACGCGCGAGCTCGAGACGGAGTACCTGCGGCGTCACCCGAACCGCGAGGTCGACCCGGCCCGCACCCGGTCCGGCGCCCGCGGCGACCGCTGAGCAGCCCCGGGCGCCGCACCGGCATCAGTGGCTGGTGCGGCCCCGGTGGGTCTCGAGGGTGGGGGAGACGAGGCGCTCCGCCACCAGGCCCGTCACCATCGAGTACACGCCCTTGTGCAGGAAGTCCACCGCCTGCTCCTGCCACGGCCAGGTGTGCGGCGGTGCACCGACGCCCGTGGCGTTCTCCAGCGTCTGGTCGGTGGCCAGGCGCACGGCCGCGTGCGCGGCGTAGGCCCGAGGCCCCCGCATACCCAGCGCCGCCCAGATCCCGTGCAGGGTGCCGACGAGCGCGCCGGTGCCCCAGTGCATCGCGTGGTTCCACGCCGGCGGGCGCTCGGTGTCGCTCGGGCTCCCGCCCGTCACCGCCTTGAGCGTCCGCCCGGGCACGTAGGACGACGGCCGGCCCAGCACCGCCTGCTCGACCTTCTCCAGCGCCGTCATCGCGGCCACCCCGGCGAGGCCCGCGCCCGCCCCGGCCAGGGCCGCCACGCCCAGCGTCCGTGCCCTGCTCGTCCCTGTGCTCGTCGTCATGGGCGCCGGGTGCCCAGCCGGACGCGCGGCCATGGCCCCCGGGTTGCGCGGGGTGCTCCGGCTCAGCGCGCAGCGGCTCGGTGTCGCGCCCGTCGAGGGGCAGCTCGCCGCGCGCCGCGGACCGCCGAAGGCGTACTCGACCTCGACCGTGGCCGCGGCGGGTGCCGAGGTCGACGTCGAACCGCTTCGCCGAGGACCACGGACCCAGCCGCGCCGCCGAGGAGGTGCGAGGGTCGGGGGATGACGGAGCTCGTGACGGCCGTGGGACGGTCCGTCGGCCCGATCCTGCGCGGCCGGGTGCTCTTCGCGGTCCGGACCCGGTCGCCGCGGTTCGCGCTGACCGTCGACGACGGCCCCGACCCGGCGACGACGCCGGCGCTGCTGGACGTGCTCGCCCGCCACGGTGCGCGGGCGACGTTCTTCCTGCTCGGCGAGCGCGCCGACCGCCACCCCGACCTCGTGGCCCGGATCGCGGCCGACGGACACGAGCTCGGGAACCACACCTGGCGAGACGAGCCGACGTGGGCGCTGCCGGAGGCGGAGTTCCGCGACGCGCTGCAGGCCACGCAGCGCACGCTCGCCGCGCACGGGCCCGTGCGGTGGTTCCGTCCGGGCTCGGGCTGGCCGACCGCGCGTCACCTCGCGATCGCGGAGGACGCGGGCCTGCGCTGTGCCCTGGGGACCGCCGTGGGCGTCGCCGCGGCGGGCGCGGGCGCCGCGCGGACCCCGCGTCTGCTCGACGTGCTCGTCCGGCGCGGGGCGGTGGTCGTCCTGCACGAGGGCACGCCGGCCCGCCGGTCCGTGGCGGCCACCGTCGACGCCCTCCTGGCGCGGACGGCTCGCCGCGGCCTCGCCTCGGTCACGCTCTCGGAGCTCGCCGCGGGCTGAGCCGCGTCAGCGGTCCTCGTCGACCAGGTGCACGGCGGCCTCCTCGGCGCTCGCGCCCGCGCCGTCGACGCCCACGTCGTCGGCGTAGAAGTCCTCGCCGCCCTCGCGCAGGACCAGCCGGCCCGAGCGCGCCTCGCCGACCTCGTCGTCCCAGGGCTCGCCGTCGGTGTCGCTCGCGTCGCCGATGCCGTCGCCGATGCCCTCGCCGATGCCGTCGCCGATGCCCTCGCCGATGGCCTCGCCGAACGCCTCGTCGGGCTCGCGGTCCTCGCGGCGCAGGCGCCCGGCCAGCGGCTGGCCGGTCCGCTCCTCCCGGGGCGTGGTGCCCCAGGCGTCCGTGCCCCAGGGCTGCTCGTTCGGGGAGATGCCCTCGTCGAGCGGGTCGGCGAGGTCGGGGTCGTCGAGCGACTCGGCCTCGTCGAGCTGCTCGAAGACGGTGTCGTCATCGGCGTCGGGGTCGTCCCCGGTGGGCGCGTCCGGAGCGGTCACGGTCGTCCTCCTGGTCGGCGGTCGGGGTCAGTGTGCGCTGCCCCCGGAGCGTCCCGCCGGGACGGGTGATCGCGAGCCGCCGCTCACCCCGCGGCGGCGGACCCGACGTGGTCGCGGTACCAGGCGAGGGTGTGGGCGAGGCCGTCGCGCAGCGGGGTGCGGGCGCGCCAGCCCAGCACCTCGGCGGCGGGCCCCGGGTCGGCGACGTGCACGCGCTCGTCGCGACGGTCGTCGCGGGCGCCGAGGCCCAGCGGGCCCCGGTGGCCGGCGAGGTCGGCGAGCTCCTCGACGACCTCGGCGATGGTGACCTCGTTCCCCGAGCCCACGTCGAGCACGCGCCCCGGGGCCCCGCGGCGCACGGCGGCGAGGACGAGGGCCTCGGCGACGTCCTCGACGTAGACCCAGTCGACGCCGCGCGTCCCGCTGCCCAGCGCCGGGACGGCGCCCCGGGCCAGGGACGTGCAGACGTGGGGCACGAGCTTGCGGGTGTCGGGCTGGTCCGGCCCGTAGACCATCGCGATCCGCAGGACGGTGACCGGCAGCCCCTCCTGGGTGTGGAAGAGCCGCGCGTAGGCGGTGGCCGCCGCCTTCGCCGCGGCGTAGGGCGAGACGGGTGGCTCGTCGCCACGGGGCTCCTCGATCGACCCGGCCAGCACCACGCGGCAGTCCTGCTCCTCGCGCGCGGCCGTCATGACCGTCACGGCCGTCCGGGTGTTGGCGTCGAGCATCGTCACCGCGAGGTCGCCGTCCCGGTCCCCACGCACCTCGCTGGCGAGGTGGAACACCGCGGCGGGCCGGACCTCCCGGAGGACCGTGCGTACCGCGTCGGCGTCGCCGAGGTCGGAGCGGTGCCACGTGACCGCGGTGCCGCCGTGGCGCGTCGGCGAGCGCGGCCGCGTGATGGCGTGGACCTCGGCGCCGAGGCGCTGCAGGCGCCGCACGAGGTGCCGACCGAGGAAGCCGGACGCGCCGGTGACCAGCACCGGACGTCCGCGCAGCGTGGTGGTGGGGTCGTCACCGGCGAGCGGGGACATGGCCGAGACCGTCACCCGATCGGGTAGCCGGGCGGGCCCGTTTCGTCACCGGCCGACCCCGATGTGACAGAGGTGGCGGACGTGGTGACGCGCTGTCAGGACTCCGGTGGGGTGCGGTACCGGGCCGCGTAACGCTCGGCCGCGGCCGCGTCCTTGTCGACGGTGCGCTCGGCGCGGATCGCGGGCCCGGTGCCGAGCGGGTAGCCGGCCTTGACCAGGCGGTGCTCGGCGGTCTCGTGGAGGTAGCTGATCGAGAAGATCAGGCCCATGATCGCCCCACCGAGGGCGCACATGGTGCGCAGCCACAGCGGTCCGGGGACGAACACGATGATCGCGATGGCGAACGGCGCGACCTGCACCAGGGCGCGCAGGACGTGGCGCAGCCACCACGTGCGGCAGGTCGTGTCGTGCAGCACCCAGGGCGCGTGGCGCTCGGGCAGGCCGCCGCCGAACGCGTACCAGAGCCACAGCACGGGGTTCGGGCGTCGGACGGGCGCGTCGGCTGCCACGCGGGCCTCCTTGCTCAGCACCAATGATTGGTACCCCAACAGTATGTGCCCCATCTACATTGGGGCCAACGGGAGCCGCGACACAGCGCCCCACCGACGAGCGGAGGCGCGGATGGACCAGACCGCCGAGGTCGGCGAGGTCGGCGAGGTCGGTGAGGTCGGTGAGGTCGGTGAGGTCACCGGGACCGCCCCGGACCTGGTCGACCCGCTGGCGCTCGAGAACCAGGTGTGCTTCGCCCTCGCCGTCGCCGCGCGCACGGTGATCTCGGTGTACCGGCCGCTGCTCGAGCCGATGCACCTGACCCACCCGCAGTACCTCGTCATGCTGGCGCTCTGGCAGCACGCGCCGCTGTCGGTGACGGAGCTCAGCCGCCGGCTCGAGCTCGATCCCGGCACCCTGTCGCCGCTGCTCAAGCGCCTGGAGGCCGCGGGCTACCTCGTCCGCGAGCGCGACCGGGGTGACGAGCGCGCCCTCGCGGTGCGGCTGACCCCGGCCGGCTCGGCGCTGCGCGAGCAGGCCCGGCGCATCCCGCCGGCGATCGTCGAGCGGCTCGACATGGGCCTCACCGAGCTCCGTGACCTCCACGGCGCCCTCACCGAGGTGATCGACGCCGCCCGCCGGGCCCAGCGCGCGCAGGGCTGACGCGCGCGGGTCAGCCGCCCTCGTCGGTCCACAGGCCGTCGCGCTCGTAGAGCGTGCGCAGATCGACGATGTGGTCGCGCATGGCCTCCTCGGCCGCCGCCGGCTCGCCGGCCGCGACGTGCTCGGCGATGACGCGGTGGCACTCGTCGACCTTGTCCCACTCGCCGCGCTCCACCCCGACCCGGCGCAGCCGGGTGCGCAGCACGTCGTTCACCGGCTGCCCCATCATCGTGATCATCAGGTTGCCGGTGGCCATGAGGATCGTGGTGTGGAAGTCGATGTGCCCGACGAAGCCGCTGGGGTCGCGCTCGTCGCGGGGCGCCACCGCCGCGGCACGGATGGCGGCCACGGTCTCGGCATCCGCGCGCTGCGCGGCGAGGCGCGCGGCCGTGGGCTCGAGCAGCAGCCGGGCCTCGAGGAGGTCGCGGATGCCCAGCTGCGGGGTCATCACCAGCACGCCGAGGGCGCTCCCGACGTCCTCGACGACCCGGGCCGGGTCCGGCGCGGCGACGAACGACCCGCCACGCACGCCCCGCGTGGTCTCGATGAGGTGCTGGCTCGCGAGCACGCGCAGCGCCTCGCGCACCGTGCTGCGGCTGACGCCGAACGCGGTGGCGAGCTCGGCCTCGTTCGGCAGCCGCTCGCCGGCGGCCAGCGCGCCGCCCAGGATCTGTGTCCGGAGCTCGTCGGCGACCTGCGTGTAGGCGGGCCGGACCCGCTGGACGCGCAGCCGCGCTGTCGGGGCGGGAGGCGGGACCGGCTCGGGGGCGCGCGCGGGGTGGGTCCCGGTGTCGGCGTCGGGCGTCGTACGGACGGGCGGTTCCACGGGGTCGACCTCCGCGCAGGATGGGGGCCGCGTCGGTCGCGGTGGCGGCCGTGGGATCCCCGCCGCGCGGTCGAGCGTAACAAGTGCCGGACCCCGCGACGGTCCCTTGTCCCACAAAAGTCAGACCTTTAGGTTCGGGTTCCCGGACGGGGAGGAGCGCACGGTGGCGGTGCGGCAGGGGTGGCAGGGCCGGTTCTACGAGGACTTCGAGATCGGCGACGTGTACCAGCACCCGCTGGGCCGGACGATCACCGAGACCGACAACACCTGGTTCACGCTGCTGACGATGAACACCAACCAGGCGCACTTCAACGCCCAGGTCGGGGAGGCGTCGGAGTTCGGACGCCGCCTCGTCGCCTCGCCGCTGACCATCGCCATCGCCATGGGCCAGTCGGTCACCGACGTCACGCAGAACGCGTTCGCGAACCTCGGGCTGGACGACCTGCGGCTGACCGCCCCGGTGTTCGTCGGCGACACGCTCTGGTCGGAGTCGCTGGTGCTGGAGATGCGGACCTCGGGGAGTCGCCCCGAGGCCGGCATCGTCACCATCCGCACCCGCACGCTCAACCAGGACGCCGTCGAGGTCCTCACCTTCCGCCGCACCTTCTACGTCCACCGTCGCGAGGCCGCCGCCGCGGGATCGCTCTTCCCGCAGGCCGCGACCCCCCTGTCGCTGGAGGCCGAGCAGGCGCGCGGGGCGCACCCGTGAGGCCCCTCGAGGACATCCGCATCATCTCGCTCGAGCAGTACGGAGCGGGACCGTTCGGGTCGATGCACCTGGCCGAGCTCGGCGCCGAGGTCATCAAGATCGAGGACCCGGGCTCGGGCGGCGACGTCGGGCGCTACGTCCCGCCCTACGCCGAGGGGCACGACTCGTTGTTCTTCGAGTCGTTCAACAAGAACAAGTCGTCGGTGCTGCTCGACATCCGGACCGCCGCCGGGCGCGAGGTCTTCCACGACCTCGTCCGCTCCGCCGACGCGGTGTACTCCAACCTGCGCGGCGACGTCCCCGCGAAGCTCGGCATCCGCTACGCCGACCTGGCCGAGGTCAACCCGCAGATCGTCTGCTGCTCGCTGACCGGGTTCGGCATGACCGGGCCGCGCTCGCGCGAGCCGGGCTACGACTACGTGCTGCAGGCCCTCGGCGGCTGGATGTCGGTGACGGGCGAGCCCGGCGGCGCACCCCAGAAGGCGGGCCTGTCGCTGGTGGACTACAGCGGCGGCTTCGTCGCCGCGATCGCGCTGCTCGCGGGCATCCACGCCGCACGGCGCGACGGCGTCGGCACCGACTGCGACCTGTCGCTCTACGACACCGCGGTCAGCCTGCTGACCTACCCCGCGACCTGGCACCTCACCGGCGGCTACGAGCCCGTCCGCACCCACCACTCCGCGCACCCGTCGCTCGTGCCGTTCCAGGCGTTCGAGGCCAGCGACGGCTGGCTCGTCGTGGGCTGCGCGAAGGAGAAGTTCTGGCAGCGGCTGACCGTCGTCCTGGGCCGCGCGGACATCGCCGACGACCCGCGCTTCGCGACGTTCGCCGACCGCGACCGGAACCGTGACGTGCTGGTCCCGCTGCTCGAGGACGTCTTCCGCACCCGCACCGTCGACGAGTGGCTCGAGCCGCTCTACGCCGCGGCGATCCCGTGCGGGCCGGTCAAGGAGGTGGCCGGGGCGCTGGACGATCCGCACACCGTGGCCCGCGCGCTGGTCGCCGAGACCGAGCACCCCCGCTTCGGCACCGTGCGTTCCCTGCGCTCGCCGGTGCGGATCGGCCCACCCGGCGACGACACCCCCGAGCCCCGCGGCGGCCCGGCGATGGGGGAGCACACCGACGAGGTCCTGCGCGGGCTGGGCTACGACCAGGAGCGCATGGACGCCCTGCGCGCGGCGGGGGCCTTCGGCGACCTGCCCCCGCCCGCCGACGCGGGCCCGGAGACACCGTCGGCGTCGACGGGCTGAGGAGGAACCGTGGACTTCACGCTGAGCGACGAGCAGCGCCTCTACCGCGAGACCCTCCGCGACTTCGTCGACCGCGAGATCGTCCCCGTGGCCCGCGACTGGGAGCACGAGGGCCGCTACCCGACCGAGATCGTCGAGAGCATGAAGGCACTGGGCCTGTTCGGCCTGGCCGTGCCCGAGGCGTACGGCGGGCTCGAGGTCGACACCGTGTCGTTCGCGTTGACCTTCGAGGAGATCGCCCGGGGCTGGCTGGGCGTCGCCGGCATCCTGGGCAGCCACTCGGTCTCGTGCTGGATGCTCGCGCGCCACGGCACGCAGGAGCAGAAGGACCGCTACCTGCCCGACCTCGCCTCGGGGCAGAAGCGCACCGGGATCGCGCTGACCGAGCCCGGCGCGGGCACCGACCTGCAGGGGATCGCCACCACGGCCCGCCGTGACGGGGACGACTACGTCGTCCAGGGCACCAAGATGTGGATCACCAACGCCCGGCACGCCGACGTCCTGCCCGTACTGGTCAAGACCGACCCGTCCGCGACCCCGGCGCACCGCGGCATGAGCATCCTGCTCGTCGACGCCGGGACGCCGGGCCTCGAGGTCACCAAGGACATGGGCAAGCTGGGCTACAAGGGCACCGAGTCGTGCGAGGTGGTGCTCGACGGCGTGCGGGTGCCGTCGTCGCAGCTCCTCGGCGGGGTCGAGGGGCGCGGCCTGCAGCACGCCCTGTCGTCGCTGGAGACCGGCCGCATCAACATCGCCGCGCGCTCGGTCGGCATCGCGCAACGCGCCTACGACGAGGCCCTGTCCTACGCCCGCGACCGCACCGCGTTCGGGCAGGCCATCGGCGACTTCCAGGCCGTGCAGCTGCGGCTGGCCGAGATCGCGGTGCAGCTCCAGGCGGCGCGCCTGATGACCTACTGGGCCGCGTCCCGCATGGACGACGGCGTGCGCATGGACACCGAGTCCGGCATGGCGAAGATCTTCGCCTCGGAGACCGCGCTGCAGTGCGCGACCGACGCCATGCGCATCCACGGCGGCTACGGCTACTCGACCGAGTTCGAGGTCGAGCGGCTCTACCGCGACGCGCCCCTGATGTCGATCGGCGAGGGCACCAACGACGTGCTGCGCACCGTCGTCGCGCGATCGTTGCTGGCGGGGAAGGCGACCCTCGGGTGAGCGGCGGGGAACCGGCCGACCTCCCGGACGAGGTCGCCGAACCGGCCGCCCTCGCCCGCGAGGTGGCACGGCTGGGCTTCGTCCTGGACGACGAGCAGGTCGGCGCCATGCGCGAGGCCGTCGTCGCCGCCGAGCCGGCGGTCGCGGCGCTGCGGCGGCGGCCGGTCGCCATGGACGGCGCCGCGGACCCCGCGCACGGCGACCGGTGGCCCCGCACGCCGGCCCGCGCCCGGGAGCGGTCGGGAGCCGCCGAGGGCGCGGCGCGGGCCCCCGACGACCCGGAGAGCGTGTCCGGCCTCCTCGCCGCCTTCGCCGACGGACGCCGCACACCGGAGCAGGCCGTCGCGGAGGTCCTCGAGCGGCTCCGCGCCGCCCACGACGGGCTGAACTGCACGATCCGCGTCCTCGACGAGCGGGCGACGCGCGCCGCCGCCGAGTCCACGCGGCGCTGGGCCGCGGGCCGCCCGCGTCCCCTCGAGGGCGTCCCGTTCGGGGTCAAGGACGTCATCGACGTGGCGGGCGTGCCGACCACGGCGGGCTCGTGGTGCCACGGCGAGCGGCCCGCCGCGACGTCGGCGACGGTGGTGCGCCGGCTCGAGGAGGCCGGGGCGATCCCGGTCAGCAAGGACGCGACCACCGAGTTCGCGGTCGGCGGGCCCCACCCGCCGCGGTTCGGGTCGGTGCGCAACCCGTGGGACCCGGCGCGGTGGGCCGGCGGCTCGTCCACCGGGTCGGCGGCCGCCGTCGCGGCGCGCGCCGTGCCCTTCGCGCTGGGCACCGACGTCGGCGGTTCGGTGCGCCTGCCCTCGGCGTGGTGCGGGCTGACCGGGCTCAAGCCCACCGCGGGCGCCGTCCCGCGCACCGGCGTCTTCCCGCTGTCGTGGACCGCCGAGACCGTCGGGCCGCTGACCCGGAGCGCCGACGACGCGGGGCGCGTGTTCGCCCTGCTGCGCGGACCCGACGGCCACGACCCGCGCGTGGAGGAGCTGCCCGCGTTCGTGACGGAGGGACGCGACGACCTCGCGGGCCTGCGGGTCGCGGTGGTCGGCGGCGAGGTCACCGCGTTCTGCGACGCCGACGTCCGTGCGGGGGTCGACGCCGTCGTCGGGCACCTGGCCGCGGCGGGCGCCGAGGTCGTCGAGGCCGAGCTGGCGCACGGGGCCGCGGCCCTGCCGATCGGCTACGAGATCGTGTTCGCCGAGGCCGCGACGCTGCACCGGCTCGACCGCGACCGGTGGGACCGCTACGACCCGGTCACCGTGCGAAGGATCAGCCAGGGGATCACGACCTCGGCGGTGGACTACCTGCGGGCCCTGCAGTTCCGCGCCGAGCTGCAGCGCGAGCTGGACGCCGTGCTCGCCCGCGCGGACCTCCTCGTCATGCCCACCTGCCCGTCGACCGCGCCGTCGCTGCCCGACGCGACGGTCGTCGTCGACGGCGCGACCTACCCCCTCTACGCGGCGCAGTCGCGGACCACCATGATCGCCAACCTCACCGGGGCGCCCGCGCTGGCGCTGCCGTCCGGACTCGCCGGCGACGGCTGCCCGACGTCGGTGCAGTTCGTGGGACGGCCCCACGACGAGGCCACGCTGCTGTGGGCCGCGGGCGTCGTCCAGACCCGCACGGAACACCACCGGCAGGCCCCGCCGGTGCTCCCCGACCCTTCCCTCCGGTAAATGTCTGATGTATTGTTGAGACCGCTGTCACAGCGGGCGACGTCGTCGTCGCGACCCGCGATCGGCTCGACCCCACACCTCCGTGCAGGGCTCCGCGCAGGAAGGCGACATCCCCGTGGACTTCGGTGTCTTCATCCCGATCGGCAACAACGGCTGGCTCATCTCGGAGAACTCCCCGCAGTACATGCCGACGTGGGAGCTCAACAAGAACGTCGTGCAGGAGGCCGAGCGCCAGGGGTTCGCGTTCGCGCTGTCGATGATCAAGCTGCGGGGCTTCGGCGGGAAGACCGAGTTCTGGGACCACAACCTCGAGTCGTTCACGCTGATGGCGGGTCTGGCCGCGGTCACCGAGCGGATCAAGCTCTACGCCTCGACCGCGGTGCTCACGCTGCCCCCGGCGCTCGTCGCGCGGATGGCGTCGACGATCGACCAGATCGCGCCGGGCCGGTTCGGGGTCAACATCGTCTCCGGCTGGGCGAAGAACGAGTACGAGCAGATGGGCCTGTGGCCCGGTGACGAGTACTTCGGCTACCGCTACGACTACTCCACCGAGTACGTGAAGGTCCTGCGCGACCTGTGGGAGCACGGGCGCTGCGACCTCGACGGCCAGTACTTCCACATGAACGACTGCGTGCTCTCGCCGCGGCCCTCGGGCAAGGTCGACATCGTCTGCGCCGGGCAGTCGGAGCGCGGGATGCGCTTCTGCGCCGAGTACGGCGACTACAACTTCATCCTCTCGCCGGGCGTCAACGACCCGGAGGTCTACCGCCAGCCCACCGAGCGCCTGGCCGCGCTGGCGGAGGAGGCCGGCCGCGACGTGCGCTCCCTTCCGCTGTTCATGGCCATCATGGCGGAGACGGACGAGGAGGCGCAGGCCAAGTGGCGCTCGTACAACGAGGGCGCCGACGCCGGGGCCCTGGGCTACATGGCCGACGAGGGCAGCGCCGACACGACGGCCGACGCCTCGGGCACGGCGCGCACGATCAACCTCCCGGAGGGCGCGGTCAACTTCAACATGGCCACCCTCGTCGGGTCGTACGAGACCGTGGCCCGGCAGATCGACGAGGTCGCGAAGATGCCCGGCGTCCAGGGGATGATGTTCACCTTCGACGACTTCGAGCAGGGCGTCCACGACTTCGGCACCAGGGTGAAGCCCCTGGTGGGCTGACCCCCCGGACCGGGCCGGCCCGCTCGCGCCGCCGGCCCGCCCGCACCGGCGGGGGGCTGCCCCCCGGTCCCCCGTCGGTGCGGTGCCCCGCCGTGCCGACGCCCCGTCGACGGATGTCGAAGGAGACGCCGTGACCACCGACAGCCCGCCCCGCACCGAGCTGGCCTCCCTGGCCGGCCGCGTCGGGGAGTTCGCCGCGGGCCTGAGGCCCGACGAGGTGCCCGACGAGGTCCTCGAACGCGCCCGCCACCTCGTGCTCGACGCGGTGGGCCTCGCGTTCGCCTCCACCGCGTACCCCTTCGCCGGGCTCGCCCGCGAGGCCCTGGGCCGCCTGGGCGCGGGTGAGCACCCGGTGCTGGGGATGCCCGGCCGCCTCGCCGCCCGCGACGCCGCGGTGCTCAACGGGGTGCTCGTGCACGGCATGGACTTCGACGACACCCACATCCCCGCGGTCACGCACGTCTCGGCCGCGGCGCTGCCGGCGGCGATCTCGGCGGCCACCGCCGCGGGCGCGACCACCCGGGACCTGCTGACCGCCTACGTCCTCGGGGTCGAGGTGTCCGCGCGGGTGGGGCTGGGCGGCGCCGGGGGCTTCCACGACGTCGGCTTCCACCCCACCGCGGTGGCCGGGGCGTTCGGGGCGGCGGTGGCGGCCGGGAAGCTCGCCGGCCTGGACGCGCGCGGGATCACCGCGGCGCAGGGCATCGTCGGCTCGATGGCCTCGGGGCTGCTGGAGTTCCTCGAGGACGGGGCGTGGACCAAGCGCCTGCACCCGGGCTGGGCGGCGATGGCCGGGCTGACCGCCGCGAGCTTCGCCGGCGTCGGGTGGTCCGGGCCCGGCGCGGTGTACGAGGGCCGGTTCGGGCTGTACGCCACGCACCTGTCCGGCCGCGAGTCCCACCCCGAGGTGGTCGGCGAGGACCTCGGGACCCGCTGGGAGCTGATGCGCACCGCGGTCAAGCCCTACCCCATCTGCCACTTCAACCACGCCTTCGCCGACGCCGCGCTGCTCCTGCGCGGCGAGCACGACGTGCGCCCCGAGGACGTCGTCGCGGTGCGGGCGGCCATCCACCCCGTGCCCGGCAAGGTCGTCTGCGAGCCGCCGGCGAACAAGTGGGAGCCGCGCGACGAGTACGACGCCAAGTTCTCGCTGCCCTACACCGTGGCCGCCGCGCTGGTCCGCGGGCGGTTCACCCTCGCCGAGCTGGAGGACGACGCGCTGCGCGACCGCGCGATCCTCGACCTCGCCCGCCGCGTCGAGGTCACCGCCGACCACGAGGGCGCCTTCCCCCGCGCCTACTCGGGGTACGTCGAGCTCGAGCTGCGCGACGGGCGCCGCGTCGCGCACCGCGAGCAGGTCAACCGGGGCCACGACGAACGGCCGCTGGGCAACGACGAGATCGTCGCCAAGTTCCACGACACCATCGGCCGGGTCGCCGACGACGCCACCGCCGAGCGCGTGCGCACCGCGGTGCTGGGGCTCGGTGACGACACCCCGGCCCGAGACTTCGCCGAAGCCTGCCGTGCCTGACGGGCGGGTGCGGATCGGCGTCTTCCTGACCCACCAGCAGCCTCCCGGCCGCGACCCCGTCGTCGCGCTCGACGAGCAGCTGGGCCTCGTGCGGACGGCGCGGGACCACGGGCTGGACTCGGTCTTCGCCGGCCAGCACCACCTCGCCGAGTCGCTGGCGCACATCCAGCCGCTGCCGTGGCTGGCGCGCCTGGCCGCCGAGGCGGGCGACATGGTCGTCGGCACCGGCATCCACCTGCTCGCGCTGCACAACCCCGTCGACACCGCGGAGGCCTACGCCGGGCTCGACGTCGTCGCCCGAGGGCGCTCGGTGTTCGGGGTGGGCCTGGGGTACCGGCAGGTGGAGTACGACGCGTTCGGCGTGCCGCCGGGGGAGAAGGTCCGCCGGTTCACCGAGAACCTGCGCATCGTCGAGGCGCTGTGGGCCGGCGAGGCCGTCACCGCCGACCTGCCCTGGACGCGCCTCGACGGTGTGCGCGCGACGATGCGTCCCGCGGCGCGGCCCCGGCCGCCGATCTGGATGGCCGCCAACTCCGACGGCGCGGTGCGCCGGGCGGCCCGGCTCGCCGACACCTGGATGATCAACCCGCACGCCACCGCCACCACCGTGCGCCGGCAGCTCGCGCTCTTCGCCGACGAGCGCGCCGCGGCCGGCCGTCCGCCGGCGCCGGGGGAGCTGCCGCTGATGCGCGAGGTGTTCTGCGCGCCCACCCGGGCGGAGGCGGTGGAGCGCGCGCGGCCGCACCTCGGGGCGAAGTACGACGTCTACGCCGACTGGGGCCAGGACCGCGTGATGCCCGACCGCGAGTCGTTCCGGATGGGCTTCGACGACCTGGCGCGCGACCGGTTCGTCGTGGGGTCGCCGGACGACTGCGTCGCCGCCCTGCGACCCTGGCGCGACGAGCTCGGCGTCGACCACTTCGTGCTGCGCACCGACTGGGCGGGGATGCCGGTGGAGCACGCCCGCGCGTCGATCGAGCTGCTGGCCCGCGAGGTGGCCCCGGCCCTGCGGGCGTGAGCCTTGACCGGGGGTGACCCCGGTGCGACGCTGCAACTCTCTGGTCCGTTCCTCGTACTGCTTTCGAGGGGGAAGCCGTGGCCGACACACGCGTGCTGGAGACGTCCGGCGCCCGGATCACCTACGACGTCCGCGGCCCGCTGCCCTCGGCCGACGGGCGCCCGCCGCTGCTGATGATCGGCCAGCCGATGGACGCGAGCGGGTTCCGGGCGCTCGCGGAGCGCTTCGCCGACCGCACCGTCGTCACCTACGACCCCCGCGGCCTCGGGCGCAGCACCCGCAGCGACGGCCGCACCGACAGCGTCCCGGCCACCCAGGCCGAGGACCTCCACGCGCTGATCGCCGAGCTCGGCGCCGGCCCGGTCGACGTGTTCGGCAGCAGCGGGGGAGCGATCGCCGGCCTCGCGCTCGTCACCGCGCACCCGGAGGACGTCGTCACGCTCGTGGCGCACGAGCCACCGATCATCGGGGTGCTGCCCGACGCCGAGGCCGCGCAGCGGGCCGCCGACCGGTTCCGCGAGGCCTACCAGGCCAGGGGCTGGGGCCACGGGATGGCGGACTTCATGGGCATGACGATGTGGCAGGGCCAGTTCACCGACGAGTACTTCGCGCAGCCCGCGCCGGACCCGGCGATGTTCGGGATGCCCACCGAGGACGACGGCTCCCGCGACGATCCGCTGCTCTCCGAGCGGTCGAACGCGGTCACCGACTACCGCCTCGACGTCGAGGCCCTGCGCGCGGCGCCCACGCGCGTCGTCATCGGTGTGGCCGAGGAGACCACGGGCACCTTCACCGCGCGCACCTCGGTGGCCACCGCCCAGGCGCTCGGGCAGGAGCCCGTCGTCTTCCCCAGCCACCACGGTGGGTTCCTCGACGGCGAGTTCGGCTGGCCGGGCAAGCCCGACGAGTTCGCGGCGACGCTGCGCGCGGTGCTCGACGGGCGCTGACCGCTCAGTCGGCGAGCCGGCGCAGCAGGCGGGCGAGCTCGGCCCGGTCGGCCTCGTCGAGGGTCGCGAACAGCCGGTCGGTCTCGGCGGCGCGGGCGGCGCGCACGGCCCCTCCGAGCTCGGTGCCCGCGGCCGTCGGGGCCACCTGCGTCGCGCGGCGGTCCGCGGGATCGGGGCGGCGCTCGACGAGGCCCCGCTCGACGAGGGCGTCGACGACCTCGGTGGCCGAGCGGGGCGCGATGCGCAGGTGCTCGGCGAGCTCGCCGGAGCGGACGGGGCCGTGGCGCAGGAGCACCTCGAGGGCGCGCAGCTGGGAGGGCGAGACGCCCCACGGGGCGAGGGCGTCGCGCGCCTGGTGCCGCAGCCGGCGCGCGACGCGCCAGAACACCTCGGCCAGCGAATCCTGCTCGTCGTGCTCGGACACGGGGAATACCCTAGAACTGGTGCTGTTGTAGCCTCACGATGAGGATACCTCAGCAGTCGACCGCGCCCCCGAGGAGTCGCCCCCTGCCCCGCTCCGATCCCTCACCCGAGGCCCGCGCCGAGGACGCCGAGCTGGCCCGCCGGGTCTCCCTGGGCCGCATCGCCCGCCTGTTCCGCCCGCACCGCCGCCCGCTCTCCGTCGTGGTCGCGGTCATCGTCGCGTCCTCGATCGTCGCGATGGCCTCGCCGTTCCTGCTGCGCGCCGTGATCGACGACGCCCTCCCGCGCCGCGACGTGCGCCTGCTCGCCCTGCTCGCCGGCGGGATGATCGCTGTCGCGGCCGTCACCTCCGCGCTCGGCGTCGTGCAGGCCTGGATCTCCACCGGCGTCGGGCAGCGCGTCATGCACCGGCTGCGCACCGACGTCTTCGCCCACCTGCAGCGCCAGTCGCTGGGCTTCTTCACGCGCACCCGCACCGGCGAGGTGCAGTCGCGCATCACCAACGACATCGGCGGCATGCAGACCGTGGTCACCTCGACGGCCACGTCGATCGCCGCCAACCTCACCACCGTCGTCGCCACGGCCGTCGCGATGGTCGCGCTGTCCTGGCAGCTCTCGCTGGTCACGCTCGTCGTGCTGCCGCCGGCGATCCTCATCAGCCGCCGCGTCGCCCGGATGCGCCGCGCCCTGACCGCCGCCCGCCAGCGCGAGCTCGCCGACCTCAACGTCACCATCGAGGAGGGCCTGTCGGTCGACGCCGCCGCGCTCCACCGCACCCTGGGCACCGGCCCGGCCCTCGTCGAGCGCTTCACCGCCTCGTCGGCGCGCCTCACCGACCTCGAGCTGCGCTCGCAGCTCGCCGGACGTTGGCGGATGGCCACGATGAGCGTGGTCTTCGCGGCGATCCCCGCCCTGATCTACCTCGGCGCCGGCCTGCCCTGGACCGTCGGCGAGCTGTCGATCGGCACCCTCGTCGCGTTCACCTCGCTGCAGGCCGGCGTCTTCCGGCCGCTCTCGAGCCTGCTGGATGTCGGCGTGCAGGTGGCCAGCTCGCTGGCGCTGTTCGCGCGCATCTTCGAGTACCAGGACCTCGTCGTGGACATCGCCGACCCCGAGCACCCGGTCGACCTGCCCGGCGGCGTCGCGGGCGTGCGCGGCGACCTGCGCCTCGAGGGCGTGACGTTCACCCACCCCGGCAGCGACCGGCCCGCCGTCGACGGCGTCGACCTGGAGGTCCCGGCGGGCACGACGCTCGCGCTGGTCGGGGAGACCGGCTCGGGCAAGACCACGCTCGGCGCGCTCGTCGCCCGGCTCCACGACCCCGACGCGGGCCGGATCACCGTCGACGGCGTCGACCTGCGCGACCTGCGCCTGGCCGACCTCGCCGGCATCGTCGGCGTGGTCAGCCAGGAGACCTACCTGCTGCACACGACCGTCCGCGAGAACCTGCGCGCGGCCAAGCCCGACGCCGGGGACGCCGAGATCGAGGCGGCGGCCCGCGCCGCGCACATCCACGACGTCGTCACCGCGCTGCCCGAGGGCTACGACACCATGGTCGGCGCCCGCGGACACCGGTTCTCCGGCGGTGAGAAGCAGCGCATCGCCATCGCCCGCACGCTGCTGCGCGACCCGCGCGTCCTCGTCCTCGACGAGGCCACGAGCGCGCTGGACACCGAGACCGAGCGCGCCGTGCAGCTCGCGCTCGACGACCTCGCGCGGCACCGCACGACGCTCACCATCGCCCACCGCCTGTCGACCGTGCGGCACGCCGACCGGATCGCGGTGCTCGACCGGGGCCGGGTGGTCGAGACCGGGACCCACGCCGAGCTGGTCGAGCGGGCGGGCCGTTACGCGGCGCTCGCGGCGTGACCCGGGCGGACACACGAAGGCCCGCCCCGACGGGGTCGGGGCGGGCCGGGGGAGCAGTCGGTCAGCGCCGGTCGAGCCAGCGGGCGTCGACGCCGCTGCGGTGCTGCTCGATGCGCCGCAGGCGGGTGCGGGCCTGGTGGGTCAGGCCGTCGAGACGGTCGAGGAGCTGGCGCAGCTCGGCGAGCTCGGTGTCGAGGGCGTCGACGTCGGTGTCGGGTGTGCGAGTGGGCACGGCAACCTTCGCTTGGGATGAACGGGGTGCGGTGGACGTCCGGCCCGGGAGAGAGAGCCGGATCGATCCAGACACTGCTCTCACTATACGCCCGAGGCCCTCGCGGCATTCCCCGCGCAGGTCCGCGCGTCGGGGTGGGTAGCCGACCGTCCATGACGGCGACGACACCAGACGGACACGGGACGGCGGTGGACGAGCGGCCCGGCAGCTCCGGGGACGAGCTGCTCGCCCGGGCGCGGGACGCGGTGGGGTCGGCGGGGGCCCACGTGGTGCCCGGCACCGACGTGCTGCGGTGGCTGGGGCTCGACGAGGCGGGCTGGGCCGGGTTCGCCGGACACTGGGACGACCTGCGGCCCGACCCCTACGCGGCCCGCTCGGGGACGCAGCGCCTGCGCCGGTACGGGCGGTTCTCCGTGACGCCCGACGGGCGCCGGGAGCTCGAGCCGATCGACGAGTTCCGCCAGCCCGGCGACACCAATCCGCTCTTCGTGGACGAGGGCCGCACCTTCGACCCCCTCACCGAGGAGTTCCTCGCCGACCCCGTCCTCGGCCGGCTGCTCACGATGCTCAGCGGGATCGCGGGCGCGCTGGACGACCCGCCGCGCTGGACCGTGCACGTCCACCCGTTCCGCGTCCTCGGCGCCGCGGACAGCCGCGGCGACGCGACCCCCGAGGGACGCCACCAGGACGGCGTCACGCTGGTGTCGTCGCTGCTCGTCGAGCGGGTGAACGCGACCGGCGGGACGAGCGAGGTCGTCGACGCCGACGGCCGCGAGATCCTCACGCACACCCTCGCCGAGCCGGCGACCCTGCTCGTCGGCGACGACCGGCGCACGTGGCACGGCGTCGACCCCATCCGGCCGGTCGACCCGCAGGCCCCCGCCCGCCGCGACGTCCTCGTCGTCACGTTCATGCCGGGGGAGGACGGGTGACCGCGTCGGTCCTGACCGTCGAGTCCGTCGACGACGCCGCCTCCTGGGACGACCGGGCGTCGGTGCTCGCGTGCCTGCGCGAGACGCCACCGCGCATCCCCGCCTGGTACGGCTACGACGCGGTCGGCGCGGACATCTGGGTCGAGCTCTCGCGGCTGCCCTCCTACTACCTGCTGCCCGCCGAGTTCGGCCTGCTCGAGCGGCACGCCGACGAGGTCGCCGACCGCGTCGGCCCGTTCGTCGCCGAGCTGGGCAGCGGCAGCGCCGCCAAGACCCGCTTGCTGCTGGGCGCCTGCCAGCGCCGGCGGCCGACGACGTACCTGCCGATCGACGTGACCCGCGAGATGCTCGAGCGCAGCGCCGCCGAGCTCCCCGTCGAGGTCGACGGCCTCGACGTCCAGGGCCTGTGGGGCCGCTACGAGGCGGCACTGGCCCACCTGCGGGCGCACCGCCCCGGACCGCTGACGGTGGTCTGGCTCGGCAGCGCGGTCGGCAACACCACCACCGCGGAGCGGGCGGCGCTGCTCGACGACGTCGCCGCCACCCTCGAGCCGGGCGACCGCTTCCTCGTCACCGCCGACCTGGTCAAGCCCGGCGACGTGCTCGAGGCCGCGTACAACGACCCGCCGGGCGCGACGGCTCAGGCCCGCTTCCGGCTCAACCAGCTCGCGCACTTCAACCGGACCTTCGACGGCGACGCCGTGCCGCACCTGTTCTACCCGCGGGCGCGCTGGGACCCCGAGACCTCGACCGTCGTCGGGCACCTGTTCGCCACCGAGGACCACCGCGTGACGTTCCGGGGGCTGGACCACGCCCTCGACCTGCGGCGCGGGGACTCGCTGGTGCACGGCTACTCGGTGAAGTTCCACCGGCCGGGGTTCGTGGCGGAGGCCGCCGCCGCGGGGTTCGACCTCGACCGGGAGTGGATCGACGCCGTCTGGCAGTACGGGCTGTTCCTCTTCGTGCGGCGGTGAGCCCAGCGAGCTCGGTGTCGCCGGTGGTGTCGACGCCCTGCGCCGCGCCCTGAACCTGCGCGACGGCGGGTGCGCGTTCCCCGGCTGCCCCCGCCGACCCCGGCGCTGCCACGCCCACCACGTCCAGCACTGGATCGACGGCGGCCCCACC
>Ga0196958_10000148_pt1 | contig 23971 bp, 22 predicted proteins | sample S1v_10metaG_FD_148654 | JGI IMG/M metagenome (GOLD analysis project Ga0196958, IMG submission 148654) | Soil microbial communities from Anza Borrego desert, Southern California, United States - S1+v_10 | ecosystem: Environmental > Terrestrial > Soil > Desert | place: USA: California | collected... | reverse complement strand
CCGGGCCAGCAGCCCGAGGCCCAGCCCGCGGCGGCGTCCGCCGCGGCGCCGGCGGCCCCCGAGGCGCCCGCCACCGACGGTGGCCAGGCGCCCGCGGCCCATCCCTCGGGCGACCGTCCCCGTCCGGGCGGCGACCGCCCGCGGCCGGGCGGCATCCCGCGCCCGGGTGGCGACCGTCCCGCCGAGCGTGGCGGCGACCAGCGCATGGGCAACCGCGACGGCCGTGACGGCTCGCGCACCGGGTCGCAGCAGCGTCCCGCCGCGGCCCAGGACGGCCAGGCCGGCCCGCAGGGTGGCGACACCTCGACGGTGCCGCCGCGCCCGCAGGCGCCGAAGCCCGGCCCCAAGTCGCCGCGCGTCGGCAACAACCCCTTCGGTGTCGGTTCCGGCGCCCCGCCGCGCCCGCAGCGCCCGCAGCAGCCCGGCCAGGCGCCGGGTCAGGGCCCGCGCCCGCCGCGTGACGGCGAATCCGGCGGAGCCCCCGCACCGCGCCCGCCTCGTGACGGCGAGCGCCCGGCGGCCGCGGCCGACCGTCCGCCGCGTCCCGGCGGCGGCAGCGCGACGCCGGGCAACATGCCCCCCCGCCCGAACCCCGGCATGATGCCGGCCCGCCCGGCCGGTCCGCCCGGACGCGGCGGCCCCGGTGGACCCGGTGCCGGTCGCGGCGGTCCCGGTGCCGGTCGTGGCGGTCCCGGTGGCCCCGGTGGCGGTCGCGGAGGCCCCGGTGGCTTCCGTCCCGGCGGCGGTGGCGGCCCCGGTGGGGGCGGCGCCCCCGCGGGTGGCGGCGGCTTCCGTGGCGGCGGTGGCCGTCCGGGTGGTCCCGGTGGCCGTGGTCGTGGCGGCGGTGCCGCGGGTGCCTTCGGGCGCGCCGGTGGCCCGGTGCGTCGTGGCCGCAAGTCGAAGCGGCAGAAGCGCCAGGAGTTCGACAACATGCAGGCCCCCTCGGTCGGCGGCGTCCGCCTGCCGAAGGGCCGTGGTGAGGTCGTCCGCCTGCCGCGCGGTGCCTCGCTGACCGACTTCGCCGAGAAGATCGACGCCAACCCGGCGTCGCTGGTGCAGGTCCTGTTCCACCTCGGCGAGATGGTCACGGCGACCCAGTCGGTCTCCGACGACATCCTCGAGCTGCTCGGCACCGAGATGAACTACCAGGTGCAGGTCGTCTCCCCCGAGGAGGAGGACCGCGAGCTCCTGGAGTCGTTCTCGCTGACCTACGGCTCGGACGAGGGCGGCGACGAGGACCTCGAGGCCCGGCCGCCGGTCGTCACCGTCATGGGTCACGTCGACCACGGCAAGACGCGCCTGCTGGACACCATCCGCAAGACGAAGGTGGCCGAGGCCGAGGCCGGCGGCATCACCCAGCACATCGGCGCCTACCAGGTCGACACCGAGCTCGAGGGCGTCGAGCGCAAGATCACCTTCATCGACACCCCGGGTCACGAGGCGTTCACCGCCATGCGTGCCCGCGGCGCGAAGTCCACGGACATCGCGGTCATCGTGGTCGCGGCCGACGACGGCGTGATGCCCCAGACGATCGAGGCGATCAACCACGCGCAGGCGGCCGACGTGCCGATCGTGGTGGCGGTCAACAAGATCGACAAGGAGGGTGCGAACCCTCAGAAGATCCGCCAGCAGCTCACCGAGTACGGCCTGGTCGCCGAGGAGTACGGCGGCGACACGATGTTCGTCGACATCTCGGCGCGTCAGAACATCAACATCGACGGCCTGCTCGAGGCGGTCCTGCTCACCGCGGACGCCTCGCTGGACCTCCGGGCGAACCCCGACATGGAGGCCCAGGGTGTCGCGATCGAGGCGCACCTCGACCGCGGTCGCGGCCCGGTGGCCACGGTGCTGGTGCAGCGCGGCACGCTGCACGTCGGCGACTCGGTCGTCGCCGGCGACGCCTCGGGTCGTGTCCGACGGATGCTCGACGAGTTCGGCGACGACGTGAAGGAGGCGCTGCCCTCCCGCCCGGTGCAGGTCATCGGCTTCACGTCGGTCCCGGGCGCCGGCGACACGTTCCTCGTCGTCGACGAGGACCGCGTGGCCCGGCAGATCGCCGACCGCCGCCGGGCCCGCGAGCGCAACGCGCAGCTCGCGAGCCGTCGCAAGCGCGTCAGCCTCGAGGACCTCGACGCCGCGCTCAAGGAGACCAACGAGCTCAACCTGATCATCAAGGGTGACAACTCGGGAACCGTCGAGGCTCTCGAGGACGCGCTCATGAAGATCGACGTGGGCGAGGAGGTCCAGCTCCGGGTGCTGCACCGCGGCGTCGGCGCGATCACCGAGGGCGACATCAACCTCGCGATCGCCTCCGACGTCATCGTCCTGGGCTTCAACGTCCGTGCCGAGGGCAAGGCCACGGAGCTGGCCACCCGCGAGGGCATCGACATCCGCTACTACTCGGTCATCTACCAGGCCATCGACGAGATCGAGCAGGCCCTCAAGGGCAAGCTCAAGCCGATCTACGAGGAGGTGGAGCTCGGCACCGCGGAGGTGCGCGAGGTGTTCCGCTCCTCGCGGGTCGGTGCGATCGCCGGCTGCCTGGTCACCGAGGGGGTCATCCGCCGCAACGCCAAGGCGCGCCTGGTCCGCGACGGTGCCGTGGTCGCCGAGAACCTGACGGTGAACTCGCTGAAGCGGTTCAAGGACGACGCGACCGAGGTCCGCGACGGCTACGAGTGCGGTCTGACGCTCGGGTCGTTCAACGACATCAAGGTCGAGGACAAGATCATGACCTACGAGATGCGGGAGAAGCCCCGCGAGTGAGGTCACGCCCCTCCGGCGGCTCGCCGCCGGAGGGGCCCTCCTCACCGGGAGCACACACATGTACGTGGGTGCGCTCGAGCTCGACCTGCTCCTCGGCGACGTCGGCTCGATCAAGCAGAAGCGCTCGGTGGTCCGTCCCGTCGTGGCGGAGCTGAAGCGTCGCTACGCGGTGTCGGTCGCCGAGGCCGGCCACCTCGACCTGCACCGGCGCGCCCTCATCGGGGTCGCCGCGGTCGCGGCCGACCCCGGTCACGTCACCGACGTCCTCGACCACTGCGAGCGGCTGGTGGCGGCCCACCCGGAGTTCCAGGTGCTCTCCGCGCGGACCCGCTGGCTGGGCCCGCACGACGACTAATCCATCCCTTCGACCGAGGAGGAGGCCGCGCCATGGCCGACGCGCCACGGGCCCGCAGGCTCGCCAAGCGGATCTCCCAGATCGTCGCCTCGACGCTGGAGCACGAGGTCAAGGACCCGCGCCTGGCGATGGTGACGATCACCGACACCCGCGTCACCGCCGACCTCCGCGAGGCCACGGTCTTCTACACCGTCTACGGCGGCGAGGCCGAGCGCACCGGCTCGGCCGCCGCGCTGGCCAGCGCCCGCGGGGTGCTGCGCACGGCGGTCGGTCGCCAGACCGGGGTGCGGTTCACGCCGGCCCTCGCGTTCGTCCCGGACGCGGTGCCCGAGGGCGCCGCGCGGCTCGACGAGCTGCTCGAGGGCGCCCGCCGCGCCGACGCGGAGGTCGCGACGCTCGCGGTCGGGGCGTCCTACGCCGGTGAGGCCGACCCGTACCGCAAGCCCCGCGAGGACGACCTCGAGGACGTGCCCGTCGGCGACGAGGGGGACGCCGTGGCGCGCAGCTCGACCCCGGCCGAGGACGAGGACGCGGTCGGCGGCGACCCGCGGTACCCGGGCGAGCGGGCCGACGTCCCCACCGACGGGGACGGGGCCCGGTCGACGCGCTGACGATCGCTCCGTACCCGTACCGTCACGCCGACGCCCGGCACCGGGCGCGGGGGGACGAGGGGAGCGCTCCGCTCATGGCGGTGCCCGAGGAGAGGCACGACGACGTGACGAGCCGGCCGGTCGACCTCGCCGAGGCGGTGGGCCTGCTCACCGCGGCCCGCCAGGTGGTGCTGCTCGCGCACGTCAACCCGGACGCCGACGCACTGGGCAGCGCGTTGGCCCTGGGGCTCGCGCTGCACCGGCGGGGCGCGGACGTGCAGGTGTCCTTCGGCGCCCCGGAGCGCCCGGCCGAGTCGCTGCGCGACCTCGACGTCGACGGCCTCGTGGTGCCCGCCGAGCGCGTGGTGCCGGCGCCGGAGCTGCTCGTCGTGCTCGACACCGGCAGCGTCGACCGCCTCGGCCCCCTCGCCGACCGGGTCGCCGCGGCGGGCACCACGCTGGTCATCGACCACCACGTCTCGAACTCCGGGTTCGGCACGCACTACTACGTGGACCCGCGCGCCGAGGCCACCGCGGTGATGGTGCTCCACATGCTCGACGCCATGGGGGCGACCGTCGACCTGCCGATCGCGTGGTGTCTCTACGCAGGGCTCGTCACCGACACCCGCAACTTCCGCGCCGCGTCGCCCGACACCCACGCGATGGCCGCGCGCCTGCTCGTCGCCGGCGTCGACGCCGAGGCCGTCACCCGCCCGCTGCTCGACACCCACCCGTTCTCCTGGCTCTCGATGCTCTCCGCGGTGCTGGCGACCGCGACCCTCGAGGCCGACGAGGCGCGGGGTCTGGGGCTCGTGCACGCGCTGATCCGCCGCGACCACGTGGCGGGCGGGCGGCAGGAGGAGGTGGAGAGCGTCATCGACGTCCTGCGCACCACCGCCGAGGCCGAGGTGGCGGTCGTGCTCAAGCAGGTCGACGAGCACCGCTGGACCGCGTCCATGCGCTCGAAGGGCCGCATCGACGTCGCCGCCGCGGCCGCGGCGCTGGGCGGGGGCGGCCACCGCGCGGCGTCGGGCTTCACGGTCGACGGCGACGCCCCGGCGATCCTCGACCGCGTCCGGCGGGCCCTCGCCGAGGCGCCCCTGCTGGGATGACCACCCGTCCCGACGCGGCCACCGATCCCGGCGCGCGCCGGGTGCTCGCGCTCGCCTCGTCCGCGCTGGTCGTGCTCGTCGCCGAGCCGCTCTACCTGCTCGTCGACACCGCCGTCGTCGGGCACCTCGACGGGGCGAGCGCGGCGACGGGGTACCAGCCGGGCGTGCCGCTGGCCGGCCTGGCCGTGGGCGGCGTCGTGCTCGCGCAGGTGGCGAGCCTGGGCACGTTCCTCGCCTACGGCACCACCGCCCGCGCCGCCCGGCACCACGGCGCCGGCGACCGGCCCGCCGCCGTGGCCGAGGGCGTCGCCGCGACCTGGATCGCGCTGCTCGTCGGCGCCGTCGTCGTGCTCGCCGGGTGGCTCGCGGCACCGTGGATCGCGCAGGTGCTGGGTGGCGAGGGGCCGGTGGCCGACGCCGCCACCGGCTGGCTGCGCATCGCGGTGTGGGGCGCGCCCGGCATCCTCGTCGCCCTCGCCGGCCACGGCTGGATGCGCGGGGTGCAGGACACCCGGCGCCCGATCGTCGTCGTGCTCGCGGGCAACGGGCTCTCGGCGGTCCTGTGCCCGGTGCTGGTGCACGGCGCCGGGCCCGTGCCGGCGCTGGGCCTCGAGGGCTCGGCGTGGGCCAACGTGGCCGCCCAGGCCGTCGTCGGGGTCCTGTTCGTCGGGGCGCTGGTGCGGGAGAGGCGGCACGCAGCGCAGCGGAGCGGCCGCGCCGGGGGCGGATCCCTGTCGTTGCGGCCGGTGCCGTCGGCGATGCGGGCGCAGCTCGGCCTGGGCCGCGACCTCCTGCTGCGCAGCGCGGCCTTCCAGGCCTGCTTCCTGTCGGCGACGGCGGTGGCGGCGCGGTTCGGGGCGCCGTCGGTGGCCGCGCACCAGATCGTGCTGCAGCTGTGGATGTTCATGGTCACGGTGCTCGACGCGCTGGCCATCGCCGCGCAGTCGCTGGTGGGCGCGGCGCTCGGGGCCGCCTCGGTGGCCACGGCCCGCCGCGTGGCCGGGCGCGTCACCCGCTACGGGTTGGTGCTCGGGGTGCTGGCCGGTGTCGTGTTCGCGGCGACGGCCGGGGTGCTGCCGGGGGTGTTCACGCCCGACGGGGCGGTGCGGGAGGTCGTGCCGCAGGCGTGGTGGTTCTTCGTGGCGCTGCAGCCGGTGGCGGCCTACGTCTTCGCCCTCGACGGCGTCCTGCTCGGTGCGGGCGACGCGGCCTACCTGCGCCGGATCACCGTGGGCTCGGCGCTGGGCGCGTTCCTGCCGATGATCTGGCTGTCGCTGGCCCTGGACTGGGGGTTGGTCGGGATCTGGGCGGGCCTGTCCCTGTTCATCGCCGCCCGGGCGGTCGCGGTGGGCCTGCGCGTGCGGGGCGAGGGCTGGGCGGTCACGGGGACCGGACCCGCGGGCCCGCGAGGGGCACGCCAGTCCTGATCGACGGCTCACCGAGGTGACTGGTGTGCCCCTCGCCGCCGTCCGCGGACCGGTGGGAGCCCGGCAGGGTCAGCCGGCCGCCGGGGTGCGCAGGTCGGCGGCCGGGAACGGGGGGAGCTCGTCGCGGCCGAGCGAGGCCCGCCCCGCGGCCCGCCAGGCCCGGGCGACGACGTCGGCGTCCTCCTCGGTGACCAGGTTGCCCATGACCCGCAGCGCCACGGTCATCAGGCCGCGCGAGCGCATGCCCACCGGTCCGGCGAGGGGCAGCAGGCGTGGCACCGTCAGCAGCTTGGCCAGGCGCCGGGCGATCGAGAACGCCGAGCCGTAGTGCGCCCGCAGGGTGGCGGGCCAGGCGAGCGAGAGGTCGTCGTCGGTGCCCAGGAGCCCCGCCACCGTCCGGCCGGTCTCGAGGCCGTAGTCGATGCCCTCGCCGTTGAGCGGGTTCACGCAGCCGGCGGCGTCGCCCACCAGCGCCCAGTTCCGCCCGGCCACGCCCGACACCGCGCCGCCCATCGGCAGCAGGGCGGACGCGACGTCGCGGACCTCGCCCTGGAGCTGCCAGTCCTCCCGACGCTGCGCGGCGTAGAGCTCGATCAGCGACCGTAGTCGGACGTTCGCGGGCCGCGCCTCGGTGGCGAGGGTGCCGACACCGATGTTCACGTGCCCGTCGTGCAGCGGGAACACCCAGCCGTAGCCGGAGAGCACCTCGTCGGCGGCCCCGCGCAGCTCCAGGTGTGACGAGATCCACTCGTCGTCGTGCCGCCCCGAGCGGACGTAGCCGCGCGCGGCCACCCCGTAGGCGGTGTCGCGGTGCCACACCCGCCCGAGCACGCGCCCGAGCGTCGACCGCGCCCCGTCGGCGACGACGAGCCGGCGGCACGCCACGGTCGTGGTCTCCGTCCCGGGGCCGGCGAACACCACCCCGGACACCCGGTCGCCGTCCCGCACGACGTCCACCGCGCGGGCGCCCTCGAACGGCTGCGCGCCCCGCTCCAGCGCCGCGGTACGGATGCGGGCGTCGAGCTCGGTGCGCGGGACGGCCCCGCCGTGTGCGGGCAGCGAGCCGCCCGGCCACGGCAGCTGCAGCAGCTGGCCGAACCCGGCGGCGCGCAGCCCGCGGTTCGTGCCCCGCCCGCGCACCCACTCGCCGAGGCCCAGGTGCTCCAGCTCGGCGATGGCGCGGGGGGTCAGCCCGTCGCCGCAGGCCTTGTCGCGGGGGAAGACCGCGGCGTCGGCGAGGACGACCTCGTGGCCGGCGTCGGCGGCCCACGCCGCGGCGGCCGACCCGGCGGGGCCGGCGCCCACGACGAGGACGTCGGTGCGCGTCGGGGTGCTCACGTGCCCAGGATGCCTGCTCCGCTAGCGCCGGGCCGGACGCGGGAGACGGAGCGCCGCGGAGCTCGACCCCGGGAGACCGGGCATGATGGCCCGCCGTGTCCGGACAGGGTCGGCAGGGTGACCGGCGGCGGGAGCGGCGGGAGCCCCCGCCGCCGGGTCTGCTGGTGGTGGACAAGCCCGCGGGGTGGACGTCGCACGACGTCGTCGGCCGCGCCCGACGGTTGGTGGGCACCCGCAAGGTCGGGCACGCGGGGACGCTCGACCCGATGGCCACCGGGGTGCTGGTGCTCGGGGTGGAACGGGCGACCAAGCTGCTCGGCCACCTCGCGCTGGACACCAAGAGCTACCTCGCGACCATCCGCCTCGGGCTGGCGACCAGCACCGACGACGCGGAGGGCGAGCCGCTCGGCGAGCCGGTGGACACCGCCGCCCTCACCGCGGGGGCGGTCGCCGCCGGCGTGGCCGCGCTGACCGGCGAGATCGCGCAGGTCCCGAGCAGTGTCTCGGCGATCAAGGTCGAGGGTCGTCGCGCCTACGAGCGCGCCCGCGCCGGGGAGGAGGTCCGCCTCGAGCCCCGGCCGGTGACGGTGAGCCGGTTCGACGTCCTCGCCACCCGCACCGAGGGCCCGTACCGCGACCTCGACGTCCTCGTCGACTGCTCGTCGGGCACCTACGTCCGGGCCCTGGCGCGCGACCTCGGCGCCGGGCTCGGTGTGGGCGGGCACCTCACGGCGCTGCGGCGCACGCGGGTCGGGCCGTTCACGCTGGCGCACGCCCGCACGGTCGAGGCCCTCGCCGCCGAGGAGGAGGCGCACGGCCGGGCGGCGCTCTCGCTGGACCTCGACACCGCGGTCGCCACCGCCTTCCCCCGCCGTGACGTCGACGCCGACGAGGCCGCCGCGCTGTCCCACGGCCGTCCGCTCGCCGCCGCGGGCGCGGGCGGCACGGTGGGGGTCTTCGGGCCCGACGGCCACGTCGTCGGGCTCGTGGCCGACGACCGGGGCGCGGCCCGTCCCGTGCTGGTGCTCGCCCCGGCCTGACCGCGCCGGTCGCACCCCGTCACCCCCGGGCCACCGACCCGGCGGTGCCGACACCCCCGCCCGTAGGCTCGCCGCGTGCAACGCTGGCGGGGACTCGACGGGGTGCCGTCGGGCTGGGGTCGGTGCGTCGTGACCATCGGCGTGTTCGACGGCGTCCACCGTGGCCACCAGCAGCTGATCGCCCGGGCGGTGGAGCACGGGCGCGAGCTCGGCCTGCCGACGGTGCTGATCACGTTCGACCCGCACCCGGCCTCCGTGCTGCGCCCGGGCACCTACCCGGCCCGGCTGACGTCGCTGACGCGCCGGGCCGAGCTGGTCGCCGAGCTCGGTGTCGACGCCTTCTGGGTCCTGCCGTTCACCACCGACCTGGCGCGGGTCGCGCCCGACGAGTTCGTCCACGAGCTGCTCGTCGACCGCCTGCACGCCGCGATGGTCGTGGTCGGGCGCAACTTCACGTTCGGCCACCGCGCCGCGGGCGACGTCGCCGAGCTCCAGCGGCTCGGTCAGCGCTTCGGTTTCGCCGCCGAGGGGGTCGACCTCGTCACCGAGCCCTTCGGCGCGGCCTCGGCGGGCTCGACGGTCACGTTCTCGTCGACCTACGTGCGCGCCTGCATCAGCGCCGGCGACGTCCGGGCGGCGGCCGAGGCGCTGGGCCGCCCGCACCGTCTCGAGGGCGTCGTCGTGCGCGGCGACCAACGCGGCCGCGAGCTCGGCTACCCGACGGCCAACGTCGACTGCGGCGAGCACGCCGCGATCCCCACCGACGGGGTGTACGCGTGCTGGTTCCACCACCGCGGGCGGGCGTGCCCGGCGGCGGTGTCGGTGGGCACCAACCCGACCTTCTCCGGGCGCGTGCGCACGGTCGAGGCGTTCGTGCTCGACACCGACGAGGATCTCTACGGCGCGCGGGTGGCCGTCGACTTCGTCGAGCGCCTGCGCGGGATGGACCGCTTCGACTCCGTCGACGAGCTCGTCCGCGCGATGGACCGCGACGTCGAGCGCACCCGCGAGGTCCTGGGCCTCTGAGGGTCCGGCCGGACCACCCCCGCCCGCCGTCCGGCGGCAGTCCCGCCGAACCGCCCCCACCGCGGCGGCGCGGGTGCCACCATCGCCGCCGGTCGGGAGATCCGCGGCGACGGGAGGGCGCGTGGAGGTCGACGCGGTGCGCCGCAACCGGGAGCTGCAGCGCCGCTTCTACGGCGAGCCCCTCGGCGACCGGCTGCGCCGCCTGCTCGCGGCCCTCGGGGTCTCGCAGACGGTGCTCGCCGGCGCGCTCGGCCTCAGCCCGCCGATGCTCTCGCAGCTGATGAGCGCGCGCCGGGCCAAGATCGGCACGCCGGCGGTCCTGGGGCGGCTGGTGATGCTCGAGCAGCGGGTGGCGGCCGGGGACGCCGCGGACCGGGCGGCCGTGCGCGCCCTCCTCGCCGAGGTCCGCGCCGCCGAGCCGCGCGCCGAGGGCCCGGCCCGCCGCCCCCACGTCCCGTCGCCGGACCGCGTCCGGGACGGCGCGCCGGGCCACCCCCACGACGACCGCTCCTACGCCCTGCTGCGCACGGTCGCCGGGCCCGAGGAGCTGGCGCGGGCGGCGGACACGCTCGACCACGGCTTCCCCTCGCTGGCGAGCCTGCTGCGCCGGGCGGCGGGGGAGGGGTAGGTCGCGGGCCGCCGGTGGCGCGCGGCGGTGCGTCGGTACACTCGACCACGACGTGCCCGGCTGCGGTCCGTGGTGGCCGGGCGGCGGGTGGTCAGGGTCCCGCCTCGTGCACCCCGGCCCCCGCGACCGTGCGACGCCCGTGACGGCGAACCGTCCCGGCGCCGCCGATCGACACGGCACCGGAGAGCAGACAGGAGCACCGCCCCCGTGGCACTGACCACCGAGCAGAAGAAGGCGACCCTCGCCGAGTACGGCGTGCACGACAGCGACACCGGGTCGCCCGAGGCGCAGGTCGCGCTGCTGACGCAGCGCATCACGCGGCTCACCGAGCACCTCAAGATGCACAAGCACGACCACCACTCCCGTCGCGGGCTGCTGCTGCTGGTCGGCCGCCGCCGGCGTCTGCTGAAGTACGTGGCCTCCGTCGACGTGGCCCGCTACCGCTCGCTCATCGAGCGGCTGGGCCTGCGGCGCTGAGGCTCCTGACGAGGCACCACTGATTCCCGCGCCCGCCCCGCGCCGATCGGCCGAATCGCCGGTCGGCGCGGTGGCGTGCGCACCACAACCCGGCCCTGCCGCCACCGCCCGCGAACCCGGGACGCCCGCGCGTCGGCCGGTCCTCGGTAGTGGCCCACGGACACACGTTCCGTGGGCTTCGATCGAAGACCGCCTCGTCGCCCGCCGCGTCGCGGGGGGAGCCGTGGGCGCCACGCGGTGGGGCCTTCGAGGAGGAACCCCTTCATGACCGAGACCGACTCGGGCGTCCACGAGACCACCGCGGTCCTGGACAACGGTGCCTACGGCACCCGCACCGTCCGCTTCGAGACGGGCCGCCTGGCCCGTCAGGCGGCCGGCGCCGTCGTCGCCTACCTGGACGACGACACGATGCTCCTCTCGGCGACCACGGCGTCGAAGCGGCCGAAGGACAACTTCGACTTCTTCCCGCTCACGGTCGATGTCGAGGAGCGCATGTACGCCGCGGGTCGCATCCCCGGCTCGTTCTTCCGCCGCGAGGGTCGCCCGTCCACCGACGCGATCCTCTGCGCGCGCCTCATCGACCGTCCGTTGCGCCCGACCTTCACCTCGGGGCTGCGCAACGAGGTGCAGGTCGTCGTCACCGTCCAGAGCCTGGACCCCAAGGACCCCTACGACGTCCTGGCGATCAACGCCGCGTCGGCGTCCACCCAGATCTCCGGGCTGCCCTTCGACGGGCCGATCGGGGCGACCCGGGTCGCGCTGATCAACGGCCAGTGGGTCGCGTTCCCGACGTGGGAGCAGCTCCACGACGCCGTGTTCGACATGGTGATCGCCGGCTCGGTGACCTCCGACGGCGGCGACGTCGCCATCGCGATGGTCGAGGCCGAGGCCACCGACCGCGCCATCGGCCTCATCGAGGCCGGCGCCCAGGCGCCCACCGAGGACGTCGTCGCGGCGGGCATGGAGGCGGCCAAGCCGTTCATCCGCATCCTGTGCGACGCGCAGAAGGAGCTCCACAGCGCCGTCGGCACGACGACGAAGGACTTCCCGACCTTCCCGCCGTACCAGAGCGACGTGTACGACGCCGTCGAGGCGGCCGTCGGCTCCGAGCTCGACGACACGATGCGCCTGGCCGGCAAGCAGGAGCGCGACGAGGCCCAGGACGCCATCAAGGATCGCCTGGTCACCGAGCTCGCCGAGAAGTTCGAGGGCCGCGAGAAGGAGATCGGCGAGGCGTTCCGCTCGCTGACCAAGGCGACGGTGCGCCGGCGCATCCTCACCGACGGCTTCCGCATCGACGGCCGCGGCACCACGGACATCCGTCCGCTGGCCGCCGAGGTCGAGGTCGTCCCGCGGGCGCACGGCTCGGCGCTGTTCGAGCGTGGCGAGACCCAGATCCTGGGCGTCACCACGCTGAACATGCTGCGCATGGAGCAGTCGATCGACTCCCTCACCCCGGAGGCGACGAAGCGCTACATGCACCACTACAACTTCCCGCCGTTCTCCACCGGCGAGACCGGGCGCGTGGGCTCGCCCAAGCGCCGCGAGATCGGCCACGGCGCGCTCGCCGAGCGCGCGCTGGTCCCGGTGCTGCCGACCCGCGAGGAGTTCCCCTACGCGATCCGGCAGGTCTCCGAGGCGCTGGGCTCGAACGGCTCGACGTCGATGGGCTCGGTCTGCGCCTCGACGATGTCGCTGCTCAACGCCGGTGTGCCGCTCAAGGCGCCGGTCGCCGGCATCGCGATGGGCCTCGTCTCGGGCGAGGTCGACGGCGAGCAGAAGTTCGTCGCGCTGACCGACATCCTCGGCGCCGAGGACGCCTTCGGCGACATGGACTTCAAGGTCGCCGGCACCAAGGACTTCATCACGGCGCTGCAGCTGGACACCAAGCTCGACGGCATCCCGTCGGAGGTGCTCGGCAAGGCGCTGACGCAGGCCCGGGGCGCCCGTCTCGCGATCCTCGACGTCATGGCCGAGGCCATCGACGCCCCGGACGAGATGAGCGAGTTCGCGCCGCGCATCACCACGGTGAAGGTGCCGGTCGACAAGATCGGCGAGGTCATCGGCCCGAAGGGCAAGATGATCAACTCGATCACCGAGGAGACCGGCGCCGACATCTCCATCGAGGACGACGGCACGATCTACGTCGGTGCCGCCGACGGGCCGAGCGCCCAGGCCGCGATCGACCGGATCAACGCGATCGCCAACCCGCAGCTGCCGAAGATCGGCGAGCGGTTCCTGGGCACGGTGGTCAAGACCGCCGCGTTCGGCGCCTTCGTCTCGCTGCTGCCCGGCCGCGACGGGCTCGTGCACATCTCGAAGCTCGGCGGCGGCAAGCGCATCGGCAAGGTCGAGGACGTGGTCAACGTCGGCGACAAGCTGCGCGTCGAGATCACCGACATCGACAACCGCGGCAAGATCAGCCTGGTCCCGGTCAAGGAGGAGGAGGCGGGACAGGCCGCGTCCGACAACGGGTCCGCCTCGGACGCCCCGGCCTCCGACGCCCCGGCCGACGGCGCCGAGTCGACCCCGGCCGCCCCGACCGGCCCCGCGGGCGCCGTCACCGGCGCCATCGGGGGCGCGTCGCAGGGGTGACGGGAGACGTAGCGCAGCGGAGCTCGACCATCGGGACAGCCCTCGACCCCTCCAGGACCGGCGAGACGCAGCACCCGGCCCCCGGCGTGGCACGCACCGTGCTGCCCGGGGGCCTGCGGGTGGTCACCGAGCACGTCGGCGGGGTCCGCTCGGCCTCGGTCGGGCTGTGGGTCGAGGTCGGCTCGCGCGACGAGCCGGCCGTCGGCCCCGGCGCCCACGGCGCCGCGCACTTCCTCGAGCACCTGCTGTTCAAGGGGACGCGGCGTCGCTCGGCCCGGGCGATCGCCGAGGAGATCGACGCCGTCGGCGGCGACCTCAACGCGTTCACGGGCAAGGAGCACACCTGCTTCTACGCGCACGTGCTCGACCGCGACATGCCGCTCGCGGTCGACGTGCTCGGCGACGTCGTCCTCGACGCGGTCATGGCCGCCGCGGACGTCGAGCTCGAGCGCGACGTGGTGCTCTCCGAGATCGCCGGGCGCGACGAGGACCCCGAGGACCTGCTGGCCGACGACTTCGACGCGCTGCTGTTCGGCGCGCACCCGCTCGGCCTGCCGGTGATCGGTACCGAGGAGTCGGTGGTGGGCATGACCCGCGAGCGGCTCGCGGACTTCCACGCCCGCCACTACGTCCCGTCCCGCTCGGTGCTCGCCGTGGCGGGCAACGTCGTCCACGAGGACGTGCTCGACGCCGTGTGGGCGGCCTACGGGTCCCGGGCGTCGGGCCCGGCGCAGCCCTGGCACCGCACGGCGGGGGACGTCCCGGGCGCCCCGGTCGAGCGGCTCGCGGTGCGCGACGAGGACACCGAGCAGGCCCACCTCATGCTCGGCGTGCCGTCCCTGCGCCGCGCCGACCCGCGGTGGCCGGCGCTGCAGGTGCTGTCCACCGTGCTGGGCGGCGGCATGAGCTCGCGCCTGTTCCAGCAGGTCCGCGAGCAGCGGGGGCTGGCGTACTCCGTGTACTCGTCGACCACCGGCTACAGCGACACCGGCACGCTCGCGGTCTACCTCGGCTGCGCGCCGGAACGTCTCGGCGCCGCGGCGGCGGTCGTCCGCGACGAGCTCGGCGACCTCGCCGCCCACGGCATCACCGACGCCGAGCTGGTCCGCGCCCGCGGGCAGCTGCGCGGCGAGCTGGTGCTGGGGCTGGAGGAGACCTCGGCGCGCATGACCCGCCTCGGGCGCCGCGAGCTCGACCACGGCGGCCTCGAGCGGGCCGGGGACCTGGCCACGACCCTGGACCGCATCGACGCCGTCGGTACCGGCGACGTGGCGGCGCTGGCGTCCGAGCTGCTCACGGGGCCCCGCGCGGCCGCCGTCGTCGGCCCCTACGGTGACGCCGACGAGCTGCCGGGCGAGGTGCGGGAGATGGTGCGGTGACGGCGCGCGGGGACGCAGCGGAGCGGGGCTCGACCACGGTGCGGGTCGGCGTGCTGGGTGCGGCCGGGCGCATGGGCTCGGAGGCCTGCGCGGCGGTCGAGGGCGCCGACGACCTCGAGCTGGTCGCGCGCGTGGACGCCGACGACTCCCGGGAGCCGCTGCGCGGCGCCGACGTCGTCGTCGACTTCACCCACCCCACGGCGGTCGCGGACAACCTGCGCTGGTGCGTCGACGCGGGCCTGCACTGCGTCGTGGGTACGAGCGGCGTGGGCGAGGAGCTCCTCGACGAGGTCCGCGGGCGCCTGCAGCCCGGGCAGGGCGTGCTCGTGGTCCCGAACTTCGGCATCGGCGCGGTGCTGATGATGCGCTTCGCCGCGCAGGCCGCGCGGTTCTTCGACTCCGTCGAGGTCGTCGAGCTCCACCACCCGCGCAAGGCCGACGCCCCCTCGGGCACGGCCACCCGCACCGCGCAGATGATCGCCGCGGCGCGCGCCGAGGCGGGCCTGGGTCCGGGTCCGGACGCGACCACGCACGACCCCGACGGCGCCCGCGGCGCGCGGGTGGACGGGATCCCCGTGCACGCGGTGCGGATGGCGGGGCTGGTCGCGCACCAGGAGGTGCTCCTGGGCTCCGACGGCGAGACCTTCACGATCCGCCACGACTCCCTGCACCGCAGCTCGTTCATGCCCGGCGTCCTGCTGGCCGTCCGCCACGTCGCCGACCACCCGGGCGTGACCGTGGGTCTCGACGCCCTCCTCGACCTCGACTAGCCCTCGCCACCCCGGGGGTCGTGGCACACGGGGTGTGCCAGCGGTGCGGCCTCGCTTGCACTGGACGCCAGGAGCGCCACATCCTCGCCAGACGACACGCCGACCGCGAGGGCGAGGGTGGCGTCGCGTCGCACGTCCCGTGCTTCCGCCGGCCTCAGGGCAGCAGCGGCAGGTCCAGGTCGTCGAGCGACGGCTCGGGGCGGAACTCGAGGTCCAGGCCGCCGCCGACGCGGATCTCCCGCAGCGGGCGGCCGCCCGCGTCCAGGGTGCGGACGGTCCCGTCGGGGTCCCACCCCGCCCGCTCCCAGAAGCGCCGCGACGCCGTGTCGCGCTCGGGCACCCACGCGACGCCCCGCCGCGCGCCCGCCGCCCGCAACGCCGCCGCCGTCTCGACCACCAGCCGCCCCGCGTGGCCCCGCCGGCCCCAGCGCGGCTCCACGAGCAGCGCGGCGATCACCGCCACCGCCGCGGCGTCGTCCGGCACCGCCCCCGCGGCGTCGGCCAGGTCGTCGGGCGACGCCGGACCCGCGGCGCAGAACCCGACCAGCGCGTCGCCCTCGGTGGCCACCCACACCGCGCCGGCCGCGATCGGTGCCGCCCAGCCGCGGGCGACCGCGTCCTCGTCGAACCCCTCCACCGCCCCGGGCGGGAGCAGTTCGGCGTAGGCCGAGGTCCACACCGTCCGTTGCACGCGCGCCACCGCGACCGCGTCGTCGGCGGTGGCCGGACGGACCGAGGCGAGCGCCATGGCGTCGACCCTAGAGACCACGGTGGCCACGATCACGCCGCGGTGCGCCCCCGGGCCCCGCCCGCCAGGATGCGGCGGGAACCGGACACGCGGACGGGCAGCGTCGCCGCGCCACCACGCAGGGGAGGACCAGGACATGACCGCGACCGACGAGATGCTGGCGGCGAACGAGTCCTTCGCGCAGGCCTTCGACCACCCCGGCCTGCCCGGCCCGCCGTCGCGCGGGGTCGCCGTCGTCGCCTGCATGGACGCGCGCCTCGACGTCTACCGCGTGCTGGGCCTGCGCGACGGCGAGGCCCACGTCATCCGCAACGCCGGCGGCGTGGTCACCGACGACGTGCTGCGCTCGCTGGCGGTCAGCCAGCGCAAGCTGCAGACCCGCGAGGTCGTGCTGATCCACCACACCAGGTGCGGCATGGCGACGTTCAGCGACGACGAGTTCGTCGCCGAGCTCGAGGCCGACACCGGCCAGCGCCCGTCCTGGACGCCGGGCACGTTCCGCGACACCGAGCAGGACGTCCGCGACTCGCTCGCCGCCGTGCGCTCCAGCCCGTTCCTGCCGCACACCGACGCGGTGCGCGGGTTCGTCTACGACGTCGACAGCGGCGCGCTCACCGAGGTCTCGTGACCCCCGGCGTCCGCCTCGACATCTCCGCCGAGCTCGACGTCCCGCACCGCCCGGACCTCGCGCCGATCGGCCGCCAGCTCGACGCGCTCGCGCCGGTGGCCGCCCGCTTCCTCGTGCCCGACAACGCCACGGGGCGCGCGGCGGTCGCCGGCCTGGTGGTCGCCGCCGAGGTCCGTCGACGGGACGCCGAGACGGTCGCCGTCCTCAACGCCCGCGACCGCAACACCCTCGGGCTGCGCCGCGACCTGCTCGGGCTGCTCGCCCTCGGGGTGCACGAGGTGCTGCTGCTGCGCGGTGACCGGCCCGAGGACGAGGCCGAGGACGGGCCGCTGACGGTCGGGGCGATGCTGCGGGAGGCCCGGGCCCTGGCCGCCGAGCACGAGCGCGAGCTCCGGATCGGTGTCGTCGCCGCGCCCGGCCGCGACCTACCGGGCTGGAAGCGTGGTGCGGACGTCGTCTGGCTGGCGCCGACGTTCTCGCTGCCCGCGGTGGAGCAGTGGCGCGAACGCCACGCCGACCTCGCCGCCCCCGTCCGCGCCGGGGTGCTCGTGCCGACCGGCCCGCAGATGGCGCGCGGCGTCGTCGAGGGCATGGACCTCGACCTCCCCGAGGGCCTCCTGGGCGCGCTCGACGAGGACGACACCGCCGGCGTCGACGCGGCCTGCGCGCACGCGCTGGCCCTGCACGACGCCGGCGTCGACGGCATCCACCTGGTCGCCGTCAGCCGCTACCGCGAGGTCGCGCAGCGGCTGGCGGGCCCGGTCCGGGCCGGCGCCCCGGACCCGGGGTCGGGACCCTAGGCCGGCAACGGCAAGGGCAGCGCCGGCGGCTGGTCGTCGGCCAGCCGCACCGCCGCGGCGGGGTGCTCGACCAGCGCCAGCACCCGCGACGCCATGAACCGCGCCGTGCGCACCGGGGTGCCGCCGCGCGTCACCTCACTGACCTCGACCACGCCGCGGCCGTGCGCGATCTCCACGCGCCGCCCCGCCCGGGTGGCCTCGACGTCCCACGTCCGCGTCGCGCCCCCGGCATCGACGACGATCTCCACACGGTCCCCGACCATGACCTCTCCTCACCCTCTTTTCCCTGGTCAACGCCGGTGCGACCGGCGTGATTCCCCGCGCTGTCGGACCCCTGCGGCAGGATGGGGAACCGTGGAGACGATGTCCGCGGCCCAGGCGCGGCGCACCGCCGTGGCCGCCCAGGGCCTCGCCGGCCCCGCTCGGCGGACGCGGCCGACGCGCGGCACGCTCGCCGCGACGGCCGAGCGTCTGGGCCTGCTCCAGCTGGACTCGGTCAACGTCGCCGTGCGGGCGCACTACATGCCGCTGTTCTCCCGGCTCGGCCCGTACGACCGCGACGCCCTCGACGCGCTGGCCTGGCCGCGCACGGCCGCGGAGCGCCGGCGCCGCACCATGGTCGAGTACTGGGCGCACGAGGCGAGCCTGCTGCCGGTGGACGACTGGCCCCTGTTCCGCTGGCGGATGCGCGACAACGAGGCGCGCCACAGCCGCTGGCTGGGCAACGCGCTCGACCACCGTCCCGACGTCCTCGACGCGGTCCGCGAGGCCGTCGCCGCGCACGGTCCGCTCGAGGCCTCCGAGGTCGAGCAGGTGCTCGGCGACGCGGGCGACCGGCGGGCCCGCGCCCACGGCGGCTGGTGGCGCCGTTCGGACGTCAAGGTGGCCTGTGAGCACCTCTTCGCCACCGGTGAGCTCACGACGGGCACGCGGCGCGGCTTCCGGCGCGCCTACGACCTCCCCGAGCGCGTGCTGCCGCCCGAGGTGTACGCCCGCCGGCCGGCGCGCGACGAGGCGATGCGGGCGCTGGTCGCCAAGGCCGCCACCGCGCTGGGCGTGGCCACCGAGGCCGACCTGCGCGACTACTACCGCCTGCCCACCGCGGAGCACCGGGTCGCGGTCACCGAGCTCGTCGACGCCGGCGAGCTGGTGCCGGTGGCCGTCGAGGGCTGGACGTCGCCGGGCTACCTCGCCCCCGACGCCCGGCTGCCGCGCCGCGTCACCGGCCGCGCGCTGCTGGCCCCGTTCGACCCGCTGATCTGGTTCCGGGCGCGCACCCTGCGGCTGTTCGACTTCCACTACCGCATCGGCATCTACACGCCGGCCGAGAAGCGCACGCACGGCTACTACGTCTTCCCGTTCCTGCTCGACGGGCGGCTGGTGGCCCGCGTCGACCTCAAGGCCGATCGTGCGGCCGGGGTGCTGCGGGTGCCCGGGGCGTTCGCCGAGGACGGGGTGGACGAGCCCCGCGTCGCCGCCGAGCTGGCCGCCGAGCTGGCGACGATGGCGCGGTGGCTCGAGCTCGACGGCGTCGTCGTCGACGGCCCCGGCGACCACGCGCCGGCGCTCGCCCGCGCGCTCACCACGACGGCCGGCGGCCGTCAGGCCGTCAGCGTGGGCGGGTGGACGTAGCGCACGCCGGGGGGCAGGTGGCCGGTGCGCGACGTGCGGCCCAGCACGGCGAGCAGGTCCTCGCGGAAGGCCTGGGCGGCGCGGGTGGGTTCGACGTCGGTGCGGTGCGCCAGCGAGATCGTCCGGTGGCTCCACGCACCGCCGTCGAGCCGTGTGGCGCGCAGCGACGGGTGCCCGGCGAGCACGAGGCTGGGCACGATGGCCACCCCGAGCCCCCGCTCGACCATCCGCAGCACCGCGTCCATCTCCCCGCCCTCGACGGCGATCCGCGGCGTCACCCCGGCCGCGGCGCACGCCGCGAGCGTCACCTCGCGCAGCTCGTAGCCCGGCCGGTTGACCACCAGCGGGTGCGCCGCGAGGTCGGCGACACCGATGTGGTCGCCGAGGTCCGGCCACCCGCGCGCCGCGACCACCACCAGCTCCTCGCGCAGCACCGGCGTCAGGGCGAGGTCGCGCACCGTCTCGCCGCGGTCGATGACGAGGGCGAGGTCGAGCTGTCCGCGCTGCAGGTCGGCGACGAGGTCCTGGGAGCCGCCCTCGGCGATCTGCAGGGCGATGCCGGGGTACCGGCCGTGGAACACCTCGAGCGCGTCGGCCACGACGCTGACGCAGAGGCTGGGCGTCGCGCCGAGGCGCAGCCGGCCCCGCCGCAGGTCGGCGAGCTCGGCGATCTCCATCCGTGCCGTCTCGGAATCGGCGACGATCCGCCGGGCGAGCGGCAACAGCGCCTCACCGGCCGCCGTGGGTGTGACGTCGTCGTGACCGCGCGTGAGCAACGTCTCGCCGAGGTCCTCCTCGAGGCTGCGGATCTGCTTGCTCAACGTCGGCTGCGCGACGCGGCACAGCGCCGCTGCCTGCGTGAACCGGCCGGTGTCCACCACAGCGAGGAAGTAGTTGAGCTGTTTGATGGTCATGGCCATAGCTCGAAGCTATGCCACGACGGGCTTGCATGCATTGGCTCTTCGTCACTCTTCGACCTACGGTCAACCACGTGGTCATCACCCCGCAGCGAAACATCGTCACGAGGACGTGGGGGAGCTCGGTCGGCCGGAAGGCGATCGTCGCCGTCACGGGGGCGATCTTCCTGCTCTACGTCGTCGCCCACATGCTCGGCAACCTGAAGATCTTCTTCGGGATCGAGGCCTTCGACGCCTACTCGCAGCACCTGCGCGAGATCGGCGAGGCCGTGTTCGGTTACGAGGGCGTGCTGTGGATCGCCCGCGTGGTCCTGCTGAGCGCCCTGGTGCTGCACGTCGCCGCGTCGTTCTCGCTGTGGCGCAGGGCCCGCCGCGCGCGTCCGGTGCGCTACCAGCACCGCCAGGCCCTCGAGGGCAGCTACGCCGCCCGCACCATGCGCTGGGGCGGGGTGATCATCGGGCTGTTCGTGATCTACCACGTCCTCGACCTGACCACCGGCACGCTGAATCCGCTGCCGGGCGAGTCCAGCGCCTACACGAAGCTCGTCGCGAGCTTCGACCGCTGGTACGTCGCGCTCTTCTACATCCTCGCCGTCGTCGCTCTCGGCTTCCACATCCGCCACGGGCTGTGGAGCGCGATCCAGACGCTGGGGGGCAACTCCGCGCTACGGCAGAACGCGCTCAAGGGCCTGGCGCTCGCCGTCGCAGTGGTGATCACGGTCGGGTTCGCGATCGTGCCGCTGTCCGTGATGTTCGGTCTGGTGAGGTGACCATGTCTGAGCTGCAGCAGGAGCCCACGTCCACCCAGGGCGAGGGTCGGTGGGTCGTGGGCGACCCGATCTCCGACACCCGCGCGCCGGACAGCCCCATCGGCGACCGGTGGAGCGACCGCAAGTTCACCGCGCGGCTGGTCAACCCGGCCAACCGCCGGAAGATGTCGGTGATCATCGTCGGGACCGGGCTGGCCGGCGCCTCGGCGGCGGCGACGTTCGGCGAGGCCGGCTACCACGTCAAGGCGTTCACCTTCCACGACAGCCCGCGTCGCGCCCACTCCATCGCGGCGCAGGGCGGCATCAACGCCGCGAAGAACTACCGCAACGACGGCGACTCGGTGCACCGGCTGTTCTACGACACGGTCAAGGGCGGCGACTTCCGCTCGCGCGAGTCGAACGTCCACCGGCTGGCCGAGGTCAGCCTGAACATCATCGACCAGTGCGTGGCCCAGGGGGTCCCCTTCGCCCGCGAGTACTCGGGCCTGCTCGACACCCGCTCGTTCGGTGGCACCCAGGTCTCGCGCACGTTCTACGCGCGGGGCCAGACCGGCCAGCAGCTCCTCCTCGGCGCCTACCAGGCACTCGAGCGCCAGGTGGCCGCGGGCACGGTCGAGACGCACATCCGCTCCGAGATGCTCGACCTCATCGTCGTCGACGGGAAGGCGCGCGGCATCGTCGTGCGCAACCTGCTCACCGGCGCGATCTCGACCCACTTCGCCGACGCGGTGGTGCTCTGCACCGGCGGCTACGGCAACGTCTTCTACCTCTCGACGAACGCCAAGGGCTCCAACGTCACCGCGACCTGGCGGGCCCACCGCCGCGGCGCGCTGTTCGCGAACCCCTGCTACACCCAGATCCACCCGACCTGCATCCCGGTCTCGGGCGAGTACCAGTCGAAGCTGACCCTGATGTCGGAGTCGTTGCGCAACGACGGCCGGGTGTGGGTGCCGAAGGAGCGCGGCGACGACCGCGCGCCCAACGACATCCCCGAGGAGGAGCGGGACTACTACCTGGAGCGGCAGTACCCCGCCTTCGGGAACCTGGTCCCGCGCGACATCGCCTCGCGCGCCGCGAAGGCCATGACCGACGCCGAGCGCGGGGTCGGCCCGGGTGGCCTGGGTGTCTACCTCGACTTCGCCGACGCGATCGCGCGCCTGGGACGCCCGGCCGTCGAGGCCAAGTACGGCAACCTCTTCGAGATGTACCAGCGCATCACCGGGGACGACCCGTACGAGGTCCCGATGCGCATCTACCCCGCCGTGCACTACACGATGGGCGGGCTGTGGGTCGACTACGACCTGCGCTCGACCATCCCGGGGCTGTTCGTGGCCGGCGAGGCCAACTTCTCCGACCACGGGGCCAACCGGCTCGGCGCCTCGGCGCTGATGCAGGGCCTCGCCGACGGCTACTTCGTCCTGCCCACGACCGTCGCCGACTACCTCGCCGACGGCCCGTTCGAGCCCGTCGACGAGGGCCGCGAGGAGGTGCGGGAGGCCGTCGACGCGACGCGCGCCCGCATCGACAAGCTGCTCGCGGCCAACGGCAACCGCACCGTCGACTCGTTCCACCGCGAGCTGGGCCACCTCATGTGGGACTACTGCGGCATGGAGCGCAACGAGGAGGGCCTGACCAAGGCCCTCGAGCGACTCCCGTCGCTGCGCGAGGAGTTCTGGCGGGACGTGAAGATCGTCGGGACCGGCGACGGCTTCAACCAGTCCCTGGAGAAGGCCGGCCGTGTGGCCGACTTCCTCGAGCTCGCCGAGCTGATGTGCATCGACGCCCTCCACCGGCGGGAGTCGTGCGGCGGGCACTTCCGGACCGAGAGCCAGACCGAGGACGGCGAGGCGGCGCGCGACGACGAGAACTTCTCCTACGTCGCCGCCTGGGAGTTCACCGGCACCGGGGCGCCCCCGGTCCTGCACCAGGAGGAGCTCGACTTCTCCTACGTCCACCCGAGCCAGCGGAGCTACAAGTGAGGATCACCCTGCGGGTGTGGCGTCAGCCCGACGCCGACAGCAAGGGCAAGATGGTCAAGTACCAGCTCGACGAGGTCGAGGAGGACATGTCCTTCCTCGAGATGATGGACGTCCTCAACGAGAAGCTCATCATGGACGGGGACGACCCGGTCTCGTTCGACCACGACTGCCGCGAGGGCATCTGCGGCTCGTGCGCGATGGTCATCAACGGCACCGCGCACGGCCCGCAGAAGAACACCGCGACGTGCCAGCTGCACATGCGGCACTTCTCCGACGGCGACACGATCGACGTCGAGCCGTGGCGGGCCCGGGCCTTCCCGGTCATCAAGGACCTCGCCGTCGACCGCAGCGCGTTCGACGAGATCATCAAGGCCGGCGGCTACATCAGCGTCAACACCGGCGCCGCGCCCGACGCCCACGCGATCCCGGTCGACAAGGTCGCGGCCGACGACGCGTTCGACGCCGCGACCTGCATCGCGTGTGGTGCCTGCGTGGCGGCCTGCCCGAACGGCAGCGCGATGCTGTTCACCGCGGCCAAGGTGACCCACCTGAACCTGCTGCCGCAGGGCCAGCCGGAGCGCCAGACCCGCGCGCTGAACATGCTGGCCAAGCAGGACGAGCTGGACTTCGGCGGCTGCACCAACGTCGGTGCCTGCCACGAGGTCTGCCCGAAGGGCATCCCGCTCGCCACGATCGGCAAGCTCAACCACGACGTCCTCGGCGCCACCCTCAGCGGGGCGCGCTCGGACTGACGTCCCGACCGGAGGGCACCCTCGCTCGGCTCCCCGAGCGCGGGTGCCCTTCGTGCGTCCCGGGGCGGTCGCGCGCGGCGCTCCGCGGGCGCTCAGGTGGTCAGGGCCGGGCGGGGGCGGGCCGGGGCGACGGTGACGTCGCCGGCACCGGTGCGGGCGCGCACCCGCAGGGGACGGGCGTCGGTCCCCGCCCCGCTGCCGGCCGGGCGCTCGCGGTGCACCGGTAGCTCGCTGTGCACCCG
>Ga0196958_10000147_pt1 | contig 24301 bp, 10 predicted proteins | sample S1v_10metaG_FD_148654 | JGI IMG/M metagenome (GOLD analysis project Ga0196958, IMG submission 148654) | Soil microbial communities from Anza Borrego desert, Southern California, United States - S1+v_10 | ecosystem: Environmental > Terrestrial > Soil > Desert | place: USA: California | collected... | reverse complement strand
ATGGCCTGCCCGGAGGGCTACCATGCTTTTCCTGGGGGTGCAAGCACGCTTTTCGCTTGCACCCCCAGGAAAAGCATGGTCGTCTTTGACAGGTCATGCGGGGGGAACACGACCGCTCTTTCTTTTCATTCTCCTTGGCGGCCTGCCTGTCCGGCGAGGACTCTTTTAATCTTTTCAGCTTCGGGCTCTACGGCACCAATTATTACCTGGATCGGTGCGCGACCCAAGTATGAAGAGCGGCCGAGAGGCCCCCAAGGAGAAGGAAAAGAAAGGGCGGTCGTGTTCTCCTCCCCGCACGGCCTGCCGAAGGCAATCGCATTTGTCGGGGGGTGTCAAGCGAAGAGCGTGCTTGACACCCCCCGACAAATGCGATCGGGCTGCGCCCAGGCCGTACGGGGAGGAGAACACGAAGCGACCGGTGTGCGCACGAGGTGCACGAGGTGCACCACGGCTGCGGGCAAAGGGCACGAAGTGCGCCACGGCGGCGGGCAGAACGCAAAGGTGTGCCGCTCCTGCCCGGAAAGCAGCGCCGAACCCCGTGACAGCGCAACGGGGGCGCTCCGGCGGAGCGCCCCCGTCCAAAGCGAATGCCTATCCCGCCAACCCGGCGTAGCCGGGCTCGATCACGTCCCGGATCAGGGCCCTGCGCTGCGGCAGCGGCAGGAAAGCTGCCTCCGCCGCGTTCACCGTGAAGCGGCGCAGGTCGTCCCAGCCGAAGCCGAACCGGTCCACCACCGTCTGGAACTCCCCGGACATCGAGCAGTCGCTCATCAACCGGTTGTCGGTGTTGACCGTGATCCGGAAGCCCAGGTCGTCCAGCCGCTTGATCGGGTGCTCGTCGAGCGAGGCGACGGCGCCGGTCTGGACGTTGGACGTCGGGCACATCTCCAGCGCGATCCGCCGGTCCCGCACGTAAGCCGCGAGGTGGCCGACCTCGTCGCCCTCGATGTCCTCGACGATGCGCACGCCGTGCCCGAGCCGCTCCGCGCCGCAGAACTGCACGGCGCGCCAGATCGACTCGGAGCCGTCCGCCTCGCCCGCGTGGATGGTGAAGTGGGCGTTCTGCCGGCGCAGGTACTCGAACGCCGACAGCTCGCGGGTGGCCGGGAAGCCCAGCTCCGGGCCGGCGATGTCGAAGCCGACGACGCCCGCGTCGCGGTAGCGGACCACCAGGTCGGCGATGCGCTGCCAGCCGTCGTTCTGCCGCATGGCGCACAGCAGCGTGCCGACCGCGATCCGGCCGTCGGCGGCGGCCACGCCCTGCCGGAAGCCCTCCTGCACGGCCTCGACGGCCTGCTCCAGGCTCAACCCCTTCTCGGTGAACAGCTCGGGCGCGTAGCGGATCTCGGCGTACACGACGCCGTCGGCCGCCAGGTCCTGCACGGCCTCGGAGGCGACGCGCACGAGCGCGGCCTCGTCCTGCATGACGCCGCAGGTGTGGGCGAAGCCCTCCAGGTAGCGGACCAGGGAGCCGGAGTTGGCGTTGTCGCGGAACCAGGCGCCCAGCACGACGGGGTCGGTCGTGGGCAGGCCCTGGTACCCGCAGGCGTCGGCGAGTTCGATCACCGTCTGGGGGCGGAGTCCACCGTCGAGGTGGTCGTGCAGCAGCACCTTCGGCGCGCTGCGGACGGCCTCCGGGGAAAGCGGGGTAGGCATGGTCGTCACGGTATACCGGCGGCCCGGCGGGATCGGGCGCGCGAACGGATGATCCACAACCCGGTAGGATCACCCCGGGCGCTCCCGCGTGTGACCACGACCACCCCCTCGGGCGCGCCCGGCCCCGTTGTGGACTCGTGATGCACAACTTTCCGCAACCGACCACCGGAACGCGGTCACTCGCTCGGGCGATGGTCACCTTGAGCACTCAAGGCCGCGCCGAGTGTTACCTTCGGGTAGCGTCGAGTGGGGTAACCCGAATGGAGCAGAAGCAAGCGCAGGACAGGCGATACGCGCCGGGGGGTGGTACAGCCCCGGGCCCCGACCGGATTAGGCTGCCGGAGGTCTCCCCTCCCCTGGACGAAGGCATTCAAGCCGTGAACGAGAACAACAACTCCACGATGTCCTTCGATCGGATGCGCAACATGCTGACGCGCGCCGCGGAGATCCGTGAGAGCGAACAGCAGCAGATCTTCGATGCACTGGACGAGATCCACGCGCGGATGTCCCCGCTGGAGTCGCTGGGTTCCGTTCGCAAGCGCCTGTCCGAGCTGCCCGACCGGACCGAGGTCAGCGTGCTGGCCGAGCGGCTGGACGAGGCGCTGGCGCGGCTGGAGGCGCAGGACACCGCGGTCCAGGGCATCGGCCGGGCGGTCGACGGGCTGGTCGACCGGCTCGCCACGCCGTTCGCCCAGCTCGACGGGAGGCTGGACGGCGTCGCCGGCCGCTTCGAGGGCGTCGCCGGGCGGATGGACGGCCTGGAGGACAAGCTCTCCCACATCCACAAGCGGCTGGACGACCTGGAACTGCACCTGGACAAGCAGGACGGCAAGGTCGACGCCGTGCCGGCCGCGGTGACCGCACCGCTGCGGGAGCGCATCGAGACGCTGGAGGCCGCGCTGCGCGGTCGCCTCGACGAGGTCGACGAGGGCGTGCACGAGCACCTCGACGGCACCCGCGAGGCGTTGCAGCGCACCGTGTCCGACTCGGCGTCGGGCCTGCACGGCCGGCTGGACGAGACCCGCGACAACCTCAACGGCACGCGCGACGCGCTGGCCTCCTCGCTGGCGGACGCCCGCGAGAAGCTGACCGGTTCGCTGGCCGAGACCCGCGACGCCCTCGCCGGCTCGATCACCGACACCCGCGAGACCCTCTCGGCGTCCCTGGCCGACACGCGCAGCACCGTGCACGGCAAGCTGGACGAGGCCCGCGAGGCGCTGCACGCGGCGCTGGACGAGACCCGCGAGCAGGTCGACGCGACCGACCGCCTCGAAGCGCTGGCGCAGCGCCTGGAGCAGGTCACCTCGCGCCTGGACACGATGACCACCCGCCTGGACTCGGTGGAGGACGACTTCGCGACCCGCCTCGGCGACCTGACCGGCGTCGTGGAGCGGGGCATCGCGAAGGTGGAGGGCACGCTGGCCGCCCGGCCCGACGCCGACTCCCTGGCCTCCATGGTGCGCCGGAGCAACCAGGAGTCCGAGCTCCGCATCGGCGGCCAGCTGGACGAGGCCATGGCGACGTTCGCGGAGCTGATCCTCGGCGGCGGCTCGCCGACGCCTCCCCCGCCGCCCACCGCGCTGCCCCGCCCGCAGCGGCGCACCCGGAAGAACGGCCCCAAGAACGACAACCGGAACGTGGACGACGACGACCTCGCCGCCGAGGGCGCCTGACCACCGCGCACGGCGAAGAGCCCGGTCCCGTTCGCGGGGCCGGGCTCTTCGGCTTCCCGAAGCGCCGCGACCCGACCGCCCCGAGCGCCGCGGCCCGGCGCCCGCCGCGCCGCAGGGCCGGTTCCCCGCGCCCGTGCGGACCGGCGCCCGCAGCGCCGCGGTCGGTTTCCCGCTACGCCACGCGGCGCGGTCGGAGCAGGAGCCACCGGGGCGGCGCGCGGTGAACCCTCGGGGGGCCACCGCTGCGGCGGAGCGCCCGCGACGCGACCGGCCGGCTCAGCCCCGGATGGTGTCGATCACCAGCGGCGGGCGGGCCGGGGCGGACCCGCCGATGCCGTACGCGCCCTCCAGCGCCTCCAGCGCGCCGGCGACCGCGTCGGGCGTGTCGGTGCGCAGCTCCAGCAGCGGCTGGCCCCGGCGCACCTCGTCGCCGGGTTTGGCCAGGCACAGCACGCCCGCCCCGGCCTGCACCGGGTCCTCCTTGCGCGCCCGGCCCGCGCCCAGCCGCCACGCCGCGACGCCCACCGCGTAGGCGTCCAGGCCGGTGAGCACGCCGTCCTCGGCCGCCTCCACCACGTGCCGGTGCGCGCCCTCGGGCAGCGGGGCCTCCGGGTCGCCGCCCTGCGCGCGGATCATGCGCGCCCACGTCTCGTACGCCTCGCCGCTCGCCAGCACGGCCGCCGGGTCGGCGGTGATCCCCGCGCGGGACAGCATCTCGGCGGCCAGGGCGACGGTCAGCTCCACGACGTCCGCGGGGCCGCCGCCGCGCAGCACGTCCACGGACTCGGCGACCTCCACCGCGTTGCCCACCGCGCGGCCCAGCGGCACGGACATGTCGGTCAGCAGCGCCGAGACCTCCAGGCCGTGGTCGACGCCGATCGACACCAGGGCCCGCGCCAGCTCCCGCGCCCGCTCCTCGGTCTTCATGAACGCGCCGGAGCCGACCTTGACGTCCAGCACCAGCGCCCGCGCGCCCTCGGCGATCTTCTTCGACATGATCGAGCTGGCGATGAGCGGGACGGACTCGACGGTCCCGGTCACGTCCCGCAGCGCGTAGAGCTTGCGGTCCGCCGGGGCCAGGCCCTCGGTCGCCGCGCAGACCACCGCGCCGACGTCGCGCAGCTGCGCGGTCACCTCGTCCTCCGACAGCCGCGCCCGCCAGCCGGGGACGGACTCCAGCTTGTCCAGCGTGCCGCCGGTGTGCCCGAGGCCCCGGCCGGACAGCTGCGGCACGGCCGCGCCGCACGCCGCCACCAGGGGCGCGAGCGGCAGCGTGATCTTGTCGCCCACGCCGCCCGTCGAGTGCTTGTCGACGGTGGGCCTGCCGACGTCCAGGGACAGCGTCGTGCCGGAGCGCACCATGGCGCGGGTCCAGCGGGCCGTCTCGGCGTCGTCCATGCCGTTGAGGTAGATGGCCATGGCCAGCGCCGCCATCTGCTCGTCGGCGACCAGGCCCCTGGTGTAGGCGTCGACCACCCAGTCGACCTGGGCGTCGGACAGCCGCCGGCCGTCCCGCTTGGCCCTGATGACGTCCACGGCGTGGCTCACGGCAGGTCCCCCGGTCCGAAGGCGTCGGGCAGCACGCGGCTCATGGGCAGCACCCCGGACGGCGTGTCGAGCAGGCAGTCCGGGCCGCCCAGCTCGTAGAGCACCTGCCGGCACCGGCCGCACGGCATGAGCAGCTCGCCGTCACCGCCGCGGCAGGCCACCGCCACGAACCGCCCGCCGCCGGTCAGCCGCAGCTGCCCGGCCATCGTGCACTCCGCGCACAGGCCCACGCCGTAGGAGGCGTTCTCCACGTTGCAGCCGACGACGACCCGCCCGTCGTCGCACACGGCGGCCGAGCCGACGCGCAGGCCCGAGTACGGCGCGTAGGCCGAGCGGGCGGCCTCGACCGCCCGCGCGCGCAGGTCGTCCCACTCAACCACGGCGGTACACCACCCCGTCGGCGGCGGGCATCCGCAACCGCTGGGACGCGACGGCGAGCACGATCAGCGTCACCAGGTGCGGCGCGTACGTGGTCAGCTCGCTGGGCACCTCGTCGACGCTGTAGTACACCGCGTACAGGGCCGCCGCCGCGACGATCCCGCCGGCCGCCGCGAACCAGCGCCGGCGGACCAGCTGCCAGACCACGATGACCGCCAGCAGCAGCACCGCGCCGTAGATCAGCGCGAGGAACGTCTTGCCGCCGCTGCGCAGCTGGAGCCCGTCGGCGTAGCCGAACAGCGCCGCGCCGCCCAGCAGGCCGCCGGGCCGCCAGTTGCCGAAGATCATCGCCGCCAGGCCGATGAAGCCGCGGCCGTTGGTCTGGCCCTCCAGGTAGCCGGGCTGGCCGGGGTTGAGCACCAGGGCCGCGCCGCCGATGCCGGCCAGCGCGCCGGAGGCGATCACCGCGACGTACTTGTGCCGGTAGACGTTGACGCCCAGAGACTCCGCCGCGACCGGGTTCTCGCCGCAGGAGCGCAGGCGCAGGCCGAACCGCGTGCGCCACAGCACCAGGTAGCTGCCGACGACCAGCGCGATCGCCAGCATCGTCAGCGGGGACACGCCGGTGATCAGGCCGCGCAGGATGCCCGCCACGTCCGACAGCCCGACCCGCTGCTGCGCTTCGAGGTCGGCCAGCCGATCGGACAGGCCGGGCGCGGAGTAGGTGTCGAACTTCGGCACGGCGGGCGACTCGCGCGGGTTGTTCGACAGCGGGAAGAAGACCAGCGTCGACAGGTACTTCGTCAGGCCCGCGCCGAGCAGGTTGATCGCCACGCCGGAGACGATGTGGTTGACGCCGAAGGACACCGTGGCGATCGCGTGCAGCAGGCCGCCCAGCGCGCCGAACACCGCGGCGGACAGCAGCGCCGCCCACGGGCCCCACTGGTAGCCGGCCCACGCCGCGCCCCACGTGCCCATGATCATCATGCCTTCGAGGCCGATGTTCACCACGCCCGCGCGCTCCGCCCACAGGCCGCCCAGCGCGGCCAGCAGGATCGGCAGCGCCAGCCGCACGGCGGTCTGGATCGTGCCGGTGGAGGTCAGCTGCGGCACGTCGGTCAGGTAGGAGGTGGTCGACAGCAGCACCACCGCGCCGACCACGCCGAGCACGCCGACCGCCCAGCCGGGCAGACGGCGGGACTTCCGGGGCGGCGGGACGGTCACCGGCGCCTCGGAGGGGTTCATCAGGGACGTGCTCATGCCGCCACCGTCCCCAGCTGCCGGCCGACCCGGCGCTGCTCGGCGGCCAGCTCGAACCGGCGGACCACCTCGTAGGCGACGACCACCGACAGCACGATCGCACCCTGCATGATCGTCACGATCTCCCTCGGCACGCCGACGTTGTCCAGCGCCAGCCCCGACTTGTCCAGGAACGCCCACAGCAGCGCGCCGAACGCGATGCCGCCGGGGTGGTTGCGGCCGAGCAGGGCGATCGCGATGCCGGAGAACCCGATGCCCGCCGGGAAGTTCAGGTTGTAGGTGTGGTCGCGGCCGAGGATCTCCGGCATCGACACCAGGCCCGCGATGCCGCCGGAGAGCAGCATCGCGACCAGCACCATCTTCTTCGCGCTGACACCGCCCGCCGCCGCGGCCGTCGAGGACTCGCCGGACGCCTTGAGCTCGAAGCCGAACCGCGTGCGGTTCATCATCACCCAGTAGCCGACGCCCAGCAGCGCGGCCAGGAACACCAGGCCGAACACCGTGCCGGAGGACCCGAACGGGATGCCGGGCACCCAGCCGGTCTCCGGGATCTCCGGCGTGCGGATGTTGTTGCCCCGCAGCTCGCCGAACACGTCCTCGCGGATCAGGTAGGCGGCCAGGCCGAGCGCCAGGCCGTTCATCATGATCGTGGAGATGACCTCGTTCACGCCGCGGGTGACCTTGAGGACCGCGGGCACCGCCGCCCACAGCGCGCCGACCAGCGCGGCCACCGCGATCACCGCCAGCGCGTGCAGGCCCGGCGGCAGCGCGATCGAGCCGCCGACGACGGCGGCGACCACGGCCGCCACCCGGTACTGGCCCTCCACGCCGATGTTGAACAGGTTCATCTGGAACCCGATGGCCACCGCGAGCGCCGCGATGTAGTACGTGCCGGTGCTGTTGACGATGTCCACGGCGGTCGTGCCCTCGCCGACCTGCGACACCATCACCCCGAACGCCTCGAACGGGTTGGCGCCGGACACCGCCAGCGCGATGCCGCACAGCAGTGCGGAGAACAGGATCGCCAGTGCGGGCGGCAGCAGCTTGCCGCGCAGGATTCCCATTACTCGCCTTCCGGTTCCGCGTCGGCGGCGCCCGTGGCGCCCGCGCCGGTCATCGCGCTGCCCAGGTCCTCCGGGGTGACCGAAGCCGGGTCGGCGTCGGCGACCAGCCTGCCGCGCAGCATGACCCTGATCGTGTCGGACAGGCCGATCAGCTCGTCGAGGTCGGCCGAGACCAGCAGCACGGCCAGCCCGCGGGCCCGCGCGCGCTTGATCTCGTCCCAGATCAGCGCCTGCGCGCCCACGTCGACGCCGCGCGTGGGGTGCGAGGCGATCAGCAGCACCGGGTCGCCGGACAGCTCCCGCCCCACCACCAGCTTCTGCTGGTTGCCGCCGGACAGCGCGGCGGCGGGCACGTCGATGCCGGGCGTGCGCACGTCGAAGTCGGCGACGATGCGCCGGGTGTCCTCCTTGGCGCCGGGCAGGTTCAGCCACCGGCCGCCGGAGACCGGCTCGCGCGTCTGGTGGCCGAGGATGCGGTTGACCCACAGCGGCTGCGTCAGCAGCAGCCCCTGCCGGTGGCGGTCCTCCGGCACGTAGCCGATGCCCGCCTCGCGCCGGGCCAGCGTGCCCAGCCGGGTCAGGTCGCGGTCGCCGAGCAGCACGCGGCCGTGCGTCGCCCGGCGCATCCCCATGATCGTCTCGACCAGCTCGGTCTGGCCGTTGCCCTCCACGCCCGCGATGCCGACGACCTCGCCGGACCGCACGGTCAGGTCGATGCCGTCGAGCACCGGGCGGGAGCCCCCCGCGGTCACCAGGCCCAGGCCCTGCACCCGCAGCACGACGCGGTCGGTGACGGTGGACTCGCGGGTCTCCGGGCTGGGCAGCTCGCTGCCCACCATCATCTCCGCCAGCTGGCGGGAGCTGACGGCCTTCGGGTCGGCGGTGCCCACCGTGGTGCCGCGCCGGATCACCGTCACCGAGTCCGCGATCGCGCGCACCTCGTCGAGCTTGTGCGAGATGAACAGGAACGTGAAGCCCCGCTCCCGCATCCCGCGCAGGGTGGCGAACAGCTCGTCCACCTCCTGCGGCACCAGCACCGCCGTCGGCTCGTCCAGGATGATCACCCGGGCGCCCCGGTAGAGCACCTTGAGGATCTCCACGCGCTGGCGGTCGGCGACGCCGAGGCGCTCGACCAGCACGCCGGGGTCGACGGCCAGGCCGGTCGACGCGGCCAGCTCCCGGATGACCTTGCGGGCCCGGCCGCCGATGCCGTGCAGCGCCTCGGCGCCCAGCACGACGTTCTCCTGCACGGTCAGGTTGTCGGCGAGCATGAAGTGCTGGTGCACCATGCCGATGCCGGCCCGGATGGCGTCGGCCGGTGTCCTGAACCGGACCTGCCTGCCGGCGACCTCGATGGCGCCCTCGTCGGGCTGCTGCATCCCGTAGAGGATCTTCATCAGCGTGGACTTGCCCGCGCCGTTCTCGCCGCACAGCGCGTGCACTTCGCCCGCCCGCACGGTCAGGTGCACGTCGCTGTTGGCGACCACGCCGGGGAACCGCTTGGTGATCCCGGACAGGACCACGGCCGGGGCGTCGGCAGGGGTGCTGGTGCTCATTCGGGGCTCCGTCTGCGTTCCGGCTCGCGCCGGGGGTCGAAACCACGCAGCGGGCCTCGCGAGGCGGCTCGCGAGGCCCGGTGCGGTGCGGTGCGGATCAGCTGGAGGGCTTGTCCGAGACCTTGATCGCGCCCTCGACGATCTGGGCCTTGTAGCCGTCCAGCACCGCCTTCAGCTCGTCGTCGATCTTGCCGCCGGAGGTGGAGTAGCCGACGCCGTCCACCTTCAGGTCGAACACCTTCGGCAGGTTCGCCAGGTCGTCCTTGGCGACGGCCTTGACGAAGTCGTACACCGCGACGTCGACGCGCTTGAGCATGGACGAGATGATCACGTCCTTGGACTCGGCGACGGTGGCCTGGTTGTACTGGTCGGAGTCGACGCCGATGGCCTTGACGTTCGCGGTCTTCGCGGCGGAGAAGACGCCCTTCCCGGACGCGCCGGCGGCGTGGTAGAGCACGTCCGCGCCCGCCTCGATCTGGCCCTTGGCGGCCTCCTGGCCCTTGGTCGGCTCCTGGAAGCCGGTGAAGTCGCCCGCCGGGGTCAGGTACTTCTTCTCGACCTTGATGTCCGGCGCGGCGGCCTTGGCGCCCTGCTCGAAGCCGGCGTCGAACTTCTGGATCAGCGGGATCTTCACCCCGCCGATGAAGCCGACGCGGCAGCTCTCGGACTGGTAGGCGGCGATCACGCCGGCCAGGAAGGAGCCCTGCTCCTCGGCGAACACCAGCGGCGTGACGTTCGCCGCGCCCTCGACCGCGCCGTCCACGATGGCGAACTTGACGTTCGGGAACTCCGGCGCGACGACCTTCAGCGACTCGGCGTAGGCGAAGCCGACGCCGATGATCGGGTTGTAGCCCTCGCTCGCGAGCTGGCGCAGGCGGGTCTGCTTGGCGTCCTCCGCCTCGTTCGGGGCGGCGGTCAGCTCCTTGACCTCGGCGACGCCGAAGTCGGCCTTCGCCTTGTCCAGCCCGGCGGCGGCGGAGTCGTTGAACGACGCGTCGCCCCGGCCGCCGATGTCGTAGGCCAGGCCCACCTTGAGAGCGCTGCCGTCCACCTTCTCGCCGGCCGAGGAGCTGCTGGTGGCCGCGGCGGCGGCCGGCGGCTTGGGCGCCAGCTTGCACCCGCCCGAGGCGTTGTCGGTCGAACCGGAGTCGGCCCCACCGCCGTCCTTGGCGCAGGCGGCCATCGACAGAACGCTGGTCAGCGCGATCGCGGTCACCGCGATGCCACGCATTCGACGACGCACGGCTTCGTCTCCCTCCCTGCTCAGCGAGCAGACACTCCCCGACGGCGTTGTCGGGCTCCGAGTGGCGAACCGTACCCCGTGGTAACGACGACCGCCCACGCACCGGTCCGCGCGTGACCTAAATGGTGCGGGATCGCCCACCCGCCCCGCCGCCGGAGGGCGGCGCGCCCGTCGCCGAGCCGATCCGCGCCGTCACCGCCCGGTCACCGGGTCCTGCGGGGCCGCGCCCGCGCGTCACGGCTCGCGCCCGGCCGGTCACGCCGACCGGCCGGCCGGGCGCGGAGCGTGGTGCTCCCGCTACCACCGGTCGCGGTGCGACGGTGATAGTGGTCGGTTTCGACACAGTGTTGCGAATCACCCGTTGGCGGGGCGTTGGGGGCGCGTTGGTGACTTTCGGTGGACTGCAGGCTGCACCGGTATCCGCCAGCAGGAGGCAGCCTTGGACCCCCGGCAGTGGCTGGACGACTACGAGTCGCGCCTGGCCGACCTGACGCAGAAGTCGGCCGACCTCCAGGAGAGCGTCGCCGCCGCGAACGGCCGGGCCACCAGCCGGGACGGCGCGGTCACCGTCACGGTCGGGCCCAACGGCGGGCTGCTGGACCTCGAACTCGGCCACCGCGCGTGCGAGCTGGGCCCGGCCCGGCTGACCGCGCTGATCCTGGGCACCGCGCGCGCCGCGCAGAAGCAGGCCGCGCAGAAGGTGATGGAGGCGTTCGAGCCGATCGGCACGGGCACCGAGGCGATGCGGATGTACATGGACGCGCTGCCCGACGACCCGGACGACGTCGCGCCCGACGACCCCGACCCGGACCCGGAGCCCGAGCCGCCGCGCCCGCCCGCGCCGCCGCAGCCGCCGGCCCGGCCCCGGACGGCGGCCCGCCCGGCCCGGCGCGACGACGAAGACGACGACGACAACCAGCCCTGGTGAGCTAGGAAGGCCCTGCGATGACCGCCCCCGAAACGCCGATCGCCTCGCCTCCCGGCATGAAGATCACCGAGGAGAACAAGCTCAAGGGCACGCTGTTCATCGAGGCGTTCGACGGCTTGATCGACTCCATCGACAAGGACGCCGAGACCGAGACCGAGCGCGTGCTGGACATCACGTTCAACGCGATCGGCGCGGCGTCCTCGGTGGTGATGTTCGCGAGCGACCCGCTCGGCAGCCTCATCGGCGCGGGCATCGGCTGGCTCATCGAGCACGTCTCGTTCCTCCGCGAGGGCCTGGACAAGCTGATGGGCAACCCGGAGGAGATCCAGGCCCACGTCGACGCCACCAAGAAGCAGGCCGTCGACATGCGGGTGCTCGCCGACGACCACAAGCAGGGGCTGGCCCCGGCCGAGGGCTGGACCGGCCCGGCGGCCGAGAAGTTCAAGCACAGCATGACGGGCGTGGCCCAGAACCTCGACGACCTGGCCGGCACGCTGGAGACCAAGGCCAAGATCGTCGCGGTGTGCGGGATGCTCGTGCAGGTCCTGCGCGACATCGTGCGCGACCTGATCGCCCAGCTCCTCGGCAGCCTGATCGGCGGCGCGATCACCGCCGCCGCCCTCGCGATCCCCACCCTCGGCGCGTCCATCGCGGCGTTCATCGGCTTCGCCGTCGGCAAGGCCGTCGCGCTGGGCACCAACATCGCGGCCCGCATCGCGCGGCTGATCCCCGCGCTGGCCAGGCAGGTCGCGCGGCTGGGCAAGCTGGACGACATCGTCAAGAAGATCAAGGACGGCTGGGACCGGTTCGAGAACATCGCCGACGTCGGCGAGATCGGCTGGGAGGGCTACAAGTCCGTCAAGGACGTCGACAAGGACATCGAGAAGGGCCGCAAGGAGGACGACGAGAAGGACAAGCTCGACAAGGCCGACCGGGACGCCGAGGAGGCGAACAAGCGGTACACCGACGCCAAGGAGGAGGAGAAGAAGCAGGGCGACGAGCTGAAGGCGGCCAACGACGCGCTGAAGGAGAAGTCGGACCGGGCGGCCGAGGCGAACCGGCGGGCGAACGAGGCCGCCGAGGAGGTCGACCGGGCGGCCCGGTCCGGCGACCAGGCGGCCTACGACCGGGCACGGGCGAAGTTCGACGCCGCGAAGGCCGCGGCGGACGCGGCCCGCGCCGAGGCGGCCGAGGCGGCGGAGACCGCCGCCGAGGAGGCGCGCGACCTGGCCGACGCGTCGAAGCAGTCGGCCCGGGCGCTGGCCGACACCAAGCCCTCCGACGAGGCCCGGGAGCGGGCCTACGACGAGTACAAGCAGAACAACCCCGGCGGTCAGCAGGACCCGGCGCGGTCGGCGGCGGAGAGCGACCTGTCGAGCAAGAACGACGCGGCCAAGCAGGCCAACGCCCGGTACGAGGACGCCAACGCGGCGTTCACCGAGGCCAACGCGAAGGCGGCCGAGGCCAACGCGCGGGCGTTCGCGACCGGCAGCGAGGCCGACATCAGGGCGGCCGAGCGCGCCGCCGCCGAGGCCGAGGCGGCGCGCGAGCGGGTCGACGAGGCGGCGACGCAGGCCAAGTCCGCCGGCGACTCGGCGAAACGGGCCTACGAGGACTACCAGGCCAAGTACTCGAACACCGGTGGGGGCGAGAAGACCAAGAGCCCTTCCGCCCAGGTCTGACCCACTCGGAGAGAGCTGCTCATGGCCCCCAAGAACCCCGGTGGCGGTAACCCGAGCCCGGAGACGACCCCGCCGCCGAGCCCGCCGCCGCCCGCGCCGGGCCCGACACCGGGTCCCACCCCGCCGCCCCCCGCGGGCGGGCCGACGGGCGGCTCCGGCTCCGGTTTCGGCATGAGCGGCAGCGCCATGGAGCGGCTCCAGGCCAAGGCCGCCGAGCTCCAGTCCAGGCTGGGCGGCATCTCCACCGGGCTGCGCGGCCTGCAGCTGGGGCCGAGCGCGCTGGGCCCGATCGGCATGTTCACGGTGTCGGGGCTGAACAGCTCGACCACCAACTCGGTCGAGCAGGTGGACCGGGCGGCCACGACGTTCGGGAACGTCCAGGCGGGGCTGAGGGCGACCCAGCAGACGCACGTCCTCACCGACGCCAACAGCTCCAAGGAGTTCGGCAGGATCATCCCGGACTCGGGCGCCCAGCGCCCGCCCGGCGGGCCCTCCGGCGGGCCCTCGGGCGGGCCGAGGGCGGGCGGTCCGAAGGTCAGCGGGGCGACCGGGCCGAAGGGCGGCGGCGGACCGACCGCGCCCGGCGGGCCGAAGGGCGGCGGCGGACCGGCGGTCAACCCGGTCCAGGGGCCGAAGGGCGGCGCGGGCACCGGACCGGCGGGCGCCAAGGGCGGCGCCGGCGGGCCGGGGGTCGGGCCGATCAGCGGGCCGAAGGGCGGTCCGGGCGCGACGCCGAGCGGGTCGTCGAAGGGCGGCGCCGGTGGACCGGGTGTCGGGCCGATCAGCGGGCCGCAGGGCGGGGCCGGCACGGGACCGTCCGGCGGGCCGTCGAAGGGCGGCGGGCCCGGTGTCGGGCCGATCACCGCGCCCGGGGGTGGCGGCGGGCTGCCCGGCGGGTCCAAGGGGCTGCCGGGCGGGCCGGGGGTCGGGCCGATCAGCGGGCCGCAGGGCGGTCCGGGCGCGACGCCGGGCGGAGCGAAGGCCGGTGGCGCGCCGTCGTCCGGCGGGCCGGGCGTCCAGCCGCCCGCCGGGGCGGGCCTGCCGCCCGGGGCGAAGGGCGGCGTTCCCGGTGGGCTGCCCGGTGGTGCTTCCGGTGGGCTGCCCGGTGGTGTTCCCGGCGGCGGTGTTCCCGGTGGTGTTCCCGGCGGCGGTGTTGCGGGCGGGGCGAACCCGGCATCGGGTCCGAGGACCGCCGTGGGCGGTGCCCCCGCGACGGCCCCTCCGGTCGGTGGTGGGTCGGTGGCGCCGGGCAGCCCGGCGACGCCCCCGATGGCCGGTGGCCCGATGGGCGGCGCCGGTGCGCCCGGCGGGGCGGGCGCGTCCGAGCGGTCGAGCAGGTTCGCGGGCGGTCCCGGCAAGGGCGTCTTCGACGCGCCCACGCCGCCGCCCGGCAACGGCACGATCAACAAGGCCCCGGCGACCTCGGCGTCCACACCGCCGCCCGCGCCCAAGCCGACGCTGCCCGGTGACGGCGCGCCCGCGCCGAAACCCGGCGCGCCTTCGGCCCAGCCGTTCCCGGCGCCGAGGTCCGACGCGCCGGGCACGCCGAGGGTCGACACCCCGGCAGCGAAGGTCGACGTCCCTCCCGCGAGGGGCGGCGCCCCGGCGGCGAAGGTCGACCTCCCGCCCGCGAAGGTCGACGCCCCACCCGCGAAGGTCGATACCCCGGCGGCGAAGGTCGACGCACCGCCGGCACGGGTCGACACCCCGCCGGCGCAGCACGCCACCACCTCCCCGGCGGGCAGGACCCCGACGCCCGCCGCGGCGCAGCCGGGCGGTGTGCCGCAGGCCGCCGTGCCACCGGTCGCACCGCCGATCGGCGCACCCCCCGCACCCGCGCCCGGCGGCTCCGACCGGTCGAGCAGGTTCGCCGCGGGCCCCGGCAAGGGCGTTTTCGACGCACCCTCGCCGAAGGTCGGCGACGGCACCGTCGACAAGGCCCCGCCGTCCTCACCGTCCACGCCACCGCCCGCGCCCAAGCCGACGCCCCCGCTCCAGCCGCCGACGCCGCTCCAGCCGACATCGCCGGTCCAGCCGACATCGCCGGTCCAGCCGACATCGCCGGGTCAGCCGACGCCGGTCCAGCCGACGTCGCTGGGCCGGCCGACGCCTCCCGTCCAGCCACCGGCGCCCGTCCAGCCGACGCCCCCGGTGCAGCCGCCGGCGCCCGACACCAGGAACCCCCGGGACAAGGCCGCCGACGACACCGACACCGACCGCCCCGACGGCAGGGCGAGCGCCGAGGTCCCGGCCATCGTGGTCACGCCACCGCCCGTGGCGATCACCCCGGACGCCCCGCGCCCCGCCCCCACCTCGAACAAGGGCAAGCAGAAGGCCGAGCCCGTCACCCCGCAGCCCGACACCCCGCAGCCCGACGGCAGGACCGGGCCCGACGACATCGAACTGATGCCGATCGGCAACGCCGAGGCGAGCAGCAGCAGGACCCCGGCCCCCGACCGGACCCCCGACCGGACCCCGGGTGGAGGCCCGAACGGGAACCCGGACCCGAGCGGGAGCGGCAGCCCGGACCCGGGCGGGAACCCCGACCCGGCCGCCGGCACGCCCGACGTCCTGCCCTCCCTGCCCCGCCTCCCGGACTTCCTCCGCCGAGGCAGGGCGCTGGGCACCGCCGCGGTCACCGACGTGACCGGCGCGGCGGAGGTCACCGCCGGCGTCCGGGCCCTGCTGCCGGCCGACGCGAACGTCGACCCGGACGGGCTCGCCCGGATCGGGGCGGCGCTGACCGGGAACTTCGAGACCTTCCTCGGCGGTGGCCGCAGGTTCCCGCTCAAGGCGGGCAACCGGTGGTTCGAGGTCACCGTCGAGGCGAAGCTGGAGTCCCCGCCCGACCCCGCCGCCGCGACCACCCCGAACGTCTCCACGAAGGTCGACTTCACCGCCAACAGCACGGCCTCGGCGACCACCGCCAACTCCCTGTCCACCAACGGCGAGGTGGGCGTCAGCGCCACCGGCGGCCAGCTCGTCGGCGCGTTCGGCTCGGTGGCGGTCAAGGTCGGCCTCGCCCGGCCGGCCGTGTCGACCACCGTCCAGGCGACCGCGCAGGACCAGCGCGCCATCCGGGCGGGCGGCAAGTCCACGACCGTCGTCGTCCCGGTCACCTTCGACCTCTCGCTGACCGACGCCAACGCCCCGAACGCCGACCCGCGCAAGCCGGCGACCCCGCCGACCGGGACGGCCACCCTCCGGATCCCGAACGAGCTGGTCGAGCTGGCCCCGCCCGGCCCGGTGCAGAACGACCCGGACGCCGCGGTGGTCTCCAGGATCGAGCACCACGGGCCCGAGGCCGTCACGGTCGACGACCCGAAGCAGGCTTTCGACCGGGTCGCCAGGCTGCTGCCGCCGTCGGTGGTCAAGATCGGCGCGCCGGGTCGCACCGCGTTGCAGGACTTCCTGAGCCCCACGACGATCCGCGACAACTTCGGCGCGATGCTCAACGGCTGGGTCACCTCGCCGAACCTGGTGAGCCCCAACGCCTCCTACGCGGGCGCGGTGCAGGTGAAGGCCACGCCCACCGACGTGCGGCTGATCGGCACCAACAGCGGGGCGCAGCTGCGCCTGCACGACATCGCCACCACCAACACCGGGGTCACGGCCAACACCAAGAGCGGTGTCGACGTCACGGCCTCCGTCGGTTTCGGCGCGAACCCGCCCGTGGGGGTGACCGGCTCGATCGCGGCCGTGGGCGGCATCGGGGCCAAGGTGACCGAGACGTCGAACACCGGCACCAACGTCGGCAACCGGGCCGGCGTGCAGGTCAAGAGCGACATCGGCCTGTACGAGGTGAAGGCGGACCTGGAGGTCCGCACCGCCAACGGCAAGGTCGACCGGATCCCGGTCACCACCTACGTGCGGGTGGGCCTGCCGGAGGCGCAGCTGCAGAAGCTGCCCACGCCGGAGGGGTCCGCGGACTTCAAGGCCGGCTCCCCCGACACCAGGGTCGCGCCGCCCTACCTGGGCGCCGCGCTGGCGGCGGGCAACGTCAAGGTCGGCGAGTTCGCGCCCGCCCACCGGGTGCAGCAGCAGGTCGAGTCGCAGCTGCGGAAGGTGCCCGAGCTGGCGGGCTTCCTGCCGGAGTGGGACGAGCGCGCGGGCACGCCCGTGCGGGGCAAGGGCCCCAAGAACTTCGCCGACGTCGTGGCGCAGCTGGAGAACCAGCGCAAGCTGGACGCCGAGCTGTCGCCGACCGCGCTGCGGGCCAGGTTGGACAGCCTGGTCGGCCCCGGCGTCGACGTGCAGCTCAAGCACCGGGGGCGCTTCACCAACGACTTCGTCAACATCAACGTCAAGGCCAAGCTGACCGGCGGGACCCACCTCGGGCAGGTGGACGACCACAACGTGCGCGGCTGGTCGGGCAGCGGCCCCCGGCTGGACAGCTCGACCACCACCCAGAAGGGCTGGAACGCGGGCGTCGAGGGCAAGCTCGGCGGCAAGTCCGACGTGGGCGCCGCCACCCTCACGCCCACCGGCGCCGTGGGCGTCAAGCGCAGCTCCAACACCGCGGTGCGGACCACCGCGGGCCCGGCGGTGAACAGCTCCGGGCTGAACGCGGGCGGCGCCAACGCCCAGGTCTTCGACTACCGGGTCGAGTTCGAGGTCGAGATCACCCGGTTCAGCCGCAACCGCGCGTGGGTCAAGCGGATCACGCCGGGGATGCCGCAGCTCCAGGTGCCGGTGCCGCAGGTCGTCGCGCGGACCGGGCCGCCGCCGGCGGTCAACCCGACCGGGATCGGGCGGATCGACGACATCTCCGGCACCGTGCAGCTGTGGGCGTCGGACAGCTCCACGATCGACAAGAGCAGGCTGACCCCCGAGCGGGCCGCCGAGCTGCGGCCGAAGGACCCGGTGGTGGTCCCGGACGTCACCCCGCCGGCGAGCCTGAGGGACTGGCTCACCGACGCGCCCGGCAAGGCCGCGCCGGAGATCCTGCACGTCGAAGCGCTGACCAACGCGCACGCGGTCAAGCAGCAGGCGATCGAGGTGCTCAACAGGGCCGCCGGCGGCGACTCGTCGCTGACCGTGCCGGGCACGCCCGCGCGCAACCAGATCGACCGGATGTTCAGCCCGGAGGCCATGAAGGCCAACCTGACCAGGATGGTCGAGACCGGCGTGCAGGAGGGCGGCCTGAAGTACGGCCGCCGGATCAACGACCGGACCGGCGCGATCGGGGTCAAGATCGAGCTGGGCACGCCCGAGCTGGTGGCGGTCGCGGACAGGACCAGCACCGAGAACACCACCAGCGGCGGGTTCCGGACCGGGGACAACCGGGTCGGCGGCGTGTCGTGGGAGGCGCAGGCCGGCGTCACCGTCCCCGCGAAGCCGGTCGCGAACGCCACCGGTCAGGGCGGGATCGGTGTCGTGGCCAAGAAGACGCTGTGGTCCAAGTCGGAGGCGTCCGGCGCGGAGGTCGCCGGGAACGTGGACCGGGTCAAGAACACGCCCTCGGGCGTGCGCACCGTGCTGTTGCGGTTCAACCCGACGGTCACCGTGGTCGCCGAGAGCCGCGCCGGCAACACCGCGCACAAGGGCGCGCCATCGACCGCCGCGGGCGCCGTGCACCTGCCGGGCGGCCTGTTCGCGCGGGTCAGCGAGCAGACGGCGATCGAGCTGGGAGCCCTGGCCGACCCCTCGGCCACGCCCTCCCCCACCCCGCAGACCACCCCGCAGACCGGTGCCACGCCGACCGGTGCCACGCCGACCGGTGCCACGCCGAACCCCGACACGCAGACCGCACCCGCGCCGGCCGACCCGGACGCCATCACCCCCGCCGACCCGGACGCCATCACGCCGGCCCCGGAGCCGCCGTCGTCCCCGGCCCCCGACGCGGAGGTCCTGCCGCCGAAGACCTTCGACCCGGCGAAGCCCGGCTCGATGGGCCTGGGCATGGTCGAGGCGATGCCGCCGACCCTGTCGCGGCTGGTGCCGAACCTGCTGACCGACCTGAAGGCCAAGGGCCTCGACCTGGTGCCGGACTCGGTGCTGGACGACTCGATGAACAACCTCCGGCGCCTGCTGGACCTCGGGTCCCCGACCAGCGTCAGGTCCCTGATGGACAGCGCGCTCGACGGTGGTGTGCCGCTGCTGGTGCACAAGCCCAACACGTTCGGCAAGGACACCTACCAGGTGACCCTGAAGGCGAACATCGACGGCTCGCCGAAGTTCACCGGCGTGGCCAACGACGGCATCGACGTCGAGCACATCATCGCGGGCAGCACCAGGAGCACCACCGGGTCCGGCCGCGGGAGCGGCTGGGGCGCGGGGCTCAAGCTGCCCGGCGCGGGCCTGCCGCAGAACACCGACCCGAACCTGTCCGGCACGTCGGCGGGCGTCTCCGTCGCGGTCAACACCGGCAGCTCGACCACCACGAACGTCACCGACGCCACGACGAGCCAGGTCGGGCACAAGCGGGTCGGCACCGGTCCGGTGGCCAGGTTCGACGTGCCCGTGAAGTTCGAGCTGGTGGTGGAGAGGGGCACCGGCGGCGCACCCCTCGCGCAGGGCTCGGTCACCGGCGACGTGTCCGTGCGGCTGCACGCCGACAACCTGAAGATCGCACCCGCCCCGGCGCCTGCCGGGAACAACCCCGCCGCGCCCGCCACGGCGCCGCCCGCAGCGCCCGCAGCGCCCACCGCAGCGCCACCCACCGCACCGCCCGCAGCGCCCACCGCAGCGCCCACAGCGCCACCCACCGCACCACCCACAGCGCCGCCCGCCGACCCCGGCCCGAGCAGGCAACCCCGGAGCGAGGCCGCGGGCAGCCGGATCGAGCAGTGGCAGCGGTCCGGCAACCCGGCCGTGCTGCCGCCGTCCGCGTCGGTGGAGACCTTCCGCGGCGCGAAGGAGCTGCGCGAGGCCGCGGTCACCGCCTTGCGGGAGGCGGGCGCGAAGGCCGGCCTGACCGGCAAGGGCACCGGCTCGCTCAACGCGCTGCACTCGGCGCTCAGCTCGGAGACCCTCCAGCCGCACCTGCCGGGCATGGTGTCCGGCCCGCTGACCGTGCCGGGCCTGCACGAGGCGTCGCTGACCAGCGGTCAGCACGCCGACGTCAAGGTGTACGCGAAGCTGGTCAACCCGAAGCTCGCCGGGCTGAGCACGGGCGTGAAGATGGAGAACCCGACCAGCACCTCGACCTCGACCTCGGCCGACGTCCGCAGGACCGAGGGCAACGACGTCGTCGTGGGCGGCGCCACGGGCGGGTTCAAGTCCGAGAGCCCGGCCACGATCTTCAGCACGCCCGGCCTGGAGTTCAAGCACGGCGGCGAGGTCACCGACGCCGACACCGGCGGCACGCAGAACAACCAGGTCAACGACCTCAAGCGGGACGGCCTGAGCGGCCTGGTCGAGTTCGACGTCGAGTACCGGGTCGTCGCCGACCTCGGCGGCGGCCGGGTCGGCGTGGTCGACCTGCCGCTGCCCGGGTCCGCGCAGGTGCGGATGCCCGAGGCGCAGGCCCTGGACGTGCTGGGGAACCAGGTCGGGCCGACCGCCAAGCCCGCGCTGGACACGCGGTTCGGGGACCTGGCCACCGCGCAGAAGGGCGTGAAGACCGCCGCCGACTCGTGGCGGAGCGCGGAGGTCGCCATCGAGACCGCCCGGCACCGGGCGCAGGACGCCGTCCTCGCGATCCCGGCGGACCGCCGCCAGGCCGACATCGACCTCGGCAGGGCGCAGGGCGCCCACACCGCGGCGACCGCGGACCTCGACCTCAGGCTGGCGGAGCAGAGCGCCCTGGAGAACCGGGCCCGCGCCGCGGAGGCCGACCTCGCGGAGGCCGGCCGGCAGCTCGACGCGGCGCGCGCGGACCTCACCCGCGCCGAGCAGCGCCGGGCCGAGGCGCAGGCCGCGCTCGACACGGCGCTGCTCGACTCCGAGAAGGCCACCCAGGACCTCAAGGACCTGGTGACCGAGCTGACCGCGAACCCCGACGCCGGCCGCCAGGCCCGCCTGCCCGCCGCCGCGCAGGACCTCGCCGACGCCGACAGCAGGGCGGAGTCCGCGCGCCGGGAGCTGGCCGCCGCCGACCAGGAGGTGCAGGACACCCGGAACGCGGTCGAGGAGCGGACCCGGCGGCACGACGAGGCGCTCGCCGAGCTGGCGACGCGCGACCAGGAGGTCGAGCGGCACCAGGGCGCCATCGCGCCCGCCCGGGAGGCGCTCGCGCGGGCGCAGCAGGGGCTGGCCGCCGCGCACGCCGCCAAGGCCGAGGTCGAGGTCCGGGCGCAGCGCGTGGCGGAGGAGCTGCGGACGGCCCTGCCCGGCCTGCGCGCCGACGCCGACGCCCGGAAGCGGGAGTGGTTGGCGGCCAAGTCGGCCGTCGACCGGCGGATCGGCGACTTCAACACCGAGTTCGCCCAGCGGCCGACCCCGCCGCGCGACCCCGCCGCACCCGCCCCCGCGCCGCAGGCCCCGACCGCCGCGCCCGGCAACCCCGACCCGACGCCCCAGGACCCGACGCCCCAGGGCCCGAACCCCGCCGGCACCACACCCCAGGCCCCCAGCCCCACCAACACCACCCCGCAAGGCCCCAACCCCACCGACACCACCACGCAGGCCCCCAGCCCGGCCGGCACCACACCCCAAAGCCCCACCCCCACCACTCCGCAGATCCCCAGCCCGACCGGCACCACCACGCAGGCCCCCAGCCCGGCCGGCGCCACCGCCGACACCACCACGGCTAACACCACCACCCCGCAGGGCACCACCCCGCAGGGCACCACCCCGCAGGGCACCACCCCGCAGGACGGCACCCCGCAGGGCACCACCCCGCAGGGCACCACCCCGCAGGACGGCACCCGGCAGGGCACCACCCCGCAGGACGGCACCCGGCAGGGCACCACCCCGCAGGACGGCACCCCGCAGGTCCCGGCCCCGGCCACCCGGCCGGCGCCACCCGCGCCCGAACCGGACCCCGCCCCACCGGCGGCCGACCCGACCCCGCGGACCCGCCCCGCCCCGGACACCCCGTCCTTCTCCGACCGCGCGGGCTTGGGGGATCTGTACTCCCCCAAGCAGCAGCGGCTGCTCGACCGCGCCGTGGAGGCGCTCGGCGACAGGCTCGCCGGGGACACCGGTGGAGCGCTCGCGAGCCGGATCGCGGCCACGATCCCGGACGACCCCGCCGTGGCGGACCTCGCCGAGCGGCTGAACGGGCAGGACCCGGCGACCACCCGCGACGGGGCCGCCCGGGAGCTGGCGGCCCGCGTCTTCGAGCGCCGCCTGGCGGACACCCTCGACAGCACGGGCGACCTCGCCGAGCGGATGGACCTGTTCCGCCGCGAGTCGCGGGCCGACACCGGGCTGACCACCGCCGAGGCGACCGACCTGGTGGTCAGGCGCGCGGACAGCGTCGTCGCCGACGCGGTCCGGATCGCCACCGGGCTGGTCGGCACGCCGGCGCGCCCGTGGGCCGTGGTGGCGCTGGGCGGCTACGGCCGGGCGGAGCCGGCCCCGGCCGGCGACCTGGACTTCGCGGTGATCGGCGACGTCGACCGGGGCTCGGTCGACCACCACCACCTGCTGCTGCTGCAGGACCTGACCACCGACCTGATCGAGTTCGCCCGCGCCGACCTCCAGCACCGGCTGGGCGACCCCGAGGCCAAGGTGCTGTTCGAGCCGGACGCGCTCTGGCTCCGGACCGACCGGACCGCGCGGCCCGACGAGCTGGCCGCGAACAACCTCCGGACCGAGCCGGACCCGGACGACCCGCACCGCGACCCGCCGTCGGACCCGTCGTTCCCGAACTACGGCGTCGTCTACGACTCCAGGCTGGTCCCGGTCGACGGCCTCGCCAACGCCGACAACTCCGCGGACTCCCCGGTCTTCGACCGGTTCCGCGAGACCTACGCCTTCCAGGACAGGACCGCCGAGGCGAGGCAGGCGGGCAGCGCGCTCCTCCACACCGCCGACCCCGTCGTCAACCCGAAGGGCGAGACCGACCTCAAGGACGCCTTCCTGCGCCCGCTCACCCTGGGCACCAGGTGGCTGGCCGTGGCGGAGCTGATCACCAACCAGAACAGCACCGCCGGGCGCATCGACGTCCTGGAGCAGAAGGGCACGCTGAGCCCCGGGCAGGCCCAGGACCTGCGCAGGACCGTCGAGGACCTGCAGGGGCTCCGGCAGAAGCTGCACGGGCACTACGGCGTCGAGAAGGACACCTTCCGCCTGCCCACCACCATGGAGAAGCTGACCGGGTACCGCGCGCCGGGCGACAAGACCTACGTGCTCGACAAGCAGGAGATCGCCGCGGTCCAGCAGGCGCAGAAGGTGACCCGGCAGTACGTCGACCTCCTGCGCGCCGAGCTGCGCCCGGACCCGGCGACGCGACCGGCGCCGGCCCCCTCGGCGACGCCGGGCACCGCGGAGGCGCAGCGGCCGGGTCCCTCGCGGCTCGCCGTCGCGGACGACCCGTCGTGGCGGCACAGCACCGCCGGCACCGCGGACTGGTTCGCGCCGCAGGACCCGATGCCCGCGTCGCAGTGGGAGTCGGTGCGGGACAAGGCGCCCGTGCGCACGGTGGACACCGAGGTCGCCGACGTGCGGCGGTCGAGCACCCCGGGCCGCCTCGACTCGGTGACCGGGCTGATCCGGCACGACGTGCGCCGGATGGAGGTCGAGCCGGGGCGGTGGGTGAAGGAGTACACGCTGCGGGTGCACCTGGAGCAGGGCGCCGGCGCGTCGGCGTCCGACCTGGCCGACGTGCGGCGCAAGGCCGTCGAGGGCGTCGACCGGTTGCTGAACCGGGGTCACCGGCTGCCCTCCGGGGACCAGTTCCACGCCCGGGTCGAGTTCGTCGACGACCCGAAGGAAGCGCACACCACGGTCGAGGTGACCGGTTCCGCCACCGCCGACCAGCTCCACTGGGGCGGGCGGACCTCGCCGAACGTGCTCGCCCACGAGGTCGCGCACTACTTCGGCCTGCCCGACGAGTACCGGGACAAGGCGGGACCGGGCGCCCGCGTGTTCAACAGCGACGGCAGGCGCCTCCCGGCCGGGCACGCGCCGGCCAACCTGGTGGTGCCCGACAACGGCTTGATGGGCGCCGGGGTGCACCGCGACCCGGAGCTGAAGCCGCGGCACCTGTGGCTGATCGAGCGCACCACCGACAGCCAGGTCATGGTGCCCGACGGCGACCACGCCACGCTGAACGACCCGAACTCGCCGCGCCAGGCTCCCCCGATCCCGGTCGGCGCCACGACCGGCCGGTCCGCCGGCGCCCCGGGACCCGACGCCCCGGCAACCCGCCCCGCCCCGCCGACCGACACCGCCACCACCCCGCCGACCGACAACACCGCCACC